>Ga0172378_10000588_pt1 | contig 32206 bp, 21 predicted proteins | sample GrowelOW332metaG_FD_119755 | JGI IMG/M metagenome (GOLD analysis project Ga0172378, IMG submission 119755) | Groundwater microbial communities from an aquifer near a municipal landfill in Southern Ontario, Canada - Pumphouse #3_1 metaG | ecosystem: Environmental > Aquatic > Deep subsurface >...
CATCGGTTAATGAAACGGATAACAAAATACTACAAATAATAGATACTGATTTTTATGAATTTGCAGGTGAAAACACTAGTGATTTTATACAAAATATTAGTAATACCTTGAAAAATATCGATGAAAGTTCTTTAGAAGAGCTTTTGAAATCTTTTCGTATTGAAAATGACCAATATTATGTTCAAGATAAAAAGGTAAGTTATTCTGAATATCATAATGAATTCATAAAAAAAGAATTTTCTTTGTACAAAATATTAGGTAATTTTAGCATTGATGAATTGCTGTATTATGATGGTTTTATTAAAAAGTTTTTAGTTGTTACCGAAAAAAAATGTATGGATAAAAATGTTATTATACCCGATGGCTATTATGATAATTTAGATGATGTTAATTATATTGAATTAATTAATGTGTTAGAAGAAATGTCCAATGTGGATTTAGAAAAAATAACCAATGACAATTTAGACTATTATGTGAAAAAAACGGATATTTGTAAAATGTATATGAAAAGCTATTTCAAGAGTTTTGCACCAATGTCTATTTATTATTTGTATGGAGAAGGAAGCAATTTATGAAAGATAAAATTAGGGCAATAAATTTAACGCATATGTACGGGGAACAAGAAGTTTTCCGCGATTTGAATTTTGAAATAATGGCGAAAGATTTTATTTCTATTATGGGAGAAAGCGGGAACGGAAAAAGTACATTATTATCTTTGTTAAGTGGGAGTTTGAAACCGACAAAAGGTGATGTATTTTATGATAATAATAATATATGCTTATATAATGATAAACAGCTTTCTGTTTTTAGAAAAAATGAAATAGGATATGTTTATCAATTTTACAATTTAATACCTACACTTAATGTTCGTGATAATATAATGTTGCCATTATATTTGAAAAAAGTGGAGAAAAAACAATATATAAAAAGTTTTGATGAACTTGTTGAAATACTGGATATAAAAAAACTTTTAGATAAATATCCTGATAAATTAAGCGGGGGGGAACAACAGCGTGTTGCTATAGCCCGCAGCGTAATTTATGAACCCGATGTCTTGATGTTAGACGAACCAACAGGTAATTTGGATAGTAAGAATACTATAATTATTATGGATTTAATAAAAGAAATAAATTGCAAAAAAAACATTACGGTAATACAAGTAACACATAGTCATAAAGTAGCTGAATATGGCAATAAAATTTTTCAGTTAGAAGATGGGAAACTAATAACAATAGAATGAAATTATATTTAAAACATATTTTTAATAACATAAAAAAGAGATCAATTCAACCCATATTAATTATTATAACAATTATGATGAGTTCGGTTCTTTTTGTTATGGCTTTTCAATCCAGAGATTTGGTATACCAGTTTAATTCTTTAGTAAGTCAAGCCAATTACGGGGATTCGGATATTTGTATTAATACAAATGCAATAAGTGAAAACAGCTTTATGTCGCTTTCTGATGTTAGTGATGTTATTGGAACAGATGATATCGTCTGTGGATATTATCAACAAAGCCTAATTGCTAAAATAAACGAAGATAATGTGTTGTGTGATACTATTGCTACAGATTTCACAAACACCGGTTATTTGACCAAATTTGATTTTACAGAAAAAATACCAATTAATTCTAATAATATGAATGACAGTGCAATAATTACCAAAACTTTTGCAAGCGATAATAATTTAAGACTAGGTGACAGTTTGGAAATATCTTTAGGGAAATTTTCTTGTTTTTATACAATTCGAGGAATTGTTAAAAAAACAGGTATATTTTTTAGAGATGACTTAATGATTGATATTACTAGTATTACTCATAAGTTATCAGAAGAAACAGGTCTATTTGTTCTTGATTATGATTTCAAACCCTATAATTACATTTTGATTAAATTGCAAGATACTACAAAATTACAAGAAACCATTGATTTATTATCAAATTCAAATCAGTTTTCGGACAAAGCAATAGTAGAAACAAAAAATTATGCACACGCTTATGGTCTTATAAAGATAGAAAACTTTTTTGTTTATATCCTAATTGTTTTGATGATACTATTGGCAATTAGTTTTATATATTCTACATTTTCAGTTACCCTGAGTAAAAGACTACATAGCAATGCTTTATTTCGAGGCATAGGAGCTTCGCAATCGCAACTTTGGGGCATTATGATATTGGAAGCAATAATATACGGTTTTTTTGGCACTTTGTTAAGTTTCCCTATTGCTAGTTATGCTCTTGAATTTATGAACATAGGATTAAATATCCCAGATATTTCATTTAGTTTAGATACGTTATCTGTAATTTGTACTATTATATTTGGAATAACAATATCAATATTAAGTGTAAGTTATGCTACTATAAAAACGATAAAAATGCCTTTGGATACTATGCTTAAAGGCGAGACAAAATATTTTAGTTTACCCAAAAAATCAATTATATTTGTTCTTATATGTTTAATAATACCTCTTATATTACTTTTTGCATTTATACCAGTAAAATATTATTTTATTATTGCTATAACAATGTTTTTTATGGTTGCACTAATTTTCATATTAGGTTTCCCGTATATTTCTAAAGGATGTTTGTCATTAATTGAAAAACTATTGTCTAAACGTAAAAAACAAGGTATTTTTAGTATTTCTATTAAAAATTCTAAAAGAAATTTTGGTATTCAAAATTTTAATCGAACACTTACTATAGTTTTTGCATTTATATTTTTATTAATTTATGTTATTAGTTATGCTCAATATAGTGTTAATTCAATGTCCGATGTTGTTAAGCCCGAAATCCTTATTCAGAAAACTTTAGGGGAAAGGGAAGAAGATATTTTAGAGCTTAAAAATATGGAAGAAATAGAATCTGTTACCGCAATTTTTTCAACTGTTAATTGCTTTTATAATAACGGTCAAAGAACGTCGGTTTTTGTAATAGACGGAGATGAAAAAAATGTTATTAACTTCGAAAAAATGCATTATACATATACAGGTAATTTAAAAGATAATGAGGCAATTATACCTAAAAGCATTGCTAAAGAATTTGGTAAAAAAGTAGGGGATAGTATTCCATTGACAATAAAAGAAATTACCAAAGATTATGTAATAAAAACTATAATAGATACAAATTATAATTTTGTGGTAATTACATATGAAGGTTGTGGAATAGAATGCCAATATATGATGGTTGATGTTGTTGACGGTTATGATGTTGATGAAACTATTACTAAAATTAAAAGCCAATTAGATAATAATGATTTAATTATATTTAGAAAAGATTATGTAAGTTTAAGTATGATTACTGGAATTACTGCTTTTATTGATTTAGCTAAAATGTTGCTAATTATTATTGGTATTTTAGCGATTATTGCGATGGCGGATAGTTTAATCGATAGTTATCATATGCGGGAAAATGAGTTTTTGCTGTTAAAACAAGCAGGAATGAGTAAAAAAGAGAAATTATTATTATTATTATCAGAATTAGGAATAAATTTTATAATTTCTTTATTTACAGCTTTTTTACTAGCAATGCTTTTAATAAAAATTTTGTCTATAGCACTTTTGAGTTATGGTGTTGATTTTATACTTTGGTAGTAGAAAATTGGACAAAATTAACCAAAGCCAAAGTTTGGAATAAGTAAAACAACTATCTGATACCTTATTTTGTTATAGAAGAATAAAGAACATCAATTTTGGATTTGTTAGAAATTTAGTAAATTTCATTATTGATAATGTATTTCAGACTTATTTTATTATTGGTATTTACTTATTAAGAAATAAAAGTTATAATTATAAATATCAAATAATTCAAAAGGAATAAAATTATGGATAAGAAAAAATTTAAACAGTTGACAAGTGAAATCGAAAAATATGAATTAACAGATGAAGTTAGGGCAAAATCCGAAGGTTCATTTGTTGCACTTCCTTGTGGGAATACACATTATGAATTAAAAGGCGAGGGCGAGGCTATTGTTTTAGTGCACGGTTACGCTACACCTTATTATATTTATGATAAACTTTTTGATGGTTTTGTAAAAGCTGGATATAAAGTGCTTAGATACGACTTATTAGGAAGAGGTTTATCTGAAAGAGTTAACAAAAAATATACCCCAGAACTATTTGCTGAACAGTTAAAAGAATTGGTTGATACAGTATTACCTAATGAATCATTCTATTTGACAGGGACTTCAATGGGTGGTGCTATTGTTACCGCTTATATCGCAAAATATTCTGATAAAGTAAAGAAATTATTCCTTCTTGCTCCTGCTGGAATGAATTTTAAGGCGCCTGCTTATATGAAATTATCCAATATTCCAGTTTTAGGAGAGATAATTTTTTATTTATTAGGAACAAAAATTCTTCTAAAAAAATGTAGTTCGGAACTAATTTATAGCAAAGATGAAAGTGATTATTATATGGAAAAATTTGCTGAATCTATCAAATATAAAGGATTTTCTAGGGCAACACTTTCTAGTTTGAGAAATACAATTTTGAATCAAAAAGTCACTATACCTAATTATATGGAAGTAGAAAAAACAGATATTCCTATTGTCCTAATATGGGGTACTATTGATAAAACAATGCCTTACTACCAAGTTAAACAGTTAAAAAGCATAATTCCTAGAACTAAACTTTATACCTTCGAAAATTCAGGGCATATATTCCTTTTTGATGAGGGGCAAAGGACCTTAGATATTTTATTAAAAGAAATTGAAAAATAGATTATAAAGAATTACTACAAATAGAAAGTTTATCTTAAAAAACTTACAAATAGTAAAAAATAATGTGGACTATTTTATAAGTTGATTAGCTGAAAATTACCGATTAAGGCAAGTTTACGGACTTGCTTTTTTTATACATAAAAAATGTAATAAATAGTAGTAATTGGGAATTTTGTAAACAAAATTATGTTTGATTAATAAGTCTAAAAATGGTACAATAACAAAATTATAAGAAAGATAGTATTAAAATAGATAGAAAAATGTTAAAGTGAATTTTTATGAGGAACAAATGAAAAAAATAATTGTTTTAGGTTGTGGCTTAGGTGGCTTAATTGCAGCATTGAAGCTAGCACAAAAAGGTTATAGCGTAACTATATATGAAAAGAAAAAACGTGAAGATTTAGGCTATCCTTGGTATGATGCAGTAAGTGAGAATATTTTCTCTGATATTGGTCTAGATACACCTTGGGAAGCCGTAGGCAAGAAAATTAAATGCACATTCACATCTCCGGATTGCAATGCAACTATTCAACAAGTTTCTAAAGCGGTAAGCGGGTTAGATATACAGAGGCAAGAATTAATAATATATTTGCTAAATTTAGTTGAGCCACTTTGCGAAATTAAATATGAACAAAATATTACCTCTCTTTATATAGAAGATGAAAGAGTTAACGGTATTATCATTGGAGAAGAAATAATCCTAAGCAACTTAGTAATCGATGCGAGTGGTGCATCATCACCATTTAGAAAGGATATTCCAAAGAAATTTGGGATAACCTCTGAGTTACAAAAAAAAGATTTAATGCATGGTTACCGTGCATATTTTAAAAGAAATAAAAATGCTTTGGCACAGCCTATTAATAACACATATTTAAAGCACTTAGGTAAAATTGGAATTTCTTGGTGCAAGGAAGTGGAAGGGACTGAAAGTGTAGATGTTTTTATTGGACGAGTAGGGGAATTGACGGAAAGCGAAATTATAGAAGGTGTTATGGATTTGCAAAAGCGAAATCCTGTTTTAAGCGATATCCCTATTTATGAAATCAGAGAAAAACTTGCTATTCGTTGTCCGCTTTCTGTATTTGTTGCTGATGGCTATGCTCTTTGCGGAGATAGTGCTTTTATGGAAATGCCACTAATTGGAAGCGGGATTGAAAGTAGTATGAGGGCAGGAAATATTCTTGCGGATATCATATTAAAAAAGAAGACTGACACTTTTTATGCGAAAGACCTTTGGCCTTATGAAGTTAAATTTATGCGTAGCATAGGCTCGAATTTTATTATGTTTGATGTAATAAAACAATGGGCAATGAATTTATCTAGTAACGACTTAAATTGGGTATTTAATTCAGGATTATTTACTCAAAATATTTATGATATAATGAAAGTTGATTTTAAATCATTGCATGATTTTACGCCTAAAGAAATTTTCCGTAGTATGGGATTGGCATTGAAAAGGAAGGACTTGTCTAGCGGTGCAATAAAGGTATTAACTTACGCAGGGCAAGCAAAAATTGTTGCTAGTATGATTCCTAATAAATATGAATGGAATAAAATAGTTAATTGGCAACAAAAATATGATTCTTTTTCTAACGATAATAAAAAAACTATTTACTTTTTGGAAAAGAATTTATTAAAAATAAAACAGTTTTTTAAATCACGTTTTCCTAATAAAAAATAAAATTAGTATATTATTAAAATTAAAAGGACTGATACCAGTTAAAAACTGAATCAGTCCTTATTTAATTAATTGTATTATTGTATAACTTTTGAATTTTAATATTTAGTCAATATTTTTTAGACTTTCAACTTTTTTTTGCTCTTTATTAGCAAAATAGATAGGAATGAAAGTTAGTAAAGCCATTGCTGCAGATACATATAAAAGTGCATTTGAAGGTGCAAAACCAGATTCTCCATATTCATTTGTCATAGGAAGTCCGGTAGCTTTAATAAGTGGAGATGCTATTGCAGGCCCGATTACCATTGGGATACAAACAAAGAATAATAATCGTAATCCTTCAAACTGTGCTCTTTGTTCTACTGGATAAGAATTTTTTACCATAACAGTAAGTGTTTGGTAAACACACATATAACCAGCACCAACAAAGAAAATCCCGATAACTAAAGTAACTATATTAGGGATAGTGATTACTAATAATCCTATAATATTTACAATTACAGAGATACTAAGCACTACGGCGAATTTGCCTTTATTGATAAATTTACTAGCAAGTAATGTTGTTGGAATAGCCACTAAAAGACCAATACCAAAGATAAGTCCAGCATTTCCTACGCTATATCCTTTTGTATAGATAAAGTAATTTAATATGTGAGGGAAATAAATATCAAAGCTTATAAAAAATGCAGCAAATGTTATTAAAGTCCATAAGAGCATTTTGTTTTCTCTAAAAATTTTGAAATTAAAAGCTGAAGCAAATTGATGCCAATAGCCTTTAGGGTCTTTATTAGGTTTTAAATCAGGTGCTTCCTTAACTGCAAATAAACAATAAATACCAATAAGTGCTATAAACACACCCATAATAATAAAGAATCCAAAATAATCAACTGCTCCGATGATATATCCAAATCCAATAGAGCCAACTATTGTTGCTATAACCGGCTGTACCGCAATAGCTCCACCAATACCGCCACGATTTTTTTCGTTTGAAATATCAGTAGTCCAAGGATTTAATCCTGCATCACTACCAAAAGAGCCGAAGAAACTCATTACGCCGTCAACAAGGACTACAAAAACACCTAATAATATTATATTGTTTTTCGGTAAAAATTCTAGTGCACCAAAAGCTATGGTAAATACACCCCAAAAGATATATCCTAGAGCAATGAAAGGACGCCTTTTGCCTTTTCTATCACTTAATGTGCCTAAAAGAAAAGTAGCTAATGTCGTAAGTATGGCACTTACGGCTACCATCCAAGATATAATTGATGGGTTTGGTGCTATTTTTGCATAAACGAATGTGTTAAACCATTGATTTTCTATGTTCCAACATAATTGTCCAGCTAATCCAGCTATCCAAATGATCACCCAATTTTTTGTGCTTATTTTATTTTCATTCTTATTTTCTAAATTTTTCATTATTTTTCTCCTATAATATTTATTCTATATCTTTACAACAATTTAATCAATAGTCAATTTTGATAATATTTAGAAGAATAGGTATTTTATATCATAGGTTTTGTATAAATTTGGATATGTCAACTTGACGGGTGGGTATGTACTTTATAGCTTTTACTAATTCAAGTAAATGCAAAGGAAATCTATACTTAATATTTTTTAATAATTTCTATAGGCATTTTGTTTTTGTAATAGATATATGCGATTATATTTAAAATTACTAGAATCACAATCCCAATTCCAAAAGTAAGTAAAAAGTTATAATAGTGCAATGAAAATACAAATATATCGAATGTACTATTTAAAAAATTTAAATAAAGAAAACTAAATGGAATACTTATAATTAAACCTAATAATATTATAATAAAACCTTGCAAAGTGTATGCACATACAATATCTTTAGGTTTTGCACCTAATGATAAATAAATACCTATATCTTTTGTGTTTTGTTTATAACAGCTTTTATAATAAAAAATTAAAAATAACATAGCTATTGCGAAAAATACTAAAGCTACAATTGAGTCAAATTTATTTGTTAAATCCATATTATGAAATTCGGTATCTAATCCCGTATAATTATAGTTATGATAGTTGCTAAAAATATTTCTTAAGGCTTTTGTGTTCTTATAATTAGAGGGTACTTCTAAATAGATATAACTTAAATTGTTATTATATCTATCAAATTGTTCAAATAAAGCATCATTTATAATCACATTATCAGCAAATCCGACTACTTCAAAATCTTCTTTTATTGTTTCATTGTTATTTGTTATATTAAATGTTAGTGTGATATCATTATCATCAAGAAATTCTTTTGCTTTTGTGGTATCGAGTGGATATAATGTGCCTCCATAGCTCCGATATAGTTCATCTAATTCCACATCTGTATAATCATTATTATCTATAAGATTAGTCATTATAATATTCTTAAATGTATTAGAATCAACTATAATTTCATTTTTTGTAAGCTCATGTCCATATTTTTTATGTATGTTTTCAGCATTTTCTTTTATATAAAAAGTAGATTCTTTTTTTGGGGAGTCTGTATCTGGATAACAATATAAATTAGTGCTTGCTGTAATGTGATAGCTTAAGGTTTCATAATAATCTTGATGGGCAAAATACAAAGTAGTTTTTTCCATAGAATAATTAGTCATTTTTATAATGCCGACTATTTTAAAGTCTTGATTTTCTACAATATTTTTATATTCCTCAAAATTAGACACATGTTTGATTACATTGTTATTTTCAAAACCATTTTCAATGATTTCATTTAAGCAGTATTCATCTATACAAAATTCATTTTTATTTTCGGGCAATCGACCGTAAACAAGGCTTAATTTCTCATTTTTCATATCGGTTTTATCAATTATCACATAATGGTTATAAATTTTTTTATAATAAGCATCATCATTTAAATTTTCAAAATCATTTAAATTACTTTCTTTATCATAATTAAGCAAAAACCCCTTATAACTTTCATCGCCACTATTTAAAAATGAAGCAACTGTATCTGTTAGAGCAATACAATTATTAACATTTAATATTATAAAAGTTAGTATTAAAAAGAGTAAAGAACAAATTAATTTCAGTTTTACTTTAAATAAATTATTTAACGCCATTTTTATTGAATATTTGAAGGGTAAAGATTTAAACTTTGTTTTTCTGGTTTCTTTTAAGATATTGTTTTCAACAGCAATTGTATTAATTTTGTTGTCTTCTATTATCTTTCCATCTGAAATTCTCAATATTCTATCAGCATATAAATTTGCAATTTCATTATCGTGAGTTACGATTAATACAAGTTTTTCTTTAGATACTTTTTTTAAAATATTAAAAATTTTCTTTTCATTTTCAGAATCAAGATTTCCTGACGGTTCATCAGCAAGGATTACATTTGAATTTTTGAGCAATGCTCTAGCAATTGCAATCCTTTGTTTTTCACCACCGGATAAGGTCTTTATTTTTCTATTTTCATATCCATGTAAATCAACTTTTTCAAGTGCCACTTCTAAATCTACATTACTTATTTCTATATTTTGCAAATTTATGGATAATTCTAAATTGTCTTTTACAGTAGAATTATCAAATAAATTATAATCTTGAAATATAAATCCTATTTCTTTATTCCTCAGTTGGTTCAATTCATTTGTGTTTTTATAATCAATTTTATTTTCGTTGTAATAGACATTTCCACTAGTTGGTCTATCAAGGAAACCTAGCATATTAAGCAAAGTTGTTTTTCCGCTTCCTGATTTTCCTAATAGAAAGATAAGCCCTTTATTAGGCAAAACTAAATTTATATTATTTAATGCATTAGTTCTATTTTTTTTATTTTTATAGGTTTTGTTAATATCTTGTAATTTGTACATAATTGCCCCTTTATAAATTTTTAATTATTTCTATTGGATTAAATTTTTTGTTTTTTAGATAAATTATTAGATATGAAACTAAAATAATTATGATATTAAATAAAATTATTCCGATTATACCGAATATATTTATATTGAAAAATACAAATTCCCCGTATGAATTATTTTTAAGTATTTCTTTTGTTATATATGAGCTAGCAACCGAAAGTATTATTGAAATAAGAGAAGTAAATATAATTTCTAATATAGATATGAATGATATATTTTTGTAATTTATTCCTAATGAATACAAGATTCCCACTTGTTTTTTATATTCAATGTTGTTATCTAATATATAAATTATTAAAAAACATAACGACAGTACATATAGAATTATAAAAGTAATAAGAAAAGGCAGAAATTCTTGATTTTTTAAGGTATAAATACTGTTATAAATATTTAATTGATAATTATCAGGAGACAAACCATATTTGTTTTTCAAAGTAGTAAAAATTTGTGTATTTTCTTTAATATCATCACCTATAATAAATTGCATAGATATTAATTTATGCTGTGAAACTCTTGCTTCATTAATCCTTGTTTCGGGGAAAATAACACTATAATGGTTTTCTGAATCATTAATAAAAAACCCTACTACATTATAATTTTCGGCTATTTTGCTATCATAAACATTACCAGTGTTAAAATTAACTTTTATATTAAGATTTATATCAGAAAAATATTCTAATAAATCTTCATTTGAAATAAGATAGTCACTAAAAAATAATTCTTCGCTATTGATTTTACAACTTAATTGTATAAATAAAGTTTTGGATATAATTATATCATTATATTGTAATTCTTTTTCTTCATTGAGTTTATAAATTTTTAAATCATTATTTGCAATATTATTTAGATGAATATTTTGAGATGAAGGCATCCCTGATGAATAGGTAAAAATATTAGTAATAACACTTATTTTATCATATAAATAATCATAATATGATTCTGAAACATAAAAGGGAGTATTGTAAGAAGGCGTATAAGAATTTGGTTTAGATATATTTGTATCAATAATTCCGACTATTGTATTTTCATTTATTTTATCACCTAATTCCATTTTTAATTCTGTATTTTGATATAGGGATATGGCAATTTCTTTATTATTTTTTGGCAAATTACCTTCTATCAAACTATAATTATAAATTTCTAAATCATTTTCATTTAATTGTTCATAATTATTGCCATCACTGAATTGATAAGCTTTTTTTACAAATTTACAATTTTCTTCGACATAATTAATAGCATCGCTATTTATTCCCGATTCATTATTAACTGTAATTTCATTAATATTGTTATCATTTAGAGTTTTTGCATAGTATTTATTAATATCTGCTGTAATAAATGATATGGTTATGCTTGCAATAGTAAAAGTAATGGATAATAATAAAATATTAATGATAAATAAAAATATTTTATTTTTAATATTTGCAAAAATTATATTAAAATTAAAAAAATTATATTTTTTATTTTTTTTGATTTGGGGAATATTAAAATTTAAATCACAATTATTTGATTTTATATCGTCACTTACGATTTTACCATCTTCTAATTTTATTATCCTATCGCCATAATTTATTGCATCTTCTTTATTATGTGAAACAATAATAACCAAAGCATTTTGTGAAATTTTTTTCAATAATTGGAGTATATCTTTAGAAGTTTTTTCATCTAAATGACCAGTTGGTTCATCTGCTAAAATAAGTTTGGATTCATTAATTATAGCTCGGGCAATAGCAATCCGTTGTTTTTCTCCTCCTGAAAGTGCATTTATTTTTTTATTTTGGCAATTTATTAGTCCGACTTTTTCCAATATATCATTAATTTTTTCTTTATTGATTGATTGGTTTTTAATTTTATAAATATAAGCTAAATTATTATAAACATTAATATTATCTATAAGATTAAATTCTTGAAATACGAAACCAATATTTTTCCTATAATTATCAAAAGCATTCTCAGTAAATTTATTTGTAGTGACACCATTTATTATAAATTCACCATTAGTAGGTTTGTCTAAAGTACCTAGGATATGTAAAAGAGTAGATTTTCCACACCCGCTTTTACCACTGATAAAAACTAACCCACAAGAATTAAATTCCAAATTTATATTTTGTAGTGCATTAACTTTATTGTTTTTATCTATAATGTATGTTTTTGAAATGTTATTTAGTTTTATCATAAATGTTGTCCTTGTATTTTATGAATTAATTTGTTTACTGTATCAAAAAGAAAAAACAAATTTCTTTATTGACTATGGCGGAAAAATGCTTGTACCTATTTATAGTAATAAAAATTAGGTGGAAACTTTATATTACGACATAATTTTAATCATTATCTTATTTACTTATAACAATCGTATCTGCAACGGCATAGCCATTGCCTTCTTTTGTTTTGTAATATTCGATTGTTACAGAATCTTCGGTTATATGTACATTCAAAAATCCTGCAGATGGAAGAATAACACCAGTTGTATATCCTTTTTCTTCAGCCAATCCTGTTTCTTGACGAATGGTTCCTGGTTGTGGCACAAGAATATATTTTATACCGTTCAATTCTTCATTTGCATAGAGATGGTCGTGTCCGTGGAATACGGCATGCACACCATATTTTACAAGTAGATCATGGATAGGCATGGACCAATTAGGTCGCATTTGGGAAAATTCATCTACTCCATCAAGATTTTTACCGCCCCATTCAAAGAGTTCTGCAGCGGCAATTCCGCCTCGGCGTTCATCATTGATTCCACCAATTATATTATGTGTGAACACAAACTTGAAATCGGCATCGCTATTTGCCAAAGTATTCTCAAGCCACTCAAATTGTTCTAAGCCTAAAGTGTCATTCCAAAATCCTGATGCATCTGTCAAATAAGTATAGGGGTCAAGCACAACAAAAAGTGTATTATTCTTCTCAAAACTATAGTAATTTGCCGTCGTTACATTACCCGAGAACTTATCGCTGTCAACAAAAGGCATTGGAAAATATTCGATTCGCATTTCTCTTGACACCTTTTCCGTTGTTGGTTCGAATCCATTTTGTCCATCGTGATTTCCGTTGATAATACAAATTGGAATATCGTTAAATGCAGAATAAAGTCCATCTACAAATCCGATTCTTTCGCTTGCAGTTTGTTGTAATTTTTCTAACTCTCCAAGCATAAGAGTGTCGCCAAGATCCATAATAAATTCTGGGTTTGTTGCAATGACATTATTAAAGGTATCGTTTAGAACATCAAGATTTGTTTCTTCATCCATATGCGCATCTGCTTGAATTGCAAAGTTAAAACATTTGCTGCTAGATGATGTAGAAGTATTGGGTATATCTTTTTCAGAAATATCAACACTTCGTACGCATCTTACATAGTTAAATACTCTTTGAATATCGCCCTGAGGTCCCAAGGATTTTGGATAATCATCGGGATTGCCTGTCTTTGGGTCACTTCTTTGTGCACCGGCACCGTGTACATCCATTAAGGTATCGCTCATAATACCTTGCGCTTCCCCAAAAGAAACATAAACCGCTGAACTATATGGGTTTATTCCATTTAGATGAGAAGTGCTAGACCAATAATAAGGGTAATTATATTCTCCATCCATATCAATTATTTTTGTAGCTCCAAATAACGGGTCAATTGCAGCACTGTTTGTGGTTTGAAGTGAACGAGAATAATCTACAATACTTTGTAATTCCTTTGCGTTGGGAAGTCGCCAATCTCCATATGATGCAAATTCTAACTGTTCTGCATACGAAAGAGAATTTTCCCAATCCATACCCTCGCCACTATCGCTTGTTTGCCACATAAGTCCTGTTGCATAATCTGTAATAGTTCCATCACCGTTATCTTTAAAATTGTTTTTGCCATAGTCTGTATTTCCACGGACAAATCTAAAATACATAATGTTTTCGGTTTCTGTACCACCTTTATATTTGGGATAGCCTTTTATCCTGCCATCTATAAAGTTAACTCCAAAAATTGTTTCATTATTGTTCATTGTTTTGCCAACATATTCAGTGCAACTCCATGTTTGAGCATCAATTTCACGCTCGCCAATTGAAGTGTTGCCAATAGGTTGTACAAAAAAAGTTGTGTCTATAAATTGTTTATCTCCAGCTTGTTCGCCTCCTGAAGTACCTGTATACTGAATTAGAGAATAAAGTTCCTTAATTGTAGGAATTCTCCAATCATCATGACCGCCTAGTGTAAAGTTTTTAACTGAAGTAACAGCTTCGGCATAAGTCATTTTCTCGCCCACATTTTGTTGCCACACAAGACCTGTGACATTGTCCGTTACTGTACTGTCCCCGTTATCAGTATAGCTAGGTGCATTACTTTGGTAAGTTGCATCCTGTCCGTAAAACGCATCGCCCACGGATGGCTCACCAATTACACCGGTGTTACTGTAAAAGTCTACTTCTCCAGTGTCTGGAATAGTGTATGGGGTCAAAGCATTATTAGGATTTCCCGAATCAGGAATGTCATCTTGTGTAATATTATCATCATCATTATTATTATTTTCAGTTATCGATTTTGGTGTGCAAGAACAAAATAAAATAGAAATTGCTATTATATATACGATTAGGATTAAAACTTTTCTTTTCATAATTACCTCACGATACATTTATAAGTTTAGTATCTTTCTCTTTATTTTATCATAGTTGTTTTAATTTGTACAATATTAAAATATTACCTAATTTTTCATCATTGCTATAATAATTATATTCGGTAAGAGTAGGGGGATACAAAGCAAATGCTAGTTATTAACTTTACAAGTAATGGTAGTTTGGCTCTTATATATATATCTTTTTGTACATATCGAGATTTTTTTATATATGTTAAAATAGCATTAAATAATTTTAAGGATAAAGAAAAATTAATTATCAATTTTATAATGTTTGAAAAAGAAATTCAATCAATTTTTAATTTTGGTTAATTTTTTAATATTGAATTTAGTGTATATTGATTTACCAATATAAAAGATAAAGAATGTGACTACGGCAAAAATTGCTATAGAGGCACCAGACGGCATATCGAATAAATAAGCAATATATAATCCAAGAAAGTTAAATATTATGCCGAATGCTGAAGCAATAATCATTCTTGATTGAAGTTTTTTAGATATTAGAGCAGCAATAGCAGCGGGGGCACATAATAGAGCCATAATTAATATTATTCCTACCACCCTAATTAATATTACGATTGTTAATGCTATTAGAATTAAAAGAGTATAATGTAAAAGTTTAGTTTTAATTCCTCTTATTTTAGCGAAGTTTTCATCAAATATAAATAATTTCCAGTAATTAAAGAATACGATAATTGTTAGTAGTACAATAATGGTTAATCCTATCATTAAATATAAATCAGTTGTTGTAATAGAAAGAATGCTTCCAAAAAGATATGAATCTATATTAGGAGAATATCCAGGAGTTAAGGTTACGAATATTACACCGAGTGCCATACCTAATGACCAAAACAAACCTATAATAACATCATAATATTTTTTGTTTTTAACATTCCCAATGCATATAGCTGATATAACAGCAGAGGCAAGAGCTCCCAAAATAGGTTCAAAATTACAAAGGTATCCGAGACCAACTCCACAATATGCTGTATGTGCTATTCCTCCGCTCATCATAATTAGTTTTTTTTCAATTATAATTACTCCGATTATACCGCACACTATGCTTGATAGAATGCCCGCAATTAACGCATATTGCATAAATCTATAATTCAGTATTAAGTCAATCATTTGGATGCTCCCTAAGAACTCTATGCGGAACCCCATGTGCTATAAGGTCAACTGGACAACCATATAATTTGTCCATTAAATCTATTGTGAGTTTGGGCTCGCCGTGATATATAAGTTGTTTATTTATGCAAGCTATATTATTTACATTAGAAGAAATTGCAAGCATGTCATGTGATACCATAACAATCGTTATTTCTTTATGCAATTCATTTAATATATTATAAATATTTTTACAGGACGATACATCAATATTTGAAGTAGGTTCATCAAGTAAAAGTAATTTTGGATTGTTAACTAATGCTCTAGCTATTATTGTTTTTTGAAATTCACCTCCGGAGAGTTCGCAAATCTTACGATTTTTTAATGAATGTATACCAATTTTTTCTAATGCTTCATTTGCCGCTTCTTTATCTATTTTAGAATAAGTAAAGAAAGGTTTTATTTTAGATTTTATACGCCCCATTAATACAACTTCACCGACAGTGATTGGAAAATTTTTATCAAATTCAACTATTTGAGGTACATAACTTAAGTCATTTTTATTATAATTTTTATGTCCAAATACTTCAATATCTCCTTGCGAAATATTAACTAAACCCAAAATAGATTTTAATAAAGTTGTTTTACCTCCGCCATTAGGTCCAATTATTCCTAAAAAATCACCACGATTTATAGTGAGATTTATGTCCTTTAGTACTTGATTATTTCCATAATAAACATTAAGATTATGAATTTTTATAATCTCATCAGTATCGTCTAATATTTTGTTTTCATATAGTTTATTCATATTATTAATTCCATAAGTATTTACTTATTATTGATTTGAAGAAGAGATAGCATCTGCCATACATTTCAAATTTTCGATATAATCAGCGGATAAGGGTGAAAGTAGAATAAAACTCCCATTCTCAATTTCTTGTGTAAAACTTGAAATCCAAGATGAATCTACTTCCGCTTGATTGAATACTACAGTTATATTATTTGCTTTTGCGAAATCAATCATTGTTGAAAGGTCTTTAATTGTCGCAGTATTGCCATCACCCTCAATAGCATACATATCTAAACCGTAATCATCCGCAAAATAAGCAAATGCTGGGTGAAAAACGATAAATTTTTTGTTAGTCATATTTTCAGTTTTATTTTTTATATATTTATCAGTTTCATCCAACTGAATTTTATAATTTTCAGCATTTAATGCATAGAATTCAGCATTTTTAGCATCTTTTTCACTCATAACTTGACATATTTTATCCACCATTATTTTTGCACGTTTAATAGATAACCATATATGGGGGTCTCGTCCTCCATTAAGTTCTAAATCATTGTATTTTTCACTTACAGTATCTGCAAGATTTATAATTTCAACTGTATTACTTAATGATTTTAAAAAATTAATCTCTGAAGGGACACCTATAGAAAAAAAGACTATTGATTTATTAATATTAGCCATTTCAGGAGCAGTTGGTTCAAAAATTTCTGGACTATATCCTTCTGGTATTGCTGTTATTACATTAATTTTATCTCCACAAACAGCCTTAATAAATGTTGCTTCCGGAATAATAGAAGTGCTTACAGTTATTTTGTTATTTTCTTTATTAGTATTACAGGATATTAGTACTATTGAATTAGTAATCAATATTATTATTGTTATTACTATAATTAAAAATTTTTTTATATTAATGCACCACCTTATTTATTATTCATAAACAAGTATGATTGTACTTATATTTTATAAATTTGTCAAATATTTAATTGTCTTAACTTTATGTTTTAATAATTCCATTTTATACTCTAAATTAATAAAATCACCAGTAGTAATGGTGTATATAGTCGATAATTTTGATACAAGTATTGGAATAAGTTCTAAACAAAATAATAATATAATTAATGGAGGAAGAATATTAACAATAGCAATATTGTTTTGAATAAACACCCATATAGGGTGGAATTTTGGGTGGTAAGTAAGGCAATGGATATTGACAATAAAATTTTTGTTTGATACAGTATAATATGATAATGTATTAATTTAGAAAGAATTATATAGAATTAAATTGAAGTATGTGGAAAAAACCGATATTGCAAAATTGTTGCAAAAATTATGTAAAGAAAGTAAGATATAAATAAAGGTAAAATTATGAAGAAAATAGGATTTATAACCATTTTAATTAGTATGCTAGTATTTGTTTTTATATTAACAGGATGTCTTGAAAAAACTAAAAATCCAGAAGAAACCGAAACTAAGGAATATGTTGATTTAGAAAATACTAGCTTTTTTGTTACTCGTAATATTTCTTATGAAGAAGTAGAAATTATAGGAATAAAACTTGATGTTGCACTTGAAAGCACAATAAATATTCCTTCAACAATTGAAGGTAAAACTGTGGTCGGTATTGCAGATAATGCATTTGAAAATTGTTTATCCATAACAACTATTAATTTAAATGACGCAGCCATAGAAACTATTGGAGATTATGCTTTTTTGGATTGTGTAAATTTGGTTAATGTAATTTTGTCAGAAAGTTTACTAGATTTAGGGGAGTGTGCGTTTAAAAATTGTAGTAGTTTAAAAAATATTAGTATACCAACAAATTTGAGGAATATTGAAGAAAATGCTTTTGTAAATTGTGATAATATTTTTATTCAAGTAAGCAGTGAAAATAGTTGTTATTCTTCAAACAAAGGAATACTCTTTAATAAAGATAAGACTAAATTGATTAAGTTTAGCGGTAATTCTATTACGGAATATAATGTCCCAATTATGGTAGAGGAAATCAGTAATTTTGCTTTTGCTAATAAAAGTAATTTAATTACAATTAATTTAAATAATGTTGGGACAATCGGGCAAGGTGCATTTTACAACAGCGGTATTACAACTATTTTGGGTGGTGATAGCTTGAATAGAGCGGGAATTTTGGCTTTTGATGGTACTACTTGGATGAATAATAATTCTGGTGATAATAATGGTATGGTTACCTTGGGAAAAGTTTTAATAAAATATAAAGGGATATCTAATAATATAGCAAGTACTATGTTTCCTTTAGGGATTACGACTATTGGAGAAGGCGCTTTTATAAATACAGATATTATTGAAATTTCAATATCTGAAAATATAGACTGCATACAGTCTAGTGCCTTTTATGCATGTAATAATCTACAGAGTGTGACAATTAGAAGACTCTATCCACCAGTATTAGGTGAAAATGTTTTTCAAGGTTATTTAAACGGAAAAATCTATGTGCCAGCTACTAATATAGAATTTTATCAAAATTCTATATTTATGTCTGAATATAAAAATATAATTTCAACAAAACAATTCAATATAAATTTTCAATCCAACGGCGGAACAGCTATTGAAGAATGTGCGGAGACGTTTTATTCAAATATAGAGAACATTCAGGAGTCATCAAAACCATATTACGATTTTGAGGGATGGTATGATAATACGGAATTTACTGGAACTAAACTTCAGAATGGTGAATTTTGGCATTATGATTCTAATATAACTTTGTATGCAAATTGGATTCCAACAAAATATGTCTTATCATACATTTATAACGATGGAATTAAGGTTTCTAATCCTATTGATTTTAATTGTGAATCTAATTTAGCAATTAATGAATCAAATAAAATAGGTTACAATTTTGATGCATGGTATGAAAATTCTGATTTTACGGGTAATGCGATTACAAATACATCGCAATTTGTAGATACTAATTATGGACACAAAACTTTATATGCTAAATTTAATCCTATTACATATAAAGTTAATTTGGACAAAAATGCCGATAATGCGATTTTATCTCTTGATATGGTAGAGGTTGATTTCGGAACATCATTTACGTTACCTATACCCGAAAGAGAAGGTTATAATTTTGAAGGGTGGCAAACATCTGAAGAATTTAGATTTACGACAGAAAAAGGAGAGAGTGTTAAGAATTGGGATGTAGCAGAGGACACGACACTTTTTGCGAGATGGAGAGTAAAATCTTATATTATTACATAAACAATGAATAGTTACAAAGTTTTTTTGTAAAGACGATATAAGTGATGTGTTCCAAACTCTTATTTATGGTTAATACATTGCGTACACAGATTTATCGATAGTATATGGCAGAGTTAGCATACATCGGGTAGTTTTTTGTTCAAAGACAGTTATAAAAAATATATATAATAAAAAAATAAAGCAATTGAATTTGTCTTTTCGGGCGGATTTATTAATGTAAAATAAAATATTATTTGATATTGTAAAGTAGTAAAAATTAATATATAATTATAAACATAGGAGAAAATAAATATGAACAAAAAATTAAAGATAAAGGTAAAAGCATTGGGTATTTTGGATTTATTAAGATTTAAAAATTTGGTACCTAATAGACGCAAGCATTTTGAAAATGCACCTAGTACGCCATTAGTTATGGTTCCTTATATGAATGAACTTGCTAATGCTATTCATCCAAAAGAACAAAACTTTGAAATAGTTGAGGTAATAAATGTTACTTGAGATATGAATACACACGTTCTTAAAGGTGACAAATGTGCTTTTTTTAGAGCAAGTCAATATATAAGTATAAATTTGAATATTAACGGGTATAGATTACCAGACCTTATTGAATTTCAAGTTCACCAAAACAATCACTTGAAGGCATATATTCCTTGTCGATAAAAAAAGAGAATACGAGAATAAACTCCGTAATTTGTATATTGACGCTGGACAAATAGCAAAAAAACTATCTGAGGTTATTAAAGATAAGAAAGAAAGTGGTGTTTTTAAAGAGTATTACACAAAATTATCGGATAAAGCAACAAGCTATGGTTCTTTAATAAAAAGTAAAATACCAGATACAAGTATTGATGACGTAAAAGGATTGCAAGAAGCTAAAGATTTAATAAAAAGTTTTATTTTCATTAGTAAACATTCAGATTTATTGGATTATTATAAACTAAATGGTGGGTTAGGTTTATTGATGTACGGCGCACCAGGTACGGGTAAAACAATGTTTGCAGAAGCTATAGCTAATGCTATGGGTTTGCCTTTGTTTATAGTTACACCAGCGGATATTTTTAAATCATATGTTGGCGCATCAGAGCAAGCGGTTAAAGAAATATTTCAAGAAATTGATAACTGTAAAGATGGTGCTATATTGTTTATTGATGAATGTGAGTCTATTTTTAGTAAGAGAGACAATGAGACTAAAGATTACAAAGCAGCAGTGACTACTGAGTTGTTGCAAAGGATGAATGGGTTTGGTATCAATGGAGTAAAAAGAATTATGATAGCCGCAACCAATAGGCCTGATGTAATAGACCCAGCATATTTAAGATATAAAAGATTTTCTCATTTAGTTCACATTTCACCTCCAGATATGGTGGCGAAAAAAGCAATTATAGAAAGCAAATTAAAGGGTATAGATTTAGCTGATGATATAACTATTGATGATATAGTGGAAATGACAAATAAGGCTGCTGGTGAAGAAACAAATATAGGGTATGTGGAAAATGTTTTAGCATATTATTCAGCTGCAGATATTTGTGGCATAATTGAGGAAACTGCTCGAATCGCAATGAGAATTATTGAAGAATCAAAATCAGAAAATTCAATACCGTTGACAAGAACAATGTTTGAAAAGGCATTCAAAAAAATTGGACCAAGTATATCTAGACAAAGCATGAAATTTTATGAAGATTTTAATAAGCTTTTATAGATTGCATTATTACAAATCATATATAATCATATATAATCATAAATTAAAAATATAAGTGGACTTAAATAAAGCATTAGCATAAAAAAAACCTTCTATGATAAGATATATCATAGAAGGTTTTATATTTTTAAAGTATTTAATTTTTAAATTTTTGCTATTACAGACTCTTCAGTATCTATATTTTTTGGTTTGATAAAAGAAAATATTATGGATAATAAAATAAATATAAAGAGTATAATAGATCCTTCGCCTATTATACAGCTAAGATTTATTGGTAACAATAGGTTAACTGATAATACAGCTATAATAACAAGTACTAAAACAGCAAGTGTTAAGGAACCTGATAATATGAGTAAAACCTTTTGCAACGTATCCCGTTTGCGGTTGTTTTCTAATAAGGATGTATATGCTAAACCAATCGTAATTCCTAAGAAAATAAATATTAACAAATTAAATATATAACTTATATTTAGTAGTGCCTTTAATGATCCATGTCCATTAATAGCAAACAATTTTTCTGGACTTAAATTGTTCAATATTGAATCATTAATATCTCGTGCGTTTGTATTTTCTAAAGTATCTATATAATTGTTAATATAATCTGAATTATATATGCTATCTAATGTTTGAACCTCTTCTTTTGATAAGAATCCTTCATATAAATCTTTTGTATAGTAATTGCCAGTGTAAGTTGTTACTGCGTATCTATTAGAAGCCTGTACAGTTGCTTGTATTTTAAATACACTTAAATTTGCTACTGATAAAGAAGTAAAAATAAGTAAAAAAGCAATAAGCTTTATTGTAAATCTATTTTTATTTTTAATACCATTTTTCATAAAATAAAATATAGCATATAATATAATTAAAATTAAATTCATACATAAAAATGCTATCAAACAACTACTAATATTCAATGTAAATAAGTTTGCGCCCAAACCTACTATTGTAGAGGGAACACCAGTTCCTAAGTACATAATCATAAATACAAATATTAATGGTACCGTAATAATGAACTGGAACAATTTATTTAGCTTGCATTCTTTGTTTTTTAATGTTTTTATAAGATATTTTAATGAGAACAAAAAAACTAATAATGAAGATAATATATACAGTAGTGATAACAATCCCATAGTAACAAAATATATAGATTGGGAGTTGTAAGATGAATTTTGGTATGAATCAAAACTTTGTGACCTTAATGATAATTTTGTTAAATACTTACATAAAAGAGGTATTTTTTGTGCAGCTAAGTATTTTGATAATGTGGTATCTTCTACCATTAAATCACTTATTTCGTCAGTTAAAATTTCAGTCTTTGCATATAGACGAGAATTTTCTAATTCATATTCAGAATTATAATTATATGCGAGGTCGAACATAAATCCTATATAGTCAATGCTAGTTAATTTTAGCGGTTTATTTGATATTTGTTCTATTTCGGAGTCTGAATATACATCCGTGGATACAAAAATTGGTGTAAAAGATAAAATTAACATTATCAAAGATAGTAAACAAATTGAAGAAAATTTAATTTTTTTCCACAATTTATTTTTTTCATCGGTGGTTTTCTTATCTTTTTTGTCTTTTATAGTTTTTGTATTATTGTCAGTATCCGCTTTTGTTTTCTCGTTGTTTATTAAAGATTCTTTTTCATTTTTAAATGAAAAACCGCAATTTGTACAAAATTGAATTTCGTTGTTCAATAAAGTTTTACATTTTGGACATTCTTTTTTTCCATCAAAGCGTCGTCCACAAGTAGGACAAAAGTTTTCTTTATTTTCAATAAGAGTTCCGCACGTAGGGCAATTAAATTTTCCATCTAATCTTGCTCCACAAGTTCCGCAATAAGTAGCGTTTTCTGCATTTTCCATAAAACATTCAGGACATATTTTATTATTATCCATATATATTCCTCCTAAAGTATATCATAATAATAATATATTAACACTTTTATAAAAATATAGCAATTTTTAGATATAAAATAAAATACAATTTGCCAAAATTTTATACTATTTTGATAATGAAATATGATAACAGCCGTATATAAATTTTTATCAAGAGTGTAGAGAGGCAAGCTGCCGAAAAACTAAATGAGATGTTCTAATAAAACAAAGAATTGTATTGCTAGATATATTAGTGTGGATTTTTTATAATTTTATAATTCATATAATTGGGCTTTTATGATATTCAAATAACATCTAAATTATAAAAATTGTACGCATGCTTTGTCTATATTTTAGTTGGTTAAGTGCGGGTATCGGTACTTGTTTTATTTAATTATAAGGTATATAATTAATTTATAAAAAAAATTATCTATTTAACAGATGTTAGATGAAATTTATTTTAGGGGTTTGATAATTTAAAAATAAAAGTTATATAAACTAATAATAAATATTAGTTAAGAAAAAGAAGGTTAGAGAGGGAAAGAGTTTACAAAATTATGAAATTTAGTCGTTTCATTTTTACAAGGAATTAAAAAAATAAAATATTCGAATGTATTTGAAAAAGCTATTGTTGTATTAGGTAATTTAATAAAAGCTTAAATATGTGAATAAATTGAGGTAATTTATGAAAATAATGCATTTATCCGATCTTCATTTAGGCAAGAGAGTTAATGAATACTCTTTGTTAGAAGAACAGGAATACATATTAATGAAAATCACCAATGTAATTGATGATGAGCGTCCGCAAGTAGTAATTATCGCTGGGGATGTTTATGATAAATCTGTGCCATCAGCAGAGGCTGTAAGGCTGTTTGATGATTTTTTAGTGCGTCTTGCACAAAGGGAATTGCAAGTTTTTGTTATTAGTGGCAATCACGATTCTCCAGAAAGAATTGCTTTTGGCAATAGACTTATGGATGCTAGTGGTATTCATATGTCACCTATGTATAATGGCAAAGTTGAGCCTGTCACTTTATTTGATGAAAATGGCGAAGTCAATTTTTATATGTTACCTTTTGTAAAACCTATTAATGTTCGTAGGTTTTTTCCAGATGATATTATTGAATCATATACTGATGCTATACGTATAGCTATTGCTAATATGAATGTGGATAGTAGCAAAAGAAATGTTTTAGTTACTCACCAATTTGTGACCGGAGCTGCGCGTTCTGATTCTGAAGATATTAATATTGGTGGTTCTGATAATATAGATGTGAACGTTTTTGAAAATTTTGACTATGTGGCACTGGGACATATTCACGGACCACAAAATGTATGCTCAGAAAGAGTGCGTTATTGTGGTACTCCTTTGAAATATTCTTTTTCAGAAGTAAAGCATAAGAAATCAGTTACTATAGTTGCGTTGGGGGCTAAAGATGATATTCAAGTTAGAACGGTTGAGCTTGTAGCTAATCGTGATTGGATGGAAATCAAGGGTACTTATAACGAACTTATTGCAAAGAGTTATTATAATAATTTTGATAAAAATTCATTTATGCACATTATTTTAAAGGATGAAAATGATATTCCAGACGCCATTGGCAAACTTCGCATCGTATATCCTAACCTTATGAAACTTGATTATGATAATACGAGAACACGAAGTAATACAATTATTGATGGTATAGAAAATATTGAAAGTAAAACCCCGCTTGAGTTATTTGAAGAATTTTTTGAAAAGCAAAACAACCAAGAAATGACAAGCGAGCAAAGAGACTTTGCGAATAGTATGATTAAGAACATTTGGAGGGCAGATTAAATGAGACCCATAAAACTTATTATGTCTGCATTTGGACCTTATGCAGGAAGAATTGAACTTGATTTAGAACAATTAGGAACAAGAGGTTTGTATTTGATTACGGGAGATACAGGAGCGGGAAAAACCACGATTTTTGATGCAATAACTTTTGCTTTATATGGAGAGGCAAGTGGAACTAGTAGAGATAAATCAATGTTACGCTCTAAATATGCAAGTCCAGAAACACCGACAAAAGTAGAATTGACATTCTTGTATGATGGAAAGAGATATACAGTAAGTCGCAATCCTGAATATGAAAGACCGACCAAAAACGGAAAAGGAATGACAATAGAAAAGGCAAATGCGGAACTAATTTATCCTAATGGTAGAGTAGTTACAAAAGTTAATGATGTAGATAAAAATATTCGTGAAATTGTTGGTATTGATAAAGTAAAGTTCTCCCAAATTGCTATGATAGCACAAGGTGATTTTAGAAAACTTATTGATGCCGAAACAAAGGATAGACAAGATATTTTCCGTGAGATATTTAATACAAAATATTACCAAGTTTTGCAAGAAAAATTAAAGGCAGAGTCGGGAAGTTTGGGTAGAGAATTTGATAGTGCAAAACAAAGTTTGTCACAATATATTAGTGGAATTGTTTGTGATGAAGGTGATATATTATTTATGGATTTAGAAAAGGCTAAAGATAGCACTTTGCCTACTTGTGAATGTATAACTTTATTTAATCAAAAATTAGATAAAGATACGCAGACAAAAAAAGTTTTGAGCGAGCAAGAAAAAAAACTTGGAGAGCAAATATTATGTCTTGCAACAACAATAGAAAAAGCGAACACAGATAATAAAAACAAGAAAGATTTGGACGAAGCAAAGACAAGTAAAAAACAAATTGAATTAAACTTGTTAGAATTAAAAATTATTTTAGACAAAGAAAATAAAAACAAACCTATAATTAAAGATTTGGGCGAAAAAATTGCTGTTATAAATGCTGAACTTTCTAATTATGATAATTTAGAAATTAAGCAAGAAGATTATAAGCAAGCAGTGAAGGAATTAGAAATAGTTAAAGATAAATTAGTTAATGAACAAAACAATTTTGTTGCGTATAAAAATAATATTGAAACTTTGGATAAAGAAAAAGAAACATTACTTAATTCAGAAATCGAAAAAGAAAAATTGAGTACTAGCAAAGAAAAGTTGGAATTTATGAATACTGATTTGCTAGCTATGTCTAATGGTTTATGCGAACTTGATGAGTTAAAAACCAAAATGGAACAAGCACAAAAAGAGTATAAAAAAAGTAGTGAGATTTCAGAACAATATCAAAAAGAATATCAAAAAAACAACAAATTATATCTTGATGAACAAGCTGGTATTATTGCAGAAACATTAATTGAGGGTGAGCCCTGCCCTGTTTGCGGTTCGATCTTACATCCAAATAAAGCAATTAAATCACAAAACGCACCAACTGAAGCTGAATTAAAAAAAGCTAAAGATGAGGCCGAAGAAAAACAAAAAGTTTGTGAAAATACAAGTGCTAATTCTGCTAAAATAAAAGGACAATATGATGAAAAAGAGAAGTCGGCAAAAGAGAAGTGCAAACAATTACTTAATTTAGATAATATGGCAACAGCTAAAGAAAAGTTAATTTATCAATTAGAATTAATAAAAGAAGAAATTAAAATCTTTAATGATAAGCTTAATATGGAAATTTGCAAAATTGCTAGAAAAAAAGTAATTGAAGATATTTTGGTAATTGAAAATAAAGACTGTGAAAGTTGTAGGTTATTAATATCAAGCTATAATGAAAATATTGCGGCTTTAACATCTAAAAAAACGGAATTAAATAAGCAAATTAAAGAGTTAGAAATTCACTTAGAATACGCTAATAAATCATTAGCGGAATACGATATTATTAAGCAAAAAACAAAGATAATTGCTTTAGAAAAAGCTATTGAAATAGCAGAAAGTAATTATAAAGATTGCTTAGATAAGCTAAATTCTTTAACCGGTAGTATTGCACAATTAGAAAAGTTGCTAATAGGGTACGTCTTAATAAATATTGAAGAAAAGGAAACCGAAAAGACAAATTTGGAAACCCTAAAGGATACTTTGTCGATACAAATAAAAGCAATTCATACTCGTGTAGAAACGAATAGAATAGCTATACAAAACATAACTAACAAGTCAAGTGACTTGCAAAAAATAGAGAAAAGATTGACTTGGGTTAAGGCTCTTTCAAATACGGCAAATGGCTACATTTCGGGGAAAGAAAAAATAATGCTAGAAACATATATTCAAATGACTTATTTTGACAAAATAATAGCAAGAGCAAATACAAGATTTATGATTATGTCATCTGGACAGTTTGAACTAAAACGAAAGATAGAGGCTGATAACAACCGTAGTCAAAGTGGATTGGAACTTAATGTTATTGACCACTACAATGGAAGCGAAAGAAGTGTAAAATCTTTATCTGGTGGAGAATCATTTAAAGCTTCTTTGTCTTTGGCGTTAGGACTTTCAGAAGAAATTCAAGCAACAGCAGGGGGCATTAAACTTGACACTATGTTTGTCGATGAGGGGTTTGGTTCACTAGATGAAGAATCCTTAAAACAAGCTATGCAAGCACTTGCAAGTTTAACGGAAGGCAATCGTCTTATTGGTATAATTTCTCATGTATCCGAACTTAAAGAGAAAATTGATAAGCAAATAGTTGTCACAAAAGAGAAAACTGGCGGTAGCCAAGTTAAAATTATAGTCTAAGGAGGATTTATGATAAAAAGAATTTCTTATATTAAAAATTTAGCAACATTTAAAAATTTTGAATGGATTAAAAGTGTTAGAAATACAAATCAAGTTTTCGATTTTGAAAAAATAAATATATTATATGGAAGAAATTATTCTGGCAAAACGACATTATCCCGAATAATAAGAGCAATGGAAACTGGGAAAATTTCAGAAAAATACGAATTACCAAAATTTGAAGTGGTATTTAAAGATGGTAATTTAATAACTGAGTCTCAAATAGAATCTTGTGAAAAGAGTATCCGTGTATTCAATGAGGATTTTGTAAAAGAAAATTTAAGTTTTCTTAGAGATGATGATGGCGATATTAAGCCTTTTGCAATTTTAGGTGATGATAATATTAAAATAGAAGAGGAAATAAAAAGGATTAAAAAAATTCTAGGCTCTAATGAAATAGAAAAAGAAACAGGTTTATACAAGCAAAATACTGATGCAAAAAAAGATTATGATGAAATTTATAATAGGTATGAAAAAGAGACTAGTGATTTAGAAAAAAAATTGAAAGATAAAGCGACTAATAAAATAATAGGTATAAAGTATAAACCAGAAAAATTTGGAGATGTAAATTATAATATAATTAAACTACAAGAAGATATAAAAATAGTTCTTTCTGAGAATTTTGTTGATATTGGAACAGAAGAAGAAAAAAGATTAGAAATTCTTTTAAAAGAGACAACCAAAGAAGAAATAATCGGAATTGAGATGCCAAAATTAATGTGGTCAGATGTCTTAACTAAAACTAAAGAAGTGGTATCTAGGAAAATTGGAGCTTCTAATAAAATTACAGAATTATTACATAATATAGCATTAAATAAATGGGTAAAACAAGGAACTGAACTTTTAAAAGGTAAAAATATTTGTGCTTTTTGTGGAAATGAAATAAGTGATGATCGCTGGGTTCAATTAAATGCTCATTTTGATGAAGAATCAAAAAAATTAGAAGAAGACATAAATAAAATATTAGAAAAAATACAAAACGAAAAAGATATAATAGAAAAAAGTTTCAAGATTGATAAGACAAAATTTTATTCTAAATATAATGAAGAGTTACTTAACTTAGAAAAGCGTTATTTAGAAGCAGAGTCGGAATATATAAAGGAACTTATGAATTTAGAGGAAGCCTTAAATAAAAGAAAAGATAAAATAATATATCCTTTTGTACTTGGGGTAGTGCAAGATAAATCAAATTTAGTACAAAATATTTTTGACGATTATGATATTATAAGGAAGCAATCAAATAGCTATTCTGCCAAACTAAAAGCAGAACAAACTGTTGCTAAAGTAAAATTAAGATTGCATGAAGCAAAAAACTATTGTTTACTTATTAATTATAAGGAAATTTCTCAAGAATTAGAGAATTTGAGAAAGTTAAAGATAGCCCAAAACGAAATTTATATAAAGATCTTAACAGATATTACTAATTATGAAAATGAAGTAAAAACAAAAAAGCATTTAATGCAAGATGAAGGGAAAGGTGCTGTTCAAGTAGACAAGTATTTAAAAAATTATTTTGGTCATCAATATTTAAGTCTAAAGGCTGTAAAATCTGAAAGTGATTTGAGTGTAAATTTTAAAATTATACGTGATGGTAAACAAGCTTATAATTTAAGTGAAGGTGAATGTAACCTTATTGCTTTTTGTTATTTTATGGCAAAACTTAAAGATATTGATACAAATGGTATTAAACCAATAATTTGGATAGATGACCCAATTTCTAGTCTTGATGGAAACCACATATTTTTTGTTTTTAGTTTAATTGCTGCTGAAATAGTTGATAAAGATATTTATGATCAGTTATTTGTATCTACACACAATTTAGATTTCTTAAATTATTTAAACCGATTAGGAAATAAAAGACAAAGACAATATTTTCTTATTGATAGGATTGGTTTATTTTCTGACATACAAAACATGCCCCAATATTTAGAAAAGAATGCAACAGAATTTAATTATTTATTTAAAAATATTTATTTATGTGCAACTTCTGAAATAGATGATACTAATTATGAACAATTTTATAATTTGGGGAATAATGCAAGAAAGTTTTTAGACATATTATTATTTTTCAAATATCCAGATGACTCAAAAGATAAGCTTAAAAGATTTTTTGGAGAAAGCAAAATTCCGGTTTTTCTTACCAAACAGATAGACAATGAATATTCCCATTTGAATTCCTTAGAAAGAGCATCAAAGCCAATAGAAGTACCTGAAATGCAAACTGCAGCTAAATTAATAATAACTAAACTAAAAGAAGATAAAGAACAGTTTGCAGCACTTTGTAATAGTGTGGGAATAACAGTTTAATTGATCGATTTAAGTATTGAAAAAATGAATTTGCAATTAGGTTATATTTATTAAAAGTGTTTGTACTTTGGGTTGCAACATAGATAAAGTTATTATTAATGAACATAGTAGTATTAATATGAATTTTATAAATTAGAATTAAGTGAGCTCTCAAAAATAAATTATGATTGCAACAAATGATATAATATATTATATATAACGAAAATTAGAATAATTTGATAAATTAATTAATTATCATAAAATATACGAGATTGACTTTAATGTTTAAAAATGTTAAAATTATAATAATCAAAAGAAAAAGGAGAAAAACATGAAAAAAAAGTTAATAAACTTAATTTCAGTAAGTTGCATAATTGCATTATTGGCGGTAGTTCTAATAGGATGTAATAGCACAAAAAAAATTGATAAATTTTATGATAAATTATCAGAATGTGATAGTGTTACTATAGATATTGAAATGGAAATGCCTATATTTGGTACAGCGGTGGTAACAACGAAAATAGATGATAATAAAACTTACACTAGTGGTTTTATGGGAGAAGGAGAAGAATATACAGAGGTTATCGATAATGTAGAATATACTTATACTAAAGTATTAGGTACTTGGATAAAAGATAGTGAAGAATTAACAGAAGAAGATGATGAAACTATTGCAGAAGATGAGTATGCAGAATTATTCAATGCAGACAATTATGAATATGATAAAGAAATTGACAAATATGTACTAAAAGAGGGTGTGAAAACTACTTTTATGGAAGGAATGCAAGCAACAACGCTTACTTTAGAATTAACAGATAATGGTTGCGTTTTTATAGGAAAGGTAAATAGTGATGGGGTATTAATGCCTATTACAATTACTATGAAGGATTTAAATAATACAGAAATAGTTTTACCAACAGTTTAATAAAAATATAATCATATAAATTACCGTTCAAATTATTTTAAGCGGTTTTTTTTATGTCCAAAATGAGGAGAAAAATATTTTTTTGATATAATTGGGGTTATGGAATAAAGAAATAATGGAAAATTTATTAATTTAATAGGTACTATAAATAACAAGAAAGTTAAGCAAATGCTACCCAAAAGAACATATTTGATATGAATATGTCTTTTGTTGAGGTGGGAAAAACTAGAGGAAGTAAAGGGTGAGAAGGACATATTTATATAATAGGATAGAGAAACACCGTATTATAAACTATGAGATTCTACTATAAGAAAAATGGTTTAAAGAAATAGGGAATATGGCACAAACCATCAATAATTTATGGTAAGAAAATAGATAAAAAGGCTTTAAAGATATTGCATCGAAATTCAGTTAAACGCCAAGCTGTTCCCAAATGGTACAAACCAAAATGCTATGATTATTATAATCAGTTTTTAATCATCAAATAATTAGAGGTGGAGCAATTATAAGTTTATAATAAGCTCATTGTTCTTTGATATTTAAGAATGGGGGAACTAAATATTTATAGAAGTATTACATTACTTTAGAAATTATCAAAATGATAAAAGATTATATAAACATAAAAAGAATGACTCCAGCGTAGTACTGAAATCATTCTAATTTAATTTAAAGCTTTGTATTTTTTTTGTTTTTTAGTAAGGGTATAATGCTAATTTCTAGACATTTTTCTCTTTTTAGATATTAATATTATTGTTACAAAAATTAATGCTATAG
>Ga0172378_10000589_pt1 | contig 32193 bp, 34 predicted proteins | sample GrowelOW332metaG_FD_119755 | JGI IMG/M metagenome (GOLD analysis project Ga0172378, IMG submission 119755) | Groundwater microbial communities from an aquifer near a municipal landfill in Southern Ontario, Canada - Pumphouse #3_1 metaG | ecosystem: Environmental > Aquatic > Deep subsurface >...
AAAAGAAGCGTCTATAGTAATGATATCTAATGGCTCTTCAAAGTCTTTTGTCTCTAAATATCGAGCGTTGGTGCGTTCCATAACAATAACTCTGGAATCATTGCGCAATTTCCATGCCAACTGTCCGTATCCAACATCAACAGCGTATACTTTACGCGCCCCACGAGAGAGAAGCACGTCTGTAAAACCCCCTGTCGATGCACCAAGATCCATGCAGACTTTATTAAGAGGATTTTCAGGAAAAACCTCAAGTGCTCGCAAGAGTTTATAAGCACCTCTACTGACCCATTCCGTTTCTTTAATCTTTATTTCTAATGGAGCGTCTACAGGAAGCAGCGTTCCAGCTTTCTCAATTCTTTCGTGAGAAGAAAAGACTCTCCCTTCAAGAATGAGAGCTTGTGCTTTTGCTCGAGTTGAGGCGAGTTTTCTTTCAACTATAAGTTTATCGACTCGTTCTTTTTGCATTTTCTTTATACCAGTTCACCACTCTTTGCGCTGTAAGGCCACAAAATTCTCTTTGTAAATGTACTGTTCCATGTGGCACATATATATCAGGTATTCCTATAGGAGCTACTTTTGCTTTATATCCGTGTTCTGCAGCTCGTGAAGAAATTGCTTCACCTATGCCTCCGTTTTTATACCCTTCTTCCAAAATGACAACAAACGTATCATTCATAAGATGGGAATCGATAACAGGCCAATCCAGAGGTTTTATACTTCGTAAGTCTAATATAGCAGGAGTGGGGAGTCCTTCCTCAATTGCTTTTTGACGGCATTCAAAACATAACCCCACTGTTGACCCCATTCCGATAAGAGTCCATTCTCTTCCCTCTACAAGAAGTTCACTTCGGAACGGAGGAACGATGCTTTTCATATCTTCCTGACGATTGATTTCTTCTGGCGCTGTTCCTCTTGGATATCTGATAATAACTGGAGTATCTTGCGATAATCCATATTCGAACATTCTTTCCAAGTCTACTCTGTCTCGAGGTATAAACATTTGCATGTTAGGGATTGATCTACACCACGTAATATCGAAAAGTCCCTGATGTGTTTCTCCATCCTCCCCTACCAATCCGCCTCTATCAACAGCTAATACTACTGGAAGTTTTTGTAAGGCGACGTCATGTACCAGTTGATCCATGGCACGTTGCAAAAATGTCGAATATATAAAAACTACAGGACGAAGACCACCTGCTGCCATGCCTGCAGCCATGGTGAGCATATGTTCCTCAGCTATTCCTACATCAAAGAAACGATCAGGAAAACGAGATGCAAAATCTTCAAGTCGCGTACCATTTTTCATGGCAGCTGTAAGACAGACTATGCGAGAATCTTTTTCAGCCATAGCACAAAGTGTCTCAGTAGCAGACGCACTCCAACTTGTTCCAGACGATTTATTACCGAATCCGTTCACAGGAACGCCGTGATATGTGTCTGGATGTTCCTCTGCACATTGCAACCCTTTCCCTTTTTGGGTTACTACATGGATGAGAACAGATTTATGGTATCTTTTGGCCATTTCAAAAACGGTTTCCATTTCGTGAATATTGTGTCCATCGAAGGGACCCCAGTAATTAATATCGAGTTCGTCAAAAATGTTTTCAGGTTTGACTAGAGATTTTATTTGATCTTTTAACTTAGATAATACGTTTTCTATTGATTGCCCTTGAGGAATCGAAGCGCACGATTCCTTAATATATTTTTTAAGATTATTATATGCAGGGCTTGAGCTTAACTTGGCTAAATGAGAGGCAAATCCCCCTACTCGATGACTAATTGACATTTTATTGTCATTAAGTACATATATAACTTTTGTATGAGCATCTTTTGTGTAGTTTAACGCTTCAAAGGCCAACCCGTTTAGTAGGGCGCCATCTCCTATAACGGCAACGACATGATGGTCTTGATTCTGTATATCTCGAGCCTTAGCGTACCCTAGAGCAGCAGATAAAGAAGTACTACTATGTCCTACGTCGAAATGGTCACAAGGGCTTTCTTCTCTTTTGGGGAAGCCGCTTATCCCTCTCCACTCACGTAATGTGTGAAATGTGTTTTTTCTGCCGGTAAGAATTTTATATGCATATGTTTGATGACCAACATCAAAAACTATTTTATCGTCTAGAGGGTTAAACTGTCGAAGTAATGCAACTATAAGTTCAACTGTGCCAAGAGAAGAAGCGAGGTGCCCCCCGTTTTTAGAAACAACATTTATAATTTCTTCCCGTAAGTCTTGGCAAAGAATATCTAATGCCCCAGAGGACATATCTTTAAGGTCATGATAATCGTTTACTCTATCTAAAATATGCATCATTCTTGCAGAGAGAGCCTCCTTTTTCAGATCACCGGCTTCGTTCCGCAAGGGAAAGAGCAAGTTCTTGAAAAAACTTAGTATTTTTTCCTATAGAAGAAATAACGGCAGCAGCCTCTTCACTTTCTTGAAGTGCCATTTTTCGTGATTCTTCAATACCAAACTGTGTGACAAAAGTTGTTTTTTCTTGTTTTGCATCTTTCCCAGGGGTTTTCCCTAATTCTTCTGCCGTTGATGTTACATCTAGTATATCGTCAACAATCTGGAACGCCAAACCCAAATGATTGCCATAATTTTCAAAAGCAGAAATTTGTTTGGAAGATGCGCCTCCTAAAATAGCTCCTGTGACAACTGCTGATTTTATAAGTATCGCAGTTTTTTGGAGTGCTATTTTTTTTACGAACAATGGAGATGGTTCAAAACTTTCGGGATCAGTGTCGAGTACCTGGCCTCCGCATATTCCGAAAGGTCCTATAGCTTCAGCAAAAACAGAGAGTGCATGGATTATGGAAGAAGAAAGAAATCCTTCTTCTGAAAGTTTGTTAAGAGGATATTGAAAAGCCCACGCTAAAAGAGCGTCACCAGCAAGTATTGCCAAGGCATCGCCAAAAATAATATGGTTAGTCGGTTTGCCTCTTCGAAGAGAGTCATTATCCATAGCAGGGAGGTCATCATGAATTAACGACGCAGTATGTACCATCTCAAGGGCTATAGCCATGGAAAGAACTTTTTCCCTTATTCCTCCTACCGATTCTGCTGCTTGTAGACAGAGTATGGGGCGAAGCCTTTTCCCCCCCGCAAGGAGAGAATACGTCATTGATTGCCAAAGACGTTCAGGAATAGCGTCAGGCTTGCAGCTACAGAAGGAGCGAAGCTGTTCTTCAAAATATAGTCGATTTTTTTCAAGTTCGTTTTTCACAAAATCATTCATTTTCGTTCTCCACATTTTCAATACTTAAAGGTTCTTCTTTCCCTGATTGGGTTAAAAGAACTATTTTTTGTTCCGCCTCTGTTAAGTACTTTTGGCACTCTTTGACTAAAGCAACTCCATGCTCAAAGAGCTCTAAAGCGTCTTCAAGAGGCAGCTCATCCTTTTCAAGAGTATGAACGATTTTTTGAATTTCTTCCAGTTTCTGACTAAAATTCATAATTGCTCCCCCTTTTTTTACATAGAACAATTGCTCTATTCACCTAACCTGTGATAAAATCCACCTGTTCGAACACTATTTCCTTCGGAGGAGGCGGAAAATCAATGGCTAGAGTTTGTGAATGTTGCGGCCGCGGTCCTGTTACAGGAAACGCAGTCAGCCATTCCAATCGTCATACAAGAAGACGTTGGCTTGTCAATCTGCAGAATGTGAAGGTTGACTTGGGCGCAGGCGAGACGCGACGTATGAAAATTTGTACAAAGTGCCTTAAATCTGGCAAAGTCAAGCGGGCTGTGTAATTCAGCCCGCTTTTTTTATTCTGCCCAGTAAAGATACACTGCGAGTCTTCCTTTGTCTACGTCAACTTGCAGATAGTCTTTTTTAAGTCTGTTGCTAATGGCGTAAGGGTGAGTTATTTTTAGTAAAACATTTTGTAACTCCCAATGAGTTCCTCGAATAAACACACCTTCTGCTTTTTCATCCAGAGCAAATAAAGAAACAATGTTCGGATATGGCAATTCAAAATGGAACGTTGCTTTATCTGGGCCGTTCAACAAAAAGAGCGCTTCTTTATGGTCGCAAAGGCTCACTACATGAACGTTCCATTCTTGCGCCCAAAGAGCAGAATAAATATTGCTCCATGTGTGATCTAGACGCCCACCCCAACAACCTGTAATAACAACTTTGGCATCAGGGTATGTTTCTCCTATTCTTTTGAGTGTAAGTTGTAAATCCGTGTAATCTTTATCAACAGGGTATGTCTCAATACGAACCCCATTTTCTTCTGCCCATGCTCTACCTTCCAGGGAACTGCTATCACTATCTCCTATAAGACGATGAGGAATAATCTGCGCCTTCTTGCATATTTCAATGCCAGAGTCGGCGCACCATATTTCTTGGAATAGTGGAGATATTTGAGCAAGCCATTCAACTGAAGGTGCTTGGCCCCCTGCAATCAAGAGAATTGACGGATTTCCCCAAAGGTTGTTAGCAGTCAACTGCCAGCGACCTAAGTGAAAAGATAAAACATCTGAATTAGAGGTTCTCATCCATAATCTCCTTTGCTCGTTGTTCATCTACAAGTATTTCGCGCGGTTTTGACCCGTCAGGTGGCCCCACGATGCCAAGCTGTTCCATCGTATCTATAAGTCGAGCTGCACGAGTGAATCCTATGCGAAGCTGTCTTTGAAGACGACTGGCCGAAGCAATTCCTGTATCGAGAATAATTTGCATTGCTTCTTCAAGTAATGGATCGTCCGTAAAAGCTGAATCTACTCCATTGCCGCCGTTCTCTCCCTGCTCCTCTATCTTTATATATTCGGGATCGCCGAAAAGATTTCTCATATAGTTGATCAAGTCGAGTGATTTCGCATCTTCAATAAAGGGCGATTGCAAGCGCACAGGTCGCGGATATCGGGGACTGACAAACAGCATATCGCCTTTTCCTAAGAGCTTTTCTGCTCCTGAGACGTCAATTATTGTTCTAGAATCTGCCTGTGATGGCAGTGTAAAAGCAACACGAGCAGGAATATTAGCCTTGATTAGTCCCGTAACGACGTTAACAGAAGGACGTTGTGTTGCGAGTAAAAGATGAATTCCAGTGGCACGAGCCATTTGCGCAAGGCGGCAGATGTAATCTTCTACATCCTTTTGAGCAGTAAACATCAGGTCTGCCAATTCATCTACAACTATAACGATATGAGGAAGTTTATCTTTAGGTAAAACTTTCCCATTATATCCTGCCAGATTTCGTACTCGCGCCTTAGCAAAAATATCATATCGCTGCTCCATTTCACGTACTGCCCATGCTAAAGCGTGGATAGCCTTTTTAGGCGATGTTACAGGTTTAGCTAACATGTGTGGTAAGTGTTCATATATACTTAATTCTACTCGTTTGGGGTCAATCATGAGGAATCTCAAATCCTCTGGTTTCCTGCAATAACAGAGTCCAGCTATGCAACTATTAACAAATACACTCTTTCCTGAGCCTGTTGTCCCGGCGACAAGAAGGTGAGGCAGATCTTCTAAACCAATAATGAGAGGTCTTGAGTCTACTCGTACCCCCATAGGTAAGGGAAGATTAAAGTCAGCTTGCGCAAAAGCTTGGGATTCGAGAATTCGACGCAGTGTTACTCCTTTTCTTTTAGGATTAGGGATTTCCACTCCTACATATGGTTTGCCGGGAATTGGTGCTTCCACGCGCAATGCAGGAACTGCTAATGCAACAGCAAGGTCATTAGCTAATCCTGCTATTTTACTGACTTTAATGCCAGGAGCTAGCTGGATCTGAAATTGAATGACTGTGGGGCCAATTACAATTTCAGCCAACTCTGCCTGTACGTCAAAATCAGCTAAGGTAGAAATAATAGATTCTGCCTGCTCTTTAGCCTTTTGTTCGCCGCCATCCTGTATATGAGGTTCTGGGGCTCCAAAAAGATCAATAGGAGGAGGAAATTTCCCTTCCGCAATAGAAGGCTCTTTCCCTTCTTCATTTTCCATACTAATCTCTGGAAGAGCTTCTCCTTCTACAGGTGCAGAATCTTCTTCTTTGACGATCAGGCGTGCCTGAAAAGAAGGTTCAGCGACTTCGCTTTCTTGGATTGTGTCTTCTTCTGTCTCTGAAGTATTTATCTCTAAATCATCAAATCCTAGTTCGTCTTTTTCTTTATCATCTATTGGGTCTGTAGTGGCAGTTAGAGACGTAGGATCTGCCAAAGGCGTTTGTTCCTCCAAAGGTATTTGATCCGCTACAACTGTTTCTTCGTTGTTTAATATAAGTTCTGAAGGCTGTTCTTCTGTTACAGATTTGTCTGTTTTTTCATGAAAGAAGAGTTTCTTTATTTCTCTCATAAAGAAGGCTCCAAAAGCCAACACCATCTTTGTCTTTATGAAGCCATAGAGTACTGTAGAAGTAAAAAGAGAGGCGAAACAAAACAGAAGGGTTCCAAAGAAACCGCCGTTGACTAAAAAGAATTGAGTCAAATTATGTCCAAAAAAGCCGGGGTTAAGAATAGCCCATTGTTGGGCGCTCCCATATTTATTTAAAAGCCCTAACAAGAGAGCCCCTGAGATAAAAAGGAAAAGCGTTGCTAATGTTTGAGATGCTAGCTGATGTATCTTTTTTCGAAGCAGAACAGAAAGACAAACATAGGCTCCGAAGATGAGAAGAATAAGAATTGCCCCGCCCGTTCTAGTCATAAGTGTTTGTCGTATATATTGACCGAATTCTCCAGTCCAGAAAGAAAAAAGAGATGCCATTACATAAATATCACCAACGAGCAAGAAAAAGAATATCAGGCGAATAAACGTATGTAGCCGGCGGATTCTTTCTTCCTTGATCCGTCGGATTTCATCAGTTTTTTGTTTTGGACGTCCGCGTTTTTTTTTCTTTTTAAAGAGCGTCATGGTTCGTCGTGTTGCCTCCAACTGTTAACTTTTTAATTAAAAGAGATGGTTGCCCATCTGTTACTGGCACCGCTTGCCCTGCCTTACCGCATGTACCAGGAAGAAAATGTAAATTATTTCCAACGGCAATAATATCCATAAGAGCTTCCGGCCCATTACCAGTAAGAAGGGCTCCTTTTACAGGGTGAAGTATTTGACCGTTTTTAATGAGATAGCCTTCGTTAACCTGAAAGACAAAATCTCCAGAAGTAGGGTTAACTTCTCCTCCGCCCATCTTTTTCACATAAAGACCATAGTTTATTTTCTGCAACATTTCTTCAAAATTGCTTTCTCCAGCCACAATAAATGTGTTACTCATACGAGGGATTGGTGGCTGTCTGTATGAACTTCGTCTTCCGTTTCCAGTAAGAGGTAAATTCTCTTTTAAAGCTGAAAGTTTATCTGTGAGATACATTTTTAAAATACCTTTATCTATTAAGACTGTTCGTTGAGATGGAACACCTTCATCATCAACAGAATAGCTTCCAAACAAGCCTATAATAGTTCCATCGTCAACCATTGTAACAAGAGGGCTGGCTACATACTCACCAATTTTCCCCCGAAAAACGGAGTAATCTTTTTGTATAATATCTGCTTCTAGGCTGTGCCCGCATGCTTCGTGAACCAGAGTCCCTCCAGCTTCTCCAGAAAGCAGAACAGGCATTGTTCCAGCAGGACAATCTGGGGCATCTAGCATTAGAAGAGCTTCATCAAGTGCTCTTTGTGACAGAATGTAAGGGTCATTTTGCTGCCAGAACTCTAAAGTTGGCGTAGCTTGAGCCGCACTTTCATATCCCGTCTGTATTTGTTCATTCTTTTCAACGACTACTTCCACGCTAAAACTTGTATACCATCTTTCTTCTTTTTGAAGAATTCCACCTTCCGTTACAATAGCAATTTGACGTTTAGAAAAACTGTAATTCATAGAAACTTGTGTAACTAAGGCACTTTTCCCACGTATTTTTTGATCAATATCATGAAAAAAATCTGGATTTTCCGGTTTTAGTAGTGATGATTGCTCAATAACTCTCTTCTCGTATTCTTCTTCAGGTGACGGTAATGTAAAGCGAATCCCCATGTTTTGGGCGGCCTTTTGAAGAGCATCAAGTCCGTCTTTTATTGTAACTCCTGGTGTGTGTGAAAAGGAAGTTAAATCATCAAAAAAAATTCGCGCACCTACTCCTTCGCGAAGGGAAGAGCTAGTTTCTTCTATTACACCATCTTCAAAAGAACAACTGTGACTTGAAGAAGATTCAAAATATATGTCCGAGTAATCTATTTTTGAACGATATAGTGTTTCGAATGCTTCCTTTAATGGGGTGATGATCATTCCTCTTGATCTTCCTCTCTTTTCTCGTATTCGACTATTTCTTCTATCTTAACAGGAATTCCTTCTTCAGAAAGTTTTTTCACGAGCAAATGCGCTTCCTTTGTTCGTTCTTGAGGAGAAAAGAGAGAGATGATCCCCTTTTGCGGATCATCCGTTCGAATAAATCCTATACCGTCATATTCAGAAACAATCCAGCTTATGAGAACAATAGAAGCTGGTTCAGTAGAAAGAACGAATTGTGTCATATCTTTAGGATCAATCACTTGTTTCACCGCCGTTTTCTCTTAATACGTCTAATATTTGCAAGATGCTCTTTATAGGTTTTAGCAAAGGCATGTCGCCCATCCTTTTCAACGACATAATATAGATATTCATTTTTTTCAGGGGTAAATGCAGCTTCCCATGAGGCGGCAGAAGGCACACAAATTGCTGTAGGAGGCAACCCCAAGTTCTTATAGGTATTATATGGTGATTCTAATTCAAGATGCTTGTATAGCACGCGTTGTAACGTCTCTCCCTTCCTTTTCCAGGCGTAGACAATGCTAGCGTCGATTTGGAGGGGCATTTTTTTCTCTAATCTGTTATATATCACTCCAGCTATTATCGCACGTTCATCATCTTGTTTAGCTTCTCTCTCAATAAGTGAAGCTATTATAGCTAATGAAGTGATATCTTTATCGTTGAACTTTTTCCCCCTTACTACTTTACCGAAATGACTCCACCAAAGTGAACTTCCTGATTTAATTAAGGCTGTAGGAGTCTTTTCTGCAACATAGTATGTGTCTGGTAGTAATAGGGCAACCCGTGTCTCTGCATCTGCGGGGAGATATTTTTCTAGAGTACTATCAAAAATGTTATCTTGTAAAAGAAGATTGGCTATATCCTTTGTCGTAATCTTTTCAAATTGTTCCGCTAACGAAAAGATATCTGATCCTGGTATGAGTGTTACTTTTTCATGAAAGGGGGTCGCTTCTCCCAATTGTTTGGCGACTTCCCAAGGCGAACCTTTTCGTATCATATAAATGCCCGTTTTTATTTTTCGGTCAATACCAAGTGTGGTCATCCATTTAGAGAGTTCTTTGGCATTCTCCACGACCCCTTCTTTTTCAAAATGTCGTGCAATTTCTTGTGCAGTCTGATTGGGAAGGACGAGTATTGAAATTGCTTCCCCTTCTCCTAAAGGAAATTCCTTATCCCACCACTGAGGAGATCGGGTGCATATAAAAAGAAGAAACGTTACGACAATTAGAAAGAACAGGGCATCAACGATTTTACGCATGTTTGAACTCTCCTTTTATTCTGTAAGAGTGACTATATGATTTCCGCAATGGGCACAGTTACCTTTTTTATCAAGACCGAAAAGAAGGGTGTTGTATCCTCGACGTTCCATGATCATCGATCCACAAAGGGGACAAAAAGTTATAGCTGAAGATTGAACATTGCCAAGATAGACAAAGGACAAATGTTTCTTGGCCCGTTCCTGAGCCTCTTCTAAAAGATCAAGAGGCGTCGGAGCTTCATGCCATTTGTAGCAGGGAAAATATCTTGAGATATGCAAAACTATATTGGGAGATAGAGATGAAGCCCACTCTGAGAGAGGGTCTAGCCACTGAACATCCTTATGAATGCCAGGAACAATAAGGCTTGTAAGCTCTACATGCACATGGGCTTTAACCATAGATTCAACAGTATTTTTAACAGTAGTCAAATCACCACCGAGTAAAGAATATGTCGGAGCGTCAAAAGCTTTTACGTCAATATTGGCTGCATCTATGTAAGGAAGTAGCTCGTTTAATGGCTCTTCGCTAACCATTCCATTTGAAACAAGAACTACTGAAAATCCTTCTTTTTTCAATGCGCGCGCACTGTCGAAAATATATTCGTACCAGACAAAAGGTTCATTATATGTAAAGGAAACAGCTTGTAGATGCTTTCTTCTGGCAATATCTACTATTTCAGAAGGAGAGATATAGGTTAGGGGTATAGATTTGGAACATGTGGATATTTGCCAATTCTGACAAAAGGGACAATACATATTGCAACCTATGCTCCCTAGAGAAAGGATTGATGTTCCAGGATTCCAATGATAAAGAGGCTTCTTTTCTACTGGATCTATGGCTATAGATGATACAAGGCCGTAATTCAAAGAGACAAGGCCTGCATCTTTCTGATGCATTCGTACCCCGCAAATGCCTTTTTGCCCTTCTTCGAGAGTACAGTGATGAAAGCAAAGATCGCACGTAACAGAAGAGTTGTTACGGTGCCACCATGATGCTCTATAAGCCATAATTATTCTCCTCTCTCAAGATAACGGTCAACAGTAAAACGGTATATAGTGATATTATCATGAGAAGATATTCCGGCTTTTTGTAAAGCTATGTGAATCTGCTGCTCTACAGTATCCACACCATCAAGATCGGGAAGCAACACACCTTTTCTTACTCCATTAGAGACTATAATTCCGTAGATTTTTACGTCAAGTTCGTCTATCGAATGTACTTCCTCAGGCTCTGAAAGAATGTCGACAGAGACAACTATATTTTTTAGTTCATCTGGTTGCACAGGGAGAAAACGGGGGTCTTCCGTCGCAGCAGCTATAGCATTTGCAACTAACTCTTCACTAAGTGTCTGATGTACAGGTAGAATTGTTCCGATACAGCCTCTAAGATGGCCGTCCTTTGTTTTCAAAGAGACAAAACAGGCTCCCTTTTTATGTAAAGCTTCTAAAGGAGACCATAATTCAATTTCTCGTTGCGCTGGTTGTCTATCGTTCTGTATATATTCTTCAATAACGTTACGCGCAAACAACGGATACTCTTTTTTTTGAGGCGTAGCAATAGCTACAGCGTACCCTACTCCAAATGGAGCTTCATAAGAAATCATTTTTGAATGTGGTTCAGCAATACCGAGATAAATCAAGACAGAACGAAGTCCACACTCCCCTGCTTCTTCTATAGTGCTTTCAGGTAAATTTAAAAGAAGTTGAGCGTCAGAGGTTTTTAAGGCTCTGACGACTTGTTCATCGAAAAAGGCTCCTAAAGGTGAATATCCTGCAGGTGCTCCAGGTATTACTCTATGAGAGAGATCGCCACTTGCAATAAGTCCCCACTGAAGGGTGTCTTGAAATTGGCGAAGTTCTTTTCCCATCTTGCTAGCCTCTTCCAATGTTAATCCAATAGGATTAGCAAGAATAATATCGGGTAGATTCCCCCATTGTTTATGAAAGAAATACAAAGGAACGATAGAGGCATGATCTAATGAGCCCGTTGCTTTTTTCATAACTTCTACAGGTACTATTTCTTTTAAAAAGTTGTAAATAGCCTCAAATTTTTCATGATTTCCTTTAGCATGCAACGATACTTCAGGTACCCCAAAAAGTGAGAGGTCTCCTTTGTACTCTGAAGACTCTACGAACAAAAGGCCCCGTGAGTATGGTGCATGTGGAGAAAGTATAAATAGAACGTCTGGTTTTTTCTCCTCAAGCTGTTGTGTTAGAGAAGTCATTCCCTGAATAGTTCGTATAGCTTCTTTTTCTTTGCCGCGCCCTACTTCTGGAACAATAATAGGTGGATGAGGAACGAGACAAGCCCATTTCCACATAATACCATCACCCTCCTTAACTTTTATTGAATCAGCATGGCGTCCCCAAAAGAAAAGAATCTATAATTCATTTTAACAGCTGTTTTGTAAGCTTCCATTACGTTGTCATATCCTGCTAACGCTGCTACAAGCATAAGCAGCGTACTTCGAGGAAGGTGAAAATTAGTAATAAGCCCGTCAATAACCGAAAAGTTATAGCCAGGGTAGATAAAGAGAGATGTATTTTTCTTCCCCTCATGAATGACGCTTTCGTCATGAGTCGCCATACTCTCTAACGTTCTTGCCACTGTTGTTCCAGAGGCAAGAATTCGCCGTCCTTCTCTTTTTGCTTTTCGAATAAAATCAGCTGTTTCTTTAGGAATTTCGCAATATTCCTCGTGAATAATATGTTTGCGTATATCTTCTACCTGAACTGGACGAAAAGTCCCGAGTCCTACATGAAGTGTAACCCAAGCAAAAGATATGCCATAATCTTTGGACAATTCACGAAGCTGTTCTTCTGTAAAATGCAAGCTGGCAGTAGGAGCAGCACACGATCCGTTGCGTTTGGCAAATACCGTCTGATAATCGGAAGCAGTAGCGTTTGTTTCTTTTATATATGGAGGAAAGGGAACTTCTCCAACATGTTCCAATAAAGAAAGTACATCGCAATTAGCTGGAAATTCAACTATTCTGATGCCATCTCTTAATATGTCTTGTATGCTGACAACTGTAGTATCATTAACAAACACCGTGCTACCTGGTTTTAATCTTCTGCCTGGCCGAAGCAACGCTTCCCAACGCTTCCAGTTCTTATCAAGCGGTTTGAGCAATAATATTTCTACATGCGCACTTCCCTTTTCTTTTATTCCGTGAAGCCGAGCTGGGATAACGCGAGTATCATTTAAAATAATGACATCCCCTTCTTTTAAAAACTTATTGAGTTCATAAAAGTGTGAGTGTGTCATTTTTCCTGTCTCTTTATCGAGCACTAAAAGTTTTGAATGATTCCTTGGTGAAACAGGATTTTGAGCTATACGTTCTTCAGGAAGATCGTATGCATAAGATTCTATATCATAAAGATTCGGAGCCATAAAACGTCATCGCCTTCTTATTTTCGAGTTAGAGTTGTACCTGGATAATAATGCTGCAGTATTTTAGCATATTTCCATCCTTGATCAGCAAGGTTTTTGGCTCCCCATTGAGACAGCCCTACACCGTGTCCCCATCCCTTCCCTGAAAAGACAAAAACTCCAGCAGATGATTTGTTAGCTTTCCTCTGCATAGGACGGTTTGTGACTGTTGACGTGTTCTTTTGAGGGATAGCTTTTTTGAGAGCTTTAAAGAGATATGTTTTTTTCTTTTCAGGATGCATCAGCATATCGATCATTTCATCGGCTGAAAAAGCTCCTTGTTGAGTAAGTGTAATCAATGTTTGCTCTTCTTCTGAAGATAGTGGAGCATTCGCATCTCCCAGATTATTGCGTTGTGGTTGTTGAACAACAGGTCCAGTTTCGCCATTGATCGTAAAGAATGTGCTTCGCAACACAGAAGGACCAACAGCCATCCTGAATTGATGAGTTTTTATTTCCCGTGTTCCCTGGCTCCCTTGAACTAAAAGCGTTACAGGGCGTCCAAAGGCATCTCTTGAGCCCACTCCTACATTAAGAACGTTTCCAACATTTATTCCTAATTTACTAAGGGCTGCCCGCACTTGTTGAGCGGAGAGCGTAAGATTCCATGACGAATAGGGAGATGTATACGGAATAGCTTCTTTTACTCCGCATAAGTATGGTATGGAACTACTCCATACTTCAGAAACATTGGCTGTCGCTCCTCCACTATCTGAATGGAAGGGAGTAAGAGCAAGCTGGGAACCGTATGCGACAACGACACCAGCTGTCTCTTTAACAGCTCTATCTGTTCGCGAAGTTTCTGCATTAACACCTCGATAAACCTGGCAATCTGGCGTGGCCGTAAGATCGAACCCCTTCTTTCCATACTTGCCCAAATTCTTGAGAGCATACGTTCGGGAAATAACTGCCTGAGCTTTCAGCGCTTCCAAATGCCATGCAGGGTTCGTTTCCATTTTTAAAACCCCACGCACATAGTCCTCTATATTGACAACGTTAATAATGTTGACAGAATTCCCGTTGTCAACAGCGCGAATAGCCCCCCTGTATTGGACCTTCTTAAAGTTTAAAAGGCCTTTTGAGGTTATTTCTAATGGTAATTTGAGAGTATGTTTTCCTATCGAGATTCTATTCTTCCCTGCATATCGCAAAGAAATAGCCTTATTAGCTTTGAATCTCTTCCCCTGACCATCTTTAAGGATTAAGGCTGAAGAAGAAGAAATAGTGGCTTGTGATACTCCAATACCAACTCCTATTCGAACAGTTTGTGCCGCAGCTTCTGCAATGAAAGAGTCGCCGATTGCAAAAGAAAGAACGAATATAGCAGCAAGGATGAGAGATCTACAGATTTTTTTCATAAGAACGTACGTTCCTCCTTCTCTCGATTTCTTTTTTTGAATTTATTATTTCATCCAACGTCCAATAATGTTCAAAACTACAGTTAACACGATACTCACAATAATCATTGTGGTGATAGGTGCAAAAACTGTAACATTTTTTCGCGTATACGTAATGTCTCCAGGCAATTTCCCAAAGGGGATATTTAACTTTGAAAAAACAAGGAAGAGGCTTCCCGCAATAATGAGAATTATCCCCGTGAAAATAAGACCTTTTCCTATTCCTTGCATGAGTCTGATTCCTCCTCTTGGTAGAATTCTAATTGCTTAGTAATATCCTCTGGAGGGTTCTTTCCAAGATATAAATATCCATTTTTAGTTGCCTTTCTACCTCGAGGTGTTCTTTCTATGAGACCTTTTTGAATAAGATATGGTTCGTATATGTCTTCTATGGTTTGTCCTTCTTCGTTTAATGCTGCCGCAATCGTTGAAAGTCCTACTGGTCCTCCATCAAAAAGTTCTACAATCACATGTAAAATTCTGCGGTCACCATCATCTAGCCCCAAAGAGTCGAGCCCAAGCATGTTAAGAGCAATCGATGCAATCGATGAGGTTATTGAGGATGATTGACGAACTTCAGCAACATCCCGAACCCTTTTAAGTAAACGTATAGCCACACGTGGTGTACCTCGAGAACGACGTGCTATTTCGTATGCAGCCTCTTCTTCTATTTTGACTCCAAGAACATGGGCGCCCCTTTGGACTATATCTGAAATCTCTTTTTCCTCATAAAGCTTGAGCTGTTCTACTATTCCGAATCGTGCACGAAGAGGGGATGTCAAGAGGCCAAGGCGCGTCGTTGCCCCAACAAGGGTAAAGGGAGGAAGGCTGAGACAGATATTGTTGGCAAGCGGGCCTTTTCCCACAATAATATGCAGACTAAAATCTTCCATACTCGGATAAAGAATCTCTTCGACATTTGCAGGTAAGCGGTGAATTTCATCAATAAAAAGAACGTCGTAAGGTTCGAGATTTGACAAAATAGCAGCAAGATCTCCTGCTTTTTCTAGCGCAGGACCAGTGGTTACACGAAGCTGACCACCCATTTCATGAGCAATAATCCCGGCAAGAGTTGTCTTACCAAGACCGGGAGGGCCGTAAAAAAGAATATGATCAAGCGCTTCTTTTCTTTGACGAGCAGCTTGTACAAATATTGAAAGTTTATCTTTAAGTTGTTGTTGCCCAACAAAATCTTGCAATGTTGAAGGGCGGAGTGTTATTTCTTCTTCGAAGGTTTTATTCTGAAGGTCGAAAAAGCTAGCCTTTTCTTCCGACACGTTTTTCACCTCAGTTTCTTTTTAGTTCACGAAGAGCTTGTTTAAGCAGTACTTCTTCCTTTGCTGTTTCAAACTCAGCGCCCATCTCTCTTTTAAGACGATTCATAACAGTGTAAACTTCGTTTTGAGTAAATCCCAGAGAACGAAGAGCAGCTGCAACCGTATTCTTAGCGAGCATTGTAGGTATAATCTCTTCTTCCTCTGCAAATTCTGCAATCATCTCTTCTGATAAGTGGCGTTTCAACTCGAAACACAAGCGTTCGGCAGTCTTTTTCCCTACTCCTGGAACCTGAAGAAAAGTATCAATATCAGAAGCGACGATCGAACGAACAACCTGAGATGGAGATAATGTGCGAAGTATAGCCAACCCTACTCTACCCCCAACTCCTTTTACAGTTATTAATTTTAAAAAGACGTCTCGTTCCAGCTCGCTTGAGAAGCCAAAAAGAGTTATTCCGCTTTCTGATACTTGTAAATATGTTGTCAATCGTACACTTTCACACTCTTCGCATAGCCGAAGCGCACTTCCTGAACAGAGAATATCTAAACCAAAGCCATTTACATCAAGTATAACGTTCTCTTGTGTTATCTGAAGAATTTTTCCCTCAACACTTCTTAGCAAGAAAAACCACCTGCTTTCGTTTTTCTACTAAAAGAATGAAGTGCGATACCTGTTAAAGCTATAGCAATGGCATCAGCTGCATCATCTGGTTGTGGAATCTCTTTTAAATTTAATAGCCGTTGCACCATCTTTTGAACTTGTTTTTTGTCGGCAGATCCAGAGCCGCAAACAGCTACTTTTATTTGTGAAGGTTTAGGTTCATACACAGGTAATTTATATTGAGAAGCCAGTAAAAGAATAATGCCCCGAGCTTGCCAAACGTATTCAGCAGTTGTTATATTACGTCCGAAGAAAAGTTTCTCTACTGACATAAAATCTGGGGAGCAGTTTTGAATCCGCTCCCCAAGTTTGTTGTAAATCATCTCAAGCCGCAAAGGCACGTCTGTTTTGGGTGGAGTTTCAATGCATCCATAATCTTCTGCAGAAAAACAATGTCCATCCTTCCGGACAAGGGCAAATCCTAAACGGCCTAACCCTGGATCTATTCCAATACAAGTTATAATTTGCTTTTTATTCAACTTGGGCCATAATTTCGTCCGGAATATCAAAGTTGGCATAGACATTCTGGATATCATCATGATCTTCAAGAGTCTCAAGCAATCTCAAGATTTTTTGTGCCTGCTCTATTGTTTCTATAGCAACTGTGTTATTGGGGATCATTTCAGCCTCTGCGCGTTCGACAGCGTATCCGGCATCTTCCAATGCTTTCTGGACGTCAGTTAAGGCTGAAGGAGTTGTAAATATAGTGTATCCCTCATCTGTTGCTTCAAAGTCTTCTGCTCCTGCATCAAGACAGGCAAGCATGATTGTTTCTTCGTCTATATTCTCACCCTTTACTTCAATGACACCTTTTCGTTCAAACATCCAGGCAACACAGCCGGATTCACCAAGGGCACCACCACCACGGGTAAGTATAGCTCGCATATCTGCTGCTGTTCTGTTTCTATTGTCAGTGAGTGCTTCTATCATAAGTGCTACACCGTTAGAGCCATAACCTTCATATGTAATTTCCTCGTACATGGCTCCTTCAATTTCTCCAGTTCCTCTCTTTATTGCTCTAGTGATATTCTCATTGGGAACACTTGCAGCTTTAGCTCTATCTATTGCTGTTTTAAGACGAACGTTCATTCCTGGATCGCCGCCACCTTCTTTGGCTGCAACAATAATCGCTCGTACTAGTTTCTGAAATAGATTTCCTCTCTTTGCATCTTGGGCTGCCTTTCTATGCTTTATGTTCGCCCACTTTGAATGTCCTGACACGAACAATCACCTCTTCTATAAAAATCGTTCCATTAATCTTTCGGTATTATGCAGACAGGTGGTAATTCCCGTTTATGCACAGATTGACGATATCTCTCTTCAATTCGTTGCCTAACACTTTCCTTGACGTTTCCTGTCGCTATATATTTATCAATATCGTCATATGTAAGTCCCATTTCATTCTCATCAGTTTGTCCTTTCCAAAGGCCTGCCGATGGCGGCTTTTGGATGATGTCTTCTGGTACCCTTAAATAGGCAGATGTCTCGCGTACTTCTTCTTTTAAAAGATCACCTAAGGGCCAGATGTCTGCTCCGGAATCACCATGTTTGGTGAAATAACCGGCAATAATTTCAGCCTTATTGCTTGTTCCGCATACAAGATATCCTTTGGATTGTGCAATAGCATAGAGTGTTGTCATTCGTAACCTGGGTTTTATGTTTGCCAGTGCGATGTGTCGAAGAGGCACAGAAGATTCTTCCAGCCCCTTAACGAGAGAATCGTACGTTGCGGAAAGATCTACTAAGGTAGAAGGAATAGAAAAAACATCTATAAGTTTTTCCGCATCTTGTTGATCCTCAGGCAAACTATGGCAGGGCATCATCACTCCCAGCATATTGCTTCCAAAGGTTCTTCGCAGTAATACGGCTACAAGGGCAGAATCAATACCGCCGCTTAACCCGACCACACATCCGTGGGCACCTGCTGATGAAACCTTATCTGCTAACCATTTTTCTATAGTCGCTACTATTTTTTTCGGAGAGCGAACGTATATTTGCATGATAGATTCCCTTTCCTTCCTTCTCCGTTTTGTCTCACTTATTCTAGCATATAGCTGAAATTTCGCCGAGATTATCAATTCTATCACGAAATCATGTTTCAACTGCAAAATTTGTTAGGTTTAGAATAACATCCAATTAAATAAACGGGGGAATGTATTAAAATCATTTATAATGAAGTAACTATTAGAGAGAGGAGGCTGTCTTGCGTTGGAAAAACTCGTTCGATTCGGAGTTGCAGTACCGGAATCCTTGCTAGAGGAATTTGATCACTGGATAAAGAGATCAGGAATACCTAACCGCTCAGGTGCAATACGACAGCTTATCAGACAGTCTATTTCCAGAAATCGTTGGGAAGAAGGATCGGGATCTGTTTTTGGAACACTGACGATTCTTTATGATCACCATTCCCATGACACTTCTGCAGAACTGACTCAAGTTCAACATGATTTTGGCGATGTGATTGTTTGTACAAGTCATGTACATCTTGACCATGACCATTGCCTTGAAGCTATTGTTTTAAGAGGGTCTGCTGAAAAAATACGTAAGCTCGTAAAAGCTGTTTCATCTATTAAAGGAATCAACACAGCAGATCCAGTTGTTACAACTACAATATAAAATATAAAAGGGCGGCAAACTGCCGCCCTTAACATTAAACTCCTCAACCCGATGAGCAGGAACCGCAAGAACCTCCGCATCCTTTTTTACCTAGAGACTCTCCTTCAAGGAGAATCAGAATTTTACTTCGGCATTTAGGACATTTTATGGAGGATCCATTTCCTTCCTGTTCAAAAATTTCTCCACAGGAAGCACATCGAAAGGTTCGTTTCGATTGTGTCAAAAGTTATCCCCCCTGCTATTTATTTCAGTCTATAATACCCCCTCAAGGTTTATGAGGCAAGTATATTTTTACTAGAGATTTCCTATTGTGGCCACCATTACGGCTTTGATTGTATGAAGACGGTTTTCTGCCTCATCAAATACCTTTGAAGCCCGTGATTCAAAAAGATCTTCCGTAACCTCTTTCCCTTTATACGCAGGAAGGCAGTGTAGGAAAATCGTCTTATCATTTCCGGTTGCTTTCATAAGTTTGAAGTTGACTTGATATGGGCGTAAAAGGGCTTCTCTCTCTTGCATCTGGGCTTCCTCACCCATTGATGCCCAAACATCAGTATAAATGGCATGAGCGCCTTTTACTGCTTTTATAGGATCTTCCTCAAGAGTAATTGTTCCTCCTGTTTTGTCTGCCATAGCGAGACATTCTTCGTATAATCCTTTGTCAGGAAATAGAGATGAAGGGGCTGCAATTACAAAATGGAGACCCAGTTTTGCCGAGCCTATCATCAATGAGTTAGCCATGTTGTTGCGCCCATCTCCAGCATAAACAAGTCGAATTCCCTCTAAATGGGCTCCAAAATTTTCTTGGAGAGTCAAGAAGTCCGCTAAAATTTGGGTTGGATGGTATGTATCAGTAAGACCGTTCCATACGGGTACACCGGCGTAGGCGGCCAGTTCGTCTACTGTCGCCTGCTTGAATCCACGAAATTCAATGCCATCAAACATTCTTCCGAGGACTCTAGCTGTGTCCTTTACATCTTCCTTCCCTCCAAAATGAATATCATTTTTCCCGAGATATTCAGCATGACCCCCCTCGTCAATACATGCCACTGTAAAAGCACAGCGAGTACGAGTTGAGGCTTTTTCAAATAACAAGGCAATGTTTTTCCCTTGAAGCAAATTCCCTCGAAGTCCGGCTCTTTTTTTGGCTTTCAACTGAGCCGCCAAGTCGAGAAGGTAGTAAATTTCTTGTTCTGTAAAATCTTTCAATGTCAAAAAATGTCTTCCCTTGAGACTTATAGGCATGCCTGTCTCTCCTCTCTTTATTCCTTATTATTTGAGTTTCTTTCTTTTCGAAGCATATCGACAAGTAAGGCTATTTTTTCTGGGATTTCATCGATAGAACATTCTCCTATAATATGGCCTTTCGTAAAAACCACCATGCCTGCAGGGGAGCCTGCAAAACCGATATCTGCATTCTTAGCTTCTCGTGGGCCATTAACTTCGCAGCCCATAACAGCTACAGTTAGTCCATCGGGTACATCTTTCAAATACGGTTTTATACGTTCTACTATTGACGCCACATCTATTCGTCGCCGGCCACATGTAGGACAGGAGATAAGATGAAATCCATGTTCCCTGAGTTCAAGAGAACGTAGAATTTCGTATCCCGCTTCAACTTCCTTGACTGGATCAGAGGTAAGACTGACTCTGAGCGTATCTCCAATCCCTTGAGCAAGCATAAGCGCAATTCCCGAAGCGCTGCGAACAAGCCCGGTGAGCCCAGGGCCAGCTTCAGTAATTCCAATGTGAAGAGGAAAATCTGGATATCGTTCACTTAATATTTTGTTGGCTCTCACCGTTTCTTTTACGCTTGTCGATTTAGCAGAAAGAATAATACGATTAAAGTTTTCTTTTAGCAATAATTGAAGTTGTTCCTCTACAGCTAAAACAAGAGCACAGGCTTTATCACCATGAGATTGCGCAAGTTGCCTTCCATTAATAGAGCCGCTATTGGCTCCTATTCGTATAACGACAGAACGTTCAGACGCTATATGAATAAGTTTTTGCAACTTGTGAAGCGGCATATTTCCAGGATTAATACGAATAGCTGGGCACCCAGCATCCATTGCTTCAATAGCTAAATCGGGATCAAAGTGTATATCAGCCATAAGTGGTATATCAATATCACTATTTAAGCGAGAAAGTTCGGTCTTCAAATCTTTGTGTGGAAAGGCCACCCTTACGAGCTCGCAACCTGCCTTTTGCAAGGCTTGACATTGTTCTAGAACACGATCATAACTTGATAGAGGTTCTTTAAGCATACTTTCTATCCGTATAGGTGCTTTATGGCCAATCACAAGTTTCTTTATAGTTACATTTCTTTCTGTCATTGCTATCCCTCTATATTACAAACTAAAGATTCGACTAATATCTTTCCATGTTATGAAAAGAATCAATGTAATGAGAAGTACAAAACCCGCAAAATGAATATAATTTTCTATCCGTTCAGGAAGACGCTTTCTCGTTATCATTTCGCCAAGGATAAAAACAAGGCGTCCTCCATCAAGTGCCGGGAACGGAAACAAGTTTATGAGACCAAGGTTAAGGTTAATAAGAGCCAGGAATGATAGAAAGGCCCATATTCCTTGTCTTGCTGCTTGTCCTGCCATAGTTGCTATTCCTATGGGGCCAGAGACTTCTACATCCTGAGTATGCAAAGCCCATCTGACTATACCTCGAATCATTTCTATGCTCATATTGATAGTATAAGAGAAGGCATTTCTCAAAGCAGAGAAAAAGCCGTATCGAACAATAGGTGGACGTATTCCAAGAAGCGGAGCGCCATATTTAGGGTCAAAAGATATCTCTACTCTTTTTTGAAAAACTTCGCCCTTTCTTTCTATCTCAAGAGTTAGCGGACCTTCTTTTGAACTATCCCTGATGGTTTTTGCCATATCTGGCCAATCTGAAACAGTAACTCCATTAATAGACCTGATTATATCGCCAGATTCCAGCCCGATTTCTTGGGCGGGCAAGTTGGGCATTATTTCTCCTACGACTGGAGCACTCATATCAAGAACGCCGTGGCCGGAGAGGAAAAGAGCAGTAAGGATCATAGCTAATAAAATATTAACCAACGGTCCATTAAGAAGAATGAGAAAACGTTGCCATGGTTTTTTGTCGTTAAAACCTTTTCCCTCATCTACTTTCTCGCCAGGCTGTTCTTCATCCATTCCTGCAAGGCGAACAAATCCGCCAATGGGAAAAGCTCGAACTGACCATAAGGTTTCGTCTTTACCCTTCTTCTGCCATATAACAGGACCCATTCCGAAAGCAAACTCATGAACATGTACTCCGCAGGCTTTTGCTGTTTTATAGTGTCCGTATTCATGGGAAACAACACAAATTCCTATGACTAAAATGAACGATAACAAACTAATCATGAAGTATTCTCTCCTTACTCTATTTCTCCAATGTCCGTACTATTGACTGTGCGGTTACTTTCCCCCATTGGAGAATCTGCAGACTCTCCTCAAGCGTTTCAGGCGCTTTCCCATTATAACTCGATAGAACTTTCTCTATCACTACGGGAATTTGCGTAAAATTTATTTTCTTTTTCATGAAAGCATCGACGGCAATTTCATCAGCTCCCACAAGAATAGCTGGGAAAGGACCTTTCTTACAGGCGACTTCTTTGGCAAGTGCAAGACTTGGAAAAAGACTTTCGTCTGGAGAATAAAAACTGATAGAAAGGGGGTCAAATGCTAAGGGTGCGACAAGTGGCATTGTGGGCAGACGTTCTGGATAGGCAAGAGCTGTTGCAGCAGCCATGCGCATATCAGGTGTTGATGCGACCATTTTTACAGTTCCATCTGAAAAATGTACAATGCCATGCACTATAGAGCCTGGACAAATTATTGCATGAACTTGCGTGTTGTCCAGGTTGAAAAGATACATAGCTTCTATTATTTCTATGCCTTTATTCATAAGAGTTGCGCTGTCAACAGTGACTTTATAGCCCATATTCCATACGGGATGAGATAAAGCCATCTCAGGAGTGACATACGAAAGCTTTTCTCGTGTATATGTTCTGAATGGGCCTCCAGAGGCTGTTAGAAATATCTCTTTGACATTTCGCACATTTTCTCCGATGAGACATTGCCATATAGCATTATGCTCGCTATCAAGAGGACGAAGCTGGTCTCTCCGTTTTACGAGAGGCATAACCCATGGTGCGGCAACAACGATACTTTCTTTATTGGCAAGAGAAACATTTTTGTCTGCATCGAGTGCTTTTTGCAAACTTCTAATGGCGTCTGTTCCAGATGAGGCAAAAACGACGTGATCAACATCTGGGTGAGTAACAATATATTCAAGATCTTCTTCTGACTCATAAATAGGCAGATCAGGATGGAGTTCCCGCAAAGAACGGGCAGCTTCATGATCTGTTAAAGCGACTCCAACCGGATGGAATTCGTTAATAAGCGAACTCATTTTTTTAATATTTTGATGAGCTACGAGAAAAGCAACTTTAAATTTTTCAGGATAGGTTCTGCATATGTCAAGAACAGATTTTCCAACACTTCCAGTAGCTCCAATAATAGCTAGTCGAGAAAGATTGTTTGTCAAAGGAGAATCACTCCAAACAGGAAAAATGTCAAAGTACCACTAATTAGAATACTGTCAAATCGGTCAAGAACTCCCCCATGTCCAGGGATAAGCCGCCCACTGTCTTTGACTTCGACTTCTCTCTTTATTAAAGATTCTGCCAAATCACCAAGTTGTCCAGCTAAACCGCAGATAATTCCTATATAAAGAAAAGGTAAAGGAGGCATTGCTGCGTAGTAGGCGATAAGTACAGAAAAGAGAATACTAGCGCCTGCCCCTCCAACAAAACCTTCCCAGGTTTTCTTAGGGCTTACCGCTTCACAAAATTTATTTTTTCCCCAACGTGTTCCTACAAGATAAGCTGCTACATCGCAGCTCCATGTGCATATAAACAGGGTGAAAAGCAAAAGCTTCCCTAAGGGGTGAAATCGTAAAAGGATCATATAACTCCAAGGGAAGATAATGTAGACAAGACCTGATAAAGTTCCTCCCAGATTCCAAATAGCATAGCTTGAATGGGAGAATTGACGGCGTAATATTTCAATGAAAAGAAGAATAAACGCGCAAAGAGTTAGCACAATTAGTACGGATACGGGGCGAATACGTTCTGTGGATGCAATGAGCACGAGAGCTCCAGATAATATTCCTATCCCCTTAGATACTCGAAACTTCTTCGATAGGAGTTGGTAAAACTCCCATAGCGAGAGTAAGGCAAGTGTTGAAGCGACTAGAAACCAAAGACGTCCTCCTACGAAAATAGATGAGAGAAGAATAGATGCTAGAACAATTCCGCTTAAAGAACGTAAGACAAGTTCTTTAGCTTTATCGTTTAATGCCACCATAACGGCGATCCCTCTTTTCATAGGAAAGTAATGCTTCTTTCAGAGCTTCTTCGTTGAAATCTGGCCAATATAGGGGAGAAAAATAAAGTTCACTATAACAGCCCTGCCATAGCCAAAAATTGCTGAGACGACATTCACCGCTCGTTCGTATAATGAGGTCAGGATCTGGTATATCGGGCAAATAAAGGTGAGACCGTATAGTTTCTTCTGTTATTTCTCCTGTGTAGCCCTCTCGTGTTATTTCTTGAACGGCATCTATTAGTTCCTGTCTTCCACCATAGTTTAGGCAAACAATAAGTTGAAGACGTTGAAAATCTTTAGTCTTTTCTTCTGCTTCGTGAATAATTTCTTGTATATCTTGAGGTAGATCCTGAATTCTGCCAGCAAAACGCAGACGAACATTTTCTTGAACAAGTTCTAGAATCTTTTTGCGAATATAATAACGGAAGAGAGACATAAGCCCCTTTACTTCTGTTTGAGGCCTTCTCCAATTTTCTGTAGAGAAAGCATACAAAGAAATATAAGGAATGCCCAAATTAGCAGCAGCCCTCACAGTTTTTTCAACAGCTTTTACTCCTGCCCTATGACCTAATAGTCGCGGAAGATGACGTTTTTGAGCCCATCTGCCATTGCCATCCATAATAATAGCTACATGCTGAAGCGACATCCTAGATTGTACCTCCCTGAGAGGAAGTGATGAGATCAAGCTTTTCCTTTACAGTGCGTATATCTTGCCACGTCAAGTCTTTAGGACTTCCTTTTTTTCTTGAATCATTTCTCAGGAGATAGCTTGGGTGGAACATTGGCATTAAATGTATGCCGCGCCATGTAAACCATCTTCCTCTAAGAGATGTTATTCCATCTGTAGTTTTGAGAAACCACTTTGTTGGGGTATTCCCAAGACTTACTATAATAGATGGACGTATAAGCGCTATTTGTGCTTCTAAATATGTATTACATGTCATCATTTCCTCTATGGAGGGAACTCTATTCTGTGGTGGACGACATTTCACTACATTTGTGATGTATACGTCTTTCCGCGAAATGTTTGCAGCTTTCAATATTTTTGTGAGCAACTGTCCTGCTTTGCCAACAAAGGGGCGACCTTGCGTATCTTCGTCGGCTCCTGGCCCTTCTCCAACAAACATAAGAGATGTATGAACAGATCCTTCTCCAAGAACAGCATTTGTTCTTGCCTGATGTAAGCCGCATTTAGAACAAGAAGCTACTTGGTGTAATAATTCTTGCCAGGCACTTTCTTGATGTTGTCTAATTTCCTCTTCAGTTGGTATGTAACATTCTTTTTCTGTCATTCTTGATACACTCCGTTTATCAATACGTTCACTTGTTTTATATCCATACCAGTAAAGTATCGGATTGCCCGAGCACTTTTCCAACATATTTTTTCGCCAATATTGAGGAAAGAGTTTTTTCCTAACGTTAATTTAACGATAACTGTTATTTCGAGAGATTCATCAACAGGGCGAACTTTAATTTCTTGAACAGTATGTACTTGCGCAGTACGTTCCGTCAAATATTTAACTATATCAATAATTGCTTGAGCATCAATACTTAGTTCACCGTAAAAATTAAATGGAGGACGCACGATTGTTCGTTCGCCCTCTTCCTTATCCACTGTTTTAAAGAGGTCTCTGAGATGGCCTACAAGTTTCCCCGCAAAATTTCGTCGTATCTGTGCACGAGAAACCGGAATAACGTGTTGTCCTTTTGTGAGACGTTCTTTTCGGGCATTTTTGATATCCTCTTCTGTTGCAACATCAGTTATTTTTATAAATTTTTCAGGTTGTGAAAGCGTTAAGGCTCGTATAATTTTTAGCGCCATAGCTGATGAGGTTGCAATGATCATAACCTTACAGGGAGCATGACTTTCTAAAAAGGAAAGAACCTCTTTGCGATGATCAGGAAATTCGAAAAGTGCACGACGAATGGCTCTAACAAGATTCTTTTCTGATTTTGCGCTTTTTCCCGTCATAATTCGTCCTTTTGAAATAACAAGGCCATCGTCAATAATGTAATCAACGTTATTGCTCTTCGCCACAAATTGGGCCCGCTGACTTTTTCCTGTTCCGGCAGGTCCTACAAAAGCAATAACACGAATAGATTTAATTAAGGCACTTTTTTTATCCCTGATAGTCGAATCCAATTTTCTTCATCACCTTATTTAATGCCGATAAAAATAATTCGTTTTGATGAGGTTGGCACACCGATATCTTCAAATGATCGGGAATGCCAAAATCTGAGCCGTTTGTAATGCGTATGCCTTCTTCAAGAAGCAAATAGTAAATAAGCTCTGCGTGAGGTGTCTGGAATGTAATGACATCGGTGTCACTCCCTCGTGTTTCAAGACCTAATTCACGCAACCCCTCTATCAACCGACTTTTAGATGCATTTATATTTTCTCTGAGTTTCCCATACCACTCTTTCTCTCTGAGAGCTGCTACAGTAGCTTCTTCAGCAAGCATGCTAATAGTGGAAACATCAGCGTAATAACTAAATTGCTTAGCAAGAGGACGAGAAAGTAATCCATATGAGATGTCTAGATTTTTCAGACCATAAAATGCAGAGAAATTACGTAAGATCAGAGCTTTCCCTGTTTGATGGAATACTCCACTGCCTCCTGAGAACAATAAAGAAGGAACCATGTCTGCGCTACGTTCATCGCAGATAAGAAATGCTCCGGCCCTCTCTAAACAAAAAAATAATTCCCGAAGCTCACTTTGAGATAAAGTATGTCCTGTAAAGCAATTAGGATTACTCACGACAACAATTTTTCCAGTTCCAGGACATGATTCGGAAAAAATATTTAAGTTTTGCTCTAGAGCTTTCCCGTAAGAAATTTCAATGATATTAAACCCGCGTTCTTTGAAACATTCTGAAATAATGCCATTTTTTTCGTAAGGGCATAAGAAATATGCTTCTGTAGCGCCCTTATTTTCTAGCATACGTAAAACGGGATGAAGAATCCCTTTCATCCCGTAACTTAATACTATTTCTTGTGGAGAAACACCCAACAGCTCTGAAAGAGTCTTTTTAAGAGAGACTTTTTTCCCCTTTTCCTCGCTATTAGTTGCGTCCAGGGTTTTTATAATAGCCTCCCGTACGGTCGGGGAAATTCCCCATTTTCCAGATACGAAATCCTCCACGCCTTAGGACTCCTCCTTCCTAACGGCACCATTAACTTTAGGCCCTAGTTGTTCTGTTGGAATAACTTCTACTCGCCCACCAAGTTGCTGGAGTTTTGTATCCATCTCTTCGTAACCACGCCAGACATGACCTATGTTATAGACACACGTTTCGTCTTGAGCTGCTAATCCTGCTAATATAAGGGCTGCACCAGCTCGCAGATCTGTGGCATTGACATCAGCTCCAACAAGATGATCGACGCCAGTCACAACAGCAGTGTTTCCTTGGAGTTCAATTTTTGCACCCATCCTGTTAAGTTCGTTAACATGTAAAAATCGAGCTTGGAAAACTCCTTCTTGAATAACACTGGCTCCATCAGCTAAGGCTAGTGTAGCCATAATCTGTGGCTGCAAGTCTGTAGGGAATCCAGGATATGGCATGGTTTTCAATGAAACGCCCTTAAGCCTTTCAATTGGATGCACAAGAACAGAGTCTTCTCTTACTGTAAAAGACGCTCCTCCCTCTTCTAATTTAGCTATGAGAGAATCTATGTGTTGCGGGATGATATCGTTAATTTTTATTTCTCCCCCGGTTATAATTCCGGCTAAAATATATGTGCATGTTTCAATCCTGTCAGGAATGACTGTGGTTTCAGAGTTTTGTAGTTCATCTACTCCCTTAATACGAACTACGCCTGTTCCATCCTCTTCTATTTGGGCACCCATCCTTTTTAAAGTTTGAACCAAATTAGTAATCTCCGGTTCGCGAGCTGTGTTTTCAAGTATAGTTTCTCCTTCTGCGAAAACAGCAGCCATTATTAAATTTTCTGTGGCTCCTACAGATGGGAAATCAAGATAAATACGGCATCCTTTCAGGCCATTGGCAGTTGCGTGTACAGCTCCGTGAATCAAGTCAATAGAGGCCCCCATTCGGGACAATCCCTTCAAGTGAAGGTCTATCGGTCTACTACCAATGGAACATCCTCCAGGTAAGGGAAGAACAGCACGACCGCAACGAGCAAGCAGCGGCCCTAAAACGAGAGAGGATGCTCTCATTTTGCGTACGAGATTTGTAGGTGTTTCCCAAGAGAGATCTTCGGGAACGGCAATAAACATTTCATCTTTTTCATACTGGATTTCAGCACCTAAATTTCGCAAAAGATCGGCCATTGTAAGAACATCATGTAGCCGGGGTGCTTTGTGAATATGAAGGGTGCCTCCTTTCAGAAGGAGAGAGGCAGCCATAATAGGTAAAGCAGCATTTTTGGCTCCTTGTGCAGATATTTCCCCCTTAAGAGGAATTCCACCTGAAATTTTCATTTTATAATCCACGATGATCACTCCTGATTTCCTAAGTTCATTTTAAAAAGCAGACGTTTGGTTAAAAAAATTACTTACATAGCATTCTATTTTTTTTGCAGCGGTTCCGTCTCCAAATGGGCTTTCACTTCTTTTTATAAGATTATCATATTCTGTCCCATTCGAAAAAAGACGGAGTGTTTCTTTTACTATTCGTTCCTTATCCGTACCTACAAGAATTCCAGTTCCATGGTCTATTGCTTCTGGACGTTCTGATATATTTCTCATGATAAGTACAGGTTTTTTGAGATAAGAAGCTTCTTCTTGCACTCCACCACTGTCACTAAGAATAAGATAGCTTCGTTTCATAGCCTGAACAAAATCAGGGTAATCAAGGGGTTCTGTAAAAATAACGCGATCCATATTCCCTAAGAATTTTTTGATAACCTCTCTTACTGTTGGATTTTTATGAAGAGGAATCAGAAAATATACATCAGGAAGTTTTTCTAAAAGTACCTGTATCGCCTCGCATATGTTTTCTAAGGGCTTCCCCCATGATTCACGACGATGTGCAGTCATGAGGATAAGAGGTGCCTGAGAAGGTATGGAATACATCCTTTCAGGAGAGTTTCCCCGTTTTTCATTGACGGTCCATGCCAAAGCGTCTATTACAGTATTTCCTGTAACAAAAATCTGAGTTTCTGCTACTTTTTCTGACAGTAAATTGTCCTTCGCATTATTAGTAGGGGCAAAGAAAAGAGTAGTTAGTCGATCAGTAAGTATTCGATTTGCTTCTTCTGGAAATGGTTGGTCTAAATTTCCACTTCGCAATCCGGCTTCAACATGCCCAACGGGGATTTTTCGATAAAAAGCAGACATAGAAGCCCCTAAAGTTGTCGTTGTATCTCCATGTACCAAAACGAGATCCGGTTTTTCCTTATCATAAATTTCCCCTGTTCCGACGAGTACTCGAGAAGTAATATGATCTAATGTTTGTCGGTCTTTCATAATATGTAGATTGACATCAGCTTTAATGTCGAAGAAAGAAAGAGCTTGGTCGAGCATATCAGTATGCTGACCTGTGGCAAGAACAAATGTTCTGAAAGCGGGATTTTCCTTCAAAGCTAAAATGACTGGAGCCATTTTTATAGCTTCCGGTCGGGTTCCTATTACACATATGATTGTACGTTTCATTTTTTCCTCCTTGTTTTTACTGGGCAAACTGAGTGAAACAGAACAATCCCAGCATAAGCAAGGCTCCTTGAAGAAGAGCCATAATACAGAGGGTCGAAATTGGCGAAAAACCACGATCAAGCAGTTGATAATGTAAATGCCCTCTATCTGGCAAAAAAGGTGAACTTCGACGAATTAGACGACGAAGAATCGATGTAAGGGTATCCAAAACAGGAACCCCTCCCCATAAAAGTAGCAAAACTATAAGTTCTGCAGCGTTAAAGTGTGCGTATCTCCCTTGCTGGTAAAAAGTATAAAGAAGCTGAGAAGCAAAAATATAGCCTAAAAGAGTACTGCCTCCATCCCCAAGAAAGGTTCTGGCTCGGGGAAAATTCCAATGTAATACTCCGATTGCTGTCGCTGCTATAGGCCACCACATATCTGGAATACCAATTTGAGAAGCTATCAATGCCGCAATAACAAACATAAAGAGACAAAGTCCGTTCAAACCATCAATTATATTATAAGCGCTTGTTACACCGGCGATCCAAATAATAAGTAATATTCTATAGGGAAAATATATATCTAAAGGCAACAATACGATGCTTGCTGCAAAAAAATGCAAAAACAGTCTGATTGTTGGATTTAAAGATTTAATATCATCCCAGTATCCACAAAGGAAAACAATAGTTGCTCCTGTGGAAGAAAGCTTAAGGAACAAACTATCAGGTGCTCCGAGGAGACCCCATAGTAGATATCCCATCCACAATACTATACCAGCACCGCGAGGAATAATCCCTAAATGGTGTTTTCTTCCGCCAGGAGTATCTATTATTCTGTATCTGTTAGATAACTTCATTGAGAGAGGAGTCATTCCAACTCCCCATCCCAACATCAGAATACAAATAAAAAGAAGTCGAATCACAGCGGCACTCTATACTATTTCGTTCCGAAAAGTCGATCCCCGGCATCACCTAAACCTGGGACAATATATCCGTGATCATTAAGGTGATCATCTAAGGCTGCAGCATATACGTCCACATCCGGATGGGTGCTGTGGACTTTTTCAACTCCCTCCGGAGCAGCGATAAGGCAAACAAGAGATACTTTGCGTGCTCCCTTGGCTTTAACAAGGCTGATTGCTGCAGTAGCAGATCCACCTGTTGCAAGCATGGGATCGAGGATAAAAATATCACGATCATCGATGTCATTAGGAAGTTTGCAATAATATTCAACTGGCTCAAGAGTTTCAGGATCTCTATATAATCCGATATGTCCCACTTTGGCGTTAGGAATAATCTGAAGAATTCCATCGACCATACCGAGTCCAGCTCGTAAAACTGGGACGATAGCAAGTTTTTTACCTTCGAGGGTATAACCTATTGTTTTTTCGATGGGTGTTTCAACTTCTACTTTTACAAGCGGTAAATCACGTGTAATCTCATAAACCATAAGTCCGGCTATTTCCTGAACAAGTTCTCTGAATTCTTTGACTGATGTGTTTTTGTTTCTGATAATACTTACTTTGTGTTGAACAAGAGGATGGTCAAATATTACAATTCGACCTTCTCCTTCATGAGAGCGGCTTGGGACTAACTTATTTTCAAAACGACGAATTTTCTCTATGCGTTTTTCGTGGCGATCTCCTTCAAATTCAGTTTCAAGCCAAGTGTCAGCAATATCAAAAGCTTGTTTTTCACTGATGATCCGACCACCCATTGAAAGTATATTCGAATTATTGTGGAGCCTACTTAAACGAGCTAATTCAGTAGTGTCACATAAAGCGGCGTAAGCGCCAGGTACTTTATTTGCGGCTATTGTCATGCCTATTCCGCTTCCACATACAAGAATTCCTCTATCAGTTTCATTTCCAGCGACGCTTTCCGCCACAGCGAATGCGATATCGGGATAATCGCAAGAAACAGAGTCAGTATCTGTACCATAATCAATAACAGTATGCCCATTCATTTCTAAATGTTTTTTAAGCGCAGATTTAACACAAAAACCAGCATGATCTGAGCCTAGAGCTATTTTCATTTCTTTACCCCCTGAGAGCCATAATTTTTTGATCCGCAATATAATAACACGTAAAAAGGAGTCTTTGCCGTATTTTAAACGGAAAAGACTCCTTTATTTTATACCCTTCCTTTTTCAGAATAAAACATTTTTAGCTCAAGAGGGTAAGCATAACGGACGCAGCGACGGCAGTGCCGATAACACCAGCCACGTTGGGTCCCATAGCGTGCATAAGCAGGAAGTTGCCAGGATTCTCTTTCTGACACATTCGCT
>Ga0172378_10000590_pt1 | contig 32133 bp, 33 predicted proteins | sample GrowelOW332metaG_FD_119755 | JGI IMG/M metagenome (GOLD analysis project Ga0172378, IMG submission 119755) | Groundwater microbial communities from an aquifer near a municipal landfill in Southern Ontario, Canada - Pumphouse #3_1 metaG | ecosystem: Environmental > Aquatic > Deep subsurface >...
AACCCTCGGTCTATTTACGTTGCTGGAGATGGCTCTGGGTTTTCAAGAGGAATAGTTGGGGCAGCTGCTTCTGGGATATTGGCCGCAAATGGAATAATTCAGGAACTTGGTTAATCTTCTAAAATTTTTTTAAAGTTATTTAACTTATTTTCATCAAACATCCCAGTCTTTGCCAAATCCGTTTTAGAAGAACTAAATATTTTTTTAAGTGTTTTAAATTTTTCAATTAAATTTTTTGCAGTTGTCGGACCTATTCCAGGAAATCCCTCTAAAATAAATTGTTTCTGCTCTTCAAAGGTCATCTCTGATTTTTTCAAACGCAAAGAAATATCTCGCCTTTCTTTTTCCAATCTTCTAGCCAAAACCAAAAGAGTTTTCGCACTATCCTCTTCGTTCTCAGTATATATAACTGGAATTCCAAAATCTAGCACGCACGATAAAATCATTCCACGAATAGCATTTTCATGAATCCTAGAATCCGAATAATCGAACAAAAATCCCTCCAACATTAAAAAACATTTTTCATATTTCTTTAATTCTACAAGCTGCGACATCAATCTTTTATCCATTATACTTGATTGAAAATCCTTAAAGCTTTTTCTTTCAATAACAACATCGCCCACTAAAAAATCTCCAATATCTAATTTTTCAAACTTTACATTTGCATTTTTACCAACAAGATACGAATATACTAGCGACTGTTTTTCTCGCGTATCAATAATAATTGGAAACTTGTTCTTCCACTCGTTGGATGACCCGGTGTGGGTAGAAGGCTCCTTTGCCATAACCCCTGTCTTAGAAAAAATATTTTCTATCTCTTTCTTCATAATAATTAAAACAAATCACAATTTAAAAATTATTCTTTCTCAAATTTCCTAAAAAAATAAATAAACTTCCTCTTATTTTACCTTGGATTAAATGTCAAAAATTTAACACCGCAATTTGAATCAATATAATTACTAAAACTATCAACATATTTCATCTTTCCAGGAAGATATATTTCATCTCTTTCAAGATATTGATCTCTCCAATCTCTGAATCTATGCTCATATAATGCAGTCATCCCTTCAAAAACAACATTTCGTCTAAATCTTCTACTTAACCAGTCATTTTCATTGTTCATTAAAATAAAAAAACACTCTATTTGATTAAAAACAAGTGTGTATATTAATATATATTTTACAAACCAAAAATCATTTAAACCCACAAAAACTTTAGATACTATATTTTACGGAGTCAAAATAAAACTAGCAAATTTTACATCCTTAGTAAGTAATTTTATGTCTTCCAACTTAACCGCATTAACTCTTTCCTCAAATGAATAATATCTTCCGGCATCACCGAACAATTCTTCCAATACTAAATTCAAGGCACTCTCTTCGCTTCCTTCGTCGGAAACCAAATGATTACCAACCAGTTGTCTTTTTGCATCTTCTAATTCTTGTTCTGTGATATTTCCCATTTTTTTAAACTCATCCGAAACGATTGATATAACCTTTTCAACGTTATTCTTATCCGTACCAGCATAAACCAATAGATATCCATAATCCTTTCCAAAATCTAAATCAGATTTAATAGAATACACCAAACCTAATTTTTCCCTTACTTCTAAAAATAATTTTGAAGACATACCATCTCCTAAAATTGCATTAAAAACCTGTGCAACATATCTTTCTTTTGATGTAGCACAAGGAAAATGAATTCCCATTGTTAAATTCGCCTGTTCTATTCCATCCCTTTTTTCGCTTGAAACAAGAATTCTTTTTTCTGGTATCATTTTTTCTGGGATTACAAAATTTTCTGGAAAAGAAAACTTATCAACAAACTCCATTATTTCATCCAATGAATTGTTGCCAACAACGCATAATACAGAATTGGACGGACAATATCTCTCTTTATGCTTTTTTACTATATCTTCCCTAGATAAACTCATAACTTTTTTTGCATCGCCAGCCGTATCCATCCCAAACGCACCGCTGTATAGATTCTGCTTTAGACTATCACAAACATAAATATGGGGATTATCCTTTCTCATTTTAATCTCTTCACAAATAACTTTTTTTTCTTTCTCCATTTCCGATTCGGAAAAAACAGAATTAAAATATATATCCATTAAAACATCTAAAGCAATGTACATACTTTTAGACGGCAACTTTGCATGATAAAATGTAATTTCTTCATGTGTGAAAGCGTTTAATATTCCTCCAATTTTTTCTATTTCTGAAGAAATTTCTTTAGCAATCCTTTTTTCTGTACCTTTAAAGCAGAGGTGTTCGATTACATGACTTATTCCCTTTTCCGATTCAGTTTCATATGCCGCGCCAAACTTACTAGCAATTGCTACAGTAGTTACCGGAACATCTCTTTTCTCATGTAAAATAATTAATCCATTTGGCAATATTTTCTTTGTAAATTCCATATCGTTAAAAAACAGACTTCGCTTAAATATGTTTCGCTACTAAAAACATCTCATCAAATAATTCAAACATATTAACCAGCTTAAAGTTGTCATCAATAAAATTTTCTAACCAACGCCTTTGTATTTTAAAATTATTTTTACCGGAGATACTCTTAGTTGAATTTGAAATAACCAAGACATCTTTATCTCCCATCATTTTTTCTATATTTAACAAAAAAGATTTAGACGAATTTGGCTCAATATTCTCCATAGCATCAATTGTTTGGAATAAAAAAATTAGCCTTGGTGTATCTGTCATTTTTATTGTATTTTTAACAAATTCTTGCTCTAATAAGTCTCCCCAAACTACTTCCCCATTAAAATTATTCTTTTTAAAAAAATTATTCTGTAACTCGCAAAGCTGTTTTGTTGCCTCAATACCCAAATATTTTATTTTCCCAAATTCTTTTTTCATAACAGAATAAGAAAACCCATTCATTCCACATCCAAAATCTATAATACTACTAAACCCATTACCGACAACCGAACCAATTTTACTATAAAATAATTCATAATCCCTTTTTTTACTAGAAATATGATTATTTAACACACTCTCATCCGTGCCCTTCATTACCTTATTTGTCAAAAACACTCCAAAATATTTTCTCAAAAAAGATCTTGCCATTTTAATTTTTTCAGAATCTACTTTATTCTTTATTTGTTTAAAATTCAAAACTCGCAAAATAACACTATCTGGCAAACCCGAAAATTCTCGTTTTTCTTTAACTTTAATCAATAACTCATTCATTTTAACTCCACAAAACTTAGAATTATTTCTTTGTTTCTAACCTCTGGATGAAACAAAACTCCATAAATCTCTTTTACTTTGTGCTTAACCGCCTGAGAAACGTTTTTATTTTTGCAAACAATTTCAAAATCTTTAACTTTACTAAAATTAATAAAATTATTATGCAAATGATAAATTTCCTGTTCACCTTTTAATCTTAAAAATTCTTTTTCAAAATTTTCATTATAAAATCCTATCTCTATTTTTTTATACATCTCGCCACCATAAACCAACCCTAAAATTTGCATACCCGCACAAATTCCCAAAATCTTACCGTCAAATGATTTTATCCAATCAAAATAATTAATACTTTTAACAAAATCATTATCTTTCAAAGAAGTTCCGCAAATAATTACCTTATCTGTACCATTCAAATCGCCCTCTTTAATTTCTTTATAGTGTCGTATAAAAAAAGAAACACCCTTACCGCTTAAAATATCTTCAATCGGTTTAACAAACTCATAATAATGTAATTTTTCCTGACATACATTTACAACCAAAACTTTTTTCATTCAAATTCTCCTCTCTCGACGTCGGATGATGTGGGACGAGTTAAAAACTCGCCCCTCCAAGCATTTCCTTCACCCGAAACATTTTTTAATTTAATACTTAATTTCTTCTTAAACAATGGACAATTTAAAACTAAACTTTCAAACTCCCCGCCTTCTCCGGCTGGATTAATTTTATACTTATCCGCCAATACTTTAATCTCATCAATAAATTTCTTATCTATTTTTCTTCCAACCCATGCTTTATCTAACGGATATGCAGCAACACCAGAAACAATAACGTCAAATCTATTTTTAACTAAATCTTCCAAAATCTCAATCTGATTTTTTTGCCAAAGCGGGTTGAAACACTCTATTTTTAATTTATTACAAATTTTTTGAACTCTAGACGCTTGATAAACCGACTCAACAGCTCCAGTAACAATACCATCAATTTTATATTTTTTAATTGCCAATTTAATAGCTTTTTCTAAGTCCCTTAACTCAATTTCTTTTTTACCTACAGTTTCCTGAACAATTAACGGAATATCCATTAGCTCGGATTGCTTTTTTGTCAACTCTATCGCTGGTGTGTGAAACATAAAACTATCTTTATTCCCACTCCACAAACTAATCAAACAGGAAATATCATAATTACATTTTTTCGTAAGCCACGCTGCATACATAGAATCCTTCCCACCCGAAAACAAAACTCCAATTCTCATATTTTTTAAAACAAACTCAACTTTAAAAATATCTCTTTCGTCTAAAAACTATGCCAGTAAATGCCTCCCCAGAATATGGACACGCCGAAAAACAATTTGACAAAGCCACGTCAGACGAAGAAAGACTTTTAGGACTAGAAGAAATGATGAGAACCATGCCTGGACATAAGGGGGCAGAGTCACTTCGCGCCCAATTAAGAATAAGATATAAAAGACTTAAAGAAAAAATAGAAAATCGTGGCAAAAAATCCGGCAAAAGCAACAAGATAGTAATCAAAAAAGAATCTATGCAAGCAACAATTGTGGGACTTCCGAACACTGGCAAATCTTCTCTATTCGCAATACTCACCGAAAATAAAAACCCAACAATTTCAAACGTGGCTTTTTCTACCTACCAACCGATTCCAGGAATTATGACATTTGAAGACACCCAAATACAGCTTGTAGACATGCCTCCCTTCCCAAATGAAGATAAAAGTACCGTTAATGTCACAGACACGCTCCTAATTACCATAAATGATTTTTCACAAATAGCCGAATCTGAAAAATATCTACAAAAATCTATTGCTAAAAAAATTTACATTTTCACAAAAATAGATAGTATGAACGAAAGTGAAAAAAGAAAACTAGAGGCAACGTTTAAATCTAAATATAAAAAAATAAACTTTGTTATGTTTTCAAACGCATCACATACCAACGAAGAATTAAATTTGCTAAAACAGAAAATATTCAACTCATTTCCCATAATAAGAGTTTACACAAAAGAACCCAAACGTGAATCCACTGGAATTCCCATGATTTTACCAGAAAATTCAACCGCTAAAGACGTAGCCGAAAAAATAATAAAAGGCATGTCTAAAAAAATTAAAAAAACCAAAATCTGGGGGCCCTCTTCAAAATTCCCAGGACAAATGGTCGGCCCCGATCACATCCTAAAAGACAAAGATATGGTAGAATTCCAAACAGAATAATATCAAAATAATCCTTAAATATCTAAGCTCCATTAAATTCTCATGAAAACAATCAAAGAAACGTCTTTGTCAAAAATAATAAAAGCACCACTAAGCCAAAGAACAATATATCGCCTATACTCTACTGGACTACTAAAGCATTTAAATGAACCGACCACACACAAAGAAAAGATTATTATTCAGCAAAATATTTTATAGACACAATTCAGCACTTTTTTGGTCCCTCTCTTGGAGGGGATGCCACAAGAGCACTCTTCCCGGGCAGAAATCCATCGGTTGTAGAAATGTACGACATAATGCAAGAATGTGATGAATTAATAAATCCGAGGCCTACAAACCTTCCACAACTAAGAATGGCGTGGATAATCTCCTGGCAAATGAGAAATAGAGGACTCATTGGACTTAGATTAGACACCGACAAACCAATAAAAACCCAAGAGACTGCAAATAGCGTAGCAAGATGTTTTGTATACATAAAAGAACTTCATCTTGCAGATTCGTGGACTCCAAATGGTGGAATTGTTTTAACGCAACATTATCCACGAAGATACACTCGTGACAATTTTCCACCAAATACATATGGACAATACCCGCAGCAAAGGCGCCTCAATTAAAACTTCAAAACCGCACATAACACAAACTAATTTAAACATTTAATATTATTTTATTTGAATGAAGCCAGAAAAAATATTTTTATTGCTTTCTCTAATCGGAATTTTTATACTACTTATATTATCTAATTTTAACGCTCCAATAGTGGAGGGTAAAGTTTCTAAAATTAAAACTTCAGAACACACCACAATATATCTTGAAAATATAAACGAATCGGTTATGGCGTTAAATATTAATCTTAATTTAACAACATCCGATATAATAAAAGTCTATGGAACAAAACAAGAAAACACCATATTCGCAACTAAAATTTCCCGCAAAAAATGTTAACTTTCATACTAACCGTCTTTTTCGGAATTATATTCGGAATAATCACTGGCTTAATTCCCGGAGTTCACACAAACTTAATCTCAGTTATTTTAATCGCCCTCTCTCCCCCTCTATTGCAATATTTTTCACCACTTAGTCTAGTAATTTTCATAGTTTCCATGAGTATCACAAATATCTTTATTGAATTTATACCCTCTGTGTTTTTAGGCGCACCAGACGAAGACACTGCACTTTCTATTATGCCAGGACACGAATTATTAATGGAAGGGAAAGCAAACACCGCAATTTTTCTTTCTTCAACGGGAAGTCTTATCGGTTCAATACTTCTAATAGCCCTTGCGCCAATAATGATGATTTTTCTAAACTCTATTTATTCGTTCTTTGTAAAAATGATGTTTTTCTTTTTAGTTTGGATTTCCATTTTTATGATTTGTACTACTAGTAAAAAAGTTCTAACCACTATATTCTTTTTACTTTCAGGTTTCTTTGGACTAGGAGCACTAAATATCGGAATTAGCGAACCACTACTTCCATTGTTAACAGGACTTTTCGGAACATCTGGAATAATTTATTCTATCAAAGAAAAAACTAAAATCCCGAAACAAGAAGATTATGCTGAAAAACCAAAAATAAAAGATTTATTCAAACCAATTGTTTCAGGATTATTGGTCTCACCTATCTGCTCTTTTCTGCCCGGACTAGGAAGTTCGCAAGCAACAATTGTTAGTTCAAAAATCTTCAAAGAAATAACCAGAAAACAATTTTTAATTCTAAATGGGATAATAAATGCTCTCGTTATGGGCCTTTCATTCGTAGCATTATTCACCATTCAAAAATCCAGAACGGGTTCCGCAAACGCAATCTCAAAAATATTAACTCTTACACAAAATGACGTTATTCTAATCATTTCACTAATAACCGTAGTCGGAATTATAGATTTCTTCCTATCTATTTATATCTCAAGAAAAGTCTCAAAAATCATAAATAAAATAAACTATCAAAAACTCTCGTATTTAATTTTATTCTTCTTAGTTATTATAGTAATTATAATTTCTAGATTGAAAGGAATTCTAGTTCTATCAATCGGAACATGTCTTGGATTATCCGCACAATACTATGGTGTCAAAAAAGGAATTCTTATGGGGTGTCTACTTATTCCAACAATCATCTACTATTTTCCTTAACACTCCAATGGTTTGCAAACATGAATCTTTTTAGCAATAAATGAGTCCCCATATTCTGGATTCTTAACTAGTGCACCTAATATTTTTACACCCATACCCTCTTTCAATGTTTTTCCATCCAACATCTCTTTAAATGTCGACGGGAAAATTGTAACTTTTAAATTACCCTCTTTATTATGAATATCCATAAACGCCATCTTATCTCCCCCTTTGGTTACAATCGGGCTATATCTTTTAATCAATCCGAACACATCTGTTTCAAAGTTCTCAGTTAATGAACCATATGATCTAAAAAATTTAGACTTGGATTCTGCATAAATATCATCCGGACTACCAGACACACAAACGCCCAATAATTCCTTCTCTACTTCTAATCTTTGTTTTAGCGGCATCTGGGGCAAATCTGGATATTGAACAATATCAACAACTCCTCCAAACAATCCCATTTGTTTTTCTTTTTTTTGTTTATCTTTCCCCACTTTTTCATAAACAGCTAATAAAGAAGAACGATTAATTCCTAATTCATCAAAACAACCCACAGAAATTAAATTACTACAAACTCTTTTATTTACCTTAGACAAGTCCACCTTGTTAATAAAATCTTGATAACTTACATATGGCCTTTGTTCCATAATACTCTTAAGTGCCTCTGCTCCAACATTTTTAATTCCACTAAGTCCCACTCGAATAACTTTCTCACAATGTGAGCCCTGGAACAACTTGCTCGGTTCTGTTTCATCACCAATTTTTTCAACACTAAAACTTTCCTGCGAATTATTAATATTTGGCGGTAAAATTTTTATCCCCTCTTGTCTCGCAGAATTCAAATAAAAGGATAATTTATCCGGATCTCCGACAGAGGACGAAATTGTTGCCGCATAAAATTCCGCAGGATAATATGCTTTCAAATAAGCAGTTCTATATGAAATAAGCGCATACGCCGCCGCATGACTTTTATTAAAAGAATATGACGCAAACTTTACAATATCATCCCATAGCCTATTTACTATTGGTTTCTCCATCGCAGAAACATTCATACAACCTTCTTTGAATTGCTTCTCCATCTTCATCATTAAATCCAACTTCTTTTTACCAATTGCTTTTCTTAGAGTATCTGATTCTCCACGAGTAAATCCAGCAAGCGCTCTAGATAGCTGCATAACCTGCTCTTGATAAACCATAATTCCATACGTTGGTCCTAATATCTCAGCAGCCTTTTCATGTGGATACACTACTTTTTCTTTACCATGTTTTCTATCTGCATAGACCTCTAGATATTGCATCGGCCCCGGACGATAAAGAGCAACCAAAGCAATAATATCATCAAAACACGTTGGTTGTACCAGACGCAAAGTCTTCCTCATTCCTTCGCTTTCAATTTGAAAAACCCCAATACTCTCTGCTCTTCTTAGCATTTCATAAACAAAATCATCATTCATCGGGAGCTCTTCTAACCAGACATCGTCTTTCCCAATTTGATTCAAAACTTTTTTTATAATATTCAAAGTTTCAAGTCCTAAAAAATCAAACTTAACTAATCCATACGTCTCAATATCCGGTCCTTCAATTTGTGTTACAACATCACCATTACGTGAATAAATTGGAATATAGTCCGTAATTGGTTTTTGTCCCCACACGACCCCACACGCATGAACTCCCTTGTGCCTCACACACCCCTCTAATCTTTTTGCCGCCTTGAAAATTTCATCATGCTTTTCCTCGAAAACTCTTAATTGTTTAGCCTCCTCTGTTAATCCCCCATTAGAATCCTTTGATTCCAATGATTCTTTAATTGTGCCCTCCGTTACTAATTTTGTAATTTTATTCGCCTCATCAAATGGAATCTTAAAAACCCTCATAACATCTTTTAACACCGCCTTGGCTGCCATCGTTCCATAGGTTCCAATCATTGCGACCTTATCTTTCCCATATTTTTGCCTAACATATTCTAAAACAACATCCCTATTTCCAAAATCGATATCAAAATCTGGCAAGGAAATTCTATCCGGATTTAAAAATCTTTCAAATAATAAACCCAAACTTAATGGCTCCAACTGTGTAATACCTAAACAATATGCAACAATCGAACCTGCACCACTTCCTCTGCCCGGACCAACTTGACAATGTTTTTTGGCATCTCTAATAAAATCTGCAACTATTAAAAAATAAGTTTCGAAACCCATTTTCTCAATAACCGAAAGCTCAAACTCCATTCTATCTAACGCTTCTTGATAATTTTCTTTTCCGCCATATCTTTTTTCTAACCCCTCCAAACACCATCTTCTCAAATACTCTTTATGCGTCATTCCATCCGGAGCAACAAATTCTGGGAAAATTGGAGTTCCCATTTTTAATTCAACATTACATCTATCTGAAATTTCTTTTGTAATATCTATATATTCTGGATTATCTGGAAACAAAGAACGAACCTCTTCTTCAGACATTACATGATAACCACTTCCACTAAATGTCATTCTATTCGGATCATCCATTAACGCATTAGTTTGAATTGCCAATAAAATTTCATGTGCATGTGCATCTTCTTTTTTCAAATAATGACTATCCACTGTGGCTGCAATTTTCAACCCATATTCTTCAGCAAATTTCTTATACGCTCCTCTAACAACTGCCTCTTCTGGGATACCATGATTCTGAACCTCTAAATAAAAATCCTCTTTTCCAAAAATATCAATATATTCTTCTAATATTTTTCTTGCCGTTGCATCATCTCCCGCAATAACAAAACGAGAAATATCATTCGCAATACAAGCACTCATACAAATTAATCCTTGTGCGTATTGTTTCAATATTTTTCTGTCTATTCTAGGTCTATAATAAAAGCCTTCGGAATTCGCAATCGATACGAGTTTTATTAAGTTCTGATATCCAACCAAATCTTTCGCCAGTAAAATCAAGTGATAATCTCTATTTCCTTTCTCTTTTTTTGTCAAATCTTCAGTAATATACGCCTCAAACCCAAAAATCAACTTCACCCCTGCTTTTTTCGCAGCCTGATATTTTTTAATAATGGCGCCCATATTCCCATGTTCTGTAATCGCAACCGAGTCCATACCTAGACTTTTTATGTGATTAAACAGCTCATCAACCTTTGTCGCACCATCAAGAAGACTATATTCTGTGTGTAAATGAAGGTGTGCAAATGCCATATTCTACAAAAAACCCTTTCGTTTATAACTATATCTTATCATCTCTGGGTAACAAATAAAAATTTATACAGAACACCTAGTTTAATTTAGTTTTCTTCAGCGATATTCTCTTCCGAGGATTTTTCTTCTGTCAATTCGTACTTTTCCTGTTTACCCTCAAATTTTCCAAAAACACTTTCTATATACATCTTAACTAAATCCAAGGACTGCTTAGTATAATCTGGAATTGGATATTTATTCGCCAGATATAGTGCTATTTCTAAGTATTTTCTAATACTTCCTTCTGAAATCGTGAAAATAATTTTTCCACCACATTTCGTGCAAACTCCAATCAGTGGTGGCCTTCTAAATTTTTCATTACAGTTAGAACATCTAAATTGCTGGTGCGAAAATTTCCTAAGATTTCCACGTATATCTCTAATAAAGTGTCTTTCCAGCATTAGTCTCACAACATCCGTAGCATCTACAGAACGAAGTTTGTCAACCAAATCCATTTGATGACTGACCTTTTCTTTCATAGTTGGTAAACTCTTATATGACGAATTAAAAACGCCCGTATTAAAATTCGAACAATTATGAGTAAATCCTATATTCACAAATGGATCTTTCCCTTCTCTCAACAATGTTTTAACCGTAGTAATTTCAACTTCAGAAGAATGTTTTCTTTGTTCCGCCAACTCATAAACTTCTAAAGGATAAGAAGAACAACTTTCAAAATCTAAAATCTGATCATCGACCTCTCCCGCTCTTATATGTGCATTCAAAACCAATGGAGCATCTTGTGTTCCGCCACGATGAGACGGTAAAAACTTTCTAGAAAAATTAATCAAAACATCTAACAACATCATAATTGACGCTTCATCGCCATCACAATCTCTTCTTATTGCTGCATGCATAAACGGACTCGCCAATAACCCCTGTAATTTTGAAAAACCGATAATTCTACCAACAACTCCCGCACAATTATGTGGCGCCATACAAACAACCAGTTGCCCAACTAAATCTTTTTTTGTTTTCAAATTATAACGCCTTGGCAAACCATATACTCTTTCTAATAGTTCATCTAAAAAATTAGCTATATTAAAGAAAACATCATCCGCTCTCTCGTCTTTTGTTTCTGGACAACACGGAAGAATAATATCATGCGGCATTAAATTTAAAATTTGACCAGATTTCTCTAAATCATTACCATAAATATCTTTTATATAACCCAGTTGAATAAGTTTTTCAATATCAACACCAATTTCTTCTGGCTTAAAGTGTGTTATCGGCATTTCTGTGGCATCGTATCTTATGGTTCCATCCTTATTTACACAAAGATTATATTTAGCCCTTAAAACACCTTTAATAATAGACTCAAATTCATGTCCTTCACTGTTCGTTCCACGAATTCCTTTCACTAATTCTGGAAGTTCTTCTTTATTTAAACCGATTTTCTTTAATTCAGATTCGAAAATATCTTTTATCTCTACTTTTCTATTATAATATGCACGACATTCGCCATGAATCAGACATTCTTTATGAGACTGAACCTCCCTACACTGATAACAATAATATCTTCTCTTTGTTTGTTCTCCACATTTTTCACAACGACTACTTATAGTCATAAAATTACATTTCTCACAAAAAAAGATAGGAAAGTCTGATTTTACATAGCCCAAATTCAACGCATCATTAATACTCCTAAATCTCCCTCCCTGGTCTCCAACTGGAAAAAGAACATTTGGACTTCCGGTTAATTTTCTTAATTTTGCCTTCTCTGGTCTTCCCATTCTAGAACCAATAAAATCTCCGGCCTTATTTTTTATTACAAATTTAGAACAATGATTAATAATATCCAAAACAGATTCATTTTCCATATTTTTTTCTAGTATTTTAAAAAAAGACAGTTTAAAATCTGAACTTATACTTAATCCAAAATTTTCCAATAAAGATTCTCCATTAATGATTGTAATATTATCTAACCCAACATCATGTTCTACTCCTAAAAGCTCTAAAGCGCGTTTAGCAAAAGAAAATTTATCTAATGAATTGGAATCAAACGGCAAAATAAGTTTTTCATTCCAACTAGCACCCTGCAACCATTCTAATAAACAATTAAATTCTTTTTTATTAATTTCTGCCCAATAAAAAATATGACTTGGATGTAGGGGTATCCCATACTTGGAAGAAATCTCTCTAGCCAAACCTATAGACACATTATATTCATCAATAACATCTCCAGAATTTTCAATTTTTTTATCTAATTCTAGCTTCCACCATTCTTCAACATATCCTGGTTTAGGCAACTCCGTATTTCTATTTATAACATCTCCCAATGGAAACAGAATATCCCCTAAATATAAAATCTCAGAAATATCTTTGTAAATTGTTTTAGCTTCATCTAAGTCTTGAATCTTTTTCACACTTCCATTATTTAATTTAACAATCGGTCCATCTATAGAATCACAACTTGTAATAATACATCCCTTTGTCGGCTTCTCTATTTTTAATTGCGTTCCACTGGATAAAAAATTATTAGAAATAAACATCGTAGCCGGATGAACTGAAACCGCTGAAAATCCTGAAACACGAGATCTCCCATATCTAAATCTAAAACCACCAGAACGAGACGGGTGGCCAAAAACGGGTCTACCGGCAACTAAATCTTTTATATATGTAGCACTAGTATCTCCTGTTCCGCTTGCTCTTTTTTTATGAAGTTCTATATACTCTGGAAGAAAATCCCAACCACTAGATTGAAATCCTTTGTCCTTAAATCCTTTTAATAATCTCCATCCCTTTGCCGCCTTTTGTGCAAGTCCTTCGGAAAAACACAAACACATTCCACCTCTTATAAAATTTGTTTCTATACGTGGTAAATCTTTGTAATTAGAAACCTCTTTATCTTCGGTTGGATCACCGCTTATTTGAATTGGAATATTTTTAGCCAAAAAAACAATCTCTTCTTCTGTAGGTAAATATTGTAAATTATTAACTCTTTCATGATAATCATTATTTTCAGCCACATATCTCTTAACTTCCTGTTCTGTCGCATCATATTTTTCATAACCGAATAATTCTCTCAAATAATCAATCAATATTAAAACCATACATGCAGCGGTTGTTCCGGCGCTTCTTATCGGACCAGAAAAATAAGCTGCAAAATATTCTTTTCCTTCCGCTGTTTGTTTAATTTTTATGTCAGTAAACCCTTCTATGGGCGACGAAACAACCCCTAGTGTTATATAAGCAAACCCAAGTCTAACTCCTGCATCTATTGCCTGCAACAAAGACTCAAATTTACAAAATCTTTCCTTTGCTAATTCTTCCGCTATTTTAAAACTTACAGCCACATCTAACTGCCCATATTCTTTCTCTAATTCTAAAATCCTATGTGTAATTTTTTCTCCAATCTCATCGCCCATTTGTGGATAAATTGTTGAAATTAATCCTACGGATTTTTCAGCCAAAGACATAGCTAGAGGAATTTCTACTTTCCCAACTGGGTCTATATTTTTAACCCTCGCAGATTCCGCAACACTATATTCAAATCTAACATTTTTAGCTAAATTCTCAAAATATCCTTCAGTTTCCTCCATTTTCCGCCTCCACTTTAATTAAAAAGTCCATTGTTTTTATTTCTCTTGTTTTAAAATTAAACACTGGAACCTTACATGGATCTGGGTTATTTCCAATTTTCTCTTCAAATGGAGTAATTGACTGCCAACAAGAACTTGCGATTAAAAGAATATTATTATAATTAGAAACTTCTGGCCTATGTAAGTCTCCTGTTAAAATTATATCTGGTATAGTATCTAAAACCATTGAATCTTTTTTTTCATTTGGAACATAATCACATTCCCCATGCGTGGGCGCAAGATGTCTGCCTTTTAATAACTCTTTTAGAATTATTGTTGGATTATTACTTCCATTATTAACTCTTATGTCAGAATTTTGCTCAACAACGCCATGAAAACTAGCACCATGATACATTATAATCTTAAATCCCTCAACTTCTACAAGCGCTGGATTTGTAACTAATGTTAAATTATTCATTTTATATAAATCTGAAGCCCATTTTTCTCCAATAACTAACTGTGGTTCTCCAACCCAAACCGCATCATGCTGACCAGGACAAAGAATTATTTTAACATCTTTACGTATTAAATTTAAACATTCCGCCAACTTCTTATATTGTGCCAGAATTTCTTTAATTTCTAATAATTTTTCTTGATCAGGAAACACGCCCACACCATCAATAGTATCGCCAACTATAAACAAATATTTAATTTTTTTAGAAAGTTCCTTATCTGTTTCTTTCTCTCCATTAAGCCATTTTATAAAATCTAAAAAATTACTCTCCAAAAACATTTTAGATCCTATGTGTAAATCAGAAATAACTGCCATATTACAATCATTTTCGCCTTTTTTCTTTTCTAACAAATGCATATCTGGGAAAATTACCTTATTGGCAAACATTAATTCTTTAGATCCGCTAACTTCGAATGCTAAAACTTCATCTAAAAGTATATTTTTACACTTATCATATAATTCTCCTCTATTTTCATTAACCAAAATCTTGGTTCTTCCTGTTAAATCTTCAACTTCTAATAGCAAATTTTTATTTTTAGTGGTCTTTTTATTCATAACCATTACTATAATTGTTTGTGTTTCTCTATCACTAGACAGTCTTCTTATTGATTTTAAATTTTTTAGATCATTTTCTTGAAGTATCTCTCTAATTTGCTCATATCTATTCCTAAAATGTTGAATAAAGTCAGAAATTTCAATTTTTTTAGAAGAAATTGAATTAGAAGATAAAATTTTTACATCATTTGGATAATTAATCAATTTTTGTTCTTTTTTATTAATATTTAATTTACTAATAAAATTATCTAGTAATATACATTCATCATTTAAACAAAATAAAACCTCTAATATATAATAATTAGACTCAAAAAAATCTTTTGTCAAAAATTTCTCGCTTACTTTTGCATCGAATATCCCATTTATTAATTTTTCAGAAAAAGACAACTCAAAAGAAGACAATGCTTCTAAAACTTCTTTATCTATAAGAAAACCTTTCTTTATGCATGACTTTAATATTTCTTTTTTTATTTCCATTTTCCACCCAAGACGACTGTAAGATAACAGGTTAAATTGCTTAGTGAATTATATTCCTAATGATTCAATTAAAATAGACTCAACTTTGTCAATTAAATTTGAAGGTATTGATAATTTTACTTCTCTTGTTCTTCCGTGCCTCCCTTTTGAAATTACTCTAGCATTAATTAGTCCTAACATATCAATCTCTCCAATTATATCAGAAACTCGTCTTTGTGTTAAGATTTCCATTTTAACTTTATTACAAATTGCCTGATATGAGTTATAAATATCTCCTGTAAAGAATTTTACCTCTTCATTATTAGTATTTTGCTTATTAAGTTGAAAAATAGAATATAAAACTGCCTGGAATTGTGTTGGTTCTGTTTCTACTATATCTAAAATCTTATCTTTTTCTATTTTTGAATTAGCTTGATCAATATATTCCTCTGTTATTTTTGTTTTTCCATCTCTTTCTGTTAATTCTCCAGCAATTCTCAATAAATCTAATGCTCTTCGCGCATCTCCATGTTCTCTAGCAGCAAAACCAGCACATTTTTGAATAACACCATCACTAACCGAACCTTCCTTAAATGCTCGGCCACACCTTTCTCCTAAAATATCAATCAATTGCACCGCATTATATGGTGGAAATACAATTTCTTCTTCGCCTAAAGAACTTCTTACTCTTGGATCAATATTTTCTAGAAATGTAACATCATTAGAAATACCAATGAGAGATAATTGCGCCTTAGAAAACTCAGAATTTAATCTTGTTAAATTATAAAGAAAACTATCATCTATTTTCTTAATGGCTTGATCAATTTCATCAAAAATAATAATCAATGTTTGTTTTTTACTATCTACTAATTCAACAAATTTGGAATATACTTGTCCTGTAGGCAATCCTGTATCTGCAACTTTTCCTCCTAATAATTCAATTAATGCAGCTAAAATCCTATATTCTGTATCTGCAACTTTTTTAAGCTTACAATTAATATATTCTATTCTTATATTCACATCCATCCCTTTTGCTCTTTTTAATAGCTCATCTCTAACATACTGTACAGAAAGTGTCTTGCCTGTTCCAGTTTTACCATAAACAAAAAGATTACTAGCTTTTTCTCCTCTTAGAATTGGGGCAATAATAGATGCTACTTGTTCTATCTGCTTGTCTCTGTGAGGAATAGATTCTGGAGTATAGTTTGTCTGTAGAACACTTTTATCTTTAAATAAGGAGCTTTGCATTGCAGAATCAAATATATGTCCTATTTCAACTCCCATAAATATTATAAAAAAGAATACTATATAAACATTCATATAAATGAACAGAAAGTTGCCTAACCTATACTTCCTATGGAAAAAATACTATAAAATAATTTTTATTTTTTGATAATTTTACTATATTTTTTACCCCCTCACTCCACCATTTCCTATCCAGATTTTAAAAACAAAACAGCGATGGTATAACATATATATTATATACTATATTATATATATTATATATACATATATATTTATATATATATATAAGACATTTTAAAAAACATTTTTGTCTTTTTAAATTCTTTCCAGGAGAAATAAGAGGGAGAGAGAGTGGTTTAAAAAAATATAAAAAAGAGTAGTATTTATGATTTATATAAAAAACCACACAAAGGTTTATAAATAAATTTATTATCATTTTAGTATGGATAAAAGACCGTTCAGAAGTTTATTAGGGAAACAAGTTGTTACAAAAGAAGGTAAAAAACTAGGAATAGCTAAAGATCTAACTTTTGAGACAAAAACAGGTGAATTAATACATTTAGTTATAAAAGACTTAACCACATATACAGCAAATTTATCATTAGAAAGAACTAAAGACAAAGAAGCATTAGTACCATTTAACTCGGTTATAGCAGTAGGCGATTTTATTGTGGTTTCTGAAGAAGATTTAATGTAAGACTATGGCACAAGATATAAAATTATTAAGTTTTAAGTATTCTAAGCTTAATGTAGAAAGAAACGATGATTTTAAAGGTGAATTAAAAATAACACCAAATATTAATATAAAAAACATAGAAAAATATAAATTAGAGAGTTCTAAACAGGATGCATTAAAAATTGAGTTTGGATTCAAAGTAGACTATGTCTCTTTAGGAAAAGTAGAATTAGAAGGCAGATTTATTTTATTAATGGATCCTAAGTTAATTACAGAAGTATTAAGCGGCTGGAAAGATAAAAAGATGTCAAATGAGATTAACACAGTTATTTTAAATATTATTATGCAAAAAGCATCACTTAAAGCATTAGAACTAGAAGATAGTATGAATTTACCACCACATATCCAATTACCAAGACTGCAATTAGGCAAGAAAGAATAATTTTAAAATATATTTATATAATCAAATCTTTTTATTAGTTTAGGCCCTAATGGCACAATGGTACTGCATCGGTCTCGAAAACCGAGTCTTCTGGACTTCCAGGTTCGATTCCTGGTTAGGGCGTTTATTTATGACATAGTAAGTATAGATTTAATTTTTTAGATAAAGATTAGTGAATTTTAAGATATAATAATTAAAAACAAGAGAATTATTTTTATAAAACCTATTTTTTAGATAGATATTTACAAAATTTATATTAATATAGCAACCAATAGTACAATTAAATCATTTAAAACAAAGGATATAGGATTCATTTTTAAAAAACAAGTAATTCAAACTTGTTTTTTGAGTTTAAAAGAGTATTTTACAAAATAAAATATAATTTAATCATAAATTGACAACATTTATTCTAAACGGGGTGTAATTATGTTGTTCTTTACAAACATATTTAAATCAAAACCGAATAAATATACTATGCCAACCATTTCAAAAGAAAAAAAAGATAGAATTGGAGAGCAAGTGTTATTGTTTTTATTTTCTTCTTTCCCAAAACAACTTTTTACTGTAGATGTGGCAAGAGAAATAGCTAGAGATGAAGAATTTATTAAGAAAATATTAATAGAATTAGAATCAAAAGACTTGGTGGTTAAAATAAACAAAAATCCAGAAGGAATTAACTACGAAAGAAGGCTTAGGTGGAGAATATCCAATAAGGCATATGCTATTTATGACAATTTTCAAAAGACTCCAAGTCTAAAAGCAAGATTAGACGAAGAAAAGGATGTATAATTCTTAATATAGTTTAGAGTATGGATAACATTAAAAAGAAATAAGCATATTTAATCAAATGGATCCAGTAAAAGAGGCGTTCGTAAGAATAAAAGAAGAAATGACCAGTCTTAAAGAAGAAATTTTGTCCTTAAAAAATACTATTTCTGTTTTAGAAAGCTCTATTAAAGATATTAATAATAAGACAAATCCAACAGTATTCCAGACACAAGAGCCTATTCTGTCAGTTATACCAACACAAACTCCAACAGTTCCACAGGAAATGAGGGGGTCAGAATTAAGCAATTTTAACAGTTCCACAGGAAATGAGGGGGTCCCAACAGACAGTCAATTATATGAACCAACAAATCAACAAACACGCATTTTAGACAATATTTATCATTCTCAAGGACAAAATGAGGGTCTAAGTAACTTACATGGAACAATAGAGACACTGGATAGTATTAAAAAAGAGATACGACTACTGATAAAAAAACTAACACCACAAGAAATGACGGTCTTTTCAACGCTATATGGGCTAGAATCTCAGGGTTTTGAAGAAATTAGCTATAAGACTATAGCATCAAATCTACGCCTCTCAGAGTCATCTATAAGAGATTATATTAACAAATTAATATCCAAAGGCATCCCTATAAAGAAAATAAGACAAAATAACAAAAAGATACTCTTAAATATAGCATCAGATCTAAAAAAAGTAGCTTCTTTATCGACGATACAACGATTAAGAGAAATTTAAAATAATAGCTATTCGTTTAAACGGATAACATATTCTCTCTTTTTTAGCAGAACCTTAAGTCTTAAACGCCTTAAGCTAGTCCTCTCTTTATAGGGTTTTTTCACCCCATTAATATTCACACAATATTGATTTTCCCTATTAACCAATATTCACTTTTTTGATATTATTTATTTATTCTTATTTATACTCACTTTTTTTATATTTATCATGGTTTTTATGCTTAATTATCTCTTTTTTTTCCTTGTTTAACTCTCACTTTTGCGGTTTTGAACAAAATTTGCTTCATTTCTTCAGGTATATACACTCTTTTTTTCCCATTTGACTCAGAACTCTCAAGAATAAGGCCTTCGCTCTTCTGTTTTATAGCATTTATCTGTCCTCTAATAGTGCTTTTATCTTTTCCAAGTAAAACAGATATATCTTCATAACTTAATTTATTTTCAGAATTAACAAGAGTTCCTACAATAGCACGTTCCATGAGAGTTAATCTTTCTAATACGCCAGATTGAACAGCCGTTTGAACAACATTTTGAACATTATTAACACCCGTTTGTTTAGCCACCTCTGTTTGAGGTTGTTTAGAAATCTTAGAGCCAAACAGGGAAACAAAATCTTTAAGGTCATCTATTTCACCACGAGTTACAAATAACTGCTGCTTAAGGTCCTCTATTTCCTTATGGGTGTCTTTTACAGTCGAATCAAAATGATTTATCCACTGTCCAACTTTACCAAAATCTTCCTTCACAGAGTTGAAAGAGTTTTTAATTTCCTCCTCTAGTCTATGTTGATCACTTCTTTTTTTTAAAAAACCAAACATCTTAATACTGTTTAAACAGCCATCTTTATAAATGTTGTGTTTTTATACAAAATGATGCATTTTTATGGTCATTTTAAGGGTGTTTTTAATAGATGTTTAATATACAAACAACTCATTTTATAGTCGATAAAAAGCATAAAAGTATGTTTAAAACTAAACAACAAGTAAACACGTAGTCAAACAGTATAATAATTGATATTTGTTCTAAATTATGGCCTATTTTTGCTATTTTTATCAAACAGCTGTTGTTCGTCGTTTGTTTTTTTCTTAAACACCCGGTTAAAACAGTGTCTTTTTCAGAGGATTTAAAAAGGAGAGAGAATATTTATGTATATGAAATTAATAAGCAAGGGGTGGATTTCTTTATTAGTATCAACGGCAACGTTTTTTTCGTCATTTTTTATTAATATTATTCCATGTCAAATAAAGTCAAACATACCAAATTCATTAGCAAAATGGGGATTATGTTCCTTGAATCCAGACGAAACATCTTTTTTTGTAACCCAAAAGACATATTTTGGATTAACAAATAGCATAGCAAATGCCAACATAATAACCATTATATTTGTATTTATTTTAACATTTGGAGTTCTTTCGTTATTATTTAAGAAGAAAAAACAAGATTCGAAAGAAGATTGAAAGGAGGTATTATGGCAAAAAAACAAACATCAACAAATTTCAACTTTTCAGGTTTTATTGCTTGGATAGTAGGACTTTTAGTTTCCCTTTCGGTGGGTTCTGGGATGGTTCAAAAGGTATTAACAATACCATACGTTCCGGTATTAATAACACAAATCGCTGGATGGGCAGTAGTTATTGGAGCAATTATTTCAATAATAGCAGCAATTTTTGATAGATAAAAACATTTTATCTAATCATTTTTAGTTAACATTTGGCCACGAAAGTGGCCATTTTATTTTATTTCTAATATTAAATTATCTCAGTTGATTAAATATATCTGGTCAGACTTCTATTTAAATTAAGTAAAGATATTTTATGGATACTATGCCAACCTAAGTGCATAAAACCGCGGAAGCAAATAATTTTGGTAGCCACTCCATGATCAGATACTTAAAATATAAATCTTTAAAAAGAAACAAAAATTAAATTCATAATGAAGGATTTTCAGCAAAAAGAAATTGGAAGAGGACCATATATAGATGTTCAAACAGGTATGCCATTTCGTATTTATGAGTTACAATCAAGATTATATTGTGCAGATCCCTTTGATAGATTTGAAAAAGACCAGCTTCCAGATCTTTTGACGGACGCAGTTGCAAAGAATTTACTAAGGCTCACAGAGGCGGAAAGGATTTCGCGACTTCTTCTGGATACCAAATATATTGACCATCCTGCGGCACCCAAAATTGACACACTTCCATTAAAAGACGCCCCTTTCGGATCTAGATAAATCAATCCAAGTGCGCAAAACCAAGAAGAACAACATATGCCACGATCTCACATAAACGAACAATCTCCAGGATACAGTCCGTTCAAAAAAGGCGGAGATAATCCAAATCCACGTAAAAGATATTAGAAAAATACAATAAAAACTTATAATTTTATACTATGTCAACCTAAGTGCATAAAACCGCGGAAGCAAATGAATTTGGTAACTAATATGACTAGTAAAAGGGCAATTGAACGGTCAATCCATAAATTTATAAACATTCTTTATCAAAAAACAAAATGTTAACAAACCGAAATCAGTCTGTTCCACGTGATGAACCATGTCCAGGATTAGAAGGCTGGAAAACCTGTAGATATATATGTTTTGGAGAAGAAGAAACAGATTCTAAAATTGAGAGAGTTTGTATTGGAAATTATACCTCCTGTGAAAGATATAAAGAGTATCGGCACGAATTAGATAAAAGCACAGAGCTAAGAACGCTAGAAGATGACTTATTTAGTAGATTAAACACCAAAGAAGGGGGCAATTAGCCGAAATCACCCAAAATACCCCCTAAAGTTCGCACAAGATATATTGTGGTTACTCGCATTAATTGATTATAAACGTCTTTTTTGCAAAAATATATCAAATATAAACGACCAAGGAGATGCGCAAATCAGATATATATGGCATAAGTAACATTAATATAAACTTTGCTAACCTAAGTTAATAATCCTTAAAAGATTAAAGGGACGGGTGTTTAAACAGGCCATGTCATCTAAACGAAAATAAACATGACAATTCTGAACAAAATCTAATAGGTCTTTGCGCAAACCACCATAAAATGATTCATAATTATAGGTATGGGTTGGAAATATTTAATGAACTCAGAAAAGGGGGGGTTGATCCGACAAAAGATATAAAGATTAATTATTCTAAAGACCAGCCCATTAACAAAGGTAGCTAAGTATAAAGCAATCTATTAATTTATAAAAAAAGATATTTAAACAGCTGTTTATAAAAATATTTTGTTAAATTTTTTAATAATGAGAATTCTACAAGATTTTTGCGTAACCTATTTAAACCATAGTTCGTACAATCCATTATGAAAAAGAAAGTGATGATAAAATATTTAATGCAAATTTCTCAATTGGGCCATGACCCGCGGAGAATATAATGACACCCGAAGAATTTTTAAAAAAAATCGAAATAGAACTTAAAATTTCTAAAAATTCAGTTTATACAATTAGAAATTATACTGACGCGAATAAACAACTGATTGAACAAGTGGGCAAACAGCCGGAAGATATTACCAAAGACGATGTTAAAATGTTTATGGCAGAGAGATTATCGGACAAAACATCCTCATCTACGATTTTGTTTTTAGCAGCAATTAAGTATTCTTTTACAAATATTCTTCAGAAGGACATAACATTAGGCATTAAAAGACCAAAAAAAGAAAGAAGAATCCCAACGGTTTTAACAAAAGATGAAGTTCGAAATTTAATCGCAGCAGCATTTAATTTTAAGAGTAAATTAATGGTTTCTTTGCTTTATGCTTGCGGATTTCGTATCTCAGAATTGACAAATTTGAAAATAGTTGACTTAAACTTTGAGGAAAAAACAGGATTTGTTAAACAGGGCAAGGGAAAAAAAGATCGTTTGTTTAATATTCCAGAATTTCTCTTAGAAGATTTAAAAAAACAAGTAGATGAGCAGAGAGCAATCGGAAGTGAATATTTATTCTCAAACCCATCTTCCGGAGAGAGGATGTCTTCTGGAAACTTAGAAAAAATAGTTAGAAAATCAGCCCAAAGAGCCGGAATTAAAAAAGATGTCCATTGTCACACATTAAGACATTCATTTGCCACACATCTTTTAGAAAACAACGTAGATATAAGAAAAATCCAGGAACTTCTAGGTCACGCAGACTTATCCACCACGCAGATTTATACTCACGTTTCAAAAGAAGAGTTGAAAAAAATCAAAAGTCCGTTCGATAGTCTATAATTTAGAAAGTTACTATTTTGCTAAAATAAACGTATGCGATAATTCCAATTAAAAAAAGCGCTCCAATAAAAATTACAACTCCTAAAAACATTTCAAGTGGGCTTGTTTGTTCTTTTAATAGATGAAGTTCTTCTTTTTCTGCATTGCTTAACTTACTCCAATCTTGTTCCCACTGGCTCTTTTTTATATATCCAATAACTGTAAAAAATCCACCAACAATTGTTAAAATCGCAATTTTGAATATAATCCCGAGTATAACCCAAGCTATGCCAACAATAAACATAACATAATAATCTATAGAGCCACGTTTGTGTTTATAATTTAAATACGCAAAGGCAAGAGCCAAAACAATAGATATTATAAAAATTATTATTAACAATAAAGTTTGTTCATTCATTATAAAATAAGCGCTTTCAAATTTATAAATGTGTTTATTGATTTCAGAGATATTATATGACATATTTTTAAACTCAGATAATCTTACATAGTTATGGTTTGTGAGAAGTGCGGATATCTAGAAAAAAAAGAGGTAAAGAAAAACGGCAAAACATTGTGCAAAATATGCTCCCTTTTTTCTCCGGAAGATGAAAATGATTTTTTGAATTATGTAAACGAGAAAATTGACTGGAAAACACTAGAAACTTTTAGAAAATACGGACAAACACTAGGTAGTAGACAGAAAACCGGAATGAACGAGAAGGCCAAGCGTGGAAAAATTATGACACGAGTTGCTCTCGGTTATTCATTATCAGACGGAGAATTAATACCAAACGAGTTCTCATCAAGGGTTCATTCAATATTTACAACTTTTCTAAATCAAAATTATTCTTTAAACAGCTTGGCCAAACACTACGGACTTTCCGTAAATGGCCTAAAAAAAGTTTTAAAAAACAGAACCTATCTTGGCGAAGTAAAATTTGCGGGTAATTTATACAAGTCTACTCACAAACCAATAATCAATCCTGAAATATTTTACGCAGTTCAAAGAAAATTAGCTGAAATTAGTAGAAAAAGAAAGGTTATTTAGAATACTTAATCTCGGGCCGTTATTTTCTGTATATTCTTAAAACCGCTTCTTACAAAATCTTCACATAATTTTCTTATTTCATCTGCCCCAAAATGGAAGGCAACAAGTTCAAGCGGCCTTCTTTTTAATCGATGTAGCTCGGGGCTATCGTTTGCCACATATGCAATCATTTCTTGGTATCCTTTACGAAACTCTTTTCTATTAACATCATCCATCTTCGTGTCGCTAAGGAAATAGTGGTCCATTACGCCCTTTGTTATATATATTCTTTTTACCATATTGTTATATATCAATTCAAGTATTTAAGGTTCTTTATTCCAGATTAAAGACAGAAACTTTACCGCTAGTTTCTATAGGGTTTATAATATCTACTCTTTGTGCGGAATTCGGATCGAATAAAAAGCACGCAGTTTCGCCGTCTATACCATTAGTTGTTGCCCCATAATGTTTCCACCCATTATTTATTTGTGAAATATAGAATCCTCCACGGCTGTCTAGCGAAGAAATTAATTCCAAGAAACAACCATCAACATTTTGGTTTCCATGGTCACCACATATTTCGTAACAAATTTTTTTGCCATCAATTTTAAACACATTATCGTCTGATTTTCCACGAAAATATTTTTTTCCTACGGATTCAGCCAAGTTTGCTTCGCCGCAATCCCTTTCTTTAAAAAATTCATGCTGCAATTTTCCAGATTTATAGACCGGAGCAGACTGGTACATTTGAGTTTTGTCTATCCAAGGCATAGTCCCCGGGATTATTTGAGTATGTGGGAATTGTTTACTTAATTCCTTTATTCTCCCAAGAAGATATTGTCTCTCTTGTTGATTTACTGGTTTCCGATTATAATGGCTCGCCAATCCATAATCAGGTCCACAAACAACATCGGGCATAGCTTTCAAGCCAGATAATCCACTCTGCATCTTTTCAAGTAAAGAATCGGGCCCTTCATGGCTTAGGTGGGAAACAAGTGCAATTTTCATTTTAAGATATTGTTCTTTTTTCTTTAGTTAAATAATTAATAATGGCAACATCTTGTGAGTCCGACAAAGGAAACGCAACAAAATAATCTTGCCCAGGAAATGCTTCTTGGTATCTATTAAATTGCTTTTGTAGTCCACGTTGGTTTAAGCTGGTTGGGTGGGATTTTACTTCGATATATTTATTTCTGACTCCAAAAACAGCAACGTCTACGGCGCCCCGTCCTAATGGTAGTGGAACTTCTAGGCAAACATCCAACCCCTGTTTCTTAAAAAAATCTGCAACTCGGATACATACAGCATCGTGTTCATAATCTTTATTTTTTACCATAATTAATATAGCCGTTAAGATTATTTAAACCTTTCGTTTTGTTACTACTTAATAGATACAATCTAATTTAGATAGAATAACATAAATTCATTTACACAATAATATTTTTATAAAAAATAAAACAAACGTTTAACGATACGAAGTCTGTCTTTTTGCTCTTGCCTTAGAATCGCCTGGCTTATATGTTTCCTTTCTTCTTATATCAGCTACAAGCATATTTCTATCATATGAAGCAAATGCAGCTCTTACTGGTTCGCTCTTTGTGAATTCAACAATAGCTCTTGCAATAGCTAGTCTAGTTGCCTCAACTCTTGAAGACATTCCGCCGCCAGTTACTCTTATTGATATATTAAAATTATTATTTCCCAAAACTTTGTTCGCGATAATTAATGGTTCTTTTAATTCTAATTGTTGTAACATTGGGAATGATTCGATAGATTTATTGTTAATAATAACTTCTCCATTTCCTTCTTTTATTGTAGCCTTAGCAACAGCAGTTTTTCTTTTACCAGATGTGATCATATTAATTCACCCAATTCTTTGAGTTGGATATATTTAATTGGCATTTTGACTTCTATGCTTTTTGCTAGTTTTACTTCTTCTTCAGTTAAATCTCCATTTCCAAGATAGCATCTCAATCTCTTATATGCTTCTCTTCCTCTAGTTCTGTCCCATGGTAACATTCCTCTAATCATTCTTTTCATTAATCTATCTGGTGATCTAGATGCTTTCGGACCCTTCTGGCTTCGTGCTCCTAAATTTTTCCACCAAGAAACATTTCCTATAATTTCTTGTTTATCTCCAGAAATTAAAGCTTTTTCGCAATTGATTACGAAAACTTCTTTTCCTTTTAATAATTCTTTACAAATAACACTACCAATTCTTCCTAAAATAGCGCCATCAGCATTATAATAAACTTTCATTGTAACATTGTAACTCCTTTTAATTCCTTATTGGTTTTTATTTCATCGGCTAAGTATATAAATTCTGCCTTTGCTGCCTTTACTTTTTCTAATGCTTTTTCAGAAATATTCCAAGATACTAATTTTACTTTTTTTGTTAATTCGCCAGAAGACAATATTTTTCCAGGAACGAAAACTTTTTCACCATCCTTAACAGACTTGTCAATTTGGTTTAAATTAACTGCAGCCCATTTCTTTTTTGGTAAAGAAAGTAATTTTGCAATAGCCGGATTTGTTTTCTTTAATTGAACAATTGTATTAATTAAATAAGGATTAGACTTCTGTCTCATTCTATTTTCAATTTTTGTTTTGCTTATTACTATTTTTCTCATTTTGTGTAAATCTGCTCAGAAATCAATTAATGATTTCCTACTCAACGCGTGAGCTCGCAGGATAAAATTTACTACTAAACTGCTTTTATAAATCTTTTGATTCGAATTTTTATAGGAGGAATCGACGGTTTATCAAAAGCCTTCCTATTGAGAAACCCTCAGGTGAGAGTCTAAACAGGAGCAGGAGGAACTCGACGCCTCCGTAGAGGTGATCCTTAGGAAACCCGGGGTGAGAGTCTATATGGGGAGAGGAGGACTCGAACCCCCGTAAGCGTAAGCTACAACGGCCTTAACGTTGCCCGTTTGACCACTCCGGCATCTCCCCGAATAGTTATTTTGAATAAATTTGACTTATAAAATTATCGGAGTGGGGAAACGGACGTTTGACCGAACAAAGAGGCTTTCTCACAATTGATTGTAAAATAAAAAATTAGAAAGAGCTCTTTGTGAGTAACGTAGGCATCTCTCAAAAGTAACTATAAAATTAAAACACGATATAAAAAAGTATCTAAATTCAAACAGCTGTTTATGTTTCAAACGGTCAGAGTATTATATAAGTTCATATTTATATAAATTATTAAATTCTTAAAGAAAGCTTTAAATACTATAATAATACTTTATGTTATATGATTAGAAAGACGACTAGCTTGAAAATAGACGAAGAAGTCTGGAAAAAGCTTAAAATTCATTGCATTACCGAAGACAAGGAGTTGTCTGAGTATCTAGAAAATTTAATTAAAAAAGAGCTAAAACTAAAATAAGATGGTGAAAAATAAGACCACATTAACATTTGTATTATTGATTTGCGTAGTTTTTCTTGCAACTTTTGTTAGTTCGCGTTATGAATATCAAGAAACAGCTGATGAAGTTGGACCATTAAGCGGAGAATTATTCTATCTTAATTATACTAAACCAGTAGGAGCAACAAATAACAGCCTTTGGCTAGTAAAGCATGGAACATTGGATCCATATAATATTACAATTCCTGCAGATTGTTGGAACGTATCTACAGATAAATTAATATTAATGTTTAGATCAAATTCAAATAATGGTGGTGGTAGCGCAATATCTCAACCATATTGTTTATATAACACATCCGGAGTAGAGTGGTATAGAAGATATAAAGCGATTGGTCAATCTCAGTCTGAAACATATGGCGGGAGTGGAACAGCTACGACTACAAATTATTTTAATGATGGTAATTGGGATACATATAATTCTGCATATGCATCTAGTTATGTTTATAGCTATCATACAAAAACAAAAACAAGAATTTACGAAGAGGCAATGTGGTGGGAGTATTCTTCTCCTCTTGTAATTTTTTCTCCTATAGAGGGAGAAATTTTCTATAATTCTAATCCATATGCTGGTACCGAAATCGAATTAAATTTTAGCATAACTTCTCTACCTTATCAGTCTTTGTGGTTTTTTAATGGAACGGAAAATGTTTCATACACAGAACCCGTATCATTAAATGTAAGCTTGGGGGAGCATGATTTTATGTTGTATGGTAACCTGACTAATGGTTCAATAATTAATAAATCATTAACCTTTTCTATACAGGATACGGCTCCCATAGTAGATTTTGTTTCAAATCAATCGGGGTCCCTAATATCATCGACTCAGGCATTTTCTTGTAATATCAGTGAAGGATATGGAGTTTCAAATCTTACTTTAATGATTTGGAATTCTACAGAGGATTTAATAATAGAAAATACAACAAGCCTAACAGGAACGGCTAATTCAACTTCTTGGGATTATACTCTTAATGAAGGGATATATTCATGGAATTGTCTTGGCGCTGAAAATACTTCTGGATTAACTTCTTTGGCAGGAGTCAATCAATCTTTTATCATCGACACTTCAAACGTTTCTAATATTTCTTGGGCTTTCCCAAATGATAATTCTAATATTTATTTTGGTTTTTTAAATTATTTAAACTTTAATGTAACCTATGATGGAGAAGTTGCTCAAAATTTAACAATGAATCTTTATTCTGGTGGCCAAGATTTGGCATCTAGTGCGACTCCATCATATATCACGGAATATGGCTATTCTGATGGAGACATTAATAGTATCTCCGATGGGAACACTGGCACGGTTTTGATGTTTGATTACGAACCCGCAGAAGTTCAATTAGAATGGGGAGCTCCTAAAATCATAGATTCTACTTCTTTTTATTTTAGCCAGTATTATGGATGCGGATTTAGTAATTATGAAATTTATTATGATTCAGATGGCGCATGGAGACAATTAGCCGCATGTACTGATTCCAGCTGTAAGCAGTTTAATCAATGGATTAATTTTACTTTTGATTCGGTCACAACTTCCAAAATAAAGTTAACTATGCACTATTGGTGCGATGCTTTAAACGAATGGAGTGTTACTGGCACGAGTCTTCTTTCGGCAGTAGATAATGGGCCATTTTATCTAATGCCAGAAAGCGTTAATCAAACAGTTGAATTCTCCCCAGGAGAAACAAAAGAAGTTACTTTTCTATTAAATGTAACTTCAACAACGGGTAGATATGGTTTCTACATGGAAGCTGAAAGAAATAGATTCGGTCAAAGTTATCTTTATTCTTCTAGTATTCAGAATTTCAATCTTAGCGTAGACACCGCCTCTCCAGTTTTAATCGGAAATTTTTCTCTATCTCCTAACGCCCTAGATAACATTGATCCAAATACTCTTATTCAGTTCAATGCCACCATAAAAGATTATGGTGCAGGAATTGATACTGTAATTTTCCAAATAAGAGATGTAACAAACAATGGACTTTGGGTAAATCTAACTACTTCTAAAGTTCAAGATATACTCCAGGGGGGTGTTTATCAAGCTAATTTTACCACATCTCCAAATGAAACTTCATACGCACTTAGGGCGTGGTTTAATGATACAATTGGAAATAAGGGAGCGAGTTATAATCATTCTGTTCTATCATTATGGGATTGCACTTGGACGCTTAGTCCTACGAGCTTCGGTTCCAAAGGTGGTTGGGGCAATATAGATTCTATTGGAAATTTAATTATTAATAATACAGGAGATCCTGAATTTGATGATGGCGTAGGATGTACATTATCTTTTGATATTTTGCCAAGCCTATCAAGAGGTAGAGTTTATTTTGATAACGTTTTACCAAGACAGAGCAATAACAGATATTCCGTGTTAAACCTCCCAGCTAAGAATGTATCCATACTAAATGTCTCAGTTGAATTTTTATTAAGCAAAGTTGAAGAGGCTCTTTCAATGACGGTCTTTGATCAGAGCGCTTTATCTGAAACTGCAAGCAGAGTCTCTACTGCGACAATAATCTCTTCAGAAGGCGGACCATATTTATATCAGAGCTTATTGAATAATACAAATTATAATATTTTCCTAACTCCTCAAAATCTTACACTTTTAGGAACTATAGAGAATATTTTAGGTAATGAAAGTTTGGAAAATACCGCATACAATGTTTCAGCTGGTTGGTATGTGCCAGAAGGATTCTTTTACGAAGGAGAAAAGAGTGTTTTCTTGGAAAATTTAACCAATTCTTCTCAGATTGATTTGTTGTTAAATTTAGTGTTTAATGAGACCAATCTTGAATTACTGTCTCCCCTGCCATACACGCTTAATTTGTCTTCATATGGTTATAAAAATAATACTTCAGTGGGGGATTTGGAAGAAGTTTTTGAATTAATTAGCGATGCTAATAACAAAACTATCTTAACAAATTCCGTTGGATTAAATTTATTATGTTATCCAATATCCGATGGAATTTGTGTGGAAAGTTGTGCATCTTTCTTATTTACAAATGATCCAGATTGTAATTATTGTGGAGATGCTGTATGCGCAGGCATTGAAACTTGTTCCAATTGTCCAGGAGATTGTGGTGTCTGTCCTCCTTCTTCTGGCTCATCCGGCGGAGGTGGAGGCGGCGGAGGGGCTGGCGGAACCTTCGACAAATCAGAAGCAACATTTGAATTAGTTAGAGGAGAGGCAAATGAATTCTATTTAACTTTAGAAAACAAATTACCATCGGTTAAGCAAGATATCACCGTAAAAGTATCTGGAGATAATTCACAATATTTCTCCGTACCATCTATCATAGATTCAATCTCTCCAAATAGTAAAAAGAATTTAACAGTAAAAATAACAGCTCCTTCTTATTTTCCAGTTGGACAATATTTAATCAAATTCGAATTCAATGGAAAGATAGTTGGTAATACAACATCTCAATTTACAGAAACAAAATATGTAACTTTAAGGATTTTAGAAATATCTAGAAAAGCAGCAGATGAATTTGTAAAATCATCTAATGATTTTGTTTCGAAGATGAATGAATCTGGATTTATAGTAAAAGATGTTAATGATTTGTTAAAACAAATTAACGACAAATATAATTCTTCAGATTTCGGAGCAGTAAGAGATATATCCAAATCTTTAGAAGAAATATACAATGCTGCCATAGAATCAAATAAAACAATAGCAGCATTAACAGCTTCAATTGCAGAAGCTGAAAATAATGGAATACAAGTTTCCGAAACAAAGAAATTATTATACTTATCTCAAATATTATTCAATAGAGGAGATTATGTTTTAG
>Ga0172378_10000591_pt1 | contig 32129 bp, 33 predicted proteins | sample GrowelOW332metaG_FD_119755 | JGI IMG/M metagenome (GOLD analysis project Ga0172378, IMG submission 119755) | Groundwater microbial communities from an aquifer near a municipal landfill in Southern Ontario, Canada - Pumphouse #3_1 metaG | ecosystem: Environmental > Aquatic > Deep subsurface >...
AATAGTCGGTAATTCCTTCTCCGGATTTTAGAACGCCTTCGGAACTAATTCTAAAAAAATCAGATAAGTTCTGTTTAATTCTCTCGGCGTCCGATAAAGGATTATCCACCGATAACGTTCGTGATTTATAATTTTTTAGATACTCATCAAGAGTCATACTACCTCCTATTTAAGTGAATTGACTAAGTTCTCGTATTGTTTAGTTGCGGTACTTCTTGCGATAATCTTGCAGAGATTGCCCTCATTACCCACGATATATAAAGATGAATTATAAGCGATAATATCTCCTTCTTTAGGGCTTTCTCCCGTGACTGAAGTAATCTTAGAGAGTAATTTTTGCCCTAGTACGGAAGTTTTTTCTATTCTCGAGTTAGGAGATATCTTAACCGCGAAGGAAGTTGTATTATCGGCGGTCTTGAGTTTAATCCAATCGCCGTTGGTGGTTTCGCTTTCGTCTACATGTTTATTGTCTAATATTCCGCCCAAGGATAGATTAGTTATTACTCTCGAGTTATTTACTAGAGAGTCTTCACTTAAAGTATCAGCGTTGGTGGAGATATAATTGTTGAGATAGGCGAGAACGTTTTGTTTATCGGTGTCGCTGAAGTTCTTAAATAAATCTAAGTATTCTTTATTGGTTTGAGTTTCGTCGCCGTTGATTGCGTCAACCATATTTTGAATGGTTGTGACGGAGTAAGTATTATTGTCAAGGTCGCTCTTAATCGTTGACACGACATTAGAGTTATTTGTTGTCGTTGTTTTATTATGTACGGACTCGGCGTAGTTCTTTAAAGTATTTGTATCTGTCGAAGAACCGCCATTTTGAACGAATTGATTTATAACATCTGTGTCATTAGTCTTATCGCCACTGATTAAAGAAGAGTAGGTGTTAAGGAGATTAGCGCTTTCCGTTGCTTTATTTGTGTTGTAATTTTTAAGAAGTTCGTTGAGGCTTGTATCATAAGTCGAGTTGATAGTAGAGCGATTATTAGCCATATTATTAGCGACATTTATAAGAGTTTGCTCGTTGTACCCAACACCCGAAAGTCCTGAAGATTTAAGCGCCTCAGGAAGATATTTATAGATTTTGTTTTGGAGGATATTTGAGTCGATTAGTGCTTTCTCTTTTTGGCTTTCGATTTGAGATTTTTCGAGCTCATAATTTTCGTCTAAATAACTCTTAGTAGGAGTCGCCATTGTGGTTGTCGTAGTCATCGGGGTCGTAGTCGTTGAAGTCGTAGTCGTTGAAGAAGAAGACCCAGCCCCTCCGTCTGTGATTGCCGTTCGAACATTGTTAAGCGCCCTTAGTTTCGCGTAGAGCCTCATTTCTTCATCTTCATTGTTCTTCTTTAATTTCGAGTTTATCATTTTGTATCCCTCCTACGTAGTTTTGAAACTTTTCAATATTGTTTATTTTTTTAATTATTCTTCCGCGGTATTCGTCAATTATGAAGAGATAAGAGTTCATCATCTTCATTACGCCCATTATAAGAAAGATTGATACTTGTAGGCACTTCCATACGACAAGCGCCCAAGATAGGTCGGTAATCATCGTGACGGTGAAATATCCGCCAAGAACGCCAAGAGCCACCTTAGATATGATATCTTTACCAGCATTTTGCTTTTTGTAGTCTTCTTTGGTGCGACCAAAATTGTAAGGATCGTTAGGTTTTGCCCCCTCACTAGTAAGGGCTGAGGTAGAAAGAGGAGTTAGTTTAAGTCTTAGACATTTGTAGTACATTCTTTCTTTTTTTCTTTCATCATTCTTCTCTAGGCGCGAATTGCACTGCCTTCTCTTGAAACCTTGGCCGATACCATCCTCATCGAAATAAAGAGTATATTTAAGGCCTACTGAGGCTAACATCTTAATTCTCTGCTCGCGAACGTTTTCAACGTTTTTGATTTCACACCATTTGTCAAGTTTGTCTAAGAAAGGTTCTATCTCCACAATCTTCTTCCCGTGCAGTTCGTTGGTCGCCTCAACCCGCGGGTCTCTTTCGCCGTTTAGTAGTCCTTGAACGTCCATAGTGCGCGCAATGAAGTACGAAATTAAGAATGCTACAAGACCGTCGGCGATTATTGATAAGATTGTCTTACCGCTTTCACTAATGTTATATATTGAGGTTGCAATATAAGCGATACATACAATTCCGTCAATAAAGTAGCAAAGATATGACTTAAAAAACTTACTCGCGCGCTCAGCCCTAGTCATTGCTTCATTCATACTCGTCCATATCCTTTAGTTTCCTCAATTGCTTTTGAGGTTGCTTTGGCAATCAAAAGAGCGTTCTTGTCATCTACTAGTTTAGTATCATAGTGTTTAGCGCCCATAGCGCAAAGAGTATCTCCAACCTCACCCGTGAACGCAAGAAGTGAAATGATGAATAAATCGTCTAATACACTAGCCATAAGCCACGAAAACAGTGCAACACCACCCCATAGATATACGAGTTTAGGCACTTTAATTTTAGAGAGGCACTTAAGCCCAACTACTACAAGAGCGAGAGTACACCCAAGACCAAGTTTAACCCCTTCGCTGGTCGTAGGAGCGTATTTTTCCCAATTAATGGCTATGTATATACCAACGGGAGCAACTGCTGAAATAGCGCCCGTTAATTTAAGAAGAAGAGATTTAACCTTATCGCCCTTCTTCATCTTCGCCAACCTTACCGATTGCCTCAGCCGTTCCGTCCTTAACGTTCTCAATCTTAGACATTAGCCCTATTTTGGTTATTTTTTCAGTATTGAGTATAGCGTCCTTAATAACTTCATATTGAGCCGTATTATCGGTATAATACTTAGACATCTCTTGAATTGCGTTAGTTAGGTCTTTAACCTCGCTTTGGAGTTCTGCCACATTATTGGTCGTATCATCAAAACCACTACTTTGATTTTTAAGTTTCTCAATGGTTTTCTTAATCCTAAAAACAATAGGAGCCATAAGACCCCACGCAGCGACTAAACCCGATATAGCGGAGATGATCGCGAGAACAATTTGATTTTCAAAGATAGCGTTTGTTTGGTCGCTCACATACTTAGAGATGTCTGCTACCATATCTTCATAAGATTTATCCGCCGTTTCTGTCGTTGTTTCTTGTGTTTCTGTCGTTGTTTCTTGTGTTTCTGCCTTCGCTCTAAGTGGAGCAATAAAGAATGATAGCAATAATGTTCCACTTAAAATAATTTTAAATATTTTCATTTTTTCCTCCTTAACAACCTGTTTTACCTTTTTTCTTCTTCTTGCACTTAGCCATTGTTTATATCTCCTTTTATGTTATTGTTCTACTATTTTCGCTAAAAGTTAATACTGAGTTCCTATAATAATTTGAATTAGAACCTATATAGAAATCAATTGAAAATCCTTCAACTTGAAGACCTGAATAATCATACTCTATAATCCCTTCTTCTCCTGGCGCAAGAACTAAAGCCGCAGAATAAGTATCTGCACTTGAATCCAAAGATGAAGCGTCTGATTTTGATATAACTTTAATTGGGTATGAACTATTATTTGTAATAGTAAAATCGTATGATCCTGACCCAAAAATGTCTCCCGAGTAGTCACATACCATTGTAGGGGTTGCCACTGAACTAGTTTCGTCTAAGTCAACACTGTCCATATCAGTAACTGTTTGATGACTATCGGAGAATGTTGCAAAGAATGATTTATTTGTTTGCGCTGCATCAGAAGAACACCCCTTCATTACTGATATTGTTCCCCAACTATCAATGGTAGTGGTAGTTGAGTTTGAACTTGTGATTGTAAAAACATCATCGACGAAACCTTCAGCACTTAACGAATATACACAAGAAACAGGATAATCATTTGGGTTATAAATAAGTGCAGAACTATCTCTAACTCCTGTATTAGTTTGAACCACAATTGGACTTAATAATTCAACATAACTCGTTACTGTCGTTGTTTGACTTTTATCTTCTCCATAAGTGAAATAGACGCTATTTTCCGCAGAAACGCACACCGTTGCAGAATACATACTTTCGGTATAGGTAGACGTAGTATTAGCAGGAATATTTTTTGTCGCATTGTACGTTGAGCCCATTATAATTGAGATATGAGCCGTCACTGCGATTGAGTTTGAGTTCGTTATATTCAAGGTTACATAATAAGTATTTAAACTCCTTGTCATTGTATAAGTTATTGACGGAGCTGTAAATGCTGTTGTGTTGTCGACTTGTCCTGTCATATCCCAAAGCAAATTTCCATTACTAAAAGGTAAAAATCGATAACCAATGTTTGCCGTTCCTGTTAGATTGTATACATCTCCATAATAAGCATACGCCGTATTTCCAACAATTACATTGCTATAGATAACTGTATTATCTAAGTATGAACCGTCTGTTTGCCTCGTTGTTCCTGCTGAGGGCTCAAATGTACTTGTTCTTGTATATTTAAAGGTCTTAACTGATGAAGCCTTAGTCAAATTAATAGAAAGAACTTTCGCCCATATATAATTTCCGTCCTTCTTAATCTTTTTAATATCAGTTCCTTTATAGGTTACCGATGCTACGCCACTCCCTTTATAAGCAATACTCATTTTAAGTTATCTCCAGGGTTGTTCCATTCAGGGTGTAAGTAAGCGAACAACCATTAGCAAGAGTATAACCATTGATTTTAGGTACAACAATATTTCCCGTATTGAAGTAGTAGCAGAATTGATTTGAAGTCGATGTCGTTGAAGGATTGACTATAAATACTCCGTCATTCGATGCAAGAGCCCATTGTTGTGTTGTTCCCCTCGCCATAACAATTTGAGTTGTTGTTCCTGTCGAACTATTAGAACTACCGCCATTTAAGAATAAATGACCCGTTAATGGATTAGTAGAGCCAGCCGATAAAGGTAAATAAGAAGATGAACTTTGTGAAGCCATTGTTCCAAATGTGCCTCGAGAGCAAGTTGTTAATGATGATGAACCAGCTATTGGTGAATACTTATTAGAAAGCAATTCTCCATTTTCTTTAAAACTTAACGCACTTATATTTCCACTAGGACTAATTGTAATATTATTATTGGTTTGGTTGCCGAACGTAAAATCAAAATATGATTTTTGTGCTCCATATTTAGTAAATGTTGAGCCGTCTTGCGATAGATTTGGACGCGTAAGTTTATAATCAATTTGTGTAACTTGAGTTGTGTGTGCTGAATTTCCTTGGATTATAAATTGAACTTTTGTTCTGGAATAGTCGCCTTCATCACTACACGATTGAATATACTGATTATTAGCATTCGTACCAATGTAATCGCTAAAGTTATATAATTTCCAGCCTGTTGTCTGTGGAGCATAAGTATTATATACTCTTAACTGTGCGCTATCTGGCGTATAAGTGTAATAGTATGATAAGTAATATGTACCATATGGATATCCTGCGAATGTTCCGCTTCCTGCACTGTTAAATTGAATTGCAACTTTCATATAACTGTCACTTGGTATAGAACCAGGATTACTTTCGTAAGAGCCGTCAAATAAGTTGACCGAACTCAGGGTGCTTACTACTGGACTATCAACAAAGTAATTATCATCAGTTACTGCTTTAGAAGTATCGATATAAGGATAAGTTACTCCACTTACTACTTTTTTATGAATGGTTGTTGTAACATAAAAACGTTTATCTGCAGCATAAAAAGCATTATTAAGAGCATTAATATATAATCTTCTTCCACCAAACGGATTTGTTGGCATTAATACATCATTTAAGTTAATTTTGTTGTTTAGTAAAGAAGATACTTCCGTGGCTGTAACGAAAGGTAATGTGTCCCAAGTTGTCCCGTTGTATCTCTTAAGTGATACTGACATATTGACCTCCCTATGTTGTTACGAACCATAAATCATTTGTTCTCATTCCGGTTGGCGTGCTAGTTCCATAAAATATTTTATTTGAATTAGTGTTTACATAATTCCGTGTCGCAAGAACCCCGTTATATTCATCTGGTAAGTAAATAGTAACATCATTTACTAAACTATCATCGCCTCTTAAATTGGTGGTATACCCACCTTGAGATTGAAAATATAAATTATTAAACTCGTTATAGCCACTCCAAATTTGGTGGCTTGCCAATGTTCCACCAGCAAGTTTGCCATAATCAGTAGCCGTTTCTTTCGCCATTGTTCCAAAAGTATACAAAGTTCCACCAATTCCAAAAGTAGTTAAACTAGATGAACCAGCGAGCGGGGAATATTTATTAGATAGCAGTGTTCCACCTTCGGTTATAGTTCCACTTACAGAAAGGTTTCCGTTAATCGCTCCACCAGCAAGAGGAAGATATGTAGTCGTTATTACACGTCCTGCTCCGTCTTGAGTTGCTTTAGTTGCTGATGTTGCTGTCGCTGCGTTTCCGCTAATACTGTTAGTTAAAGTTAGCGCACTTGAACCATTGTAGATAGTGCTACCTATAAAGCAATAATTGCCCGTTGTTCCACTGACTGAAGAGGCTACCTTAATATAAGTCGCATTAGAAGCGTATGGAACCGTGATAGGCGTTGCCGTTGCTGTTCCTTCATTTCCAGCCGTGGTAAGTGCGATTTGATTTCCACTCGTTTCAAGAGTTAGTCCAACAATTCCCGTCTTTCCGTTGACTGAAATCATTGCGTCCGTATTATCGATTTTTACCCAGCCAGCACTGTTGGCGACTGCCCAATCTCCTACCGCAAACGTAATCGTGCTGAAAGTTCCCGACACGCTGGCGACAAAATAAAAACCTTGATATGTCGCATAATTTGAGGTTGTGAACGTGATAGTTGCAGTGCTTACACCAAGTTCCGCTTTTGCGTTGTCTGTCAGTGTTGCGACTCCTGTTGACGGAACAAACGTCCCGCCATAGATGAGATTACCGAGAATGTAGTCGGGTAAGAACGTACTTTGGATTTTATCTGAGCCATTTAATAGTGCAGTGCTTCCAACGCTGTTATAGACGTTTTGGCCTAAGGTTTTTGGGTATAGTTCGTCCCAAGTACTTCCGTTATATCTTTTTAATAATCCACTTGAAGCCATCTTATTCCCCCTTTAAATCGTTTAGTTCATAACTTTCAACGTCAATCGATAACTCAGTTAGGCCTTGTAGAACCTTTAACGTGGACTCATAACTTCTCACTAGATGATTAGTTCCGTTGATGAGTTTTTTATAGGTTTCATCATACTTTTTAAGTTTTTCTTCGTAATCATCACTAACACGTTTTAAGTTATCGGCGTTTTGTTTCGATTGAATGTTAGTATCGGTTGAGGCTCTAAGTTCACTAATTTGCTTATCTTTGAAACTCAACTGACTTTTGAGAGTGTCGATTTCGCTTACGCTCCCTTCTAATTTGGAAATGTAATTCAGTAATTCTTGCTTGGTGTTTTTTAAATCCATATATCTCTCCTTTTATATTGTGAAATTTCCGCTTCCTTGATTTGTGTAAAATACTTCTTCAACTCTATCTAATAGGCCAATAACGTTATCTAAGTTCTTGACGGGAACAAAATCTCTAACTAAGACATTGTTGTCCCACATTTTAAGCCCATAGAATTTCATTGTTGATAACTGACTAGCACTTCCGTTTATATTATTGGCGAAAATGAATAACGGTAATGTTTTTTGAACCCCTCCCGTGTAAGCCGTGCTCGAAGATACGTCATCTAATACCGCCGTTAAATTACTACCGTCACTTGAATATTGAATATTATGTTCGGTGTTAATTGATATCGTTTGTGCAAGAACTCCAGGTGTACTTCCAAAATACAATCTTAATGTACCACTATAATACCAAACCCCCGTATACTTAGGATTAACACTTGATTCGCTCCCTATAAGTGATGTATTGTTAATAATGCTTGGGAGTTCAAAATCTAAACTTGTTTTGACAATGTCGCTCGTCCACATATATCCTGTATTTATGTATTGTGTTCCCGATGATTGAATATAATTTAAATAAGTGTAATCTGATACTGCTACAGCGGTTATAACGATACTTCCCGTGACAGAGGGAATAGATACAACTCCATTGGAATAATAATTTCCCACAATTCCGCCCATTGAAACGACAACCGAAGAAATATGGCAGAGGGAAGATGGTGTTAATGTTGCTGTATAAGGCTCATTTACTACACCCTCTACTGATGAATTAGAAGTTGAAACTAAGGTAAGATTGTTCGTGATTGAAAAGGTAGTATAAACTGAGAACCATAAGTCATCTAATTCGTGCGTATAATTATTCACATTGTCGTTGTTATATATTTGCTTACGGGCTTTGGGAATAGTTATTGAGTTCGTGTAGATTTGAACCCCGTTCACATTGGAGACAACGATCGTCAGAACATTGGTGTTTTCATCGAGGGAAATATCCACTGATCCTACGGATTCCGTTCTTGTTGACTTGGCCTCGTTCAGTATTCTTCCTTGATTGGCTGATAGGGCTGATGATGAGTCATTGGAGCGTAGATTATCAACGATTATCGTATCGCCACCACCGCTCCCCGAATTGATTGCGTCAATTACTCGATTGATTTCGGCGACCAGCGAATAAGTGGGGTCGGTCATCGGCTTAACGAAAGCGTCTTTAATTCTTTGTGCCGAGTATCCCGAGGCTGTCGGGTGATTAGGAAGTGCGTCCGCTGATTTTTGTTTTATTTTGATAATGGTTTCGTTCGAGACATAAGGTATCATTCGACACCTCTTGTTTTGCCATTCACACTAAACTCTACGTTGAACGAAGAGAGCGCAGCGTCTCCCTCGGTATCACTTTTCCACTTAAATTGAATATAGTTGAAGTCCTTAGTTTTAATCCTTTTACGATAGGAAGTCGCAAAACTCCCGTCAAAAGTAAACTCCTCAAAACTCATCGACTCGAAGTTGAAAACCTTGTCCCCGCGGATTTGGTATCTGTTTAGATAATCCGCAAAAGAATGGGTTTGATAAATGTATTGAAGATAGGAGACCTTAGTATCATACCCAAACTCAAAGTTGCCGGGTATTCTGTCTCCGTTCATTACGGTTATCGCTCTAAGGGTCTTACGAAGATTATTAGCCCCGAGAGCGGTTATTGAACTAAACCACTCTGATACTATCGGTTCATAGTGTGTTCTTTTACTTAGTCCTACCGAGTAGGTATATGAAGTTTCGTTGTGATATTGCTTAGCCGGGGAATAAAGACACGTTGTATCGTCCTTAAATCTTTTAAGGTGGAAGCAATGGTTGGCCTCGTCTAAATCACACACGAAGAAAGAGGCGTTTTCGATTATTCCATAGATAGCATATTTTGAATTGGATAAAGTTTGGATTTCGCCTAGGCTATTTATCAGTTGAAAACTATAAGGCTTATTATTTTCTAGGATTAAATTGTGAATATAACTTCGCCCATTTTCAGCGTTATTGACCGGCGCGTTTCCTCCGGGTTTCACATAGACCGGCATATTTTCGTAAAGGACTAGACCGGTGTCGACTACTCCTAAATTATCGGAATATACCCCGCTGATTGTCGTTGTATCAATTCTAGGGTATTCATAGAATGCGGTTGGGTTATCAACGGAATAATGCGGGTCTTTGAGTTCGTCTGCAATTTGGTAAGTGGTTGATGTATCACCGATATAGATTAAGTCGCCATTATGCATAGTATAAGAACTTGAATAAGCGACAGAAACTTCGCCATTATCGCCGTCAGTCGATATTCCAAGAACCCCCGAAGACAGAGTTGTTAACTCTCTATCGGTTCTTTCTTCCACAAAATGATAAAGATAGTTTCCGTTTGTGAAGTAAAGTTTATCATTGATTACGAAAATCCTTCGAGCGGTAATATTCCACTTCCACCACTCATACTCGAACGTTGTATCCGGGTTAAGATTAGATTGAGAATATTTATAATTGGCGTCAGCGATATAAATAAAGCCCTCTTCCGGAAATGAAAGATAGTATCTATTTTTAAATACGCACGCGCTGACATTCGTTGCGTTCAATGTTTTTAATTCATTGTTGATGAGGGTCGACCTTTCTTTGACATATCTTTCAGTCGAAAGATTACTTCCTGGCGTGAGAGCGAAAACGCCATTTTTGGAAAAGAATAAGGTATCGCCAACTAAGTTTCCGAACACGCGCGAGTTAATGGCGGTTTCTCCTACGGTTCCCGCTGTCACCGGAAATACAGCGGTGTAAAGAGAATAATCATCAGCGGTTTGAGTTGCGCTCGTCATGTAATAGATTGTAGGGTCATTCCCGTTATATTCCTTGTATATGGCAAGAGTGGAATCTGATAGTCGTTGAAGACCGGTAATCTTAGATTGTCCTCCTACGATCGTATAGTTATAAGCCGGAAAATAACTAAAATCGTCCATAGCCGAAAAGAAAACATAATTAGGATAATTCTTATTTCCCGACAAAAATAAGCGCCCAACGTTCGCCGTTTCAGAGAACACAACCCCGAAGGTCGTTCCCTCAATTTGGTTTATCATCTCTTGAAGACCGCCCGAGTCATTGGCTGTATATTCTACTGATATATTGTCAGAGCCAGCGAGAACGGGAGCGTATGCTGAGGTTAATTGAATGCCGATATATTCCCCGTCTAAAAGATAGAGGCTCCCGATTAAGTTTTCTCCTACTTGGCTAAAATCTGCGTTGGTGGTGTAAAGAGATGTTGATAGACCACTAGAATTATTATTAATCGCATAAACTCTATATGTGACATCGTTAAGAATATAGTCGATAGTAATTCTTATATCTTGGTCGATATCGATTTCGGTGTCCAATAAATAGATACTGTTGGCTGTTCCGCCTAAACAAGTATTTACTCTCTTCTTAGTAAGCATGTTTAAGGGTTCAAAAGACGTTCTTGTGTCTGTTGTATCCCCACTTCTATTAATGCCTATGGTAGTTTTCGGGATATAAACATGGTCTGCCATATCGATGCTTGAACTAATAAAAACTTGAGTGTCGAGAGAAAGACCGCTTAAATCTAAGACATATAATCCGCTTAAACCTAAGGCGTGTTTTTCGCTTATGCAATAGATTAGACTACCTTGCTGGTAAAAGTTAACTTCAGACTCAAGTAAAGAATAGAAGCCTACACTTCCTATGAGGGAAAAACTTGGGCTATAACATTTAATAGTTGTTAGTTTTTTACCACTATCTTCGTTTTCGAACACCATTAATATAGCGTAGGTGCTTTCGTTGTTTCTCACATAGTTATAAGTGAAAACTTTCGTAAGGCCTTCAGAAAAAACCGGTAGTCTTTCGTATCCGGGTCTTTTATGGTTAATACCGTTATCGTTAATGAGGTTATACATTAATACGGAGCGCGAAGGCTTAGCGTCAAGCGGTGAACTTTGGGTATCAAGCCCTCTAAAATCCCCGAACTTAATGGTTTTAATCGGTTTAACGGAGATATTAGTCGAGGCTTTCATAATTTATACGTTTCCTCGACTACGGCTTGGGCTATACCTTGGGTCTTATAAGCGATTATTTGGTTAAGTTTCTGTTCGTACCAATTCATCGCCTCGCTGGCCTCGTTAGGCTCGTCTTCACGATACAATTCCCCTTTTATGAAATAAGGAATTAGCGAAACAATATTCCCCGGCAACGTGAACGCATAATCGTCAGTATTAGACGAAGTAATCATGTCAATAGCGGGATAATATTCGATTTCATAACTTCCCACATAATCGGGTAAATATATCTTATTTCCGGTGCGCTTATAAGGAATATTTTCCAGATAAAATGTATCGCCGAAAAGATTAATTTGTTTAATGTCGTAGAAGTTATCAAGAGTGGAAAGATTGAACGACCTTTTTCCTCTCTCGTTGGTCGTTGTAATTGTAAGCGACAATGGTTCTAATACTTTTTTTATTTCGATATCCTTAAGACATCTGTTAATCGAGCCGTTCATATTTTGAAGATACGGCCCGTAATTTTCATCGTTATAGTAGTCTGCAAGAGATGAGGCGGTAATCGCGTCATAAGTCGCAAACATAATTTTTAATGCTTGTATCTTAATGTCACCAAGTGTCATAAATCCTCCAAGGTGAAAGGGGGTTTTGACCCCCTCCCACTAAATGTAATGTGCGTCGAATAAAATCTTAGCAACAGTCTCGGGTACTTCTATGCTCTCACCACGTTTAATGTTCCAATGATAACCATTAATTGTGACGGGAACTACCATATCGCCGGGATTAAAAGGGTCTACTGCGATTTTAATTCTCACCTTTTTTTCGGCGTTGATTGTTGCTCCGGTTTTCTCTGCTTCTTTAAAGTCTTCCATACTTTCTCCTTTGGCTTTTAAGCCTTAGGCAATTTTACTACGCGCTTGCTGAAACTTTTACGTTTACAATTCCGTTTTGGTCGAGTATCTTAGCGGTGAATAAGGCTTTCCAACCGATAGTAGAAACTTGGTCGAGAGCGTCCGTAGGTTGTTTAACGATTAGCGAAGGTTTTCCGCTTCCGTCAACGTCTACTACTCCATAAGAGTTCTTCCCAAAGAAAAGACAGTTATGTAAAGTAATTTCGCTTCCTCCAGCTTCTGTTTTAACGTTCGTGGACTCGATAAATCTCACGCCATAAAGTTTTCCAATTTCGCCCTTATAGATGTTAGCCCCACCATTGTTCGATTGGTTAACTGCTTTCCATTCAGCGTCAGCCATTAGGTCGGCAGATACAGACGGGTCAATAACTGCGATATAATAACCGTCTATCTTAGCGATATTGTTGTTCTTTAAGGTTCTTGCAGCTTTCTTAATTTCGCTTGAAGAGAGATAAGATGTTGCTGCAACGGTTGCTGCGCTGGCAGCTCCTCCGCCATATTGAACGTTGGTTCCGGCTGCGATTACATCTCGAACGATTGTATCGATTGTTAATCCGGCTTGGTCTCCAAGGATTTCAGTTGCGTCGCTGATAACGTTATCAACAGCGGTCATATTAAGAACGTCAGTTACGTCGGTATATGCGCCATATTGTGATACGCTAGCGGTGAGTTCGGTCACAGTTAAAGCGGTGACTGCTGGAAGAGTTCCCTCAGTTAATGCGGTTGAAGCCGGTGCTAAACTTGAATATTTTCTAAATGACGCGGTTTTTCCGTTTCCAGCGGGAATATTTCTCTTCTGGCCGTAATCGGCGTAAACGAGATTTGGTTTAGTTCTTTCAATTAAAAGTTTGTCGTAAAATTTGCCCATTTCTGCACTTAATGCAGTAGTTGTGTTAGTTGCCATAATTAGCCCCTTTCACAGAGGCCTTTACCTCTGTGCGTTATTGTTTTTTTCGGATTTCGGCGTACCTCCGTTCAAACTCTTCAGATGACATACTGCCCCAATCTATCTCTTGATCCTCGCGATTATTTCTCGCTGAGCCCGGTGTTGAATTGTTATTGGCGATAGTCTGAGCGGCCTTAGCCTGTTCCTTTTTTGCGATTTTTGCTTGGAGTGCGATAAAACCTCGATATACTTGATTGAGTGATTTCACTCCAACTTTGCCGTCGGCGTAGTCCTTGAAGTCCTCGTCTTGGAGCAATTCCCTAATATCTATGTTGGGGTTTTCTGTTTTAAAAGCCTCTATGTCGCTTCGAGCTCTCAAGTTGTTTTCTTCAATTTCTTTTGCTTCGGCCTGTGCCTTTCTTTCCTTTTCCTTTAGGTATTTGGGAAAGTCGGCTAATGGGTCACCTCCATTCCGTTTAATTTCTCTCATATTGAGATACTCTTGAACGTCAGAGTCGTCTTTCATTTCTTCCCCGGTGAAAGGATTTTTCCCTTCAAGGGTGTCAATGATTGACTCGTTGCGGATTTTAGTTTCTGAGGCTTTTCTTTCCTCTTCTCTTCTCTTCCGCGCTTGTTCGCGATTTTCTTCCGGAGATTGTTTTACATCTTCGAAAGCGATATCGTTTGTTTCTTTCTCCACTGTTTCCGTTTCAGCGACTTCCGGAGTGGAAGGAGTCTCCACAATTGTTTCCGCTATTTTTTCTTCTGGCATTTCTTTTCCTTTCGATTTTTCCGCTATTCGTGCGCGATTTGTGATACCGGTGATACATAGACTACTTTGTTTCCTGACTCATCTACTACAAACTTATACGGAGAGACGGTATTGTCATCTCCTATCAATAATCCATAATAATGACACTTTGGATTTCTGCACTCGTGTTTTACTATGGTGTTGACCCGTTTTATAAAGGTTTCATTCCCACAAAAAGGACATTTCATTAGTTTATCCCCCTATTTAATAATTCTTGAGCGAGGATTTTATTATCTTGGGTAAGTTCAAGTATTTTCTTGCCCGCGTCCGTCGTTGTAAGGTTTTGAATGGCCTCATTACTCTTGATGATTTCGCTATTGGCTTGTTTTATTCTTTCGATATAAGTGGCTTTTAATTCCGCAATATCCTTTTCTAATGACTCATTTTTATTGACGATTGTTTGGACGTTTTGTATCGTTGATTTATAACTCTCGAGCGTCTTAGCCAACTGCTCGATATAGGCTTTATACTGAGTGTTTTCGGCGCTTAGTTGATTGTTGGTTGCGCTTAGAGAGGATTGTTTATTTTCTTCGCTCTTATTCAATTCTTCTATAAGACTAGATTTATTGGAGATAGCGTCCTCCGGATAAAGCGAGACGAAGGCTTTGGAGTCAATCGCTCCCACTCTTAAAAGTGTCTCTAACATGGCGATATTACCCGCCGTTGAGGCTTTAGAGCCCGAAATAACTTCCACTGCCGTCTCGATATCTTTATCCTCATAATCCCTTGAACTGAAAGTATCATTAACAACGTTATTATTAGTGTCCTTATAGGCGAAAGAAATATCGGTATAATAAAGTTTATAGAATTGGACTAGAATAGCCCCTATTTGCTCTTTGAAGTTCCAAAATGAGTCTCTCAGTTCCGCTATTGGGGCTTGTGCTTGGTTTTGAAGGGCAGAGATTGCAGCGCCACTCATCGAGGAAGAAACTGTCTCTCCGGTCATTACTTCCGTTGCCCCGGTCATACTTCTGTTTAAGTTCACAATGCTGTCAATTAAGGTTAGTGGATAAGTTTGAAGACCTTGCTCCGTCATCTTTCTTATACCGTTCCCGGTTCCCGAATAATCGGTTAAAACCTCTCCGGGTTTATTTGTTATTTTCTGTTTTAATGCCCCGGGTACTGTTATATATTTGCCCCAAGCGTTATTTTGAATGTTTAAAAGAGACATCGCGAGGGTGAAGTTAATGCTCTTTTGGTTCATAATGAGCCCTTCTACCTCGCCTATTCCGTAGATACTTCCTTCTTTGGGCTCATATTGTTCGAAGGCAATCGGGTAGAGAGTAGCCACATACTTCTTCTCTTCCGGTGTAAAGGCTTCTCCTTGAATGGTTTGAAGTGCTTTATTTATGTCGGGGGTTATCAAAAACTCTTTTCGCACCATTCCCGTTCTCGTCCCAATTTCGCAGAAAACTTCTTTCCCTTTTCTAAAATATCTCGTTAAGACTGTCACAAGAGAAGTTGACTCTTGCTCGGTTATTCCATAAGCGTTATTTTCTTCGCTATCGGCTTTAATGTCACTGCCAAGCGAAGGGTCACACCTTTTTAGGACGGATTTAAGTGGTTCTCTTGAAGATATAATTATCGACTCTTGTTTTTGAATGTTGGCCTCGTTCGGGTTAGAGACAAAAATATGTAAGGGGTCAATGACTTCGGCGTCAATTCCACCGCTTATTTTTCCAATATTTGATATTAAATCTTTATTCCAAAAGAAGTGAATAATCCAATTTCCTTTAATCGCTGCGTCTTGGGTGGCTTTACTTTCGAGTTTATCTAAGTTCATTTTCTTGGATTGATAATCCGCGAAGTGATTAAACTTCTCCATATCGCTGTCATCATAACTTCGATAAGTGATTTTAGACTCATAAGAGAGGATAGAAGCCTTCTTACTTCTTACGATCATCTTGATTTCGTTGATAACGGGGCGAGGTAGGTTCTTAGTGTCCTCGGTTGACTCCGCCCATTGTTTACCCTCGTAAAAACGCACAAAAAGCGGGATTTTATTCCGCATATCTGTCGCGGTTTGATAACTAATTCCGTCTTGGTATTCTTTCCATAGTTTGGTGGTCTTATCTTCCATTTCTATCTCCGTTCAAATACTCATCTAATAAGGTTTCGGAGTCGGGGGCGTTCTTAATCTTGTAGATAACGTCATCTATATCTTTGTTTCTTTCTTTGTATTTCTCTTCGAGAACACTGATTGACTTTTCTAAGTTGTCAATTTGGGTTCTTAACTCCGAGTATTCTTTGATTAGTAAGTTAGTTATGCTGTTTAGTTCAGTTATTTTCCTATTCAATTAAAAGTCCTCCCAACTCATATATTCATTGCCTTTTTCTTCATCATCGAAGATTTCTTTATACTTTCTATCTGGTTCTTTCTTCTCGATTATCCAATTGTTGTCTTGCTGATGATTGATGAAGTGCGCGATTGCGGAAGCCATGACTAAGTCATCGTGGCAACCTATCATCGCCGATGTACTGCCATTATCTTGCTTAACAAAAGTCATCATCTCTTTGAGTGTTTCCATATCGCACTCAATTTTTGGGTTCTCACGGAACTTTCTCACGAGTTCACCGATTATTACGGGTTTTGTGTTAATCGTTGTCCTAAAGCCTAAATCCATTGCGGCTTGTTTACTCGCGGAGTCAATTTTTTCGGTGTGATAAAGTCTTGGATAACCTAAGGCATTCAACCAAATCATTGGTTCTCTTGAGAAGTTGATTTCACAGCCAATTAAAGCGTCGTGATACATTTTACCGAGGCAATAGAGTTGTTCGGCGTAGAGGTCATCGTCCATTTTCTGCTTTCTTAGGGTGGCATAACATTCATCAGTTAGCCCACTAATAACTTTCGCTGTGAAAAAGTCTATTCCACTTCCAGCAGTATCCCCACCGATTGCGTAAGGTTCTCTTCTTATTTCTTTTCGGCCTTGAGAGATGATTTCTTCCTCAAGAGGAGGTTTGTGGATAGTGATATATCCCGTTTTATCCTCAACGAACTTAATATCTTCCAAAGTCGTTGTGTATCCCGCAATCTCTTCTCCTATATACTCGGGGGTTATTTTTTTACTATACTCGAAGAAACCTAAGACACCGTCTTTAACTTCGAGCATTCTTTGATTGATTTTATCGGTGTCAAATATCGAGTTTCCGCTTGAGATAAAGGCTTCTTCTGGACTGCACGGATACTCTTGCTTGATTAAGTCCTTATCGATATAGGAATCATATTTCTTCGCATACCAAGCAATCTGTTCGGTATCTAACCCGATATGTTCTAAGGTCTTAATTCTTTCTTTGAGCCATGAATCGGTGGTATCGAGATATCTATAGTCATCCGTGCGATATTCGTCCGTTTTCCACCACTCATAGAAGAGGTCAATACATGACTCGCTATCCCATAATTTCTTAAAATCGTTATAGCCGTTCGCGGTGGACTCGTAGATGATCGTCGCGTTATCGACTAAGGCTTGCCCGATTCCGGCTTGTAAATTAGATAGATTACAATTATAGAAACCAACTTCGGAGTAGTGAATAAAATTGAGAGTTCTTGAACGGCCTATATCGTCTGTCGCTGTAGCACATCTCCACGAAGAGTTTTTCTTATCAAAGAATAGTTCGTTTCTATTATTAAACTTCTCGTGAGGATGAAGCATTCCGCTCAGTCTTTCATAAACCACTCGGGCTTTATCGTTAAAGATTGTCGCGGTATTATCGTTTCTATCGGCGATAGTAAAACCGGAAAAGTTTCGACACCATATCGCATAAGATAGTTGCATAGCGGTCACTAAGGAAGTGAACCCTTGCTGACGACCTTTGAGAATAATAAAAGGTTTTTCAAGCCCGTATAACTCAAGTTTCGCAACGAAGTCTTTTTGAACGTCATTAAGAAAAAATGGAACTGTGTTTCTTTCCTTATCGACAATGGTAAAAGCCACTTCAATTAAGAGATAAGGCTTTTCACATACTTCCTTCCAAGCGAGATTGCTTTCTTTTGGAAGTTTTAGGATTTCAGCTATACATGCTTCAACATACCTATTATCAAGCTCTAAATCGTGGTTCTCTTTCCATAGTTTTTTGCGTTTTTCTATAAGATTTTCAATCATTTGACACTCCAAAATGGTAAAAACCTAGGTAATTGAGGTATGTTTTGACACTTTTTGCTAAAAATCATCTATAGATTGAATGGAAAAATTACCTTTTACAATGGTATTGGCCTTACCTTCAATGATTAGTTGCTTATCAATCATCGTCCCATTCGCAACCGACATTTTCTGTATTGTTGTCGCAACCTCGGGTCTAATATACCCATTTTCGCTCTCTTCCTTGGCTTTTCTTGCCGTATTAACCGCTATATCTAGCTGTGAATCGACAATCAGTTTCACTTTGTTGCGGATTTGAGTTTCATACTCTTTCTTTTTTTTCTCTTCGATGACACGCCTCAATTCTTCTATTTTCGGCTTATTGTTGTCTAACCAACGCTTGAGCGTTGAGAACGGAATGTTTAAATCGCGAGAAACTTCAGAGATATTCATCTTCTCCGCGTATGCAAGCAAAGCATTATGCACTTCTTCGGTTGTATAAGTTACATATTTCATTGTCACCTCATTAGAAAGAGCCTATAGATTGCTCCATAGACTCTTCCTTGGAGTTCTATTAACTCCATTATTCAATTAATGCAGATAAATAGTGGTGTCGCGATTTTTAATACATTTTTTAAACCCGTTAATAATTTTGATTACTTGGCGCCTTGAATAAGATGTTATAAGAGCGGTTTGGGTGAAGCTAACTCCCTCAAATACGTGTAGAACATAGACTTTGAGTTGAATATCAGTATTAGAAAGTTCTTTTATAACGTTCATACAGTATCTTTTTCTATTTTTGTTTTCTGTGGTAGTTATCTCCGCAAGAAACGCGAGAACTCTTGAATTAATTATCATATTCTAGATAGAGATTAGAGCCTATTTCTCTAATTTTTAATTTTAATTTCATTCTCTCTTCGATTTCATCTTTATCTTCTTTGTGGAAGATGATACATTTTTTCTTTTTAAGAAGGTCTCTAATGCAATCGGAGATATAAAGATTATGATATTGGTCTCTAGAGCGTTTTTTATTTTCAGAGAATATTCCCATTGAGATTGACTGATAACACTTATCTTGAGCGCTCATTTCACTTTAATACCTACTGTTTTAACTACTTCGCTGGTGAAGTATTCTGGGTGATCTTTTTTAAGGCTTACCATATCTACTTCTTCCGTTAACATAATTTTGGTGTATTTTTTTAAGACGCTATCGGGAATATTTTGTTTTTCTACGCTTTTCTTAATTTCATAGATTGTAATATCATCGTTCTTGTATTGAATTAGTCCGCTATTTTGGAAAGCCTTTTTTAAACTAGTTTCAAGTTTTTTATTGTTTTCTACGATGACTTTTTCTTGCCTTTTGTTTTGGATAAAATCTTGAATTAAAGAAAGTTGCTTCTGTTCGAATAGAATAACTTCCCTATTTATGAGTTCATCTCTTTCTTTAGTATCCTTATTCTTGAAAGCCTTTAGTGCTCTTTGAATATCTTCGCTTGATTTGAACGCTATTTCGATGTATTCGGCGTTTTCACCTTTCGGTAGCCATATTATCGCTCCATAGTCGCAAAACGTTTCTAGAGCGTAATTATAGAGAGATAATTGCCATATTACTTTGGCTTGATTTAATTTACTTACGGTCTTGTAATCAATTAGGACTCTCTTGCCGTTTTTAGTGGCTATGGCGTCTAACCTTCCAGCGTAGTCGTTAAGATGATGAACCATTTTTTCTGATTCAATAAAATCTAATTTTTCGCTCTCCTTTATTTTTACAAATTCTTTGAGAGAATTTTCTATGTTTACATCATTGAAGACGAAGTTTGGGTGGTTAGTATTATAGAGCTCAATTACCTTATGAACGTCCTCGCCGTATTGAGCTTTATCTTCAAGAATCTTGGGATCAACATTATCATATTCGTTTGGGAAAAGAAAATTGATAATGTCGGAGACCCGAGGAAGGCCAAAACCATTAAGATAATACTTCTGGGCGTCTTGATCATAAATTAATGTATCAGTTGGCTTAACGATTATTTCCATTTTTTGCCTCCGCTTCATCTTCAAAATAATCGCCCGCAAAGTCGTTAAAGTTGTCATTATCTTCCAGCACTTCAAGCAAGTTAAAGTCGTCAATTAGATTCTTGTAATCCACTCCAGCCCCGTAAAGCCGTTCAAAGTAAGCCTGAGCGCATTCATACATTTCGTCGGTATTTGGCTCGAAAGAAAAATCTCTATTTCTATCATCAATGTAGATTATTTTCATCGTCCTCCTCAATTTCACGTAGTTCCCATTGCTTTTCTTCATTTTTGAGTTGGTTTATTGTTTCTTCTAAGATAATAATCTTTCCGTTAAAATCGCCATAAGAACATAAATATTCGGTGTCAGGCTTATATCTAAAAGCCAAAGGACAACAATGGCAACTGAATTGGTCATCACATATTTTCTGTATTTCTTCTCTAGTTAAGTCTTTAATCCGTTTTTTCATCTTTTTTCCTCCTTAATAATATCTCTTAGTTCGTAAGATGTTTTGATTTCCGCGCTGTCGGCGATTGTGATTAGTGCGTCATAGAGTTTAGAGGCGCGGTAATCTTCATACTCTTTTTGTTTTTTGTGATATTCCTCGATTGCCATTTGGCGGGTGTTGCTCCTAAGGATTGTGGCGCCCGTTCTATAGTCAACCACGCACCAGCCTCGACTATCGTAAGGGTAAACGAATGTAAAATCGTCCACCATATAGCAACTAACAAGCGTCTTATAAAGTTTCCCGTTTATTTTGTGGCATACAAAGCCCTTATCCTTAATCATTTCCAATACTCCTTAGTCCATTCTTCCGCCTTTAATTCCTCTTTTTGATTAAGATAACTTTCAAACTTGTTTCCAAAAAGAGTTTCTGGCCTTAAATAATTCTTCATCTTAGGGTCGGTGTTCCATTCTTCATACTTCTTAGTGATGACCTTCTTAAAGTCTTCTACTGTGTGCCCCTCTTTAAGTCTTGCCTTAATGAGGCTTATGGTTTTTGGTGTAGTTGTTTTGTACTTAGAATTGGCAATTTGGTTTAAAAAAGTGATGATGTCGACAACGTTAGTCGACAATATATCTTTATTATTACCTAATATATCCTTACCTAATATATCCTGGGTTGTCATTTGGTTGTCATTTGGTTGCCATTTGGTTGTCATTTGGTTGTCATTTGGTTGCCATTTGGTTGCCAAACGCTTTTCTGCCTTGTTTTGATTGAGGGTATAAGCCCCGTCTTCCTTAATGAAAAGTTGTTGGGCTTCCTCGGTGTATTTGGTAGGAATATAGCGGTCGTTTCGTAAGATATTGTTTAATCTCCAGTGCTTAATAACAATGACACCGCTTTCGAACACGATTACATAACTCTTAGCAATTAGTATCTTTAAATCGTCATCAGTCGCGTGGGTTAAAGCCATTATTGAGCGGGCATTGTTGACGAACCCGTCATCATCAGCCCTCATTCCTAAGTGGAAGTATAGGTTTTGTGCCGATACGGGCATAGTGAGAAACGCGTCAGAGTCAATTATTTCTTTAGAAAACATTCTTCTTTGGCTCATTATTTATCCTCCTTCTTCTTTGGCTCATTATTTATCCTCCTTATTTCTGCGATATATTCATCTTTAGAGAGGCCTTTCATAGGATAGCCTCCAACTTCCTTGTAGTAAGAATAAACCTTGTCATAAGTCCATTCTTCATAGTTCTCTAAGTCCTCGCCATAACGCTTAACAAAGTTGGTTTCACGATTGAATTGGATTTTTCCTTGACCCGATACTCTGTCATCTTCCACAATTGACTCAATGAAAGCGTGAGCGTCTTTCTTAGTGAGGGCTCCACACATTAGGCAAGTGGCGATTTCAGTCAGCGCTCTTGAAACTTTGAAAGCGAAGTTGGTATCTTCTTGATTTTTAGGTATCCAATAGCCTCCGTTGTCGGAGCAGATATAAAGGTCGAACCGATATGATCGTGAAAGAAACTGCATAACGTATTGAGTTCCATTCCCCTTAATCCCGAGAACCTCCCTCATTGTGTCGCGAGATACTTCGTTCTCATGTCCTACTCCGTATTTTTTAAGGTAGTTATATGCTACCCAATGTTTTGTTTGGGGAGAAGAATAATTGTTGGATTGATATTCCTCTATCATCTTACGAACAACTTCGTTCATTGTTCTTAATCTCCTTTGGACGGCTGGGAATTAAATCTAAATAATTAGTTCCAACCAACCGCATCCACTTATCAAGGTCGTTATTGTTGAGCGACAACCACTTTGTTTCGCATATTTTTCTAAGGTTTCTTAGTTCGGTTGGGTCGTTGTGTAATCTAGCGTGGCAAGTAGGACAGAGATAGACCCATAAACCGTTTTTTTCGCTCATTGTTCTTCTCGGCCCGCCGATAATATGATGTTTTTGTAAGACTTCTTTTCGGTTGCAGATGAAACATCTTCTTGCATTCTCAAGTATTGACTTCATTTTGGCTCGTTAGCGAACGTTTCTTCGTCTTCCAGCCATTTACCTAGTAGAGCAATAGAAGACGCGTCTAAGGCACCTAAATTGTGGTCGTGCCAACATTTTTTCGCTTTCTCCTTTCCGTATTTTTTAATTATCGCGAGATACTTGTTTTGGGCGACAGCGTCTAAGGAATTGAATAATTCTAATGGGCTAGAAGTATGACCCATAGCCTCGCTATAGGTAATGTCCTTACCTTGAGACTCTTCGATTACTTTTCTTTTGACACTTTGAACGTTTTTGACATTTTTAGCGCATACGTTTTCTTGTTTATCGATATAATATGGCTGTTTAGGCTCGACCTTTTTTTCTTCTTTTTCGCAGTCTTCCGGTAGGTCTTCACCGGCATAGATGTAAAGCCCTAGCCCATGTCTTCCAACCGCTTTAGTGAGTGATCGCTGGATTGACTTATTGACATCAAACGAGGTCACCTTGTCTAGAGGTATTGAGTTGTTGTGGTTATCCATAACGGGAAGTTCTTCGATATGTTCGAGGCCGTTGACGATAACCCCCGTCTTGACCCAACACGTTGTTCCATCTGTGAAGTAGTTAACCGGGCCAAACTCGGTATCTCTTTCATAGATTTTATAATTTGAGTCGGGATAGCGTTTCTTAAGTTCGCCCCAAGCCCAAGCCCACGAGAGATAACTAAGACTATGTTGCCTACCATTCTTGTCGTATATCTTGAGTTCTTCCGTCTTGTCCGATACATTGATTTGGTTCAGAAGTTCGAAGTAATTCTTTTCTTTTGTCTCCATTTTTATTCTCCTTTTTTTCTCTTTTAATTCGGTTGTAAACTGCGATAGTTAACCTATCTAAGATGTCATTCATTTTCGCCTTTTACGTATTACGCAAAAATTATTCTAAAAAAATGTACTTGATTAGCTTAATTCTAAAGATTGGCAAGAGTTTATTCACGTCCTCGATACTCCAACCAACTTGGCCGTTAATCTTACGGCTTAGGGTACTGATTTCAAAGCCTGTAAGACCTGCTAATTTGGTTAGTGATAATGATGACAACTTCATTGCTTCTTTCATTCGATCTTTTTGATACATTGTGTTTCCTCCTTTTTATTTTTTTGTTCTTGGTTTTCTTTTTCTAATTCGTTTTCAATATCGGCTTCATCTTCCAATGCGTTTAACAATTCTTCGTTAGTTCTGCAACAATTCGCCTCTTTAAATTCTTTTAATTGCTTGAAGTCTTTGATTCCTAAATAAATCATTAAATCGTACATTCTTGAGTAATCTTTGTCGTTCATTTGTCAATCTCCTTTTATGTTTTTGCGTTATATACAATCATATATTACGCATTACGCAATATTTTGTCAATAGATATTTGCTACTTTTGAAAAATATTTTTGTTGCCATTGCAATCCGAATATTATATAATAAGTTGAGAGAGGTAAAAAATGAAAACGTGCGAAAAAATTAAGATGTATCGCGAGAGAAGAGGAATGACGCTCCAAGAGTTAGGAAACAAACTCGGTGTCACTCCCGCAACTGTATCGCGGTGGGAATCTGGCGAAATCAAATCGCTCAAAATGGAAAAGATTAGTACTTTAGCACAAGTTCTCGAAGTATCCACAGAAGACTTGTTTGATGACGTGGGTTCGACTTCTACAAGGTATGTCAGTTCACAAGACAAGTTCACTAATCTACTGATTAGCCTTGTTATGTCGCTTCCAATCGAAGAACAAATTGAACTTTACAACAAGTTGAAGGCGAGAAAATGAACGCCGTCATCTATGCTCGTTATTCCTCCGATAAGCAACAAGAACAATCTATTGATACGCAAGTGCGCGTATGCACGGATTACGCACTTACTAATAATTTGACTATAATAAATACTTATAAAGACGAAGGAAAGTCTGCGTCTAAGGACGTTGAAAAAAGAACGTCATTTTTGAAAATGATTGATGACGCTAAAAAAGGTTTATTCGAAGTGGTTCTCGTTTACAAGTTAGACCGGTTCTCAAGAAACGATTATGATATCGCTATGTTTCGCCACGAACTTTCTTTATATAATGTTAAGATTGTGTCAGCTACAGAATATATTCCCGATACTCCTGAGGGAGAACTAATGGCTGGTATGATTAATTCTTACGCAAGTTATTTCTCTAAACAATTATCCGGGAGAGTTACACAAGGAATGTACCAGAGTGCGCTTAAAGGAAACGCTCTTTCTCTTCCCCCGCTTGGATACGATATTAAGAATAAGAAATATGTAATCAATTACCCCGAGAGCGCCATTGTAAAGGGTATATTTTCGCTCTACAACAAGAATTGGAAGATAGCCGAGATAATCTCCTACCTCAACGAAAACGGGCTTAAAAACAAACGTGGTAAGAGCTTTGTTCCAACTTCGTTCGAGAGGATATTAACAAACGAAAAATATATCGGTATCTACTCCTACAAAGATGTGTATATACCCGACGGAGTGCCAAGAATAATATCTGATGAAGATTTTTATAAGGCGAAAAAAAGACTAGGTGAAAAAGAGCTCAGAAAGCACACCCAAAAAATCTCTTATCCATTGTCAGGAAAACTCTTCTGTAAGGAGTGCGGTTCAAGAATGGTCGGTAAAAGTGCAAAAGGTGGAGAATATGCTTATTACACGTGTCTTAAGTGTGGTTTGTCTTATTCTAAGACCAGACTCGAAAAACAGATTCTAGACTTAATTAAATCGTTTCTAACTGATGATTTTATTGTTAAAACTTCTCAAATGGTCGTTGAATATCAAAATAAATTAGTTGCTGATAATGTCGAAGTAAAAGAACTCAAAAAAGAGTACCAAGAAAAAACCAGGCTTTTTGAAAATATGAAAGTCTTGATGAAGAAAGACCCTATAGCGTTTGAACTTTATAAGGATGATGTTCTTCCGTCGAAAAAGGAGTTGGAAAAAATAGCCGGAGAATTACGAGAGGCAGAAATTACTAACCAGCCATTTAACTTTAACGAGGTCTATAAATCGATTAAAAAATATCAGAACGGCGATGACAATGATCCGGAGTTTCGTGATGATCTTTTTAACATTTTTATATATAGAATTGAGCTAGATAAGTCAGGAATAAATGTATTTCTTAACATACAAGATGAAAAAAAGCAACCTTCTCCGAAGAAAAAGTTGCACTGTTTCACAATGGTACACCCTTACTTTCGGTATGCAACCATTTATGTATAGCGTGTTAATATCCGGAATAACCTAATAAGATTTTTTTCTCTTCATTGGTTAATTCTAAACTATTAATGTACTTCTTGACATCAGTTAGTCCATTAGAGTTGGAATAGCCTAAGTATCCCATTATCATATACTTTTGGACCGCCGAGAGTTTGAGCCCGTTGATGTATTTTTGTACTTTGGCTTTTTTCGACCCTGGAACAATGACGCCGTTCTTATAGTCGGCGGTTAGTGATTTAGCCTCCGCAATTATAAGAGCGAACTTATTGGTGTCTAACGCATAGCTGAATAATACGTTCTTAGTTTTCACTTCTCCTAATGAGGATAGGGCTAAATCATAGTAAGTAGAATAGATACTTTTTATAACGTTGGATTTAGATTCATCACCAAGAGAGATATAAGAAGAATAAGCAATGACACTTTCAATCTCGTCGGTTGCTTTGGAATAGACGCTTTCAAAAGTTTTAATTTGTTTTGCTGTGAGCTTGTTTCCATTGACTGTATCCGGTGTCGCAATTGGCAACGATTTAAAACCTAGTTGATAGAGCCTATTTAATTCTTTCGATACGGCTTTAGATTGACTAGAAGTATTAGTTTCAAGCACACAACCAATAATCGTTTCTGCGAGCTTATCTTGCCCGTTTTCAAGTGCTTTATTTAAGTCGCTTGTATAATATTTTGTTCCAAAGAAATCATCTATCTTATATCCGGTTGCCGGGCTTAATCTTCTTGTTAGCCCCGTGGTGAGATTATAGATATTACGAAGAGGAATACCTGTTAATTCACTAATTCCATATAAGACGTTTTTAATCTTTTTAGGAACTTCTTTTCCGTCGGCAATCGTTGCGAGGGCTTTAACACTTTCGAGGACGTCATTTAAAGCGGTGATAGACATGTCTTGTATCTCATAGCCGTCCGTGAAGTAATTATATACTTCTTTAATGAGAGGAAGTCCACCAATCATATTGCCTAAGACGTTGAATAAGGTTGTCTTAACTTCGTCTTCATCAGTTTTGTTGTAGAGGGCTCTAAATAATAGTCCAACCAAAGCGATGTAAATCGACTGCAAAGTAAGAGAACCTAAAGACTTACAGAGTTGTATCTTAGCGGTTTTAACTTGATTTTGGAGTTCTGTGTTTGTTGGGTCAATAGATAAATCCGATTGAAATTGGTCTAGAGCGCCTATTGCGTCAATCACTCTTCCCGTTGACTTCATAATATCTGATGTAAACATTGTGAGAGTCTTAGCAAGTTGAGAAGATGAACGCATTGCCATACTTCTATCCGTTGCAAAAGCGTTTTGTTGGGTTTCGAGGATAACATTATGGAGCATTTTTCCGGCTTCAACTTTGTTTTCCGTTGTGCCGATTTTAAGGCCTTTTGTTCTTTCGACTTCAACTTGACAAGCGCCGAATACTCTTTGAATGACGATTCTGTCGAAGGTTCCAATGCCCTTCATCAAATATTTTCCGACCGAGGAAACCTGGTCTAAGACACCTTCGGCCTTGACAACCGTCTGATCGTAATTTCTAAGTTCGGCTAAAGAACAATAAGTATCAACATCACTTGAGTTTATTCCTATTCCTTTAACGATTGAGGACATAGGAAGAGCGTGCCACGAGGCTAGAATTGAGGCGAATTGTGTGAACCATATCTTAGGATTAGCGCCGAGTTGATAAACTGCCATACTGCCTCTTAACCTTGAAACAATTTGGGAAAACTTATCACCTTTATTCATTCCTTGCATATCTTTTACAAGGTCAGATAGATAATTGTCCGCTCCCTTCCAACTTGTTTGACTTTCGGTTTTTATGGTTCTTGGTTTATTTTTATTGCCCGATATATCTAAATTGTAAAGCCGATTAAAATTATCAAAAGGAATGGCGAGATTAGCATATTGTGATATTCCCTTAACGTGCCTATCAAATACTTGGTCTACGTTCCTAATGAGTAGGGCTTTGCGGTTAGTAATTCTGTCCTTATTAAAAGACTTCGAGGAAACCCTTCCCATTTCGTCCATAAAATTATCGCTATCGATTGACTTGGCGATATTATCTCTTGAGAGTGGGTAATAATATCCTTCTTTAATGTTTGAATAACCGAGTTTAATAATATCGGTTTTGGCCTTTTCTTGCTTACACTGATTATTATAGACGTCTTGTAAGATACGGACATACTTCATATCTAGGTCGGACATCTGTTTTTTAAGTGTTTCAAGAGCGCTGCTAACTATGTTCTTAATATCTTCATCGGTGTAAGACTCTGCCGAGCCAAGAGGTGCATTCTCGATACGATTATTTTTCTCATCATAATAAGTATAGCCCGAATATACTAAGCCTTTCCACGAGTCGGGCTGAGGCATTGTCATCATTAAGGACATTCCAATTCTTAAAGGAAGTTTAACACCGTTCAATTCAACTGTATCGCTCGATAGGTGCTTGATATAGCCTTTATTGTCTTTGTAGAAGGCTTCAACGTCCTTTTTGAGCCTCATCTCCATTACGGAGGCGTTAATTGTTCCCTCTCTAAACTCATTTAAGGTCGAAGTATAAAAGCCATTATGGTAATGGTCGGCTCTTCTTGCGATAGACATTGGGTCATTGAAGGCGTCAGAGTATTTTTCGACTAAGCCACTTCTAACGGCTTTCTGATACCACGTTGTCCGCTTTCTTTCATTATTCATATTGATTATGCCAACGTCTAGTTTAGCGATTTCAACAGCGTCAACATACTTTCCGTTTACGATGATTTTATTAAATGTTTCAATAAAGTTCTTAAAATAACAACATATCGTTGATAGGTCGTTTATTTCGCCGGTTTCGAGTTCCCCTTCACCCGTTGCAATCTCTTCGAGCATATCTTTTATTTCTTCGCTATAACTCTGATTTACAACGTTATTGTCTTCTGAATACCAATCATTGAGTTCAGAGATGATTTTTCTTGTTCCGCTCTCGTTAAAGGTTCCTCTTATATCAATCCTTGAGAGTTTAAGAATAATCTTCTCTAATACGGGGTCGTGATACACACTCGAGTTCACGAATAGGCCTGATTTAAGGTCTTTTAACCTTGAGGCATAGAAAGTCGCCCGGGCGCACGCTCTCGTTCTCTTAAGGGTATCTTCCATTTTAATCACAAGTTCGTTATATCTATCTTTAAGGGTTTGAGTGGTTTTATTGTTTAAGATAGAGAGAATATCTTCTCTCAGTGTATTTCTTAATCCTTCTAATTCTTCACTCGACAAGTAGTTTTTAAACTTGGTTGAAGGCGTTTCTGCGTTCTCTATGATATAGTCAGCCATACGATTGGCTATATCTTCTTTATTCACTTTTAGTGACTGAGAATTAAGTTCCACTGTTAAATAGTTCGCAAGGGCTTTTTCTTGCACTTGGGTTAAAGAGGCAATCCTATTCCCGTCTTTTACTAAGGTGTTGTCAAAGATTTCAAGAAGAGCGCGTTTAATTTGGTTTTCTTGATATACTTTGGCTTGAGTTTGTGCTGCGAATTGTTTAGAGATATCAAGGCTAGATAAGTTATCAAAACGAGAAACTAGTTCTTCATTTTTAGTATCGTTGAGAGAAAATTTCGTTGGCTCATTTTCAAGTTCGTCAATCCCTAGAAAAGTTTTTGTTTTATCCCAACTTTTAGTTCCTAAAACTTCGTCATAAATGCCATTGCTTATATTATTTATTGTATCTACAACGCTTGATAAATCATAATAGTCGGTCTGGTTCATCATTGCTGAAGTGTGGTGCCAAGAAGATATTTCAAAGTTATTCTTAATGGTTTCACTACTTACACCAAAGATTTTACTTGCAACGGAGAGAGGATATTCTCCGTTTATTTTCGCTTCAATCGATCGTGATGACTCACGATTAGAAACATATCCCGTTCTAGTTTGATTTTCTTTATAACCTTTGCTTAATTCCTCGTTATAATTATCTATATTTGAAGATATTTTAATTAATTTTAAGTAGTCATTTGTCGATATATTTAACTTATCTGCAACCGCTTTTACATTTTCTTCGTGTTTCTTTTTTCTTTCAATTTCTTTTTGCTTTTCTTGTTCAATATTGCCGATTTCTTTTTGTTTTACTGCTTTCATTTCGTCAGCAATTTTATTTATTCCTTCTTTAATAGTCTGTTCGTCTAAACTATATTGATAATATCTGTCACGGGTGCGCGCAATAAAAACGATATTATCTTCGCCCATAGTCATTTCTTGTATCGACTCAAATACTTTGCCTGGAATATTTCCGTTATAGATTTTATTTAAATAGAGAAGTGATTTGTTGTCAGTCTTATTAATGTTTAATTCTATGTCGGTTAAAGCCTTTGAATTAAAAAGTTGCGCGTTTCTTTCTTTTTTTAGTTCATTTCTAAGTTCTAAAACGCTGTATTGTTTTCCTTTATAATTCAAAATATTTACATTGAACGTATCTTTAGTCGAGTATTTTGGCTCTTCGTCTTTTCCCATAATCTTCCCATTTTTCCAAGTCTTCCCTAAACTTTCAAGGGCTTTTATATACTTATTATAAATGGAATTATAGGTTTTGTATTCTTCTTGTGAAAGATTTTTCTTTAATTTAAGGTTATCAAGCATAGTCATTACTTTTCCGATTATCGAATCAGAGGAAGATATACGCTTAATAAAGTTTTCATTCCCAAGTATTCTTTCACTTTGTACTGCTGGAAGTTCGCTCACTAAACTAGATATGACTTCAAAGTCTTTAGAGGTATAATCTTCGATATTTGTTTCAAATACATGGTTAATTTCATTTTGAGTAAAATAACCCCGGTCTACAAGGCTTGATATAACCTTTTGGCCTTCTTCAGTATAAACACCGTCTTTTTGTAAGATTGAAAGAAGGGAATTAGAATAATCTCTATATTCCTGGGTTTTTTCGTTTCCTTCTATGATATGCGTTGTTTCGTGCGGAAGTGCTTTCTCCCAAGCGTCGCTATCGAATTGGTCTTGTGCGATATATATTGTGTTTCCTATCTGAGAGGCGTTGAAACCGTCAACGGAATTGGTGATGACATAATTGATCGTTTGCCCGGTTTTCTCTTTTAGGCCGGCTAATGCCTTCATAAACTTCTTGACGTTCTTCTTCTCAGTTTCGTTTAACTCACCCGCATAATTGAAGGCGATATCAGCGTTTCTAAGTTTGCTGTAGTCCTTAGAAAGTTGTGTTAAGTCGGTTTTAATCTTTTCTTCGCTAAGCGTTGCACTAGCCGATGAAGTAATTTTTTGACCCTTATAATCATCTTTGAGTTTCCCACTATCATCGAACGCGCCATTAAAATTGTTCGTTTCTTGCAGTAGATAACTTCTTGACTCTTCTTTCATGTTTCCAAGTTCGTTCTCAAGTTTGGAATAGTAATTTTGGAGGTTATAAAGATATTCACTTCTCTTGTCTAAATCGGTCGTGGTGTTAGCCCGTTTAATATTTTCGTCAATGAGCGAAGAATAGTTTTCAACCCTTGAGAAGTTAGTAATTTGTGAAGTCATCGAAAACGGGAGTGCCGTAATTGCGCCAGCGAGGCCAGCCTCTCCCATATTCTTAATCTGCGACCACATTTTTTCACCAAAGGTATTCCCCTCTAGGTTAGACCCTATTTTACCCGTGTAGATTGCGTCCAAGAAGGGTTGAACGGATTCCCCCATTACTTCCTCAACACCTTCAGAAATTGCGCCTTTAAGCACGCGAGAGGCAATAGTTCCACCCGTGTTTTTTATAAGCGTGTTCTTTGGAAGAAAAGCGTTGGTAATTCCCTCACCACCAATCATTTCGGTCGCGCCCTCAACAATTCCCGAGGCGGTGCCATAAAGCGCTGCTTGACCGAGATTTGCCCCGTTATTAAGAGCGGACTCTGCAGATTGACCGGCAGATGAAATAGACTCTCCAATTAAGTTGAGAGCGGATACTCCACCTTGAACGGCGGACATTGTTCCGGTTGTTGCCCCAGCAGCTGCTCCAAGGCCGGAAGTCACAAGAGATACCGCCACAAGTGGAAGCATTTCTCCGGCGGAAAAAACAATCCCACTAGCCTTATTACCAAGAGAGGTAGTTTGCCACCAAGAGTCTTTATTTTGACTAGTCCAATCCTTGACTTGCTCCCCCGACCAATCATACTTAACCTCATTGGTTGCTTGATTGATTGTGGGATAATCCGGAAGAGATGTAATAGATGTAGTGGAACTATTCCCGTGAATGGGTAGTGATTGTTGTATCCCCGTTAAGTAAGGCTTAATCGTCTTAAAATAGTCGGTAATTCCTTCTCCGGATTTTAGAACGCCTTCGGAACTAATTCTAAAAAAATCAGATAAGTTCTGTTTAATTCTCTCGGCGTCCGATAAAGGATTATCCACCGATAACGTTCGTG
>Ga0172378_10000592_pt1 | contig 32119 bp, 26 predicted proteins | sample GrowelOW332metaG_FD_119755 | JGI IMG/M metagenome (GOLD analysis project Ga0172378, IMG submission 119755) | Groundwater microbial communities from an aquifer near a municipal landfill in Southern Ontario, Canada - Pumphouse #3_1 metaG | ecosystem: Environmental > Aquatic > Deep subsurface >...
CTATTTAGTTTATATTAATAGAAAGAGGTAGGAGCCATGGGAATTGTCGATATCAAGATTAATGAGACGCACTCCTTAAAAGGAAACCATTATGAAGTGGAGAATGAGAAAGCCTTTCTAGTCATCATCACCGGCATGGATGAGCACTCCGAAAGATATGAGAAATTTGCAAAATTCCTCAATCAAAGCGGAATCGATGTCTATGTCTTTGATCATTTCGGGCAAGGATTAAATGCCAGTGATCCTAAAGACCAGCAGAAATCATTTGTAGGAGCCTGGGATTTAACTCTAGAAGCTCTAAACAAAGAAGTCAAAGAACTTAGAAAATTCGGCTTACCTGTCTATCTGATGGGCCATTCTATGGGTTCCTTCTATGTGCAGTCCTATTTGGAGCATTATCCAGATACCGTTGATAAAGCCATCATCATGGGATCAAACGGACCAAACAAAGCCTTGTATACCTTGGCTAATTTCTTAGCTAAAGTCACTACCCATCAAAGCAATTGGGATAAACCTTCCCGCTTCATGCAGAATTTGGCTTTAGGCGGATATGCAAAAAGCATCAAGAACCGGAAAACCGACTGTGACTGGCTTTCCTATAATGAAGAAAACGTCAAAAACTATATTGCTGACCCGTACTGCGGACACATCAATACCTGCGGTTTCTATCATGAATTCTTTAAGGGCATGAATACTCTTTATCAAAAGAAATATCTTAAAAACATCAGTCCCAAAGAAAAGATTCTGATTGTCTCCGGAAGCGAAGACCCGGTAGGCAACTGTTCTAAAGGACCAGTAGCCTTAAAGAAAATGTACGATCAATTAGGAGTCGAGGATGTGACCTTAATCATCTATCCCCATATGAGACATGAAATCCTCAATGAATTAGACGGTCAGAAGCCAGCAAATGACATCAAGGACTTCTTACTGAAATAAGCCGTTTGCTTTTCTAAGCAACTACGAAACACGGTTTTTAATTGGCCTTAAAGAACCAAAGAAACCAAAGGAACCGTGACAATACTGAGAATCGTTCCTAAGATCACCATATCAGCAGCACTCTCCTGGCCCTGATTAATCATTTCCGTGAAATTCTGAACCACAGCCGCAATCGGAGTACTAGCCAGGACCACAAACGTTATCTTAAAGTCACTATCAAGAGGAATGGCATAAAGAATACCAAAGACAATAAAAGGAATGACCAGCTGTTTGATGATGACCGCCACATAATTCTGAAAACTGCAGAAGAAGTTTTTTAAGTTGATGGTTGCTAACCTCATGCCAAGAATGATCATACATAAAGCCGTTGACATCTTAGCAAGAATCATCAGTGAACTATCAATCGTTGAGCCAACATAAGGTATCGTAGCTAAATGGAAATCACAGAAGTAGAAGATTAAAGAAATAAGAAAGCCAATAGTGGCCGGATTCAGTAAGATTTTCTTTAGGCTGATATACTTTTTATCCTGAGTAATAAGATAGCTTGCTAAAGACCAGCCAAGAATATTCATCACAGTCAGAAAAGTAGTGCAGATCATAGCTCCTTGGGTGAAATCAGGAAGCAAGGCTTCAATGATGGGTACACCTAAGAAAGCCACATTGCCAAAGGCAGCTGAAACACATAAAACCCTATTAGTGACATTAGCAAAATGTTTTCTTAAAATAAAAGCCATAACTAGCATCACTAGCAGCATCAATAGCAGTGCCATCAAAAAAGTCAGACCAATCAAATAAGTATTGCTAGTGGAATACGTGACTTTCTGGAAAGAATAGAAAGTCAGCACTGGCTGACAGACCATCATCAGAACCTTTGAAAAGGATTTGATGTGATTCTCCGGAACGGCTTTGAATTTGACTAATAAAAATCCGGGTATGACAAAAAGAAGCACGCCAGCTACCGTTATCAACGTTATTAAAAAATCATTCATTTATTTTTAGCGTGAAAATTATATCATAGACAAATGAACAATTAGATAATTCAAGCAAAGAAAAAGCACTTTATATGGAAAAGTGCTTGCTAGATACGCATATTTTTAATTATTGGCTGTTCACTGAGCAATTAGTGAGCAAGGCCTTGATTAATATTATTTCTTATCTTCTTCGTAATGTTTCTTCAAAGCCGCAAAAGTCTTATCGGAAAGATCATGTTCAATCTTGCAGGCATCGGAATAAGCGGTGTCTTTGTCAACTCCTAAGGAAATCAAAAAGGAGCCGATCACTTGATGACGTTCATAAATCTTGCTAGCTATATTCATACCCGCTTCTGTCAAAGTCAGTTCCTGATGATCGTTAATATGAACATACCCCTTGTCTTCTAGTTTCTTTAAGGCAATTGAAACACTTGGCTTTGAGAAAGACATGGAAGTTGCAATATCGATAGCATGAACAGCCTTCTTCCCCTTTTCCTCAAGCATCAGTATTCGTTCAAGATAATCTTCTTCCGATTCATGTGTGTTCATAGATTTCGCTCCCTGATTTTCTTTATTATAAGTTAAAAGAAAAGAAAGTAATAAAAAATACTTTCCAGTTTAAGGATTTAAATAAAAAAAGGTGAGCAATTAGCTCACCTTGATAGTTACTGACATTGGTGCCCGGGGCCGGAATCGAACCGGCATGAGTGATTAGCTCGCAGGATTTTAAATCCTGTGCGTCTACCTATTTCGCCACCCGGGCAAGAAATGGTGTCTCGTACCAGGTTTGAACTGGTGGCCCCATGATTAAAAGTCATGTGCTCTACCAACTGAGCTAACGAGACAAGTAGCATCGTAACTTTGAAGACTGACAGCAGGTAAGATAGAAATGGCTGGGGTAGGTGGATTCGAACCACCGCATATCAGAGTCAAAGTCTGATGCCTTACCGCTTGGCTATACCCCAAGTAAGGCTATATCGTCACGTCGATTAAGACGTTACGGTTTAATTAATGGTGGGCGGGGGTGGATTTGAACCACCGAACCCGAAGGAACAGATTTACAGTCTGCCGCATTTGGCCGCTTTGCTACTCGCCCATTAATTCGTCTCAACATGCTTGAAGATATGGTGGATGCTAAGAGGTTCGAACTCCTGACCTCCGCCGTGTAAAGGCGATGCTCTTCCAGCTGAGCTAAGCATCCCCGTAATTCAAGCGCTTTGATATTCTAGCAAAGGAAGAAAAGATATTCAAGATAAAACTAAGTCGTTTGACAAGAATAGTTACTGAAATTAAGCATCTAAAGGCTAATAAGGAATAGATATTGCCCTTAAAGACCTTATTTAAGACCTTTAAGGGCAAGAAGTCAAATATTTATCGACTAACGAACGATGGTGGCATCACCATCGGTGCAGGTAACAGAAGTGATCGTATCATCTAAGAAGGCGTTAGTACCAACGGTGACTTTAGCCCAATCAGCCAATGTTCCATTGTACTTGATGGAAGTAAGTTTAGAGCCAAATCCGGCAAAGAAATAATCAGCGATTTTAGTGACGGTCTTTGATAAGAAGAGCGAAGTTACTCGATTACCCATGCCACTATAAGAATAATTAGACGAAGTGGAACCCATGGCTTTATGGCTTCCGGCATCAAGCGTGGTGATACCAGTTCCGATCACCCAATCGGTATAACTATAGAAGGAGGCATTAATTCCGGTAATGGTATAGTTCTTAGAGGCATCCTGATAATCATTTAATTTGCCACCGGCAAAATAGAGATTGTTGCCATCGTGCTTGTATTCTTGTACCTTTGGAATGTAGGTATAAGTCTCCATGTAGTCATAAACACTAGTCACGTTCATATCAACGGCAGTGGCCGTATAGAAATGGGGCACAAGCTCTACATTATCAGCTAATTTTGTTAGATCAACAATTGCTGTGGTATCAGTCTTAGTAGTCCAGCCATTGAAGAAATAAGCAGCTACACCATCACTTTCCTTCTCAGGAAGGTAGCCAGTGTAAGCGACCGTTTCACCGGCTTTGAACTCAATGTCTTTTAGTTTAGTAGTCCCATCCGTGTCATAGAACGAAGCCGTCTTAGAAGTATTAGCTAAGACTGTGATCTTGAAGGAAACACTGCTGACATCAGTGGCATCTTTCTTAGTTACAGTGATGACTTCATCAATCACCGCCTTAGCTAAGACCGTGCCTTGAGTTATTTCGCCCTCGGGAGTCGAGAAAACTAAATCATCGAGTGTTAAAGCTGATAAGACCGGATCCTTGTCATTGGTCTTAGTGGATAGCTGCACCACAATACCAGTCAAATCAAAAGTCTCATTAATATTGTAAGAGACTTTATTAGGAGCGGCAATCAGGATTAATGATTTAACTAAACCTTCGATACAATGCCCCTTCGCTCAATAAGTTAACCGATTCATACAAAAACAGTTAACTATTCAAGAAAACGCTTTCAAAGAAATGCAATAGTTTAACCGTTTTCGCTGTTTTCGTTGACTTTTATAATCACAATAAGCTAAAAAGTACGTGTTTAAGCCACTTTTGATTATTGTATTTGAATAATAAAAAAAAGTTCTTTTACTTTATCGTGCTCAAGTGAAAAGAGCAAATATTAGAATTTCATATATTTTAATTATTCCTGATTTTTATCTATCATATTTGATTTTTAGTTTATTTTTCATATTTTTTTGATTTTTTGGGGAAATTATTTGATTATGTGATTAATTAAATATTTGAAAATATACGAATTGTATGTCTTTTTAATGTTTTCTTGAATTTTTAGCCAAAGATTTTAAATAATGAAAAGACTATTTATAATTTTTTACTTTGATAAAGGTAAATCTCAACTAGCAAATTCAATATGTTGATTATGATTATTACTGTTGAGTTATTACCCTTGAAAGGAATCCTTAAATTATGAAAAAGAACCGTTTACTGTTTGTCTCGGTTTTGGCCTTAGGAATGTTAGCTTCCTGTGGTCAGACTTCCGCTTCCGGAAATTCTTCATCAACCTCCTCGGCCACTTCCGAATCATCTAAAGCTTCTTCCTCTGATGTTTCATCTTCAGAAGTTTCATCATCATCGTCTTCATCATCCTCTTCTTCATCCTCTTCTGCTCCAGTCGAATATACTGTTTCAAAGAACCTGACCGGAGATGGCAGTGGTGACATTGCTTTCTCTTCTGAAACCGCCATTGAAGGCACTACGGTCACGATTACCGTAACTGAAAATGAAGGTTCTAAGCTCAAGGCCATCACTTCTGATCAGGTCACTCTTACTAAAGTCACTGATACTTCCTATACCTTTATAATGGGAACTGAGAATGTTACCGTCAATGCTGAATTTGAGTTCTATCATACAATTTTAGCTTTCAACAACTACACTTCTTATAGTGGTGTTTATTTAAAGGACACCGATGCTCAGGTTGGTGATGGCGCTTTTGTCGGAGACAATCTGACTATTGCCATTTATTTTGATAATCCGACTTCTATCAACTCCTTAAAGCTCTTAGTCAACAGTCTTTCTTATACTTTGGATGCATCTGATGACAGTCATATTTATAAAGTCACCTTTGTTATTCCGGATAAGAACGTTGTCTTAGGCTTGGCTAGCAATTTAAGCAATGCCAGTGAAACAGGCTATTCAGTGACTTTCGATGATATTCCAGTGCTGATTATCAAATCTTAGGCATCAAGGCTGGGGTTAAGTATTCATACGTGACTTTCTATGTCTACCATCGAGCCGGTTATGCTATCAATTCTGTCAGTTACACCGTTGATGGCTCAACTGATGCTGCCACTACCATTTCTAATTATGGTTATTATTCAGTCTATGGTTTATCCGCTAATATCACTATTAAGGTTGATGGTGATTATGTCGGTGAAAAGACTATTACCTATGCTGGAAATGAAAACATCGATATGGACAAATCCACTTTACCTACTAAGGGAACTCCTGGTGATAAGCTTTCTTTCTATCCTGTTGCCAAAGATGGCTACTATATCGTCAAGGCCGAATTCTCCGATTCTTCTATTTCTACCATGACTTATTTCTCTTCCTATGGCAGCATTACAATGCCTAAAGACGACTTAACTGTTACTTTCACTGTTAAAGCCTTGTCCACTATCTCTTCTGTTGAAACCACTCATGTGACTGCAGTCCATTATTATTCAGACTACAATTGCAAAACCGAAATCACCGGTGTCAGTCCTTCTTCGAGTTTGTATGTTGTCTATACCTGCGATGAGGGCTATTCAGTAACTTCACTCAGTGCTAACATCACGGGAGCTAATATTTATTCCGGTTCAGGAATCAACAGCAATGCCTTCAGCCTCTCCTTCTATAATGTAACTGACTTCCCTGCCGCCATTGTCCTCACTCCGACTGTCTCTCAAGCTCACACGGTATCTTTCGATACAGTCGATGGAATGACTTTTGGTTTCTCATCTGGTTTTTCTGCCACCAACTATGTCGGTTCCACTGTTCGTTTCACCGCTGTGGTCTCTGATGGTTATGAATTAGGCTCGATTACTGCTAAGTCCGGTGAAACAAGTGTAACTGTTAACTCCTATTATTCGGCTAATACTTATACCATTACCATGCCCGATGCTGATGTTGTCATATCAGCCGTAGTCACTAAATTAGAGGATGCTAGTATTATTGTGACTGGAATTGGTGGAGCCTCTTCTACTATTTCGAGTTGGTCCCTAACCGGTGCCAAGTCTAAAACCACTCTCTCTACCTTAACTACTTCTACTTCCGGATTCTATGTTACTGAATATGTTAACTATAGTCTTGTTTTAGCAAACAATTCTAAGACTGTTACTATGTCTGTTTCCCAGTCGGGAACTATGAAAGAATACGCACTTACTGCTAACCATCTTAATATTTCCGGATCCTTCCAGATTACAGATGCAAGTGTAAAGGTCTGGTTCACCTTAGCTGACAATACTACAGTCACTCCGACTGTCAGTGCCGGCGACTTAAGTCTGAGCTATAAGATCAATAACGCTGATGTCACTGACTTAACCAATGTCTACACCGGCGATTATGTTGGAGTCAAAGTCAATGACACCGTTGCTTCCACTCAGAAGATTGTCGCCTCAGTTGTCATCGGTTCTTCTTCTACTCCGCTTTCCGCAGGATCAGATGGTTATTATACCTTCACCGCTTCCGCTGACTTCACTTTGAATATCAATCTCAAGACCATCGTCAATTACACCTTGACTGTTGTCAATAACACCGCAGATGATACTCATTCCGCTATCACTACTTCCTCTTATGTCCATACTGCCTCTTATTCTCCTACTATTGTAACTGGTGAAAACGTTTTTGAGGAAGATACTGCCATCACCGTCTATTGTGGTTATTATCCTGGAATCAAGTTTGATGTCACTCAAGGTGACACTGTCTTAGCAACTGGTACTGGAAGCATCAATTACACCTTTGATCTAAAAGCCAATACTACAGTTACATTCTCCAGAGTTTAGTCTAATTTTCTGTAAGAATAAAAAAGGAGGCACTCTTAACGGAGTGCCTCTAATTGGTTAGAAAGGCTAATTATCATGAAAAAAGTATTATCAGTAACTTTAATGGCTGTGTCGTTATTTGCTGTCGGTGCCTGCAAAAAGACCGAGGTCTCAAATGCCAGTGATTCTGCTCAGACTTCTTCGTCGTCTTCGCAAGAAACATCTAGTTCAACCTCGGAGATTACTGAATTCACACCTAAAGCCATCTATGACGCCGTCTTAGCTAAAGCCACCGATTGTGTCTCTTATGACATAGCCTATAAAAGCTATTGGCTGGACTCAGAGGGTACATACACCGTGGGTTTACTTGATAGTTCCGCCCGTTATTATGATAACGATGTCATGATAGGAACCAGTGCCTACAAAGGATATGAGAGCATTGCTTCTATAGGTGCCGATCCTGGTGATAGTACTATTATTTCTCAGGAAGATGTCACTTATCAGTATTTCATGAAGGATTCAAAGTTCCAGTCATATAAAACTTTGAAGCATGAATCCACCATTAGCGGTACTACTCCCTTCAGTCAGTACCTTTATGATGAATATGCTGAAGATGACTCTCATAATATGGATTTCTTCAAAGCAGCAATTGGAGAATTAGGGACTGAAGTTGGTTCTGTCTTAAAGCTAAAAGTATCTTATCCACAAGGTGTAGCAGATCAGGCCTCCACTACCTTCTCGGACTTTAGTTACGTAGTCGATACTTCAGTCGCCAATCAAGGCACCTTGACTATGGGATTCATTCTAGATGACTTCCAGAATTCAACTCAACGCTGGCATTTCTCAGCTACTGTGAATTCCAAAGGTGAAATCCTGACTCTGAAAACCATCATGGAAACGATTGATGATACCAAAGATCCAATTTCCGTCAGCAATTATCGTGAAACGAATTACACCAATATCACCTCTACAGCCTTAGGCAATTATGACACTGCCAAATTACCCAATATTGATACTGACACAGATGTCACCTGGAAAGGAAACCATTATCTTTCAAATAAAGCTGACTTATCTGCTTTAGGCTCAACTCTAACCGCTGATCAGGCCTTTTCGATAATGTCCAACATGTCTGAATACCAGATTGATGCTAAGACTATTACCACCAGTACTAATTACACCGGTGCAACCAGTGACAATTTCTATTATTCAGATACGGGAGTCGGAAAGATCTATGACAATAAGGTCTTTACCTGCGAAGATGATTTGACTTATTCCCCTAAAACCTATGATGACTATGACAATGTCGTCTATGGTGATCATCAAAATATTAAAACTACCACGACAACGGCCTTAGTCGGTTACTATCTCACTAGTAATACAACGACTAAAAACATCACTGCCAATACTTCCACTTCTTCAAGTTCAGCTATCAGAATGTGGCTTAACGAAAACAATGTTCCTAAACAGCAAGTAAGCATCTTTGATTCTTTAGGTTATTCACCGGCCGCTTCTTATAAGAATTCTTGGGCCTTAGCTACCTCCTCTCAGGCTTCCAGCTATATTGTTTCTTCTTCAGTTGAGAACGGAAAAATCACTATTGAAGCCAAAGAATACCTTTCCACTTCTAATTACGATAACCGTTATATTGCTGTCTTAGATGTCGCTACTAGCCGCTTAGAAAAAATCACCTACAATTATCAAGTCACTCAAGACAGTACTGCTAGAGCCTATACTGCCATCACTGATTTATCCTATACCTCAAACGGCAATGCCGCCTAATCAGTAACAATCGAAAGCAAAAAAGCTATAGGTTATTTTATTAGCCTAGAGCTTTTTATTCATTAATTTTAATGATTACAAAAGACTACTTATTGAAAACAACTTCCTTTTAAATAGATAAAATAAAACCGCTGACTAATTGCTTAGTCAGCGGTTGTTTCATTTACTTCTTTTCGTATCCAGGCTTTCCTAAAAGCTTAAACATATTGCTCTTATAGATTTCAACGCCTGGCTGATTGAAAGGGTTAATATTCAATAAGTAAGCTCCAAAGGCTGTGGCACGGAAGAAGAAATACATTAAGTTGCCTAAGACTTTAGGAGTCATCTTACTGATTTCAATCACATTAGCCGGTGTATGACCATTAGTATGGGCATCCAAAGTAGCTAAATAAGCTTTGTCATTGATAAAAGATAGTTTCTTGCCAGCCAAGTAATTTAAGTTATCAAGGTTTTCCTTGTCACTTGGGACACTGGTATCTTCATTGGATTCTTCTTCCTTGATGATAGTTTCAAAGATTACCGGAGATCCTTGCTGGATGAACTGACCTAAAGAATGAAGATCAGTTGTGAATGTCGCTGAAGTACATAATAAGCCTTTATCGTCTTTGCCCTCAGATTCATCAATCAACTGCTTAAGCCATTCCTGCAGCATCTTGTCCTGAGGCTCATAAGAAACAAACATTTCAGTGCCATAATGCTTTTGGGTATTCAGCAAATAACGAGTAGCACCATAATAATAGGCTGGGTTCTTCTTGTAGTCTTTTTCTGAATACTGTTTTTCGCCTTCTTTGATGCCATTCAGGAATTCCTTGATATCAATTCCAGCACAGGCAATCGGAAGCAGACCGACTGGAGTAATGACTGAATATCGGCCACCGATATCATCCGGAATAACGAAGGTTTCATATCCTTCCTTATCGGCTTCGGCTTTTAAAGCTCCACGGGACTTATCCGTAGTTGCATAAACAGCATCCTTAATATATTCTTTGCCGAATTCAGCAATCAGCATTTCCTTGAGTAAACGGAAACTGACAGCACATTCGGTGGTTGTACCGCTTTTAGAGATGACGTTGATGGCAAAACGTTTGCCTTTCAAATGGTTGATAATCTGGTATAAATAATTGCCGGAAAGTGTATTACCAGCAAAGATGATTTCCATCTGCTTCATCGGATATAAGCCGTTGATTGATTCAATGACAGCTCGGGATCCTAAATATGAGCCACCGATTCCAATGACAACCAAAGCTTCATATGTCTTTTGAATATGTTTGGCAGCTTTGATGATCCGATCAACTTCGGATTCAGGAAGCTTGGAAGCATAATCAAGCCATCCTAAGAAATCATTACCGGCACCAGTACGGTTGTCGATTTCATCAGCGATTTCCTTGTTTCTTTTATCAATCTCGGACCAATCCAACTTTGAGAAGGCCGACCCATGCTGAGTTAAAGTTACCATATGATTTTCCTCCAAATTCATTTATTAATGCGCATACATAAATATTATATGCCTACTTAAAGCGCAATCGATGATTTTTATTGCTATGAAAGGACTTTTTTAGCTAAAGACAAGTCATCGGCCTCGGTTACTTTGAACATACTGGCTTTTCCACGGACTAAAGTATGACTTAAAGCAGCACGAATGGCCTTTTTATAGTCATCAGTATCATTTGAATCATAACCAGTCTCATATATTTGAAGTATTTTCTTATAATCGAATACTTGAGGTGTCTGAATCAGATAGGTATTAGCTCGATCAAGATAAGTAATATTACCTTTTTCATCCTGTTTCAGCAAAGAATCGTGAACAGGAATTACAGTCGTGACAGCGTCATATTTCTGACTGGCTTTCTTAAGTTCATGAAGAACATCTTCATCTAAATAAGGTCGAGCCGCGTCATGGATGAAAACAATTCCGTCCTTATCGTCTTTTTTCAAAGACTCTAAAGCATTATAGACAGAAGCGTTGCGGTCTTTGCCGCCAATCACATAAAAAACAATATCGGGATTGATTTCCTTATGGGAGCCGACTATTTTTCTAACTTGATCAAGATCCTCACTATCAACAACTAAGACGATTTTTTCAAAGAAACCGGCTTTTTCAAAAGAAATTAGAGGATAAACAAACAATTCCTGATCATTTATCTTATAAAACTGTTTCTTTTCCTTGATGGTCTCAAAAAGACGGGTTCCATTTCCGGCTAGAAGCAGTATGGCTACATAATTCTGATTTTTATTTGCTTTCATCGTAAAGATTTTAGCATATGAAAGCGTAGGTGTTAAGCTACGTTTTTAAGTCTTTTAAAAGCTAAGCTATCTTGTTTTACTACCCCCTTTAATCTATCCTATTACTAGTGGAGGAACTCTCTTTATGCCTACTTGGGGTTGGATACTGATTATTGTAGCTGGTGTCTTGGTTCTATATGGATTATCAGCTTTAGTCATTTACTTTATTATGAAAGGCATTCAAAAGAAGACTTTTAAAGCCTTAGATGATTTGGTTCCTTATGAAAAGAATCGTCTGAAAAAGCTTTTAGAATGCAAAGAGACTTTAGAAAGAATGAATTATTTTCATTCTCAGCCAATGGCTGATTTATTAGATAAACAGGAAGCAATTGCTAATGGTTCAACAATCGATATGGCCTCTTTAAAGGGTCAGAATGATTTTCTTACTATCTATTTTCAGAAATTCTTCAAAGAAAAGCACTTGGTCCTTAAAAATCCGGAGATTAAAGTCCTTAACGACGAGATAACCAAAACTATGTATATTGATCCGGCTGCCAAAGACAGCCCATATAAGCGTTATGATGATTTAGCTTTCCGATACAACTCCTATCTCGGAATGATGATCTTAGCACCCTTCACCCGTGGGGCTAAAAATCCAAGAGCCCCCATACTGTAAAGTCCTTTAAAGGAGGAGCAAATGAATATTTGGCATGACATCGATCCTAAAAGGATCACACCGGAGCTTTTCACTTCGGTTGTCGAAATCCCTAAAGGCAGTAAGTGTAAATACGAGTTGGATAAGGAAACGGGATTAATCCGCTTGGACCGTGTTTTGTACACAGCCACTTTCTATCCGGCAAACTACGGTTTCATTCCTTTAACGTATGCTGAAGATAAAGATCCTTTGGATGTCTTAGTCCTTTGTGAAGAATCATTGGTTCCTTTAACCTTAGTTCAGTCAAAACCTATCGGAGTCATTCGAATGGTTGATCAAGGCTTCATCGATGAAAAAATCATTGCCGTCTGCACCACTGACCCTTTCTATAAGAACTTCAATGAAATGACTGACTTACCGGATTATGTCGGCAATGAAATCAAACACTTCTTCCAAGTCTATAAGACCTTGGAAGGCAAGAAGACCTCCGTAACTGAGATTGATGACAGCAAAGCCGCTATTGAAGTCATGAAGAAGGATTTGAAATTCTATAAGGAATACATGAAGACAAAAGATCATCTATAGACCTTTAAACTAATCAGTTCCCATCTATAATGAAAGTAAGAAAACAGTTGGAGGAAGAAAAATGAAACTTTTTATCGATACAGCTAATCTAAATGAAATTGAGGAAGCCTCAAAATGGGGATTCATCAAAGGTGTTACTACTAATCCTTCCTTGATTGCCAAAGAAGGTTTGACTCAGAAAGACGTCATCACCAGGATTGCTAAACTGATTGATGGTCCTATTTCAGCTGAAGTCACCGCCAATGACGCTGAAGGTATGATTAAACAAGGCCAGGAACTGCATGCAATCTGCCCCAAGAATATTGTCATTAAATTACCGATGACCCTTGAAGGATTAAAAGCTTGTCAGTTCTTAACTAGTAAAGGCATCCGAACTAACGTAACTTTATGTTTCTCCGTCAATCAAGCCTTACTGGCTTTTGAAAGCAACGCTTCTTTTGTTTCACCGTTCTTAGGACGACTGGATGACAATGGCTGGGACAGCAATGAACTGGTCAAGGAAATCATGGCCGTTAAAAAGAATTACGGTTATAAGAGCGAAGTCATCATGGCTTCTATCAGAAGCGAGCAGCATGTCAAGCTCTGTGCCTTAGAAGGAGCTGATATTGCGACTGTTCCATATAAGGTTCTAGTAAAACTAATTCAGCATCCGCTTACTGACAGTGGATTGAATCAGTTTGCTCTCGATGCCAAAAAGACTGCAGATCTGAAAAAGTAGTTTCAAAACCTAAACTCAATAAAAACAGCTTGATAAGTAACCCTTATCAAGCTGTTTTTTGAATTTATCTGATTTGCTTCTTAGAATGAGAAGATTGATTTACTTCAGGACATCATAATCACTGGCATTAAATACCGAGATTCCGGATTCTTCAACATAATCCAAAACAGCATCAGGCATATAAACATCGGTATTGGCGGTGGTATTCAAAGCAAATTGAGTGCCTTTGATATGGAAGTAGTTGCTTGTGGAAAGAAAATCAATCGTAAGAAGATCGTAAGTCTTGTTTTCATCAAATGAACTGCTTTCAGTATCATAGCAATTATAAGTGGTGGTATTGGTTTTATCGGAATCGTCCTCACCCATCCAATTTCGGATGGTGCTGCCAGAGATGTTTTTTATGACCTTGAGGGCATTGTTGAAAGGACTGGCTTTAAACAAGGTTTTCCGAATGGCTTTGCCTTTACTGATATTGCTTCTTATGCCTGCTAAATTATGGACAGCGATTAATTCGTTTTTGGAATAGGAGAGTCCCCAGCCTTGCTTCTTAGCTTCATATAACATAGCTGAAGGAATCCATTTATTCAGTTCATAATATCTTCTGAAAGTAGAATCAAACTCCGAATTCATTTCTACTAGTGACTGATAGGAAGTATTAGCTTCATTGATCTTAGCAATGATAGTCTGATCTAAATCGGAATCAGGCAAAGAAGCATAACTAGTAGCTGAATAGGAGCCATAGGAGACCACACTCTTAGTTGAAAGACTGGTTTTGATCTTGCCGTAATACTTGCTGTTCGAGCCCGCCTGAACATAAGGAAGAGTTCCGACTTTCTGCTTTTCACTTTGATGAGTGTGAGCACCGATGATGCCGTTGATTCCAGAATCAAGATTGTATTTATTTCCAAGGTTATTAATATAGCCGTTGGAATCCGTGACACCATCATGAACCACTAAGAAAATCAAATCACAGTTGGCTTCTTTTAATTTAGTGATTTCATTATCGATATAGGAAGTAGCAGAAGTAAAAGTATAGCCATCGATATTGCTCGAAAGGATATCCGATTCCTCACCTGGTCCAATAGCGCCGATGAGTCCATATTTGACACCACTAGGAGTAGTATAGGAATAACTCGGCTTGGCCCAAGTCACTTGCTTATTGTTATAGTCTAAGATATTGCAAGCTAAGAAAGGAAAAGGTGAAGTTTCGCTTAATGCTTCAATAGTAGAGACTCCCCAATCAAATTCATGGTTGCCAATAGTCATGGCCTTAACACCCATGTCACCTAACAATTCATCCGTCAAGTTCTTGTTCTTAAAGGATAGATAGCCACCCTGCCAACTGTCACCGGCTGAGACTATGATTGAAGAATCTTTATCATAGTCAGGATCACTTTCAATAGCTTTCTTCAGTCTAGCAATACCAGGCTCAATCGATGTTTCGTCACTTGTATCAACATCAAGGCTTCCATGTAAGTCGTTAATTGAAAAAATTGTTGCATATTTAGGCTTATTATTAGAAGTAGATGAATCAGATGTAATCTCACTATCAGTAGAAATCTGACTAGAAGACTGGCTAGAAGACTGATTAGAAGATGTACTAGAGGAAGTGGAATCAAAAGTAGGTAAATCAAAAGTGCAGGAAGAAAGAAGAAGAGCTAAGAAAAATCCAAAGACTGTCTTGATTTTCATATTTCTATTTCAAAAGAATCTCGTTTTCTTTCCTATTAAACATACAATAGCCGTCTTCATTATAAACATTTTTACGATTATATATGAAAGGCTTTAGATTGGTGTCGGTAAAAACGCCGCCGGCCTCAGTGACAATCAGCTCCGGAGCACAGACATCCCATTCCTTAGTCGCATTAGTATAACGAATGCAGCAATCAGCCAGACCGCTAGCTATAGCAATAGCTTTAGTTGAGGCGCCTAATTTCTGGATTTCTTTGATAAGAGTCTTATGTTTATTGAAGACTGTTTCTTCTTCCTTGTTGACATGAGTCATGCTGAAAACCAAAATCAAGTCTTTGGTTCTAGAAGAAACATGCATTCTGGTTTTATGGCCCTCAGCATCCACATAATAGGAGCCTTGTCCAATGACAGCATAGGCATAAGCCTGTTTCATTGGAACACCAATGACAGCCACCACAGGGTGTCTATCTTCAACTAACGCCAGGTTGACACCAAAGGAGCCATCATGATTGACAAAATCCTGAGTGCCATCAAGAGGATCAATGATGAAAATCTTTTTAGCCTGCATTCTTTTCACATCATCGATGTCTTCTTCACTCAGCCAACTGATGTCTTTGAAGCAGGAAAGGGTGTCGCGGATGATTTTATTGGAAGCCAAGTCAGCATCAGTCACCGGAGAATGGTCAGCTTTTAGCTTAACGGTAAACCCGGCCTGATAAATCCGTTTGATTTCCAGGTTGGATTTTTTAACCGCTTCAATCATCTTCGCTAATTCAGTTTCGTACATTATTCACTTAAGTCCTGAGTCTCATTCAAAGCTTTCAGCACTTCCTTGATTTCCGCAAAGTCATGAACCTTGCAGCCACTGGCAGCAAGATGTCCACCACCGCCAAACTTGATGGCAACCTTCTGAACATCTTTGGTGCCATCGCTTCTTAATTCGACTCGGATATTTCCGTCATCCTGTTCTACAAACAAAGCCCATAAAGGTCTTCCATCCAGCATCGAAAGCAAATTGACCTTCCCAGAGGCATCATTCTGAGTGATGCCTAAAGAGAGATAGTCCTCCTTATGGCAGATACAGTAAGTGACTAAATCATCGACTTCAAAGTGAGTATAGATAAAGGAACGCCACTTTAAGTCTAAGGAACTCTGGCGATACAGTTCCCGATAAATGGTTTTATATTTAGCACCGGCTTTAACAAGCTGAGCAGCAATCTCGAAAGTCTCCGGTTCAGCATCGAACTGGAATCTTCCTGAATCAGTCACTAATCCTAGATAAAGATAGGAAGCAGCCTCTGAGGGAATATGTCCGTATTTTCTTAACAGACAGGCAGTGATTACTTCACTGGCGCTGGCTGCCGATTCCACTCGATAAGTCAAAAAGTCATTCTTGACGCTCTCAATATGATGATCGACGCAAACAATTTTCGGAGCCAAAAGAATTCTTTGATCTTCCACTCGTGGCAAATCCGATAAATCAACCATGATTGCTAAGCTGTTAGTGATGGTCTCCACACTGACATCATCGCTAGGTTCAATAAAGGAAGGGAGATAAGAAGGATGAGAACCTACGGCATAGATTTTCTTAGTCGGAAAAAGAGCCTGCAAGGCTTTTTTGAGACCCATCACTGATCCGACACAGTCGCCATCCGGGTTCTTGTGTCCGAAAATAACCATTGAATCCCACTTCTCAATCTCATCGAAGACCGCATCGCCAATCTCGCCGTTAATCATTTCATTTCTCCTAATTTTTTGAAAATAAAAAGCCCGGTTGGGGGCTTTAAAAAACGTTAATTGAATGATGACTAGTTATTGTCATCGTCATCATCAGAATCAGATTCCTTATCACCCTCTTCACCGGAATCGTCACCATCGTCCTTAATATCTTCCTTGTCACTCTTATCATCGTCAGTCTTGCCATCATCGTCATCATCCTCATCCTCAGAATAAACATCGTTCATATCAATATGAACATTCTCAAACTTTTCATGTTCACGTAAGACCCAAGTGTTGTTCTCTTTGATGACAAAACGGCCATCCAAAGTCAAAGCAGTATAGAACTTGGAAGCTAAAGTCAAAAGCTGATTCTCATCAGTAATGCCAGTTTCCTGACCAACACCTAAAAGCAGTTCTCCAAAAGCCATCGGAGTGGACTTGCTGCCATTAGCAGCATAAGCCTTAGAAAGAACATCATAAGCAGCATCAACTAATGAAGGTTTATCAGCCATAATTTTATCTCCTCTAGATTATTATACTAATTTATAAAGAGTCTTATAAAGTATACACTTATACAGCGATTTATTAAAGAAAAAAATTCTAATCAGAATGACTTCAAGCCTCCTTCGAGGCTTCTTCCTTGTCCAAAGAGACCATATGGTCAGGAGCTGAGACAGCAATCAAGTCTAAGGCATTAGCTAAGACCGTCCTGCAGGCTTCGACTAATCCTAGACGCTCTTTGGAAAGCTCAACATTGGCATCATCAAGAACACGGCACTTAGTATAAAACTCATTGATTGACTGAGCTAAACTATGAACATAGTTAGTGATCTTATAGGGTTCGTTCTCTTGGCAAGCCACCTTAATGACATTGCTAAAGTCCTTCAAACTGATCAAAAGATTCTTCTCACTTTCCGAGACTAATAAGTCAGCTTTGTAGTTGATGGGATAGAAAGCGGCACCGTTTTTAATGATTCCGCAAAGTCTGGCATGCGTGTACTGAGCATAATAGACTGGGTTTTCACTGCCTAGGGTTTTGGCTAAATTGATATCAAAATCCAGATGGGAGTTGCTGGAGCGGGAAACAAAGAAGTATCGAGCGGCATCCACACCGACTTCATCAATCAGTTCCTTCATGGAGATAGCATTGCCGGTTCTCTTAGACATCTTGAATTCTTCCCCGTCTTTAAATAGACGGACCATCTGAACTAGAGAGACAGTCAGCTTTTCTGGATCATGACCTAAATCTTTTTCAGCCGATTTCAAACGGGTGACATAACCATGATGGTCAGCTCCGAATAAATCAATCAACAAATCAAATCCACGGTTGAACTTATCATTGTGATAAGCAATATCCGGTAAAAGATAAGTATAGGCGCCATCGGATTTAACTAAGACTCGATCCTTGTCATCGCCATCCTTTGTAGTGTTAAGGAATAAAGCCCCGTCTTTTTCATAGCAATTAGGTTTCAAAAGGGTTAATACCTTTTCTACTTCACCTCGGTCACGAATAGCCTTTTCAGAAGAATAGACATCCTGGTCAACTCGGAATTCATGGAGATCTTTCTTGATATTATCCATCAAGAAATTAGAACCATATTTCTTAAAGAAATCAAGATGGCTATCAGGATCAGAAACATATTTATCGCCAACTTCATTCTTCAGTTTCTTAGCTAATTCAATTATTTCTTCCCCATGATAACCGTCTTCGGGAAGATCTCTTTTCACATTGAACAATTCTAAATATCGGCAAATAAGGGAATTGCCTAAATTGGTTATCTGATTTCCTGCATCATTGATATAGTACTCACGAGTGACTTCATAGCCAGCCTTCTTATATAAACGGGCAATACAATCACCTAAGGCGGCACCACGGGCATGACCTAAATGAAGAACACCGGTCGGGTTAGCAGAAACATATTCAATGTCCACCTTCTTGCCTTTGCCTAAATCCAAGTCACCATAATGCTCATTCTTGTCAACAATGACTTTGATGATTGAGCCTAATTCATCCTGCTTAACAAAGAAATTCAAGAAGCCAGGCATGGCCGGCTCAACTTTGTCAACTCCGTCAAGCTTAAACATACCAGCCATTTTATTGGCTAACTCAATGGGTTTAAGACCTAGCATCTTAGCTTTACGTAAAGCAATGTTAGAAGCATAATCGCCATGATCACGATTATTGGAAGCCGTTAAGATGATATCCTGATCCGTAACAGCGCACTTCAGATCGGTAAGGATCTTTTTAAGTTCTTCTTTGATTTCTGTCTGAATATCCATAATGGTTTCTCCTAATTTTTAATTACCAGTGTAGTAACAGTGACCGTAATCGCTTCTTCTTTTCCAACCGGCCCGACTTTTTCGGAGGTGTTGGCGTGAACGGCTATCCGGCTTTCGTCTAAGTTAAGTAAGTGGCTAACAGCTTTTTTGATGGTTGATTTATAGGGTAACAGTTTAGGCTTTTCAAGGACAATATCGATAACCGTATTGCTGATCTGATAGCCAGCTTCTTTCACCTTGCCAAGAGCAAAAGCAAGGATGTTCTTGGAATCAAGACCTAAGGTTGACTCTTTGCTATCAGGAAAATAAGTCCCGATATCTTCAAGTCCAACAGCCGATAGCAATGACTGTGACAGGGCATGAAGAAGAATATCGCCATCTGAATGAGCAACGGTTTTATAAGGAGAAGGAATCTTCTCACCAGCTAAAAGCAGGTATTCGCCTTTTTCCAACCGATGAATGTCATAGCCATAGCCCACTCTGATATCCATAAACTATTTCTTAGCGGCAGCGGAACGGATGTAAAGAATATCGCCGTCTTTGACAACGTAGTCTTTGCCGACCGTCTGCATCTTGCCGGCATCCTTGACGGCAGCTTCACTGCCAAGAGTATGAATGTCATCATAAGAATAAACTTCAGCCTTCAAGAAGAATTTCTGGAAATCGGAATGAATGACACCAGCACATTCCGGGGCCGTCATTCCTTCATGGAAAGTCCAGGCACGGACTTCATCTTCACCGCCGGTGAAGAAAGTACGTAAACCTAAGATATTGTAAGCAGCAATCGTGATTTTATCCAAACCGGTCTGGTTAGTTCCTAAAGACTCCAAGTAATCCTTGCGGTCCTGAGCAGAGACTCGGCTTAACTCTTCCTCAATCTTAGCGGAAACCGGAATGCATTCAGCATGGTTTTCCTTGGCAAACTGAGACAAAGTGGCAAAATATTTGTTCTTCATCGGATCAGCGTATGATTCCTCATCAACGTTTCCGACATAAATGATTGGCTTCATCGTAATAAGATTGAAGTTAGAGACCAAAGGCTTTTCTTCAATCGTCAAAGCAGCGGCACTAGCCATCTTCTCATGCTGTAGGCAATCAAGGATCTTCTTAATGGCGCTGACTTCCAAAAGCTTTTCCTTATCCTTAGTCATTTCAGCTGTGCGGCCGATTTTCTCAAAACGTTTGTTTAAAACATCGATATCAGAAAGAATCAGTTCCAGATTGACTTCAGTGACATCACTGATAGGATCAACAGGACGTCCGTTGTAAGAAACAACTTCCGGATCATCAAAACAACGGACAACATGAATGATACTATCCGTGTTTCTGATGTTTCCTAAAAACTGGTTTCCTAAGCCTTCACCTTTGGAGGCTCCTTTAACAAGACCGGCAATATCAGTAAACTCAAAAGTAGCCCGAACCTGTCTCTTCGGACTAAAAATTCTGACCAGTTCATCAAAGCGGGGATCCTTTACTTCCACGATTCCAGTATTAGGCTGAATAGTGGCAAAAGGATAGTTTTCGGCTAAGACGTTGCTATTGGTGATTGCATTGAACAAAGTGGATTTCCCGACATTGGGTAAACCGACGATACCAGCTGTTAAACTCATTTTCTGTACTTCTTTCTTTGATACTTTTGCAATAGGCTAAAAACCTATCGGACACACAAAAACAAAATGGCAACAACCATTATAGTAAATATAAATATATATTCAAATAGGGAGCGAATTTTTTAGCTTTTCAGAACGGCTTTGATTTCACTGTCTGTACTTGGCCAGTAGTTATCTAACAAGGTGAATTTCGTGGGAGTGGAGGTTGAATCAACTAGATACAAAGTATAATCGCCATTCAGTTTGGCTTTGACTTTATCGTAGTCAATTCTGCCATTAGGAATGACATTCATCGTAACCCCGCCTGTGACTAACGGATTTAAAGAACTATCGACAAAAGTCATCTTGACGGCTTTTGTCATTTTTCGATAAACGATCTTAGTGACTTGACTAGTGAAGGAGGTCGTGCCAACCAAAGGAAGGGCAGACTTAGTAAGGGCAGCGTCAGAATAAAAGCCATCAAAGCAGTAATCAACTGACGAGACTGTAAAATCAGTAGCCAACGAAGCTAATTCAGTTTCCGTGATTTTATCCCCATCCGAACAATAAAGCAGAGTATCTTCAACTCCGGTTAAAGCCGTACTGGCGGCTGAATAAGTCTTAATATCCAAAACTAATTTGTATCCGATATTAAGAGTCAGGGTGAGATCATCATCAGTCATATACTGATACGTAAAAGCTGCACCGTTAGAATCCACAAATTCAACTGGATCAAGAATATTGTCAGTGACTTTAGCTAAATAAGTTTGAAGGACAGAAGAGAGGTCCTGACCTTTTTTGATGGTGGAAACCTCATCTTCAAGTTTAGCTCCGGTATACCCAGTTGGATAAGAAGCCTTCAAAGTAAGAACCGGATAATCGTCATACTGAGCAATTAAAGTACAATCAGTCGCAGGAAGCTTATCACTGTTGAATAAGAAATCTTTGCCAGCTAATTTGTAGCCTAAGAAATCAGCTTTATCCTTTGTAGGTGTATGATTAGTCAAGAAGTCAGAACCAAGTATGTCTTCAGAATAATAATCGGTAAAAGTATCAGTAGTGTTATCGCCTACTTTGCCGCCATTATAATCTAAAACAACTTGAATCTTATCATTCCATTTGAAATAAATATCCAGACTCTTTGTATTGATTTCCGAGGAGATATTGAAAGGCTGATTGAAACTGCTGTCTAAATAGTAGCCGGCAAAACGTTTGGCCTTGGTATCACTAGGATAATAATAAGGCCCTGTACCAGTGAAATCGACTCCTAAAGACGAAGAGATCTTTTCTTCTATCTGAGTCTTAATTACTTCATTCTTAGCCTGGAAAGAAACATTCTCTTTGCCATCAATGTTGAAATGCAAAGTGAAGGTCGGATCTTCAACCCATTGAGCAGTAAGCTTCAGGGTCGAATCAGTTGTGACTGGGAAACACATGGACTCAGAGCCAAAGGCGGTATCAAAGCGATAAGCTCCTGCTGTTTGAGCCGTATCCAAAACAAAGTGTTTATTGTTTTCACTGTCGACTTGCTCAACCAAAGGATATTCACTGGCCCAATAATTAAAAGTCTTGTGGCTAGCAGTGGCCGTAGGAAGATAATCAGTAGAAGAAATATTCATGGTTGCATATCCGGATAAGACACCATTGGAATAGCTAGTTGTCGTATTCTTGGGATCAACTAAGACTCCAGCACTGTCTTTACCGGTTCCTAAATCAAATGTGATAGTCGACAAAGGTTCAAAATAAGCATAGAAAGTAGCTGTCCCATAAGGGTAATAATAATAAGCCTCATTTTCATAAAGATACTGTTTGATAGTGGTATAAGAGCCTTGGGAATTCTTTTCTCGCCAACCGACAAAATAATACCCAGACTTTATCGGATCAGGAATAGTTACCTTGACCGGAGTATTTGATTGTCCTTGCAAAGTATCAGTCGAGAAACTGTCATCGGCAAAACTGCCACCATTAAGAACAAACTTAATAGTACCAACAGAATACTTTTGGCATCCGGCTAAAGAGCCAAGCGATAAAACCAAGGTTAGAGCCACAATTCTTTTATGCATGATTGCTTTTATTATACTAAATTTCAGCAAATAAAGGAATATATCTCAAGCAAATGACAAAACAAAAACCGCCAGCCAAGAAAGCTGACGGTTAATGTTAATTAGGATGATTAATGACGTCCGTGATTGTTGTTATTGTGGAAGTTATTGAAGCGAGGACGTTCAGGCTGTTCAACGAATCCTTCCGGCTTAGGTAAGAATTCACGATGGGAGACATCAATACGACCCTGAGGATCGATATTGGTGATTAAGACCTTTAAGGTATCGCCTAAATGGCAGACGTCTTCGACTGAATTGACACGGTTCCAGCCAAGCTTGGAAATGTGGCAGAGAGCATCAGTGTTTCCAAACAATCTTACAAAGGCACCATAGGCTTCAATTCTGACAACCTTGGCATCATAGGTTTCGCCAACTGCCGGAACCTTAGCAATGCCCATAATCTCATCATAAGCCTTTTCAATCATCAGCTTATTGACAGAATAGACGATGACTCTTCCATCATCGTTGATATCAATCTTAACTTCACCATTGCAATCCTTGACAATGCCGTTGATGACCTTGCCCTGAGAGCCAATGACTTCACGGATCTTATCAGGAAGAATATTGAATCTCTTCATCTTGAGAGCATAATCAGAAAGCTCATGACGAGGTTCAGGAATAGCCTTAAGCATAACAGCTAAAATCTGTTTTCTAGCCGGCTTAGACTGAGCCAAAGCCTCAGCTAAGACATCACGGGTAATACCACGGATCTTGATATCCATCTGCAAGGCAGTAATACCATTAGGAGTACCGGCAACCTTGAAGTCCATATCACCGAGATGATCTTCCATACCCTGAATATCGGTAAGAATCGTATAAGGATGCTTGCCATCTAAAGGTCCGGAAGTGATTAAGCCCATAGCAATACCAGAAACAGGAGCCTTAATCGGAACACCGGCATCCATCAAAGCCATGCAGGAAGCGCAAATGGAAGCCTGAGAAGAGGAACCATTGGATTCACAGACATCAGCGACGCAACGAATCGTATAAGGGAATTCATCCTCAGAAGGAATGACATAAGAAAGAGCTCTTTCGCCTAAAGCGCCATGACCGATTTCACGACGGCCAGGAGTACCCATACGGCCAAGCTCACCAACTGAATACGGCGGGAAATTGTAGTGATGCATCCAACGCTTGGAGGTATCACCGGAGATATCATCAAGAATCTGAGCATCATCCAAAGATCCTAAGGTGCAGGCAGAAATTACCTGAGTCTGTCCACGGGTGAACATAGCTGAGCCATGAGCACGGGGAAGAATATGAATCTGAGCATCCAGAGGTCTGATTTCATCAACCTTACGGCCATCAGGTCTGACTTTATCAACCGTAATCAAGCGGCGGACTTCGTTTCTGACGACAGTTTCTAAGACTTCCTTGGCTTCGTTGACAGCGATGTCATGAAGCTGAGCAGTCTTATATTCCTTCTGGTCAACAATATCGACGACTTCCTTCTCTAAAGCATCAATGGTGTTCTGTCTTTCAAGTTTGTCGAAGATAGAGACAGCCTTGATGATACGGTTTTCAGTAGTCTCACTCTGACCAGCAGTGACATGATTGCGGCAATTGGCGGCAAAAGTCTCATCGATCTTGTAAATATTGAGAGGACGCTTAGTCTTGCCAACCTTGGCGACAATATCCTTTTCAAACTGGCAAAGCTTCTTGATAGCTTCATGACCGAACATGATAGCATTGAGCATATCCTCTTCGGAAACTTCAGCAGCACCTGCTTCAACCATGTTGATAGCTTCATAAGTTCCACCAACAGTCAGGTTAATATCAGACTTAGCATTTTCAGCAACGGTCGGGTTAATGACGAACTGTCCATCAACACGTCCAACCTTAACGCCAGCAATAGGTTCATCAAAAGGAATATCAGAGATGCAAAGAGCTAAAGAAGAACCAAACATAGCAGTCATATCACAGGCGGCATCAGGATCACAGGACATTACAGTGGCTGTAATCTGAGTCTCATTGACATATCCTTCAGGGAACATCGGACGGATAGGACGATCGATTAAACGGGAAACCAAAGTCTCACGAGTTGACTGACGTCCTTCTCTTCTTAAGAAAGATCCCGGAATCTTGCCGGCAGCATACTGTCTTTCAAAATAGTTGACAGTAAGAGGGAAGAAATCCTGACCTAATTTAGCTTCTTTAGCACCGCAGACAGCGCATAAGACGGCAGTGTCATTGTATCTGACAAAACAGCTACCATCGGCTTGCTTGGAAATTTCTCCGGTTTCGACTTGGAGCTTTTTTCCATAGAAGTCTAGCGTAAACACTTCTTTTGACATTTGTTAGTCCTCTTTCTATTTATTATATAAATACTGGTTTATTCTAACATAATACAGGGGTTGGGTGAGAAAATAAAAAGAGGATTAAGTTCAAAATCGAAGCTTAGTCCTCAATCTATCGGCTTAATCAAAATCAATTTTATCGTTTGGATGGTATTTCAGATAAATTCTTCGGTAATAGTCTCTCCATAAGAGATAGACATTCTCACGTGAATATTTATCAGCCATTTGCTTAGCTAAAAGAGTGGCTTTCTGATAATATTCATGATCATTCTTCAGTCGTCTTAGTTCTTTTGAAAATCCGAGATTATCATCAGCTTTAGGATAATCCCCAATAAGGATGTCTTCATAAATGCTAAGATTTCTGACTACATATGGATTGCCAATATTGCAGTTTTCCAGTAATGCCATTGGAAATAGTTCATTATAAGAAGGTAATAAGAAGCAGTCAGCGGCATTGTAGATTTCCTGCATCTCACTTCGGGAACGGATTCCTAAGAAACTGAGATTATCTCTCTTAGTCTCCATCTCTTTCTTAAGGTTCTTATATCCTTCCGTGATAGCACCAAAGGAGAACCCACCTGCCCAAATGAAATACATATCAGGATTCTTTTTAGCAACATCAATGAAATCCAGAATACCTTTCCTAGTCTGTACTTGCCCAACACCTAAAACTACGAACTTATCCTGGGGAATATGGTATTTCTCTCGGAATTCTTTTTTCTTTTCTTCAGAGGCTTTGAAAAAATCCTCCTGTGAAACAAAATTTGGAATATAAGTAATACGTTCCCTATCAATACCGAATTTAACTAAATCCGGAATAAAACTAGGATTGACAACCACTATTTCCTTGGCGGCTTTATAGAATTTAGTTACATAAGCACAAAATAATTTGAATGCCCATTTAGGAAGCCTAATTGATCCTTCCAAAGTATTAGGCAGAAAATGAACAAAGCAGATGGAAGCGCAGTTCTTTCTTTTCATAATGGAATAATACTGAGGGTTGACTGAATGAACATGATATAAATCATATTTATGACCATGTTTGTTATAAGCCAAATCAAAATCATTCTTTCCTAATTCTTCAATTAAACGGGTTTCTTCAATATAAACACTGCCTACCCCTTGAGCCGGAGCCGAGGTAGCACGAGAAAGCATATCAATTGATAGTTTCCGAGTTTCTTTTTTCATTTGAGACTAGTATAAAACTTAGTGCTTCTTTTTTCACCAAAGAATTACGTGGCTTTCAGAAAACTGCTCTGCCAATTCTTAGAAGAAAGAGCTCCTCCGTCTAAATAGATAATGAGGGGTGATACCCTCTTCATCATAAAGGAGGAGCTCTTACTGAATGATGAATCCACTTTTCATCAGGGGGCGGGGGATGAAGGCGCATTATTTGTTTTCCCTATCCGAACAGGAAAAGGAGGTACAGGGTGGAAGATCTCATCCTTGTACTGGTCATCTTGCTCTTGCTACTAAAGGAGCTCAACAATGGTGACCAAGGCAAAAAAAATCGCTAGCATAAGCTAGCGGTCTAAGTGCGCCGGAGTTCCCCAACTCCATTACATATTTAAAGTATAGATGAATTGGTAACTGCTTTCAAGTTTCGTCATCTTAAATTTGTTTGAAATTTAGATAGTAATTCCTAATATCAAAACATATTTTGCTATAATCTAACCATCGAGGATTATTTATGAATAAAGATTTACAGAAACTCTATTCTCTTCTTTCACAGATGGAAGTCTATTCTCATGCCGGTCAGATTATCAACTATGATTTAGAAACCGCTGCTCCAAAGGGTGGAATGAGTGATGATGCTAGGGATATGTCTGAGTTTTCTTCAATGTCGTATAAGATTGCAAAAAGCAAAGAATACATTGGCTTAGTAAGCAAGCTTTATAAAACCGGCTATGACAAACTCAATATTTGGGATAAAAAGCTTGTCAAAGAGCTTTATAAAGAGGTTCAAAAAAGTCGCTATGTAGACATCAAGACTCAAAAAGAAGCCACTACTTTATACAACAATTCTTATATCATTTGGGCTAAGGCCAAAGAAGATAACAACTATCAGGAATTCGAACCCACTTTAAATAAAGTATATAAGATGCAGAAGAAGTTGCTTCTTTTAAGAAAGAATTGTGACAAAAAGAATCTTTACAACACATTGTTCGATGATTATGAAGAAGGATTCACAACAGTTGATCTTGATAAGTTCTTTGATGATTTAGAAAAAGGCATTGTCCCACTGCTCAATAAAGTAAGAGCTGCTACCTATGTCCCACGGCATGATTTCTTAACCAGAAAAGTTTCTTTAAACAAGCAGGAAGAATTCACAAAAGAAATTTTAAAGTTCAATGGTTTTGATTTCAACCGGGGCTCCGTCTCCACTACTATTCATCCCTTCACCGAACAGTTTGGGCCTAATGACGTTAGAGTCACAACCCATTATTATGAAACTAACTTCATCTCCAATATGTATTCCATCATCCATGAAGGCGGACATGCTCTCTTTGGTCAGAACATACCTAAAGAAGTTTACACTCATCATTTAGGTGAAGGCTTCTTAAGCATGGCCAAACATGAATCCGTTTCCCGTTTCTATGAGAACGTCATTGGAAGAAGCAAAGAATACATCCAAGCTATCTACCCCGCTTTCCTGAAGATCTTTGCTACCGAAATGGGTGATGTCTCAATCAATGATTTCTATGAAGGCGTCAATTATGTTGACTTAAACAATCCACTAAGAACTGAGGCTGATGAGTTAACTTATTCCCTCCATATCATTATCCGGTACCGCCTTGAAAGAGAAATCATGTCCGGTAAAGCCGATTTCAAAACCTTAAATCAGGAATGGAACAGGCTCTACAAGAAAATACTTGGCATTGATAACAAAGATGACAAAACCGGTATATTACAGGATGTCCATTGGGCATCCGGATTCGGATATTTCCCAACTTATTCCTTAGGAAACGCCTTAAACTGCATCTATGTGAAAGCCTTAGACAAGGATATAGATCTTAAGAAGACCGTTTTAGAAGGTCATATGGATCTCATTCTTAAATGGATGAAAGATAATGTCTTCAAGAAAGCCGCTCTGTTAAATACCAAGAAATGGATCAAGGACATCAGTGGCGAAGAATTCTCGGCTCAGCCTTACGTTGATTACCTGACCAATAAATACACTGAAATCTATCATTTGAAGTAGACTTTGAAGTACATCTAAGCCTTTTATTCCATTTTTCTTCCTTAATAAAACTAATCATTTATAATACTTAGTAGTTTAATAAACCAAGAAAGGATAACAATCATGGTTCAACATTTTAATGGTAAATTCGATAAGTTAGATCAAGTAAAGCTTGACCGACCTGACAAAGAAAGCATTGTCTCTGCCCTAAAAGACATCGATAGCAAATTAGTCAACGCTAAGACAGGAGAAGAAGCCATCAAGGCAGTAAAGGATTATTTTGCTTTGACGGATGATGTTTCTACTTCTTTTGCCTTGATCTATATCCGTCATACTATCAATACAACTGATAAAGAATATACTGACTTAAGCAATTTAGTGGATGAGATCGGTCCAAGTGTATCCGAAGCAACTAATGAAGTCGACAAAGACCTCTATAACAGCAATTTCCGTGCTGAATTGGAAAAGGAATTTGGAAAACTCTACTTTGAAGAAGTCGCTCTTTCAATGAAGACGTTCTCACCTGCCATTGTTCCCGACCTTGTTGAAGAAAACAAATTATCCAGTGAATACGTCAATCTGATTTCGGGAGCTTTGATTGAATACAAAGGTCAGAAATACTCCATTCCTCAGATGGGAAAGTTCACCACTTCCTTAGATCGAAAAGTCAGAGATGAAGCCAATAAATTAGTTTGGGGATTCTACTCTGATAATGATAAGAAGATTGGCGACATCTACGACCGAATGGTTAAAGTCAGAACCAAGATTGCCAAAACCTTAGGATACAAGAATTTCCTACAGTTAGGTTATGATCGAATGGGAAGATTGGATTGGACACCTAAGGATGCTGAAATTTATCGCAAGAAGATTCTTGACTACATCGTTCCGCTTTCTGAAAAGATCTGTGCTGATCAAAAAGACCGTTTAGGATTTGGTGATGACACCAAGTATTATGATTACTCTATCTTCTATAAGACGGGTAATCCGACACCTAAGGGAACACCCGACGAATTAGTTCAGGATGCTCAGAAGATGTATGCTGAATTATCACCGGTTGCCAGCAAATACTTCAATTTCATGGTTGACCACAATTGCTTGGATTTAGTTGCTAAGCCTGGAAAAGCAGGTGGCGGCTATATGGATTATATTGCTGGATTAAAGACTTCTTTCATTTTTGCCAACTTCAATGGTACCAGTGCTGATGTCGATACCTTAACTCATGAATTCGGTCATTCACTGCAGGGATTCTTAGGTGGAAGCCAAGAAGTTCCGGCTTATCGAAATCCTGGAATGGAATGCTGTGAAATGCATTCAATGTCCATGGAATACTTAACCTATCCTTGGATGAAGCTTTTCTTCAAAGAAGACACGGACAAATACCTCTATCAGCATCTTTGCGATGCTATTACTTTTATTCCTTATGGTTGCATCGTCGATGGTTTCCAGACTTATGTCTATGAGAACCCCGATATTACCCATGAAGAAAGAAAAGCCTATTGGAGAAAATTGGAGAAAGCCTATTTGCCTCATAAGACCTATCAAGGCAATGATTTCTTGGAATCCGGCGGTTGGTGGATGAGACAGCATCACATCTTTGAGAATCCGCTTTACTATCTTGATTACACTATTGCTCAGGTGGTATCTCTTGAATTCTTCAATGAATCCAATGTTGATCGCGAAAAAGCCTTTAAGAAATATATTGCCTTTGATAAGTTAGGTGGCACTCTTCCTTTCCGTGCTCTCTTAAAGAAAGCCGGAATCAAGAACCCAATGGATGATGACACCTTAAAAGATGTCGCTGCTTCCATCATGACTTATCTAAATCAGTTCGATCCTCGTAAATTAGATAAGTAATCAATCTAAGAACAAAAAATGGTAACTGCTGATTCAGCGGTTACCATTTTATTTTACTTAGTGACTCCATCCCAATTATAGTGAATAGTTATATTTGCACCACCCGCATCCGTAGAATTCCATTTTGAATCAAATCCTGATGGAGTTTCCTCTTCAGCAAAGTGAACATAAACATTACCACCATCATTATTGAAGATTTGATATCCACAAGTAGTAACTGTATTAGGAAGATAGCAAGTCAAGCCAGTATTATTACTGAAGGAATTTCCTATTTTAACTCCATAACTGGAAGTTCCCGTTCCTAATTTAGCCAATTGAGTATTGCTTAAATCAGCAAGAGTAATATTATTTTGCACAAAAGCATAAGCCTGAATTTCTTCTAAGCTATTAGGGAATTCAACAGTTTTTACTTTCGCCTCACCGAAAGAGCAAGCGCCGATTGTTTTAAGGCTAGTGGCAGTGCTTAGATTCACATCATTTAATGTGCATTGGAAGAATGCATCATTTCCAATTGATTCTAGGTTGGAAGGGAAATTAATGTCAGTAAGGGTATTGCAGCAATAGAAAGCTTTATTACCAATCGTTTTAATACCTTTTCCAAGAACAACTTTTGTTATTGAAGGAGCTACAGTAGATAAAGCCATATCATTGATAGAGGTATAAGAATCAGGAATAATTAAGGTAGTTAAAGAAGTATCCGGAGTCCAACCTAAATTCTTATTAGTTCCATCACCGAAACCGGTGATTTTGTATGCAACACCGTCTTTATAATAAACACTTGGTAATTCAAGCTGACCATTATCAGAAGTATATGTATATTGGAGTTGGGCACTAGTTATAGTTGCTGTCTTATTAACAGTATCAATTATATTGACAAATTGGATGTTAGAACCGGTTTTGTTACCATCAGCGTCATAGTAACCGTCTCCATCATAAAAATGGAAGGGATTGACAACAATATCATTTACAGAAGCTTCAACAGCTTCTTTGTTTTCATTAAAAACCCATAAAGAGAATCCCGTACCGAATACCGCTGAACTACCTGCGAGGATTCCAATAACCGGAAGAATCCTTTTAAAACAAGAATTCATATATCTATTTCTAACGCAACTTTAAATTATAGTATTAGAAAAGCGAAAATCAATTGTAAGAAAAGGTTTTCGCTTTTTTCGTTCAATGTAAAATTATTTTAGCTAATAAAATATTGCGATAAGTCATAAGACATTAGGAAATATTCCACATTTTCAAAAATTCTTATCATAGAAAAATATATATTCAAAAGAATTAAAGTGTCAAAATGAAACACAAAGATTTATAATTTGTATTCAATTATTTTCGTAAAGTCTTCAAAATATTAAGAATATTTATAAATCCTGCGGGTTGCTCTTCTTCACATTCATGGGCTTTAATATGAATAAAATCATTGACAAAAGCAATCAGTTCGATTTCATTAAACCATTTAACACCATAGGCTAAAACCCCAGAAAGGAATCCAGCTAGACCATCTCCTGAACCAGCTTTAGCTAAAGAGGGCGTTTCAGGAGAAGCTAATAGAATATTTTTTCCACTTTGGCAGAGATATGAAATTGAGCTTTTAAGTAAGATTGTAACCTGGTATTTCAAAGTGAACTCATTCGTTTTTTCAAGATAGTCTTGGGATTTGTTTGATTTAGTCTTCATATTAAACAAGGAACACGCTTCTCCAAGATGAGGAGTTAATACAATAAAGCTTTTCGGCTTCTTTTTGAGTAAGACGTCTTCACCATATTCAGAAAGAAGTCTTAAACCAGTCGCATCAATTAATAACCGGCCTTCGTAATTCTCAATTAGAAAAGAAAGAAAATCATAGTTTGCTTTATCATCTTTAACACCATTTCCAAAAAGAATGGAATCATATTTCATAATATTCTTCTTTTCTTGATCGTTTTGAGGAACAAGAAAACATTCATCTTTATTAGGAATCAATTCCATGATGCAAGTTAAAGGCATTCGAGAAATGGTTGCCTGATAAATAGAATCCGGAACTGCAAGAGCAGTATATCCTACTCCTGAGCAA
>Ga0172378_10000593_pt1 | contig 31986 bp, 30 predicted proteins | sample GrowelOW332metaG_FD_119755 | JGI IMG/M metagenome (GOLD analysis project Ga0172378, IMG submission 119755) | Groundwater microbial communities from an aquifer near a municipal landfill in Southern Ontario, Canada - Pumphouse #3_1 metaG | ecosystem: Environmental > Aquatic > Deep subsurface >...
AATTCCTTCATCTTCAACTAAATCGCATTTATTTGCGACTACAATTTCAGGTAAATTATATAATATATTGCTATAATTTTTCAATTCTTCTCTAATTTTGATATAATCATTAATAGGGTCACGCATTTCGCTACCGCTAATATCAACGATATGCACAATTAATCTTACTCTTTCTATATGTCGTAAGAATTGATGTCCTAGTCCTAAGCCTTCGCTTGCACCTTCAATTAGACCTGGTATATCGGCTACAACAAAGCTATCATCATAATGTTTTACTACGCCTAAATTTGGTCTTAAGGTAGTAAAATGATAATTAGCTATTTTAGGTCTGGCACTACTAATTATGCTAAGCAAAGTACTTTTACCTACATTAGGAAATCCAACTAAACCAACATCGGCTATAGTCTTTAATTCTAATATAAGTTTTCTTTCGATTGCTTCTTCGCCATTTTCGGCAAAAGCTGGAGCTTTTCTTGTAGAAGTAGAGAATCTTGCATTACCTCTACCGCCTCTACCACCGCTAAAAATCAATACCTTTTCATCTACATTGAAGATATCAGCAATAATACCGTTAGTTTCAGCATCTCGAATTAGAGTACCTCTTGGTACTTTAATAATTAAATCTTTTCCGCCTTTTCCTGTCCTATTAGCACCTTCACCGCTAGAGCCGTCCTCTGCACGATAATGTTGGGCATATCGGAAATCGATTAGTGTATTTAGTGAATCATTAGCAACAAAATAAACATTGCCACCATCTCCACCATCTCCACCATCTGGTCCACCTTGGTTTATATATTTTTCACGATGAAAAGCTACTACGCCTTTACCACCGTTTCCTGCCTTACAATAAATTGTGGCTACATCCAAAAACATTATTTCTTTTCTCCTTCAATATCTTTATAGTATTTACAAACATCAGTAAGTAAACATTTATTACACATAGGATTTTGACTTTTACATATATATCTACCTTGAAAAATCATATAATGATGAAAATTATTCCATTTTTCTATAGGTATAATACGCTTTAAATCTTCTTCAACTATGTCTACATTTTTTCCTTTTGACAATCCTAATCTTTTGCTAACCCTATTTACGTGAGTATCAACGGGCATAGCAGGCTTATTAAACGCTACACTTAGCATAACACTAGCAGTTTTTCTACCCACCCCCGGTAGTTTTACCAATTCTTCAAAATCAGTAGGTACTTCACTATTATAATTTTCGACTAACATTTTACTTGTCGCAATAATATTATTGCCTTTATTTTGATAAAATCCACAACTATATATGTATTTTTTTATTTCTTCTAGCTCTAATACGGCAAAATCACTAGGTTTGTTGTATACCTTAAAAAGTTTATCTGTAATTATATTAACTCTTTTATCTGTGCACTGTGCACTCAAAATTACCGCCACCAATAATTCAAAGGAGGAGGTAAAATTAAGCTCGCACCTTGCTTGCGGGTGCATAATCGCTAAATTATTATAAATTATAACTGCTTTATCCTTTGTTTTCATTATCTTTATTTATTTGTGAAAATATCGTAATATTCTCTTAATAAATTTTGGGCAACTTATACAAATAATTTTCATAACTATTCTCCTTAATTAGAAATTGTTATGTTATTATATGCTCAAAATTCTTATTTTGTCCCTTTTAATTTTTTAATTATTTCAGTTGGGTTTTCAGCTTTATAAACGGCACTTCCAGCGACTAGAATTGTAGCTCCTGCATCTATTGCAAGTGGTGCTGTAGTAATGTTTATTCCGCCATCTACTTCTATAGGAATATCTTTACCTATATCCTTTAATATACTAACTATTTTTTTGATTCTGTCAAGACAATTCATAATAAATTTTTGTCCACCTAAACCTGCAAAAACAGTCATCACAAGTATAACATCACATTCAGAAAAAAGATACTTAAATTTATCAATATCTACATCAGGATTAAAAACAATTCCACATTTTTTTCCGCAATTTTTTATCATTTTTAATGTAGCAAGTGGGTCGCTTGATGCTTCTGGGTGAAAAGTAATTATATCCGCACCTGCCTCAGCAAATGCAACAACATAATTCTCAGGTTTTGTTATCATCAAATGAACATCTAGTACTTTTTGTGTTATTTTCCGAATACCGGCTACCATTGGCATACCAAAAGTAATATTTTTCACATATACGCCATCCATAACATCGCAATGCACATAATCACCGCCCCAATCTTCAAGTTGTTGGATAGATTTTGACATATTTACAAAATCGCCACTAAGTATACTTGGTGCTATATAAATTTTGTTATTCATATTTTTTCCTCCAATTCTCTTTTAGTTCTTTATATAATGTTACATATCTATCATATCTATCTTTATTTATTATACCACTTTCCACAGCTTTTCTCACACCACAATTTGGCTCGGTGGTATGTGTACAATTAGGGTACTTACAATCAACTGACAATTTTATATAATCTTGATAATAATACAATAACTCATCATATTTTATATCAATAGCCGTTAATATAGAAAAACCGCAAGTGTCCACTACTTTAGCATCGCCTAATCGATAAATTTCAATCTGCCTAGTTGTATTTTTACCTCTTTCTATTCTTTTGCTTAACTCACCTATTTCACAATTCATTCCCAATAACTCATTACAAAGTGAGGTTTTACCGACTGCACTTTGCCCTGCAAAACAAACCACATTGCCACTAATTAGTTCTAATAATTCATCAAATCCTTCACACTTTAAAGCACTAATTTTCACTACCTTAACATCTTCTAAATAAGGCGATTCAAATTCTTCAATTTCTTTATCCGTCATTAAATCAATTTTGTTAATACAAATTATTGGCGTAATTTTTTGTTTATAGCAATTAAGCAACAATTTTTCCACTAAAACCCAATCTGGTTTTGGCACTTTAGCTACCATAATTATAAGGATATCTATGTTAGAAACATAAGGTCTAATAAGCACATTCTTTCTAGGATAAACTTTTTCTATAATATTGTTTTCAATTTCCACATAGTCGCCTACATAAATATCTACAATATTTTTTACTTTTTTTCTAACCGTACAAAGATGATTTTCACCATTACAGTCTACGGAATAAGCACTGGCTACAGCCTTAAATACTTGTCCTTTAATCTTTATTATCCTCCAAATATTTGTTTCTTAATTGTCCACAAGCACCTTCAATATCATTACCCATAGATCTTCTTAATGTATTACTTATATTTTCTTTATCTAAAGTTTCCATAAATTCCTTAATTGTATCTTTGCCGACACCTCTAAGCCCTCTTTCCTTAACATAATTAAGGTTTATTAAATTTACGTGACAAGGTATGCCTCTAAGTAATTTTGCCAATTTATAAGCACTTTCCTTATTACAATTTTCCCCTTCTATCAAACTATATTCAAAAATAATTCTTCTGCCCGTTTGTTTGAAATAATATTTGGCTGATTCTATAACTCTTGCAATATTAAAAGTATTATTAACAGGCATTAGTCGAGAACGCTTTTCATTGTCCGCAGCGTGTAAAGAAATTGTAAGTGTAACAGGCAAATTCATTGTGGCAAATTCTTCTATTTTGTCGGATAAACCACAAGTAGATAATGATACATTACGCAAACTCATATTTATACCGTCTGGGCTAGATATCATTTTTAAGAATTTCACTACATTATCAAAATTATCAAAAGGTTCTCCACTACCCATAAGTACAACATTAGTAATTGCTCTTTCTTTAATTGTACCATTAAATTTTGCATTAACAACAAGCACTTGCCCTAATATCTCGCCACAAGTAAGATTCCTAATAAGTCCATTTAGACTACTTGCGCAAAAAGAGCAATTCATTCTACAACCAACTTGTGTGGATACGCAAAGTGTCGCACCATAATTATGAGGCATATAAACCCCCTCAATTATATTGCCATCAACTAGCTTAAAAAGGTATTTTTCTGTACCGTCTTTGCTAACTAAAGTTTCTAAAATTTTGATACTATTATCCAAATAATTTTCTTTTAATTTTGCAATTAAATCTTTAGGCAAATTAGTAATTTCATCAAATGATTTTGCTTGCATCGCACAAGTAAAAATTTGTTTTGCTCTAAATTTAGGATAGCCCCAAGCTACTACTATATCCTGCCACTCATCAATTGTGAAATCTTGTAAGCTTAGTTGCGTTTTAAGTGACATATATAAAATCCCTCCATACCTTTACCATCTGGCAAAAATTGTATTTCTCCATTGTTTTCAAAAGGTAACTCAATTTTTTCTAGTGTAAAATCTTTATTTGTCTCTAAAAATTTAGCTATATTATTTTGGTTTTCTATACTAAATACAGTACAAGTAGAATAAACTAGCAATCCGCCTTTTTTAACATAATTTTTTGCATTTTGCAAAATATCTTGTTGCAAAGAAGCTAAACTTAGAATATCCTCATAAGTACGATTATGTACCACATCTTTTTTCTTATTAATAACGCCAAGACCACTACAAGGTGCATCTACTAACACAACATCAAACCAACTATCCCATCTTTCAACATATTCAGTTGCATCAATTTGATAAATTTTATGCAATTTAGTATTCATTCTCTTGGCATAATCTGTAATTAGTTCTATTCTATGGTTATGAATGTCGCAAGCTATTACCTTTGCCCCTTTACTAGCTAACATAACTGCTTTACCACCTGGTGCAGAACAAGTATCTAAAATTCGCATATCCTTAGTTACTTTTATGCTTTCCGCAACTAGCGTACTTGCATAACCCATATAGGTTATTTGCCCCATCAAACTAAGCATAGCTATTTCTTTATTGTTATTTACATAATAACCCGTTAAGGTTTTTATAGCTGTTTCATCAGCATTTAATATAAGACTATCATCACAATTTGCCCTAATATGAACTCTATTTAACTTTGGTACATCTATTATTTGTTCAAATGTATCAGGATAATCTTTTCTATATAATCCTACCAAAAACGATGGCATATTATATCTAACTTCCAAATAATGTTTATTTGACTTATTCGGCAAACTAAATTCTCTATTATCCATTTTCCTAATTAATGCATCTAAAAAACTTTTTACTCCAGTTTTGCCTATATCGGCAAGAAATTCGTGTATATTATTAAGTACTACATTAATAGGTGTTTCCAAATATAAAATAGAATAACCAGCTATCATTAATATTATTTTAATATTTAATTTTGGTTTTTTATCTGCAAGATTATCTATAATATAATCAAGTTCATAATATTTGTCCATAACACCAAAAACTATTTTTGCAACGTGTTTGGAAGTATTGCTTTTCATTAGTATATGGAGATAAGTTTTATCCCGTAACACACTCAATAAAATATCATAACTTTGACGATAACTGTTATTTACCACTAAGAATTCCCCCAACTGTTAATTTTTTGCCAAGCAAATAGCTTTTTGTATCCATTACTTTTGCATTCGCACCTTGAATTTTTTCTACTACTATTGCCCCAAGCTTACAAGCAATCACCAATCCCTCTTTAGGGCTAGCATACAAAATTGTACCCGGTTTTTCATTACCGTCATAATCACAAGCCGATATTTTTATAAATTTTAGCACCCCGTTTTCACTATCACAAAAAGCACTAGGCCAAGGCGTTACACCTCTTACAAAATTAACGACATCTACATTTTTTTGATTAAAATCAATAAGTCCATCAGCTTTTGATAGCATTTTACAATGCGTTGCTAAATTTTCATCTTGACTTACAAATTTTGCATTACCTTGTTCTATTGCATCAAGTGCAACTATTATTGCATCGCTTCCTACTAAAGATAGTTTTTCAAGTGTTTCATCTGTATTTTCATCACCGGAAAGTGTAATGCTACTAGCAGTAATAATATCGCCTGTATCTATACCAATTTCGGTTTGCATAATAGTAACACCAACCGTTTTTTCGCCATTAATTAATGCCCATTGCACTGGACTAGAACCTCTATATTTAGGTAATAAAGAAGCGTGTACATTGATAATCCCGTGAGGACATATATCCAAAATATTTTGTCTAAGTATTTGTCCATATGCTGCGGTAACCATAATATCAGCATCTAAAGACCGCAAATAACTTTCGCCCTCTTTGCTAATATTTTGATATTGCATAACAGGAATACCTTTTTCCAAAGCATAATCCTTTACTTGACTAAATATAATTTTTTTATTACGCCCGTTTACCTTGTCTGGTTGAGTAACTACACAAACAACTTCGTGTCTAGAATTATATATTCTATCAAGCACAACTTGACTAAAGCTAGGCGTCCCTAAAAATATTACTTTCATTATTTACCTTTATACTCCCTAGTATAGAATAAAATACCTTCAAGATGGTCAAGTTCGTGACAAACTGCCCTTGCAAGTAAACCTTCTACTGTTGCTGTATATTTTTTACCGTTCCTATCATAGCTTGAAAATGTTACTTTGTCAGGTCGTAACACTTTACAATTCTTACTACTATCTACACTTAAACAGGCCTCTGTATCTATTTGTTCACCACTTGCGTCAGTTATTTTAGCATTTATTAATTCATAATACTCATCATCAGCTTCTACAACAGCCACTCTTCTAAGAATTCCAACTTGAGGGCCGGCTAGCCCGACACCATCGTTTTTTACCATAGTTTCGTGCATATCATCAAGCAATTCAGCTAACCTATCATCAAATCTGTCTATTGGTCTAGACCGTCTTAATAATAGTTTATCTTCTTCGGTAAAAATTTTTCTAATTGCCATTTTCATAGTCTCCTTTGCTTTTCTTTTATGTCATTTGTGTAGGATTGATTTCCACAAACATAACTGTATTTTTATCTTTTAAATTAGCTACCCTTTCATAAATTTGTGGTAATATCTTCTCTTCTCCCTCAGAAAGCAACCACAATACTACCTGAAATCTATATTCGCTTTTTAATTTTTTTAGCGGTGCTCGCATAGCCTTAACTCTAAATATTTCATCATTTTCCCTATTAAGTTCTCGCATTTCATTATAACAAATTCTAGCTTGAACCATAGCTTTTTCCTCATCTTTGCTTTTTATCAATATTCTTACTATTTTACTAAATGGTGGGAATTTTGTAGTTTCCCTTATATTTATTTCTTTTTCAAAAAAACCTTCATAATCATAGTTTTTAGAAAAATCAAACACATAATGATGAGGATTATATGTTTGTATCAATACTTGTCCTTGTTTTTGTTGCCTGCCTGCTCTTCCAGCTACTTGCGTTATTAGTTGGAAAGTTTTTTCATTACTTCTAAAGTCACTAAAATATAAACTCATATCCGCATCAAGCACACCAACCAAAGTAACATTTTCAAAATCGTGTCCTTTTACTATCATTTGCGTTCCGACAAGCACTTGTGCTTCATTTTTTGCAAAAGAAGATAGGATTTCAAGATAAGAATCTTTTGTAGTAGTTGTATCAAAATCCATTCTAAGCACTTTAATATCAGGAAAAATTCTTTGCACTTCAGATACTACTTGCTCGGTTCCTACTCTTCCTATACCTATGCTTGCACTATGACATACTGGACATTCGGTAAGCATATAATATTCTTTACCACAATAATGACATTTAAGCCTATTATCATCTTTATGATAAGTCAAACTAACATCACAATTATCGCATTTCGGTATATATCCACATTTTTGACATCTTACAAAAGAAGAAAATCCTCTGCGATTAACAAAAAGCATAGCTTGGTTACCTTTTTTTATTGTAGTTTCTAACGCACTTAGAAGTTTTTTAGAAAATATACTTGTATTCCCACTTCGAACTTCATTACGCATATCAATAATTTCCATATCGGGCAATTCTCTTTTATTTACCCTATTCGGAAGTTTAACTAAAGTATATTCCCCACTAATCGCTTTTTTATATGTAGCAAGTGAAGGTGTAGCACTACCCAAAATAAGTTTAGCATTATTAAATTCGCGTCTAAATTGGGCTATCTCTTCCGTAAAATATCTAGGATTACTTTCACTTACATAACTTGTATCGTGTTCTTCATCAATAATAATTACACCGACATTTTCAATAGGAGCAAATATAGCACTTCTAGCACCCAATGCAACTTTAGCTTCGCCTCTTTTAAGTCTTAACCATTCATCAAATCTTTCACCGTCACTAAGTGCACTATGTAAAAGTCCTACTTTATCCCCAAAACGACTACGAAAAACGCCCATCATTTGTGGTGTAAGTCCAATTTCCGGAACTAACATAATAGCGGTTTTATCTTCAGCAAGTAATTTTTCGATAACTTGCATATAAATTTCAGTTTTACCACTTCCCGTAACACCGTGCAACAAAAAAGTTCCTTCATTTGACATAATTTTTTCAATTGCATCATTTTGGTCAGAGGTTAATTCTATATCTTTTTTATCAGCTACTACGCCTTTATATGGAGTTCTATCTACTTTAATAAACTTACGCTTTACAATTCCTTTAGTTACAAGTGCTTTTACACTTGATGGATTATATTCAGAATTAAGTACACTTTCATATTCTCCACCTATTAAATACAACTTTTCTAACATAGCAACTTGCGATTTTGCACGAGAACTTATAAGTTTTAATGCCTCATCTTTTTGCATATCAAGAGTTATGTAGCTTTTTTTTAATTCTTTTACCTTTCCACCACGAAGTTTTGAAGGAATACACAAACGCAAACAATCCACCATACGCAAATTATTAGTTTGATTAAGGTGTTTTGTTAGTGCCAACATTTCTGGGTTTATTGCTAAAAAATCATCTAAAACTTTTATTATGTCTTTAGTCTTAATTTTTGTACTATCCTTAACACCAACAACAAAACCTTCCAATGTCCTGTTGCCAAACGGCACCAAAACTCTACTTCCTACTGGGATTGCAAATGGGGCAGAATAATCGAAAACTTTGTCCACCTCGCCATTGCTTATATCTACAATGACTTCATAAATCATAGACTAAGTACCCCGTCCAAAATAACATCAGCAAGCTCTCGTTTTGTCATTATAGGCAAACTGTCTATTCTTCCATCACGATAAATTAGCGTAGCGATATTGGTATCAACAGCAAAACCAGCACCCTCGACAGTAACATCATTAGCTACTACCATATCAGCATTTTTGCTTTCCAATTTTTTTTGTGCATACAACAATAAATCATTCGTTTCCGCAGAAAATACTACTAATTTCTTGTTTTCCTTTATTTTGCCTATTTCTTTTGCAATGTCCACATTCTTAACAAAACTTAATTGCAAAGAATTACTTTTAATTTTTATATCACTTTTATTTGCCACTTTATAATCACTTACAGCAGCGGCCTTTATAATAATTTGGCATTTCGCCAAATTTTCCATTACTTTTTGATACATTTCATCAGTACTTTTGACAGAAATAAATTCTATTCCCTTCGGCGGAGCAACTTCCAAACGACCGGCGACCATAACGACTTCTCCGCCTCGTTCAATAACGGCTTCAGCTAAAGCAATTCCCATTTTACCTGATGAATAATTACTAATAAAACGCACACCATCAATATCTTCAATGGTCGCACCCGCAGTAATTAGTACTTTTTTACCTCTAAAATCAGCATTAGGCGTTAATAAATTATCTACATAACTTACTATTTCCTTAGGCTCGGCAAGTCTTCCTTTGCCAATATCTCCACAGGCTAAAAACCCGTCATTAGGTTCTAAAATCAAAACCCCTCTTTCTTTCAATATTGCCAAATTACTTTGAGTCGCTTTGTCTTCATACATATCAGTGTTCATAGCAGGACATACCACTTTGATAGCTTTACTAGCCATAAATGTTGTAGTAAGCATATCGTCGGCGATTCCTTGCGCAAATTTAGCAATAACATTTGCAGTAGCAGGACATACCAAAAATAAAGCCCCTTCTTTAGCTATGGAAATATGTTGTACATCATAGCTCTTTTTAGGAGCAAACATATCTACCATTACTTCATTTTTAGAAAGGGTTTCAAACGATAGTGGCATAATAAATTCTTGAGCATTTTTAGTCATAACAACTTTAACATTATAACCTAATTGTCGTAATTTCGATACCACCTCACAGCTTTTGTAAACAGCTATACCACCGCTCACACCTACTACTATTGTTTTCATAATAATTATTCTTCTATTTTGATAACAATTTTGCCACTATAAATTTCATTGGCTGCATAACTAATAGATTTTTGATGTGCTCTTTCTAATTCATCACTATGAACCGCACTTAGTTCTTTAGCTCTTTTAGCTAATCCCGAAACCAAAGCATAACGACAAGCTGTTTTTTTAATTAACTTATCAATTGGTGGATTAACCATACTATCTTTATCTGTATAAGCCATTTATTCTATTCCTCCGTTTTAATTCTTATAAATGTTTTTATTTTTTATCCTTTATCAATGATATTTTGGATAATTTCTTTATTAAATTGTATTCTATTTCTTTCTGCTTCAATAATATGAACTACTTTATCAACACATTCATTCAAATCATCGTTTACAACTAAATAGTCATAACCATAAGCACACATCATTTCGCCGATACTTGTTCTAAATCGCAATTCTTTATCACAATTTTCTTCAGCCTCTCTATGATCCAACCTTTCCCAAAGTTCAGTAAGTGAAGGTGGAGCGATAAAAATAGCCACAGTATCATTCGGCATAAGTCTTTTTACATTAGTAGCGCCCACAGTTTCTATTTCCAAAACGACATCCGAATGTTCATCAAGCAATTTTTTAACTGCATCTTTAGGTGTGCCATATCTGTTGCCATATTTTCCTACAAACTCAAGCATTTCACCATTTTTTATCATTTTATCAAATTTATCATCACTTATAAAAAAATAATTCACACCATCAGCTTCTCCAGCCCTAATTTTTCTAGTTGTTGCACTAACGCTAAAATTAAGCCCTTCCACCCTTTTGAAAACCTCTCTAAGTACAGTGCCTTTGCCAGCACCGCTAGGTCCACTTATTACAAATAAAATTCCTTGTCTAGACATAAAAATCCCCTTTGCTATTCGATGTTTTGAATTTGTTCTCTTATTTTCTTAATTTCATTTTTTGCATCAAGAACATATCCTGTTAGTTCAAAGTCATTACTTTTGCTTCCTGTTGTATTCGCTTCACGCATAAGTTCTTGTCCTAAAAAGTCAAGTGAAGAGCCGATAGCTCCTTCCTTATCCATAATCTCTTTACCGTGATTTATATGACCAAATAATCTTGCTATTTCTTCATCAATATTACTTTTATCGATAAAGAAAGCAACTTCATTTATTAATTTATTCTCGTCGATTTCAACTTGTTCTAACGACTCTTTTATTCTATCAGTAAGTTTTTCTTTATATACTTCACTAATAATTGGTGCTCTATTTTTAATTTTATTAGCAATAAATTCTAAATTATCAAACCTTTGATTTACATCTTCATAAAGCATTTGCCCTTCACAACTACGCATAACAACCAAAGCTTCACAAGCTAAAGTTGTTGCTTTATTAATCAATTCAGAAACAATTTGTTCATCATCTTCTTCATCTTTTGAAGTAAGCACTTCAGGCATTTTCATAACCTGACTTGCTGTCATATCATCTACAAAACCTAAAGACTCTAATTTTTTAGCAATTGTTCGATATTGTAAAGCGATATTTTCATCGCAAATAATTTTTGATTTATTATTACGGTTGTCTTCATAGGTAACATATACATCAATATGACCTCTTAGCAAGCTTTTGATAAGGATTTGCCTAATTGGTACTTCGCAAAAACTCATACTACGATTAAGCTTAATTACTATATCTAGCCCTTTATTATTAACCGCCTTAAGTTCTACTACGATTTTACGATTACTGCTTTCTGCAACGCCTTTACCATAACCTGTCATACTACGCATAAAAAAAACCACCTACTCTTTTATTATATTAAAAGTAATTATACCATAGTATAGGTGATTTGGCAATAAAATTGATATAAAGGAAATATATATTATTCCAAAAGCGTCATAGACCTAGCGCCTCAACAAATTTATCTTCACTCCAAATTTCTATACCCAATTTTTCTGCTTTTTCTAATTTCGACCCTGCATCACTACCCGCTACTACCAAATTAACTTTTTTCGATATTGCATCAGCTACTGTCCCGCCATTTTCTTCAACAATTTTCCCTGCCTGTCCACGCTTGTATCGTAGCAAACTACCTGTAAATAAAACATTCTTACCCGTTAATATTCCTTCTTGTTGTGCTGCAACTTCACTAATTATTATTCCCAATTTAATTAATTTATTAATGGTTTCACAATTACTTTCATTTTCAAAAAATTCTACCACATTTTTAGCCATTATTTCTCCAAAATCATTAAGGGTAGTAAGTTCAAAAATATTAGCATTAGCTAGTGCTTCCAAACTTAAAAAATGTTCTGCTAATTGTTTGGCTGTTTTTTTACCGATGGTAGGTATTCCAAGAGCAAAAATAAGCCTATCTAAGGTAGTATTCTTACTTTTTTCTATACTAGCAATTAAATTGCTCGCTTTTTTAGACTGAAAACCTTCTAAATTGATTAAATCTTCATATTTCAATGTGTACAATTGGTCAGGTGTTTTTATATGCAATTCATTATATAAAAGTTCGGCTGTTTTATCACTAAAACCATCTATATCCATACAAGGCTTTGACGCAAAATGGTCTAATACACTAACTATTGTAGGTGCACAATTATTAGGGTTTGTACAATATAAAAATGAGCCCTCTTCAATTACTTTTGCTCCACAAGCAGGACACACTTTTGGTTTTTCAATTTCTATACTGTTTGCAAAATGTTCAGCAACGCCTGTAATTTCAGGAATTACATCATTACTCCGCCTTATAAAAACTCTACTATTTATCTTAATATCCTTCTTTTGGATATCCAAATAGTTGTTTAAGGTTGCCCGTTTTATGGTTGCACCCATTAATTCAACCGGTTCCAAAATAGCTAAAGGGTTGAGTTTTGAAGTACGACTAACCTGCCAAATTACATCTTTTAGTATGGTAGTTGTTTCTTGTGCAACGAACTTATATGCAAGTGCCCAACGAGGGAATTTTTCGGTAAACCCTAACTGCATTCTCTTATCAAAATCGTTTATTTTAATAACCGCTCCATCTATCAAATAATCCAAATTCATACGGTCTTCATTTTCTATTTTATAAATTGCCTTTTTAAGATTGTCTATATCATTATAAATAGCAAATTGTGTATCTACTAAAAAGTTGTTTTCTTCCAAAAATTTATGAACTTTTTCTTGCGTTTCGAATAAATCTGAGCCAAATCCAATATTATAAGCTATGAAGTCCAATTTCCTTGATGCGGTAATTTTAGGGTTGAGGTTGCGTATTGCTCCAGCCACACCATTTCTTGCATTTTTAAGCGGTGTTTTTGCGGTCTTATTGTATTCGTCGAATACAGATAAACGCATAATACCCTCACCTTGAATTTCTATTTCACCTTTAAAAGGTATTGTAAGTGGAATACTTCGAATTGTTTTAATTTGGGCAGTTACATCCTCTCCCGTAGTGCCATCACCACGAGTAGCCCCTCTAACCAACTTTCCTTCATTATATGTTAATGAAATAGTAAGTCCGTCATATTTATATTCAAGTGATAAATTAGGCAAATTGCCAAAAAATTTAGTTATTCTAGTAATAAATATATCAAGTTCTTCCAAATCTTTAGCTTTATCAAGCGAATATAATTTTAATTTGTGATTATATTGGTTAAAATTTGATATAGGTCTACCCCCGACTCTATGCGTTGGCGAATTTGGCAAAACTATATTTAGTTGTTCTTCTAAAGCAACTAGTTCATAATAAAGGACATCGTATTCCATATCAGACACGGTATTATTGTCCATTTCATAATATTCTTTGGCATACTTATTCAGTAATTCTACCAATTCATACATTCTGTCCATAAACTTTATTCCCTCTTTAAAATTTGATTATTCTAGTTCTAAAGGTGCGGAAGCTACAGCAAATTTTTTAACTCCCAAATTCTTAAAAGCAACAGTGACTGTCTTGCCTATGCCACTGCCTGTTGTTATTATTATTGTCCCAGTACCATATTTTTTATGCGTAACTTTAGCACCAGTTACATATCCTGATGTATTTGAATTAAGCACTTTAGGCTTATTGTCTACTACTTTATTTGCGACAAAGCTATTCGCTCTAATTTGAGAATCAGCAGGAATTGCATTGCTATAATCATCGGTATATTTTGTAGGGAAAATTGGCTTTTGTGGAACTTGTTCAAATTTATTTTTATCCCCCATTGACTCACCTACAAATCTTGAAGGCATTGTTGCTTCAGGTTCTTTATTGAATTTCCGTCTAAAGCCTTTTACACAAGAAATATATAGTCTTTCTTGTGCCCTTGTTATTGCAACATACATAACTCTTCTTTCTTCCTCAATACCATTAGGTTCTTTTTGAGCAAAATAAGATGGTAAAATTCCCTCTTCACAAGCTACGATAAATACGACCTTAAATTCCAAGCCCTTAACTGCGTGCATTGTGGCTATACTGACAAAATCATTACCAGTAATTTGTGTTTCTGCCCGTTCTCTGTTAAGTGTCATACTATGCAAAAATTCTTCGATTGATATGTTACTATCATTAAAAGTTTCTTGAATATATTTCAAAAATTCAAGAACATTTTCCCATCGGTTTATATCTTCTTCTTTATCTTTTGATTTATAATAGCTTTCCAACTCTATAGCCTTAACTAATTCTTCAACAAAATTAACTAGAGGCATATTTTGAGCTTTAAATGAAAGTTGATTTATTAAATTTGCAAAATCCCCTACTTTATTCTTTATTTTCTCACTGAAATTGCTATTGTTACTTATGTTCGCAATAACTTCAAACATACTTTGTCCGTTTTCATCAGAATAATTTACCAATTTTTCTATAGTTGTAGCACCTATTCCTCTAGCGGGGAAATTAATAATTCTAGAAATTGCATCAGTATCTAACGGATTTGAAATTACCTTTAGATAAGCCACCAAATTTTGCACTTCAGCACGGTCAAAAAATCGAAAACCACCAAATACCTTATAATCGATTCCCAACTTATTAAAACTCATTTCATAAAGCCTAGTTAATGAGTTTTGCCTAACTAAAATAGCAAAATCCTTATTAACATAGCCACTATTCTTTTTTAAATAACTTATTGTGCTAATAATCCTATCTACTTCCTGTCTATCGTTGTAAGAATATAAATATTCTACCCTTACACCTTGTTTCTTTTCTGTAAAAAGTGTTTTTTCAGCTCTAGACATATTATATTTAATTAAATTGTTAGCGCAAGTAAGAATTGGTTGTGTCGAACGATAATTTTGTTCCAATTTATATGTAGTTACATTATCAAATGATTTATCAAACGATAGTATATTTTCTATATCGGCACCTCTCCATCCATAAATACTTTGGTCATCATCGCCAACAACAAAAATATTGCCCCATTTTCCACCAAGCATTTTCACTAAATCAAATTGAATTTTATTTGTATCTTGAAATTCATCTACGTGAATATACTGAAATTTATTTTGATAATACTCCAAAACATCTTGATTGTTTGCAAATAATTTAACACAATTAAATAACAAATCATCAAAATCCATTGCATTGTTTTGTTTTAATATATCTTGATATCTTTCATATACAGCACAAATAGAAGTTGCATCCTTAACCGTTGTACTTATTTTTTTATAATATTGGTCAGGTGTCAAGCCTTGATTTTTCGCACGAGAAATATGATGAACATATATATCTTTTTTCTTTTCATCTAAATGTTTTTCTCGTAATGCTTGTTTGATTGATTTGGTTTGTCCGCTATCATCAAAAATACTAAATTTATTAGTATATCCCAATTTGTCTGCGTGTCTCCAAAGAATTTGAGTACAAAGTGAGTGAAATGTAGACACCCAAACTGAATTGTCTTGCAAACTTTTATTTAGTCTTTGTTTCATTTCTGATGTAGCTTTATTAGTAAAAGTTATAGCCAAAATATTATATGGCTTTATCCCTTTTTTTTCTACTAGATATGTTACTCTATTTGTTAGTACTCTTGTTTTTCCACTACCAGCACCGGCAAAAACTAAGTAAACTCCCTCAGTATTCTCTACTGCTTTCTGTTGCTCACTATTAAGGTTTAGTTCACCCATTTTATATAAAATCTCCCGGAATAAATATTTTTTTCGCTAAATTAATAGCATAAGTATCTGTCATACTAGCCAAGTAATCAGTAACAAAAACTGTTGGTTCATCTGATAGTTTTCTTAAAGTATTAGGCACTTCATCAGGGTTTTTAAGAAAGTAATTAAATAGTAGCGACAACATTCTATCCGCTCTTTTATTCAAAATTTCACCGTTATTTGCTAAATATACATTATCAAACATAAAATCTCTTAGTTGATTCATATAATAGAAACCATCTTGCCCCATTGCCACTTTATCTTTTAGATAAGAATGTTTGATAATATCAGCTACCATCGTATTTATCCTATCACCTTTGCTATGACCTAAAAACTTCACTGCCTCTTTAGGTAGGTCTGTTTCTCTAAGAATACCTGCCCTAATTGCATCATCAATATCGTGATTTATATAAGCAATTCTATCTGCATAGGAAACAACCTTACCCTCTAAGGTACAAGGATTTCCTGAAGATTTATGTTGCAAAATACCATCTCTTACTTCGTAAGTTAGATTAAGACCTTTCCCATCTTCTTCCAAAATATCAACTACTCTCAAGCTTTGTTCATTATGTTGAAAATGCCCAGAAAGTGCATTTAATACCCTTTCCCCTGCGTGACCGAATGGAGTATGCCCTATATCGTGCCCTAGTCCAATAGCCTCGGTTAGGTCTTCATTTAGACGAATAGCCCTACTTATAGTCCTTGCAATTTGAGTAACTTCCAAGGTATGCGTAAGTCTAGTACGATAATGGTCATCTTGAGGACTTAAAAAAACTTGTGTCTTATGTTTTAATCTTCTAAAAGATTTACAATGAATTATCCTATCCCTATCTCGTTGATAATCAGTACGATAAGGACATTCGGGAATAACAACCTCTCTGCCCAAAGTTTTATTACTTTGTTGAGCATAAGGAGAAAGGTATTTTTCTTCTATTTCGTATTGTAATTCTTTCATAAGCCACCTTATTGATAATATAATTTAGTATACCATAATTCCCGTTAATATTCAAGGTTAAAGTATATAAAAAAAGAAGCAATTGCCCATAATGGAAATTGCTTCTTCCTAATTTATTTTTGTTATTTCTTATAAAATTTTATAAATTGCTTTTGATAACTGCTTGTGCTGCTGCCAATATAGCAATTGGTACTCTATAAGGAGAACAAGATACATAGTTAAGTCCAATACTGTTACAGAATTCGATTGTACTTGGGTCACCACCGTGTTCGCCACAAATACCGCATTTCAAGTTCTTACGAGTATCTCTACCATTCTTAACGGCTAATTTCATTAGACGACCTACACCGATTTGGTCTAGTTTTTGGAATGGGTCTTGCTCGAAAATCTTCTTTTTGTAATAATCATCTAAGAACTTACCTGCATCATCACGGCTAAAGCCATAAGTCATTTGAGTAAGATCGTTAGTACCAAAACTGAAGAATTCTGCTTCTTTAGCTATTTCATCAGCTGTTAGTGCTGCTCTAGGAATTTCAATCATAGTACCTACGCGATATGCTACACTAATGCCTTTTTCAGCCATTACTTGTTCTGCAGTCTCGCAAACTATTGATTTAACATATTTCAATTCTCTAACATCTCCAACTAATGGAATCATAATTTCAGGAATAATATTACGCCCTGATTGTTTAATAATTATAGCTGCTTCAATTACTGCTCTTGTTTGCATTTCTGCAATTTCTGGATAAGTAATTGATAAACGACAACCACGATGACCTAACATTGGGTTAAATTCTTTCAAGCCATCAATAACATTAACTAAATCTTGATATTTTAGATTCATTGTTTTAGCCAATTCTTGAATTTCTTCTTTCTTATGAGGAACAAATTCGTGTAGTGGTGGATCCAAGAAACGAATAGTAACTGGATAATCGCCCATAGCTTGATATAATTTAACAAAATCATCTCTTTGCATAGGCAATAATTTTGCTAATGCTTTCTTTCTTTGTTCTACTGTATTAGAAACAATCATTTCTCTAACAGCAGCAATTCTATCTTCAGCAAAGAACATATGTTCTGTACGGCAAAGACCAATTCCTTCAGCACCAAAGTTGAAAGCTATAGTAGCATCTTTAGGTGTATCAGCGTTCGCTCTAACTTTAAGTCTACGAACTTCGTTAGCCCATTCCATAATTCTACTAAAATAACCAGCGATTTTTGCTTCAGATGTTCTAATTTTACCTACATAAACATTACCGGTATAACCATCAAGTGATAAATAATCTTCAGTTGTATAAGTTTTGCCATCTATTGTAAGAGTTTTCTTTTCTTCATCAATCATTAAAGAACCACAACCAGCAACACAACAACGTCCCATACCACGAGCAACAACAGCTGCGTGAGATGTACGACCACCACGAGCGGTAAGTATACCTTGTGCTATATTCATACCTTCTATATCTTCTGGAGAAGTTTCTAATCTAACAAGTATTACTTTCTCTTCTTTACATCTATCCATTGCTTCTTCTGCACTAAAACAAATTTTACCACAAGCAGCACCAGGACTAGCAGGCAAACCACTAACAATAGGTGTAGCCTCTTTAAGAGCTTTTTCATCAAATTTAGGATGCAATAATTCATCAAGTTGTTTTGGTTCTATTTTCAATAAAGCTTCTCTCTTAGAAATAAGACCTTCATCAACTAAATCACAAGCAATACGGATAGCTGCATCAGCAGTTCTTTTACCATTACGAGTTTGCAACATATAAAGTTTGCCTTCTTCAATAGTAAATTCCATATCTTGCATATCTTTGAAATAATTTTCTAATCTATTGCAAATTTCAACAAATTGGTCATATACAGCTCTATTTGTAAATTTAAGATGGTCAATAGTAGCAGGTGTACGAACACCAGAAACAACATCTTCACCTTGTGCATTCATTAGGTATTCACCGTATAATTTCTTTTCGCCAGTAGCAGGGTCACGAGTAAATGCAACACCAGTACCAGAAGTATCACCCATATTACCAAATACCATTGATTGTACATTAACAGCAGTTCCCCAACTATTAGGAATGTCATTCATTCTACGATAGTAGTCAGCTCTTGGGTTATCCCAACTTCTAAATACTGCTTCAATTGCTCCAACTAATTGTATTTTTGGGTCTTGAGGAAATTCTTCGCCTTTTTCTTTAAGATAGAAAGCTTTGTACTTTTCTACTAATTCTTTCAAATCTTCAGCTGTGAATTCTGTATCAAGAGTATATCCTTGTTTTTTCTTTTCTTCATCAATAACTACTTCAAAGAAAGATTTACCTAGTCCGCAAACTACATCACTATACATTTGAATAAATCTACGATAACAGTCATATGCAAAACGAGCATTTCCTGTTTTATTAGCTAAACCCTTAACGCTTACATCATTAAGACCTAAGTTAAGAATAGTATCCATCATACCAGGCATACTAGCTCTAGCACCACTACGAACACTTACCAAAAATGGGCTTTTTTCATCCCCAAATTTCTTTCCTGTTTCTTTTTCCAAAATAGCTAAAGTATCAAAAACTTGACCAATAATCTTATCATTGATTTTTTTGCCATCAGCATAGTATTGAGTACAAGCTTCTGTGGTAATTGTAAAACCTTCAGGAACTGGCATACCCAAGCTAGTCATTTCTGCCAAATTTGCGCCTTTTCCACCAAATTTAGCTTTGTCTTTTCCATCTGAGTCTCTGAATAAATAAACAAATTTAATCATTAAAATTCTCCTTAAAACAATATTTTTATTTTTACTATTATGTATAGAAATATTATACATAAAAAAGTCTATTTTTACAAGTGTTTTTCTCTAAAAATTTTGCATAAGATTATGCGTTATATTGTACTAAATACTTTGGGCACTACCTTTAATTGTATATTATTATCATTTTTCAATAAAATAGCCAATGCTTTTATAGCATTATTAATATCATTTTTATCGAATTTAATTTCGTTTTCTTCACTATTTTGATGAACCAAACTATTTACTACCTCAAAAACTTTAGGTGACTCCTCTTCTAATACAAAATAATTTACACCCAAACTAGCAACAATCTTACACATAAATAACAAAGCATATTGCAAAGGATAATTATCTGAGTAATTTACTTCTTTAAGACATTTAAGTAAAACCATTAATTCTGAAGTTATTTCTCCTTGCTTATTTGCTAATTTTTCTATCAACTCAATCATAATCATACAAGCCGAATATTTAGATTCGTCTGTCCAACAATTATAAAACATTTCATTTACATCAACGCCGGATAAAATAAGCCCCGCACGAGTACTTGTCAAAGTAAATTCGCCAAAGCATAGTAGCTGTGCATAGCTTTTTAACTTGCCCTTAGCTGACCTAACGCCTTTTGCATTAACTAAAATAAGCCCCTTTTCAAAAGTGGCTATTGTAAGCAATTTGTCTTTCTCTTTATAATCGACGGTCCTAACGATTATCCCTTTTAATGTTTCTATCATAATATTTATATTATACCACATTTTGCTATTCTATACAAATTTTTCCAATAATTTTATATATAAAAAAAGAGAGGATTACTTTCCCACCATAGTGAAATTTCACGCCTCTCTTCAATTCAAGGGGTTATTAATAATTTGGAGAAAACTATTTCTTGTTTTTCAAACTGTTATTTTTTAGCGCACTATACAACATAAAATATCCTGCATTGCCACTTTTTTCAAACAATTCCCAGACCTTTTGGTCTACATCATTACTAGTTTTGTCCCTCATATTTATACCTCTTTTGCAAACTTACAAATTTTATTCTGTATTTCGTTTACACTAGTTATGATGTACAAAATATAGTTTTTTATACCAAATTAATTTTATTTGTTTAAATCTTTAATGTTATATCCTAAATCATTCATTATATTGCCGTTATCACGCCAATCGCCCTTTACTCGAACATAAACAGTAATCATAACTTTTTTGCCAATTATTTCTTCCAAATCCTGTCTTGCATATGTTCCTATTTTCTTAATCATACTACCACCCTTGCCTAAAATAATAGGTTTGTGGGCTTCTTTTTCGCAGATTATATCGGCATTAATAAATACCATATTTTTCTTTTCATCTAATCTATATTCTCTTACATCAACACCAATACCATAAGGTACTTCTTTATCAAGTAGTCGCAATGCTTTTTCACGGATTATTTCTGATACAGTAAAATACATATTACTATTTGTATATTGGTCATCATCAAAATATTTAATTGTATCAGTAAGCAATTTCTTGATTTCTTCTACAAGTGGTTCTACATTTTTGTTTTTTAATGCACTAAGAGGAACTACTGCTACTAATTTAGTAAATTTATTTAATTCGGATAATATCTCATATACCTTTTCTCTCGTAACATGGTCAACTTTATTAACCGCTACAACAACTTTATAATTACCATTAATAAAACCAACTATATTTGCTCTATCTTTTTCATCAAAGCCTTTTTCACAATCTACGACATAAACGATACAATCCACACCTTCAGTAGCTTTTGATGCTGATTTCATCATATACTCGCCTAATTGGTTACGAGGCTTATGAATTCCTGGTGTATCTATAAAAACTATTTGATAATCTTTAGTATTGTAAACACCCATTATTTTATTTCTTGTAGTTTGTGGTTTCCAACTAACAATAGACACCTTCTCTCCTACAATAGTATTTATAAGAGTAGATTTACCTGCATTAGGTTTTCCCATTATTGCTACGAAACCTGATCTAAAATTAGCCGACTTTACATCTTTTTCATCTTCAATAACAATTGGGTTTGAATCTCTTTTCAAATCACAAATTGCCATAATTTCTTCGGTTAATGTCATCATTTTTTTAGAATCTTCTTCATTTTGATGGTCATATCCTAATAAATGCAACATACCGTGACAAGTCAAAAATCCAATTTCTCTAGCTATACTATGTCCATATTCATTAGCTTGCTCGATTGCACGAGGTTCACAAACAAAAATTTCTCCTAATATTATACTATTATCTTCCATATTAATTTCATATGGATAATCTTCTTTTTTTAACGGTAAAGTTATGTTAGCTATATTCTGATAGCTAAGCACATCTGTTACTTTATCAATTTTACGAGTGGATAAATTAAGTTCTTTAATTGTATCCTCATCAGTAATATTGATTTCTACATCAACATCACTTGCATTGTTGCCAACTTTCTCTAAAGTAGTATCTACAACTTTTTCAATTATCTTTTTGTACTTTTCACTAAATATCTTAATCATTTATTTTCCTTCTATTTTTATTTCTTTTCTTCTGAATATTTTATTCTTTGATGATAAAAGCTGGGTACAACTCTTACTAAAGTATCTTCTATCACTTGAATATCTTTATGAGTAAGCGGACATTCATTAAATTGTCCACTATTTACTTTGGATTGGATTAGGCTGTGAATATAAACTCTAAAACCATCTCCTATTTCTATGCCTTGTGCTCTTGTAGCAGCCTCGACTGTATCTGTTATCATAATTATACCCGCCATTTTAGTTTGGGGGATAGGTCCGCCATAAGCAAATTCTTTTTGCTCAAGTTCTTCATCTGTAATATTCTTAGCTTTATTATAAAAATATCTTACTTCAGTAGTTCCGTGATGTTCTATAGCTACATTTCTTATAATAGCAGGCAAACCCATTTCTTTTAATAGTTTTGCACCAAAGGTAGTATGTTCAGTTATCATACGAACACTAACTTCAGGAATATAATCATCATGTGGATTATAACCTTTTTGGTTTTCAATAAAACATAATGGATTTTTAATTTTACCATAATCGTGATAACAAGCACACGCTTTTGCAAGTACGGGACTTTCGCCAATCGCCATAGCACAAGCTTGCGCTAAGTTACTAACTGCAAGTGAATGATTATAAGTACCGGGTGCCTTTTTTTCTAATTCTTTCATTGCAGGATACTCAGGCGAACAAATTTCTTCCAATCTAAAATTACTATACAAATTAAATATATTTTCAAATACAGGCATTAGTATCATAAATAATGCCAAATCAAGGAACATAGACACCAAAACCCACAAACTATTTGTTAATATATCAATAGGTGAAAATTCTGTTATTAAAGTAATTAGGATAGCAGTAGGAACGGACACTACAATACCCACAATTATTCCATTTACAAATATTTTTAATCTTATATACGCGTTGCGTAAAAGCATAATTAAAAAGCTACCGGCTAAAGCGTTTATAAATACCGCACCCAATACTGCATAAATATCAGCATAAGGAACTAAAGTAGTGTACAAGAAAAAGAAAACAATATTAATAAGCACATTAGATACTAAAGCAATTCTTCTTTCTACCAGTATAGATATAAGCAAGCCTGATAAAAGTAAAGGCATTGTATAAACCGATATATAAGCACCGAATAAAATAGAAAAAACATAAGTTATTGCGACAGCTAGTAAAATAAAACATAGCTGTTTGGTACTTTTCATTAAATCTACCCATCTTATGTGGATATATTTTTCTATTAACATAAAAACAATAAATAGCATACCGCCAACTACAAAAAATTTATAATAATTATCAAAAGTATCGGTAATGCTCTCCGCCCCAACAAGCGTTTGCAACAATGCAAGCAAAAATGGCAAAGTTAAAGAATATACAAAAATTATAACAATATTATAAAAATGTCTTTTTGCTTCTCCATTTTCTCTATCAGGTTTTATTAATTTTTTTATTTCCTTTTGTTTCATTTTTTTCCTTTTTTAAGTAATTTTTGTTTCTATTTCATAGTATATAACTAAACACACCTTTTTGTCTAGTAATTTTACATTATACCAACTTCTCAAAAAAACACAATCACTTGGTAATGTAGTAATATATTTATCCGTATATTCCTTGACATAAAAACTTTCATTTTCCTTAAAATTAGTTGGTTCTAAGACTTCTTCTAATTCATAATAGACATACTTATTTGCTAGCAAACATAATGTATTGTCCAATTTAATTTGACATAATTCCACTTCATAATGTTCAAATGGAACCTTAGGATTTTTAGGTTTTACACCAAAAAACTTATTAATTTCTATTTTACGCCCTGTACGCTTTGTAGCAACTAGCATTTCAGGAATTATTGTTTCTTTTTTAATACATACTCTTCCGTAAACTTCGCCGTTCGCATAAGTATCCACAGATAATTCTTCACCTAAAGCAATTTTACTTTTAATAAGAACATCACCGCATTTTACTGTATCGCCCACTTTTTTTAGAGGCGTACCAGAATAGCTAATCATTCTAGTTATTATACCATCATAAGCACTAACAACATCTTTATAAGTAGTTTTATCAATAATAGGTACTTTAGGCAATTCTTCATATACTTCTATAAAAACCGTATTGCCCCGTTTATCAACACTTGCACTAGCAATACCATCCAACATTATTAAATTATTAACTAATTTTCTTGTATCCAATTTTTTATTAAAATTAGGAATTTCATAAAAGTCTAATACTACTTCTTTTATAGTATCTGTCGGAACAATTTCATTACCTTTAATGTCCAAATTAACTGTGCAATTCGACATTACATATAAGCATATTGTAATTACTAAAAGTCCTAATGATAATCCAATTCGCTTCAAATTACTAACAACTAAATTATTTATAGTAGTATCTTCAATTATTTTATAATCATTAAATTTTTGTTTTAATAAATCAATAACTTTATTTTTATCTTTGCTTTTAACAAAAAAAGTCACATAGCCTTCGTTATATCTAGGTTTGTAAATATTAATGTTGTGAAATATAAAATAATTAGCAACAAATGTAAGACTACCACGAATTCTAATTTTTACAGCATCAAACAAGGCAAACCTCCACATTTTTTATGTTGCCTTTTATAAATATTTCGGCACTTCCTATTTCATTAATTACCATATTGCTACCGATTATTTCCAAGTTTTTTTTATGCGTTACATTAATAACTATTCTATTAGGATTATACAGCATAATACCCTTATGCCCTTCAACATAAAGCCCCTTGAATGCACAAATTGTCACACGAAAATCTAAATAAATATCTTTATCTAAATAAAGTTTTGACATCATTTCATCATAAAAACTATCCATATTTAATAATATGAATAGAATTTATAATTAATTACTATTTAGGGTAAATTAAAAATTAAAATTAGTCTTGATTTTCTTTACGCAATTTTACCAATACTTTTTTGAAATAATCAGGAAGTGGTGCTTCAAAACTCATTGCTTCACCAGTTTTTGGGTGAATAAGGTCTAATTTATATGCGTGCAATAACTGTCCAGACAAGCCAAAGTTGTCTTTATTCCCATAAGTTATATCTCCAACTACTGCGTGCTTAATATATTTAGCGTGAACTCTTATTTGATGAGTTCTTCCTGTAGCCAATTTGAATTCTACCAAAGTATAATTGCCAAATCTTTCTCTAACTTTATAATGAGTAAGTGCACTTCTACCCGTATCATCAACAGCCATTATTTTACGGTCCTTTGTGCTTCTTGCTATAGGTCTATTTATAACGCCTTCTTCTTCTTTAATATTGCCTACTACAAGTGCTAAATAATGTCTTCCCGCTTGTTTTGTAGCAATTTGCTCTGCCAAATTCTTATGTGCTTTATTATTTTTTGCAACAACAAGTAATCCACTAGTATCCTTATCCAAACGATGAACAATACCTGGTCGAAAATCGCCATTTATATCGCTTAAAGATTTTATATGGAACATAAGTGCATTTACTAAAGTATTATCAGGCGAACCTAATGCGGGGTGAACTACCATTCCTTGAGCCTTATTTATGATAAGCATTTCATCATCTTCATAAATAATATCAAGTGGGATATCTTGAGGCGTAGCCGTCATAGCTATTTTGTCTTCTTTATTTACAACAATTTCGCCACCATTTAATTTTTGTCCGCATTTAGTAACTACTTTACCATTGTATTCTACACTACCAGCATCAACAAGTTTATAAACTTGAGAACGAGAGCAATCCATTTCTTTAGCCAAATAATTGTCTATTCTCTCATTACCATCTGGATTAAATTTAATAATTGTCATTAATTATTTCCTTTATTATTATCGATTTCTTCAATATTGGGAAACAATTCTTCGATTTCCCCAATTTCATTTGTACTATTTTTATTTTCTTCAACTACTTTTTTAGTAGGAACTTTATCGTTTGTTTCTTTTTCTAATCTTTTTTTCTTATCGTCCTCATCTTTACTCATAAAAAATAAAATATAAATAAGTAATAATATAGTTCCGATTGTTAGCATACTATCAGCTACATTAAAAACAGGAAAGTTCGTTGATGGTATTGCAAAAATGAAATCACGAACATACCCGAACGCATATCTGTCAAATATGTTGCCTATTGCCCCTGCGGTTATCATAATAATAGCTATACGCAAAAGCTTTGTACGAGTTTTATATGAATAAAAAATAAATCCAATTAGGAAAATTGCACAAATTGTGCTTAATATAGTAAGTGCAAGTGTTTGGTCTTGTAAAATACCAAAACTGGCACCTGTGTTTTTTACTGCCGTAAATATAATGAAATTTTTAATAACTACTATATCTCCAACCGTAGCACAATGTCCATAAATTAAATATTTAGTAAGTAAATCAATCCCAATTATTGCTAATACTATTAGTACTTCAATGCTACAAGACAACCATCTTTTTTTATCCTTAACAGAAGTTTTGAAATCGCCTTTAAGCTCTTTTATTGCATTTACAAAATCTTCTCTTGTTTCTTTTGTAGTTTTATTTTCCCCATTTTCATTAAACATAATTATTCCTTCCTCGTTGTACTTACCTTTACCCCTTTTGGTATTAGTATATATTCTCCTGTATTTATTAATCTAACGGTACCGCCTAAAGCATAAATACCTCCACACAAAAAATCTAACATTCTTTGTGCGAAATCTGCTGGTAATTCATTTATATCAACCATCACACTTTCTTTTCTTTGTACTTTGGTTAATAACCTTTGTATATCCTCAAACTTTTTAGGAGCAAACTCCTTAATTAGTTTTCGGGTTTTATCATTATTAGAATCAAAAAACATCTCTCTCACCAAATATTGCCCGTCCAAGCCTTACCATATTTGCCCCTGCCTTAACTGCTAACAGGTAATCATTACTCATACCCATTGATAGGTAGCAAAACTGGTTTGTTTTTAGCTTATCAAACTTTGCATATACTTGGTCAAAAATTTGTCCTAATTCCTTTTCATCGTCCAATTTCGGCATAACTGCCATAATACCACGAACTTTAATATTGTCAAAAATATTTATTTCATCAACCAACTGGTCAACATCTTCCAAATAAACTCCGCCTTTTGATTCTTCTTTACCAGAATTAACTTGTATCAAAATATCTTGAACTTTGTTTATTTTGTTTGCTTGCTTATCGATTTCTTTTGCTAAGCTAAATCTGTCTACGCTGTGGATAAGTCTAACTTTATCAATTATATACTTAACTTTATTTGTTTGTAATTGACCAATAAAATCCCAAGTAAAATTATCATTATATTTAGATAAAAGTTCTTGTACTTTATTCTCTCCACAACTAGCCACCTTACCTGTATCTATTGCTAATTTTATTTCTGCAATAGAACGAGTTTTGGTAGCTGCAACCAATTCAATTTTTGGATTTATGGCAACCAATTTATCATAAATAGAAAAAATATTATCTTCAATACTCATGAATAGATATTATCACAAAACTATTGATTATGCAAGTTTTTTACACAAAAATTAGCTTTTTTTAATCTTCAGTTTCATCTAATTCTATTCGATTAATGCTAATTTCATAAGCTATCTTACTAAGGACCTCACCATCCTCCAATAATTTTTGGTATTCTCTTGATTGTATCCTACCATTTATTTTAATTTTGGCACCTACATCCATATCTTTTATAAATCTAGCATTCCTACCCCAGGCTATACAAGGTAAATAATCTGATTTATTATATGCACGGTTTACCGCAAGTAAAATATCGCAAATTTCTCGCTTAAATGGCGTTGTGCGATAAATAGGAGGTTTGCAAACATAACCTGCTATGTCTATAATATTGGGATTTTTTGATATAGGTTCTTCCAAAACATCACGCACAAAAAGTGTAAGTAATAATTTACTTTTACCATCGATTATTTTGTTATAACTACGCATTTGCCCGGTCAAAGTAATTGATTTACCCATCTCAAGTCCGCTACTATCAAGCAACCGCTCGCTTATTGTAAAAGGTATTTCATCGATTTGTTCACTTAATCTAGAAACCGCTATTTTACTTTCGTAAAACCCCTCTCCGTACATGTGGTGAGAGTACTCTGGGGTAGATACTACCACTCCACTAATAGTAACTACATTGTTGTTCAATAATTCGTAATTCATAAGTTTCTCCTTCTTTATTCGGCTTTATAAATTTGTGTGCCATTGTTGTTTATATAATAATTTTCTTTAATAACAAGTTGGTCAAGACCAACAAAATTAAGTCCTTTATTTTTTACTCCCAAAATAATTATAGGCAACGCCTCTAAAATATGTTCACTATTATTGTGGCAAAGTATAATGTCACCCTTTTTCACTTTTTTAAGTACCCTATCAGCAATAACTTTTCCTTCTATCCCTTTCCAATCAAGACTATCCACACTCCATTGGATTCCATATGTTTTTTTCGCTTCCAAAATTGACATAAGTTCGTCATTGTATTCACCAAACGGTGCTCTAAAAAATTGCGGATACTCCCCTGTCAATTCTTCAATTTTTTTAGCCGTAGTTTCAATTTCCATTTCTTTCTCAGTAGCCGAAAGTTTATTAAAATGCGGATGATTTGTACTATGATTTCCGATATTATGCCCTCTATTTTTTATTTCAATAACTAAATCGGGGTATTCGTCCACCCAAAAGCCTACTAAGAAAAAAGTAGCTTTCATTTCATAGGTATCAAGTATATCAAGAATTTTCAAAGTTTTGTCAGCACCCCATGCAGCATCAAAACTTATTGCCACATCGTTCTTTTCGGTTTCCACATTATATATCGGCACTTTTTTTAAATCTTTAACACTAGCATTGAAGCTAGTCGCTTTACTAAGTTGCAAAGCACCGATTATCCCCACAACCAAAACCGCAATTAATATAATAACAACGCATAATTTACTCTTTTTGATAACCCAAATCATAATATATAAACCTCTTTTAGTTTAGAACATTTGTCTTGCCTTACATTGCCTTATTTTGTCAAATTAAGGGCAAAATTTGTCCATAGTTATAACAAGTTTATGAAATCTATTTTTATAATATAACTAAAATGAATATAAAATATTTATATATTCCTACTAAAATTATTTTTATTATAATAACCGAATTTTATTAAAACAAATATTTTGTACAAAATTAATCCAATTGCTTTACAAAATGAGTTTTTACGACTTGTTTATTTGTAAAAAAAAACGGACTTGTACAAATGTACAAATCCGCTTTTTTTAATTAATCTTTTATTTTTTATAAATACATCTTCTATTAAGAAATATCAGTACGATAATGAGCCCCATCATAAGTAATCTGTGTAATATTCCTATAAATATTTTCTACACATTCTTCTTTTGAAGCACCTATGCTACAAAGTCCCATTACTCTACCGCCTGAAGTTCGCAATTCGCCATCAACAAATTTTGTACCGGCGTGGAACAACTTAACAGTATCGTCCAAATCAGCAATTGATATTTTCAAATTCTTTGTATATTCTAGTGGGTATCCGCCTGAAGTCATAATTACACAAACAGCATTGGCATTTTCCCATTCTAAGTGTATTGTATCAAGTGTTTGGTCAATAGTAGCCTGAACAATATCCAAAATTGGAGTTTTTAGAAGAGGAATAATAACTTGACTTTCTGCATCGCAAAAACGAATAGTAAAATCAACAACCTTAAGCTCATTTGCTGGTGTCAAAATCATATTAAAGGCAAGAGCACCTCGCAATTCCCTATCTTCGGCATTTAGAGCGTTCATAATAGGCCTAAAAATGGTATCCATCGCAATTTGTTGTAATTCTTCAGTATAGAACTCAACTGGCGTAGAAGCACCCATTCCGGCAGTACTAAGTCCCATATCGTTATCAAAAACTCTTTTATAACAAGTAACTGCTTTCATCGGCAAAACTGTTTTGCCATCTACAAAAGTCATAACCGTAAAAATTTGACCTTCAATAAATTCTTCTATATCGATTACTTTACCTGCGTTGCCAAAAAGTTCTGCAATCATAACATCATACATAGCATTTTGGGCTTCTTTTTCATTACGGCAGAACATAATACCTTTACCTGCTGTACGACCATTAGTTTTTACAACCAAAGGATATTTATGATTTTTTACGTAATTTTTTGCTTTATTATAATCATCAAAAATTTTGTATGAAGGTGAAGGTATATCATATTTAGCGCATAAATCACGACAAAACTTTTTACTACTTTCCATAACGGCAGCTTTACTGCTAGCACCAAAGGCGATATGTCCTTTCGCATTCAGCGTATCTGCTAAACCTACTGTTAATGCTTCATCTGGACTAATAATTGTAAGTTTTATATTTGGATTATCATCTAAAAACTCAACTATTTTATCAACATCAGTAACATTAAATTTCACACAATGTGCAATTCCCGCTAAACCACCATTTCCTGGAATACAAAAAATGTCATTCACTCTGCCATCTTGTTTAAGTGCAAGTGCTAAAGCATGTTCTCTGCCTCGTGAACCTACTAATAAAATATCCATTCATCCTCCTAATAATAATATACATATATCGATTTGTCTTTAGTGTATTATGCAAAATAAATGATAAAGACAAATCAAATATTTTACTTTTATAAATATAAATTCTAACGCAAATTCCCTTGATAACTTTCCCAGTTAGGATATTTATTTATATCTTGATAACTAGAAATATCTTCTTCCCTAACCATTATTTTTAATATTGGACTAGGTGTATATTTTTTTGTTGTTTTTTGATAAGCCATAAAAGCATAATCACCCAATTCAGGTGGAATACTCGCTTCCAAATGAATTATTGATAAACTCAAGCAATCTACAAAAGCATATTCGCCAATATAAGTTATTGTAGAAGGTAAATAAATTACATTGCTTTCAGCTCTTTGAAAAGCGAAGGATTCTATAGTTTCAATACCCTCATTAATCCTAATTATCGAATATTTTGCCTTAGAAAAAGCAAGGCTTCCGATAGAAAGTACAGAATACTCATTTTCTTGATAAATTATTTTACTAGGGATTGTGATATCAGATACAGCTTGACTATTATTCGGGTTTTCGACACTACTTACTTTGGCATATACTTCTTTATTTCCGTCGGTAGTAGTCTCCAATATTTCATATGATATTCCATTATCGGTTACAAATTGTGCTATTAAAGCGGTTGTTGAATTTTTATCCTGGCAAGCAACCAACACTAATAATAAACTTAAAATTACAATTATAACCACAAAATATTTTTTATTTTTCATATGCAAATTACCTAATAATAAACAATATTATACTATAATTAACTTCATAAGTCAATATAGATTTTATATTATTAAATTACAGGTTGTTGGTTTGTCAATGATGTTGGACAAATTGGATAAAAATATATTGGGGGCAATCGTTCCAATTCCCCCAAACCCCCTTTCCTCATAATTTTCCCTTTGTTTGTTGTAGGTATTGCAAAGGA
>Ga0172378_10000594_pt1 | contig 31912 bp, 23 predicted proteins | sample GrowelOW332metaG_FD_119755 | JGI IMG/M metagenome (GOLD analysis project Ga0172378, IMG submission 119755) | Groundwater microbial communities from an aquifer near a municipal landfill in Southern Ontario, Canada - Pumphouse #3_1 metaG | ecosystem: Environmental > Aquatic > Deep subsurface >...
CTAAAGCCTTTTTGAAATTGGATCGGATTCTTTTTCATGCCACGATCTCCTGTCAGTTCATAGCTTTCATTGGACTAGCAGGATGCTCGTAAGTTGCTGAGGGTCGTGGGTAATCAGGAAATTCTTTGATTAATCCTCTAAGCCAGAATTCATTGCCGATGATCAGTAAAACGTCGAATATAAAGCGAGCTAGATAATGAGTATGACCAATGTTATTTTTTAGCTGTGCTTTATGCCAATACAGGACTAATGCGGTCAGGCTGTCTAAATTCCCGACCCTGACAAGTTTTCGATAAAAGATTAAAGAGAACTTTTCGTTTAAGATTTGCTCCGCAGGACACCGTATTTTTGGACTAAACACAATCGCTTTGACTTCCGAATCAAGTTCATTGAAATATTCGTCAAGATTTCTTAAGCCTTTACCGTACAGACCGAGCACTTTCCATAGCGGGTGATTGATTTCCCGCGCTGATCCTTCGATTTCTTTGTCTACAGTGCTGACCAGGCGAGGTTGAGGGGTGGTCTTGCCTAACTTATAACGATTCCATTTACCTGGCGGATCCTTTTCCATGAAATTAGGGTCTTCCTTGAGTCCAAAATAGCGTTCCACCTGTTTGGCCTGAGTGTAGCCCAATCCAATCTGTACTCCTTCGTACCAAAAACGCACACGAAAGATTTCAAGCTGATCGCTGGCCCTTGGTATTTTTTTATTAATTGATCGACGAGTAGGCATAAAAATTTTAGCCGTAGTTGCGGCTAAAATAAGGATTTATTTGTAAGTGTATGATAAATATTTAATTTATAGGTTTATAACCCAAAAATCATTCCTTTGAGCTAGGTAATCCAATTATTGTACGCTTATTCAAAACGACTTCACGTTACTGGGCGCAACATGCAAACCAACGTTACCGAACCATTAGCACAGGAAATACGGGATGATTTAATCCGATTGTACGGACCATTGTTGACAAGTCGGGATCTGTGGAAAGTGTTGGGTTATGCGAGTCCAGGCGCTTATCGGCAAGCCCGATTACGGAAACGTGTGTCGGTACCGGAATTTGAGATTGAAGGACGTAGTGGTCATTTTGCGTTAACGATTGATGTTGCACGCTGGTTGGCAAAGCAGCGTATGTCCAATCCTCAAACACATTTACCAGAAGAAGGAGAAAAAGATATGACCTAAGTAATCTGTTTTGACTGAAACACAGGCTTAGAAAAACAAAAAGCCTAGGGTTGGCGCCCTAAGCTTTTTTATGAAACCGTCGAGAATTTGGCAATCCAGACAGTTTCATTGTTGATCTAAATATCGCGGGTGTCAAGCCTGCGGCCTGTTTATGCGAACCATTTTTTAAACGCATTACTCAGGGCGCAGGATTTATGCGCCCTGAAATTAGGTTAACGGAGACTAATATGTCCTCAAATCTTTGGCAAGGGCGCTGGCGTGGTGTGAAGCCATCCGGTGATAATCATCGCCGAGCCCGGAATGTCATCACTCCATCAGGCGGCATTGTTCGCGGTAAATTCCCCAGCCGCAAAAATGGCCGGATGGTCCACCATGAAGGCTTGTTAGAGCTCGAAGCCATTTACCTCTTCGAGACTTCCCCTCGTATCGTTCGATACCGAGAACAACCAAAAACGATCAACTATCCAGACGGCGCTCGATTGCGGCGATATACGCCGGATTTTGAATTGGTGTTGAGCACCGGCGAAATTGTATTCATCGAAGTCAAACCGGTCAGCAGTCTTAAGCATGACGATGTGCAGCACAAACTCGACCGTGTGACAGAGTACATGCGCCGCTCGGAAACCGCTTTCGTCATTTTGACTGATCAAGTCATTCGGCAGGAGCCGCGTTTATCCAATTTGCGGTGGATTTATCACCGGGCTTCCCGTATCCCACCGACCTCAGACGCAATGACTGTTGCCACCAATAGATATCGCAACTGCCTGCCGTTATCGCTGACGGTGGCATCAAATTTATCAGATGTCGGGGGCATTGATCCCTACAGTTTGTTATTGGCCGGACATCTGCGCTGTTCCTTGGATCAGCCGATTTCTCAAGAAACTTTAATAGAATTGAATATGGAGGCAGACAATGGCTGGTTTTGCATTGCACAAGAACAGGGTTTTTAATTGGAACGGTACCGATTATCGAATTGATCGTATCCAACCGAATGGAGATTTGCTGTTGGAACGCATGAATGACGGCCATTTTTCGGTGATCGGTCGTGAGCAACTGCTCACTGAGTATGGGGCAGGCAAAATTTCCGCGAAGACTATTGATACTGCTTCTGCTACTACCTCGTTAGTACCTTCATTTTCACGACCGCTCGATGAACTATCCGAAGGCGTCAGAAACGCCGTGAAGCGGCGTAAACATTATCTTGAAAGTATTCTCGATAATGGTAATCCGATTTTTACACCGGAGTATTTGAAGCCGTTGATTGGGCAGGCCGCTACGGAAATCGGAGATTTAACCCCGCCGGGCGTAACTACCGTATATCGTTGGTATCGTCGATTTAAATCAGTAAATGACCCGCGGGCGATCATTCCGAGGATTGATCTTCGTGGTCCCAAAGAGTTGCGGCAAAATGATCGTATTCTCCAACTGGTAGCAGAAGCTTTGGAGGAGGCTTTTAAAGCTTCACCGCAGGCAACATGCAGTGGTGTTTACACGCGCTTACTTGGCAAAATCGATATTGAGAACCAGCGATCGATCGGAGGCGAACCCATCAAACCACCTTCCTTACGTACCCTATACCGATTGGTTGAGCGTGCTGAGGCATACGAACTCGTGGTATTAAAGGAAGGTAAGGCGGCTGCCGATAGGCGTTTTAGGATCGGCAAAGCCGGTGTAAAAACCTCTCGTATCCTTGAGCGTGTTGAAATCGATCATACACCGCTCGATCTATTCCTCATTGACGAAAGAACTTGGCTACCTCTCGGCAGGCCAACGCTAACCGTGATTATCGACCACTATAGCCGGATGTTGCTTGGGTACTATTTGAGTTTCGATAGCCCTTCGACTGCGGCGGTGATGGGGGCATTACGGCATGCCATTCTGCCCAAAAAATTGGCAGCTCCGGTCATACCAAACCTAAAAATCGTCAATGCCTGGTCTTGTTACGGTCTTCCTGAAGTCATGGTGGTCGACAATGGCTTGGAATTCCATAGCAATGACCTGGAAAGTGTGGCTTACGACTTGGGAATTCGTATTCAATACTGTCCGAAGCACGCACCACGCTTCAAAGGGGTGGTCGAGCGCCATTTAAAAACGATCAACTACTTCTTTGCTCATCAGCTGCCTGGTACCAGTTTCGCCAAATTTTATCTGCGCGGCGATTACGATCCACAAAAAGCGGCGTTGTTAACCTTTGCGGAATTTAAGCAAATCTTCGAAAAGTGGGTAGTCGATGTTTATGCCCAGGACGAACATCGAGGACTCGGTAAAACAACGCCATGGGCTCGTTGGCAAGAAAGTATTGCGCATTATGAACCGATACTGCCTGATGATCTGTGTACTTTGCAGCGCCGAATTGGGTTAGTTGAAGAGCGTTCATTACGACGCGATGGCATTTTCCTGCATGGCATCCGCTACAGCGGCGATGAGCTCGGTCCCATCCTGCGTGGATTTGGTGAAGGGGTGAAAGTTCGGTTGGTCTACGACCCAGAAGACTTGGGTGAAATCCAGGTCTGGGGCCCCAATGATGCCGAGCCGGTTACGGTAAAGGCACTCGATTACGAGTTTGCTCATGGACTCACCGTCAAACAAAACGAATTTATTCGTCAACATCTGCGGGAGCAAGGAGCGGAAGTTATCGATAAAGTTGCTCTCGAACGGGCTCGATATGAACTGGCACAAGCCATTGAAACGTTAATGACTAACCGCAAACACCGCGCAAGACGTCGTAGTGCGGCTTTACGGGGGATCAGTAGTAGTAAACCCAGTGGATCGGAGCCATCAACCATCGCTAATCAGGATTCAGCCGAGGTAATCAAGCCCACCAAATCAACACCGTCCTCAGATGTCGACCAGAATGCGGAGACGAAGTCAGAGGACATCATCAAATCGTTCCAAATTAAGCGCCCAAAGGATGATTAGCATGAATTTCAAAGAAATTTTCGACGAGTTACAACGTTTTGATGAAGAGTACATTCCCTTTCCACCCTTTGTCGTCGCGGTTGATGCGGTTAAAGCGAATCTTGCGCTGTTTCGCGAGACGGGCATTGCCCAGCATTTGCTAGTGCTGGGTGAAAGCGGTGCCGGAAAAAGCAGTCTCTGCCGCTGGATCGAGCAGCAATATTCCAAATTTACGTTGCCTGATCGGGATGTTACACCGGTACTGATTGTGTCGGTTCCCTCGGCGGCTACTATTTCAAGCGTGGCCTCGGCCATGCTTGAAAAACTGGGTGATCCGGCTGCGACCACCGGAACTGTGTCGGCGAAAACGTCGCGGGTAATTAAGTTATGCCGCGCCTGCCGGGTGGAAATGATCTTGTTCGACGAAGCCCAGCATATTCACGACCGAGGCAGAGCCACCACGCATTACATGGTGGGTGACTGGTTAAAATCGTTAATCGATCAGACCGGCGTGCCGACCGTGTTTCTTGGTCTGCCTCGCCTCGAACAAATCTTACAAGTTAACGAACAACTACGGCGACGCTTTTCGCGGCGTATTCGTTTGGCTTTGGGCCAAAGTGACAAAAATTCCATCCATGCCGAATGCCTCCAACTGTTCCGATCTCTGGGCTCCTGCTTGCCATTACCATTGTTGTGTGGTCGGTATGGCTGGGATGAACTGGGTATGCGTCTACACTACGCCAGTGATGGTCGTGTTGCGTATATCAAAAAACTCTTGGCATCCGCGTTGCGGCTCGCATTGGAAACTGAAATAGTGGAGATTGGCCCAACACTGCTGGAACAAGCCTTTACCGAGGAAATATGGTGGGAGGGTGTGGGCAAGCTAAATCCTTTCAATCCTGCTTTCGAGTTTCGCCGCCTGGATCGGGGTAATGAGCCGTTCGAATCTGGTAATTTCAGTAGTGCTCGTAAGGTCCGCAAGGAGGCGGCATGTTGATTCCATTTAACGACTATCCGGTTCGACCTCAGGTAGCGCCAGGGGAAAGTCTGATGGGGTATGTTTACCGGTTTTATAGTGTCAATGGGTATCGTATACCTTACACCGCCAATAAGTGGATACGTACCTTATCACGAGGCTGGGCAGAAGACTTCGATGAGGCTTTCAAGGCCACACAATCGATCTTTGGCAATGTTGCCACCCTTGATCGCTTTGGCTGGATTCGAGTTCGCCAACATATGGATTCAAATCGATCTGAAACTATGGCATATAGGATTGAGCGAAGTCATCAGCCAGCTGGTTTTTGTCCAACATGCTTGAATGAGTCTGGTTTTTATTACGAATTATGGGAATACCTCAAAGTTGAGGTATGTCCGCTTCATGTCTGCAAGTTGGTTACCCGTTGCCCAAACTGTTTAAGTAATTTTTCCTGGCGCCGGCTTTTAACCGATTGGAGATGCTTCTGCGGGCTAGAGATGACCACTGTACCTACAGAGCCCGTCATGCCTTATTCATTCTCGTCGACCAATAAAGTGGCATTTATGGTTTTTCCTGAATTGCCCATCACATTGAAACATAACTTGGAGCGGGTGTTAGCGCCTTATGCCGAGGATAGGTTCCTGCGTGAGTGTAGAGCGAGACGGGAGGACATGACCCGTCGATGATGAACGTTGCGACTTACTGTACCTTACCCATGCGTCCGCGTCCCATTGACGGCGAAGCGACCGTGGGTTTTCTAATGCGAGTGGCCCGAGCAAACGGTTATGAGAGCTTACGACAGTTAGGAAAGACATTCGGCAGTTTTGAAGGGCTATGCCAAGCATTGGGCTTGTTAACGGAGGAAAGGCTGGTTCTGTTTGGTCCTTACCCGAGCTTTTGGGGCTCGTCCGAGCTTTCGGACGAGCTAGCCATCTCTGACTTCAATCATAGCCATTTACGCTGGTGTTCACGCTGTCTTCACGAATCGGCCCATATTCGCGGATCATGGCTGTTAAAAATTAGTTGTGTCTGCAGTCGTCATGCTGTCCAGCTACAGGACCGGTGTCCCAATTGCGGCAGTGTTCAGCGCCTAGACCGAGTGAACTTCGAGCAATGTGACTGCGGAGCATGGCTTGCCGGTACCCAGGGGCAAGAGGTGGCTCATGACTCATTAGTGTGCCTCAGCCAGGCGGTTGAGGCCGCAATTGCCGGTACATCGGTATTGCGGAGCTTCCCCTCCCTGTCGCTGCCGGAATGGTTGAGATTGATCAGTTACTTGGGCCAGTTCTCGGAAACCTGCCAGCCCAGTAAGCCGGGAAAGCTCGGAAACATGCATCAACTGGATACGGCCTTTGCATTGATGCTGCAAGCAAGTTGCTTACTCGACAATTGGCCGAAAAATTTCCATGCCCTTTTGACTGCAATTCAATGTCAGGCGGGAGTTGAGGTTAAGAACAATACACGCATCCGCGATACGTTCGGCACGCTGTATCATGTCCTTTATAGCGATCTCTCGGACCCTTGTTTCCAGTTTCTGCGCGACGAATTCGAGCGCTATTTGCACAAGCATTGGTCGGGTGTAGTGAATAAACGCCACCGAGCGTTTAAGCCAGAGACGATTGCCAGACATCCCCGCGTGACATTGAAACAAGCGGCCAAAAAAGCCGGTGTGGCTTTGTCGACCGTTCGCCATTTTGTTCGAGCGGAAGTCATTGCCGGAAATCAGATTGAATTGCCATCTGGTCGTAAGATGCGCTCAGTGGATGAACAGAGTCTTGGGCAAATCGCGGTTCTGGCTAAAAGCTGTATCATCCTTGATCAGGCTGCCAAACAACTAGCACTGCCGGAATGTCGGGTTAGGGCGTTAATTTCGGCTGGCATCTTAAAGCCGCTGGTTTCAAGAAAACTCGGCAATGCCGCTACTTGGTTGATTCCCAGGCAACAAGTGCAAAGGCTGTTTTTCGCCGGTACTGAAGCCAGTCATTTGCCACCGATAATCAGTGTAAGACACCTCCTCAAGCATTGGCATTTGCGCGATGGCGAATTAAAGGCTTTGGTGCTGGCACTTTTGGAACATCAATTCGAGCTGGTGGGTAAACCGACTGAATCCGTACCGCTCGGGAATATCCTATTGGATGAGCAAAAGGCTCGCCAATGGTTGGTGGAAAAACGCTTTGATGGCGGCGCCAGTATCTCGGTGGATGAGGCAGCACATAGGCTCGGTTTGAAACAACAGGTGGCTTACGACTTGGTGAAGTTGGGATTGCTGTCAACTATCCAAGACGATCTTCCCGGTCGGCGAGTCACGCAAGCGAGTCTTGAGGCATTTCAAGCCACCTATATCTCATTGGCTGAATATGCCGGGTCATTAAAACGAGCGCCGCGATGGCTATTGAAAACGCTGCCAGTGCAACCTGTTTCAGGACCCATGATCGATGGTAGCCGGCAGTATTTTTTTCGGCACACCGATCTCAGTAGTCAGAGCCAGCCAACGGATAGTCCGATCAAGCCAAAATTCTTACACGATCCATAATCTATGAAAACCATCACCTTTATTCGTCATGGCCAAAGTACGGCGAATGCCGGCGGTATCACGATGGCACACGATGCCATTCCGCTATCGGAATTGGGTATACGTCAGGCCAAGATTTTGGCTGATATGCTCAAACTGCAACCGTCGGCGATTTATGTATCCGAATTTGTTCGGACTCATGAAACGGCCAAACCGTTTTGCGAAAAAGTATCGATGCCAGCGACAGTTCAGCCGTTGCTCAATGAATTATCGAGTATCGATCCAGCGTTGATACAAGGTATGAATGGCGAACAGCGCCGTCCTATTGCCGATGCTTATTGGCAAGCGGCAGATCCAACTAAACGCATGGGCAAGTGCGCCGACACCTTCGTTGAATTCGAGCAGAGGGTTGCTGCGTTCACCTCCGAATTAGATGCTTTGCCGGATAACTCGGTGCTATTTGGTCACGGCATTTGGTTTGGCATGCTGACTTGGAAATTACTGGGGTTCAACGCCAGGGATAGTCAGAGTATCAAAGCCTTCCGCCGGTTCCAGATGGGATTGCCGATGCCGAATTGTGCGGTGTATACGCTTGACTCTCCGGCTCCCTGTCATTGGCGGGTAAGGGTTAATGAAGAAGTGATGCACAGGATATTAGCGTTGGCGTCTAAGTGAGATGGGTATCCATCAATCTCTTTTCTATTGGGTGAGGAATATGAATATGCAATATGAATGCTTGCCAAAATCGGATCTTCAAAGGCTAAAGCAAGAAGTCCTGGATCAGCTGCCCGAGGCTGCATTACCCGCAAATTTGCCGGATCATTGGTTGGATATGATTGCTCGCGATCTGGAAGAAACAGTCGGAACTGGAGGGCATGGTGGTGACTCGTCGTCCTATGCATCGGCTCCTTTAGCGCTTATCGTGCATATTATGGCCGCTAAAACTTCGAGCGAACGTCTTGAAATTTCACTTGAAACTTTGCATCGCTATTTCTGTGATCTTCGTATTGAAGTCAACCTGGAAATCGTAAATCGTAGAACTGAGATCAAAGTAGAGTCGGCAACGCTGGAAACCATTTTTTCGAATCGGGATGTCAGAATACTTAATCGAAGAAGATAAGTCTCAATATTGGGAGGTGAAATCAAGTAGGATCAAGCCGGCATGACGCGTTAATGGTAAATAAATTGCAGACCCTTGGAAACCAACGCTTAGAAATATGATTGTTCGTGATTTGGAGTTCGAATAATAGAGCAGCTCTAGCAGTGCTGCGAGCAGATTAATGCCATTCATTAATGGGTTTATAGTAAGGAATTTAGGCTGTTTCAGTATGGCTAAAATCGACTGCCTGGATAAGGGGCTGATACAATCGCCTGTTGAATTACGACTGGTAGTAATTCATCTTGAATAAGGCATATTGGAGCAAAATCGATTGAGTCAGGAAGGACAGCTGCTCGACAAAAAATCCCTTCGGTCAGTGACCGGAAAGACAGCTGACTGGAATGAGTTGGCTAAGGATTGTATTGCCTTTGCAAACGCTACCGGCGGTCGGTTGTTGATAGGTATCGAAGATAATCAGGCGTCCCCAGACGCCAACCAGATTATTCCTGACGACCTCCCGGACACCATTCGACGCAAGCTAGCCGAGCGTACTGTCAACGTCACCTCGCTGCCAGTCATTGTTACCGATCCAAACGGTGGACGATATATAGAATTGACCATTCCTCGATCCATAGCTGTAGCATCTACCACGGATGGACGTTATTTCCTCCGTATTGCCGATCAGAGCAAGCCTATAACTGGCGATGATGTCATGCGGCTTGCAGGTGAACGATCAGCATTACCTTGGGAAACCCAAACCAGCCTAAATGTTGGTCGTGATAATGTTGACAGCGACAAGCTTGAAAAACTGATTAACGACCTTCGAGCTTCGGATCGAGTGAAATCGTCGGTAAAAGAAAAATCGTCAGCAGAGTTACTTGATCACTATCAGCTAGCACAGGGACAATTTCTGACAAACCTGGGTATTCTTTGCGTTGGTCAACAACGGCACCGAGTCCAGCTAGCCACGGCGCCCGTTATTCAGTTCATCAAGTACGACGAACAAGACCAGAAAGTAAACAAGCTGGTATGGGATGATCAGACTGCTAACCCGATGGAGTTAATAGAATCCGTCTGGCAAGAGATACCTGATTTTCGTGAACGCTATGAATTGCCCGATGGCCTTTTTCGCCAATACATTCCGGCCTTTGACGAGATTGTAATTCGTGAGCTTCTGGTCAATGCACTGGTTCACCGACCCTATACCCAACGAGGCGATATTTTCCTCAACCTGTTTCCGGATCGGCTCGAAATCGTTAACCCAGGACTGCTGCCTTTGGGCGTTACACCCAAAAACGTGCTTCACACCACGGTGCGCCGTAACGAAAACCTGGCCAGGTTATTCCACGACCTAAAGCTAATGGAACGAGAAGGCAGCGGCTTCGATAAGATCTATGAAATCTTGTTGTCGCAAGGCAGACCGGCACCAGAGTTAATCGAAACGCACGACCGTGTTCAGGTTACAGTGCGCAGGCGCATCCTAAAACCCGATGTCATCGACTTTATAGCGAAAGCAGACCAGACATACCAACTCACTCAACGCGAACGCATTACCTTGGGCTTATTGGCTCAACGTGAAGCCCTTTCCGCTCGAGAATTGATTGCTGCATTAGAACTTTCATCAGTCGATGCACTTCAACCCTGGTTATCCAGGCTGCTTGATTGGGAAATTGTTCGCAGTATTGGCCGCACCCAGGCCACTCGCTATTACATTGATCCCGCGCTATTGAGAAGTCTGGATTTTGTTGGTGGCACCACGCTCAAGCGTATCGAACCCCATCGATTACTGGCCCTGATTGTGGAGGATGTCAGGCACTATCCGTTATCCAAAATAAGCGACATTCACCAGCGCATTGGACCCGAGATACCTCGTTCGCGCATCAGGCGTAGTATTGAACAATTGGTTAATGACGGCAAGTTGCAGGCAGAGGGGGTGCGAAGTGGCACACGCTATCGTCTCCCATAATTTGGCTCAAAATCGGCTCTATCGGCCAAGCTTGAGTCAAACAGCTGCGCTAAATAGCCAGCATTTTGAAATAAGTGATTGTAATAAAATGTATTTTTTTTGGCTCACATTTAAATCATGAACCAAGTTGACGAGCCAAAATGGGCGATACTCCAGAAGTTACGGTATACAACGCGGCAGGGAAGACGGTAACGCATGTCTAAATCCGAAGCACAAACGCGCGCAGAGCTTATCGATCAGCACCTTGCCCAATCTGGCTGGAATGTTAAAGACCCTACACAGGTCGTCGAAGAATTCGACATCTTGACGGGTCTGCCAGAGGGCGTGGATGAACCACGTACGCCTTACGAGGGTCACCAATTCAGCGACTACGTCCTGCTGGGCAAAGATCGTAAACCACTGGCCGTCATCGAAGCCAAGAAGTCCAGCCGTGATGCCGCCATAGGCCGTGAGCAAGCCAAGCAATACTGCTACAACATTCAGAAGCAGTTGGGCTGCGAGTTGCCGTTCTGCTTTTACACCAATGGCCTCGAAACCTACTTTTGGGATCTGGAAAATGCCCCGCCGCGCAAAGTGGTTGGCTTTCCTACCCGTGATGATCTTGAACGCTTTGCCTACATCCGTCGCAATCGCAAACCATTGACGCAGGAGTTTATCAATACATCTATTGCTGGCCGAGATTATCAAATCCGTGCCATCCGTGCTGTGCTGGAAGGCATCGAGCAAAAGAAGCGTGATTTTCTTTTAGTCATGGCCACCGGCACCGGCAAGACCCGTACCTGTATTGCCATGACCGATGCCTTGATGCGCGCTGCTCATGCCGAAAAGGTGCTGTTCCTCGTCGACCGCATCGCGCTGCGCGAACAGGCACTACTGGCCTTCAAAGAGCACTTACCCAACGAACCACGCTGGCCCAACGTGGGCGAAAAACTGATTGCCAAAGATCGCCGCATTTACGTGGCCACCTATCCCACGATGCTCAACGTCATACGGGATGAGACCCAACATTTGTCACCGCATTTTTTCGACTTCATCGTGGTCGATGAAAGCCACCGCTCGATTTACAACACCTATGGCGAAATCCTCGATTACTTCAAAACCCTCACCCTGGGCTTGACGGCGACACCGACCGACATCATAGACCACAACACCTTCCAGCTTTTTCACTGTGAAGATGGTCTGCCAACCTTTGCCTACACCTTTGAGGAAGCCGTTAACCGGGTGCCGCCTTACCTCTGCAACTTTCAGGTCATGAAGATTCAGACCAAGTTCCAGATGGAGGGCATCAGCAAGCGCACCATTTCACTGGAAGACCAGAAAAAGCTTATTTTGCAAGGCAAGGATGTCGAGGAAATTAACTTCGAAGGTACCCAGCTCGAAAAGCAAGTCATCAACAAAGGCACCAATACCCTGATCGTCAAGGAGTTCATGGAGGAGTGCATCAAGGACACCAATGGTGTACTGCCCGGCAAGACCATTTTCTTCTGCTCATCCAAAGCCCACGCCCGCCGCATCGAAGAAATCTTCGACAAACTCTATCCGCAATACCACGGCGAACTGGCCAAGGTCCTTGTGTCTGACGATCCTCGCGTGTATGGCAAAGGTGGCTTGCTGGATCAGTTCACCAACAATGACATGCCGCGCGTCGCCATCAGCGTGGATATGCTCGATACTGGTATCGACGTGCGCGAGATCGTCAACCTTGTTTTCGCCAAGCCGGTGTATTCATATACCAAATTCTGGCAGATGATCGGACGTGGTACCCGGTTGCTCGAAACCAGCAAGCCCAAACCTTGGTGTACCGAAAAGGATGTGTTTCTAATTATCGATTGCTGGGATAACTTTGAATACTTCAAGCTGCAACCCAAAGGCAAGGAACTGAAACCGCAGTTGCCGCTGCCGGTGCGCCTGGTCGGACTGCGCCTGGACAAGATTGAAAAAGCCATTGACAGCGGCCGTGCCGATGTTGCCGAGAGAGAAGTTGCCAAACTGCGCCGGCAGGTCGCCGCACTACCCAAGGAATCCGTGGTAATCAAAGAGGCCGCCACCGCGTTGGCCCGCCTCGACGAGGAAAACTTCTGGATCAGCCTGAACCATCAGAGGCTTGAATTTCTACGCGCCGAGATTAAGCCCCTTTTTCGCACTGTTTCCGAAGCCGACTTCAAAGCCATGCGTTTCGAGCGCGACCTGCTTGAATATTCGTTGGCTCTGCTAAATGAAGACAAGGAACAAGCCGACACCCTCAAGGATGGCATCGTCGAGCAAATCAGTGAGCTGCCGCTCTCGGTCAGCTTCGTAAAGCAGGAAGAAACCCTGATTCGCGCCGCGCAAACCAACCATTACTGGGCCAAGGCCGATGAAGACCGTTTTGACGAAATGGTAGAAAAACTCGGCCCGCTGATGAAATTCCGCGAACAAATGACCGGTCCCGGCCCGGTGCATCTCGATCTGACCGATGTACTGCACAACAAGGAAATCGTCGAGTTCGGCCCGCAACACGAGGCCGTCAGCATCAGCCGCTACCGCGAGATGGTCGAAGCCTTAATTAACGAATTGACCGCGCACAACCCAATACTGCTGAAGATCAAGCACGGTGAAGCGGTCACGCTAGACGAGGCCGATCAACTGGCCGAACTGCTGCACGATGAGCACCCGCACATCACCGAAGACTTGCTGCGCCAGGTCTATAAAAATCACAAGGCCCGCTTCATCCAATTCATCCGCCACATTCTCGGTATTGAAGTACTTAAGAGCTTTCCCGATGAAGTCAGTGCCGCATTTGCCCAGTTCATTCGTGCCCATACCACACTCACCAACCGTCAATTGGAATTCCTCAACCTATTAGAGAAGTTCATCATCGAACGCGAAAAAGTGGATAAAAAAGATCTGATCAATACGCCCTTCACGGTCATTCACCCGCAAGGTATCCGTGGTGTATTCAGTCCTGCCGAAATCAACGAAATCTTGCAGTTAACCGAACGGTTGGCTGCGTAATACAAAGGTAAACCATGCTCCAAAACAACCCCGAACTCAAAAGCAAGATCGACCAGCTCTGGAACAAATTCTGGAGCGGCGGCATCAGCAACCCGCTTACCGCCATCGAGCAAATCACTTATTTGCTATTCATGAAGCGGCTCGACGAACTGGACCATAAAAAACAGGCTGACGCCGAATGGACGGGAGAGCCCTACACATCCAAATTTAAGGGTACATGGATTCCGACCGAATACCGGGCGCGGCGAGAAGAAAAAGATACGGATGCTGAATGGTTGAAAAAGCTCGAAGATGAGCAGCGCTACGCCATCGATAAAAACACTCTGCGCTGGACTGAATTCAAACACATGCAGGCCGAAGAGATGCTGCAGCACGTGCAAGGGAAGGTGTTCCCATTTCTCAAAGACCTTAACGGCGCCGAGTCCAACTTCACCCACCACATGAAAAACGCGGTGTTCATCATTCCCAAGCCAGCGTTGCTGGTGGAAGCGGTGAAGACCATCGACGAAATCTTCGCAGTGATGGAGAAGGATTCGCAGGAAAAAGGTCAGGCTTTTCAGGACATCCAGGGTGATGTCTATGAAATGCTGCTGTCGGAAATCGCTACCGCCGGAAAAAACGGCCAGTTCCGCACCCCTCGCCACATCATCAAACTGATGGCCGATCTTGTACAACCGCAACTGGGCCATAAGATAGCCGATCCGGCATGCGGCTCAGGTGGTTTCTTGCTCGGTGCGTATCAGTACATCGTCACTCAGCTCGCCATCAAAGCAGGCACCAAAGACCTAGCTCCAGATGAAGATGGCTTTGTACGCACCTCGGTCGCCGCCGCGCTCACCGAAAATGCCCAAGCCATTCTGTCCGGTTCGCTTTGGGGTTACGACATCGACGGCACCATGGTGCGCCTGGGGTTGATGAACCTGATGATGCACGGCATCGACGAACCGCATATCGATTACAAGGACACGCTCAGCAAGAGCTTTGTCGAAGAGTCCGAATACGACATCGTGATGGCCAATCCGCCGTTTACCGGCAGCATCGACAAGGGCGACATCAACGAAAACCTGCAACTGGCCACTACCAAAACCGAGCTGCTGTTTGTTGAGAATATCTACCGCCTGCTAAAAATAGGCGGTACCGCTGGTGTGATTGTGCCGCAGGGGGTGCTGTTTGGTTCTGGCGGCGCCTTCAAAACCCTACGCCAGTTGCTGGTGGAGCGTTGCGACCTCAAGGCCGTCATCACCCTGCCCAGCGGCGTGTTCAAACCCTATGCCGGGGTCAGCACTGCCATTCTGTTGTTTACCAAGGTCTGGGGGCCGAAAGACAAAGTCACCCAGCCTGCCACCAAACACATCTGGTTTTACGAAATGGCCGCCGACGGCTATTCGCTGGACGACAAACGTAGCAAGCAGGAAGGCAATGGCGACCTGCAAGACATCATTACCAAATACCACGTCCGCAACTCGGCCACCGACACTGACCGCACGGCGAAATACTTCATGGTGCCGCGTACCGAGATCGCAGACGAAAAGAACAACTATGACCTTTCGCTGTCACGCTACAAAACCGATGTGTTCGAGGAAGTACACTACGACGCGCCGGGCGTGATTCTGGATCGGTTGATTCAGGCCGAGGTAGGCGATGTGGACGAGACGGGACTTGCCAAGGTGCAAAGCGGAATCGTGCGCGAGTTGTTGGAATTGAAGGGGATGGTGGGATGAAAGTTAAATCCCTAAACGAAATTACAAACCCAAAGCAATGGAAGAACCTTCCAATCTCAAAGCTGAAAGATTCAGGGTTCCCTGTGTATGGGGCAAACGGAATTATTGGTTTTTTTGACGAATACAATCATGCGAATCCCACCATCGCTATTACATGCCGAGGCGCAACGTGCGGAAATATTCACATCACTCGTGAAAATTCCTATATCACTTCAAATGCGATGGCGCTTGATGACCTCGACGAAAACGAGTGCGAGCTAAATTATCTAGCACAGTACCTTCGATATCGTGGCTTGAGTGATGTAACGACGGGCGCAGCGCAGCCGCAAATAACCAGAGCAAATTTAGAAAAAGTAACAATACCCCTACCGCCCCTCGACGACCAAATCCGCATTGCCCATCTTCTCGGCAAAGTGGAAGGGCTGATCGCCCGGCGCAAACAGCACCTGCAACAACTCGACGACCTGCTCAAGAGCGTGTTTCTGGAGATGTTTGGCGACCCGGTGAGGAATGAGAAGGGGTGGGTCACCAAAACGCTCCCTCAACTTGTTCTTCCAGGAAAGAATTCCTTAAAGCGGGGGCCATTCGGGGGAGCTCTAAAGAAGGAAATCTTTGTTGAGACGGGCTATTTGGTTTATGAACAAAACCACGCCCTAAACAATGATTATTCATTCGCAAGGTACTTTGTAACAGAGGAAAAATATCAAGAGTTAATCGACTTCAAAGTCGTGCCTGGAGATGTATTGATTAGCTGTTCGGGCGTCTATTTGGGAAAGCTATCTATAGTCCCTGCAGATGCGAAGCCTGGGATCATCAATCAGGCGCTACTTAAGGTTTCGTTGGATCCTCGAAAGATTCGGCATAGGTTCTTTGTTCATGTCTTTGGGAGTCCGCAGTTCAAAGGAAAATACTTCCCCTCAAATCGTGGTGGGGCTATACCGAACCTGCCGCCAATGTCGGTAATGAAGGAAATCCCGTTTATTTACCCGCCACTTGAGTTACAGCAGGATTTCACGGACCTTTTCGAAAAGGTGGAGTGGCTCAAGTCTCAGTACCAGCAAAGCCTCACCGATCTGGAGTCACTTTACGGCGTAGTGAGCCAGCAGGCATTCAAGGGTGAGCTGGATTTGTCGCGCGTACCGCTACCGACCATGCCGCCCGAAGGAGAACAACCTATGGCTATCGAGCTATCACCACCACAGACCGAAGAAATCGCCATCAATCTGCCCGATAATGAATTAATGTTGATCGCACTGGAGAATCCAGAGCAACGCCCAGCACTGCTCGGCCACTGGCTGGAGGCTTATCGCGGGCAGCTCGGCGACGCCCCCTTTTCCTTGGAGCGCTTCATGGCTGCCGCGCAAACCCGGCTCTCTGAATTGCATCCGGACACTGACTTTGAGTTGGGTTCTGACGACTACGAGCACATCAAGACATGGGCATTTGAGGCACTGGCCTCCGGCAAATTGATGCAAGTACTTGACGATGACGAGAACCTAATTAAATTGCGCAAGCGATCTGATCAATGGGGAAGTTGGTAAGCGATGAAACTGCTGCGCCTCAAGATTACCGACCCGGCAGGATTTCGCAGCCTTACCTGTGGTTTTGAGCATCACTTCCGCACCGAATGGTCGTTACAGGAAGAACTGACCAAGCCCGAAGGCTTCGCCCCCTTCGTCTGCGCCGGACCCAATGGCAGTGGCAAATCCAATCTGCTTGAGGCCCTGGCGGCGATTTTCTTTCAGTTGGAAATATTGCGCGTGCGGCGCAGTTTTCTGCCAGAGGTGTTGCAAAGCGATGAGCTCGATTATTCTCCCAAAGGTTTCGAGCTGGACTACCTGATCCAAGTGCCGCCCGAATACATCAGACCAGATGGACAGGTGTGGGCTAAAGTTGGCGTATGGAAGAATCCTGGAGAATCCGTTCGATTGAATTGGGAGAATCAAGGTGATTTCGATACCGATATATACGAGGTCTTCAGGGCTGGCTTTGCGGATATTTTGTTACCCCAATACGTGTTGGGATACTCGTCAGGCGAGAACGAAATCCTGAGCTTGCCATTCTTCAAGCTGCGCTTCGTGCAGTTCGACGAGTACTGGAATGCTCTGACCCGGCAGTTGCCTTATCCGGGGCACCCGGAAACTCGGCTGGCCTATCTCGACAATGGTTTTAGCCAAGCCATCCTGTTGTGTAATCTGCTATTTCAGGACGCCGCCACACTGCAACCCTTTCGCGAGGATATCGGCATTGAGGCGCTGCAGGAGTTTCGCATCATCATCAAGCGCAGCATTGAGGTTTCAGTCGACGTCGCCGAAGGTTTTATGGCGGGCGACTATGTCGAGAAAGGATATGTTCAGGACGACTACACTACCTCAAATCCAGCACTGAGAAAGGATAGTGAATCCGGTCGCTACACCATCAATCTGATGCAGCTGCTGGAAGCTAGTTCAAACTCCGCAAAGAATTTCGATCCCTTGGTCACCCGCCTGAGGCGCTGCGCCACGCTGAGTTATGTGGACGACGCGAACGACACGCTGATTCTTGACTTTTGGGTCAATGAAGAAACAAAAAAGGCATTCCGGGCCAATTTTGAAGATGACCCACTGATGCTGTTCCAGGCTTTTCAGGTGTTGCTGACACTCAATCTGTATTCCGTGAGTGATGCGCTCAAGTCCGACCTGTACCGTTCCACCAGCCACTACGCCAGTGAAACGGTGCCGACGCTGGCGTCTGACCAGCGCATCATGCGCTTCAAGTTCGTGCGTTTCAGCAAACAGGGTGTGACACAGCCGATGATGCTCAAAGAATTGTCGGACGGCGAGCACCAGTTGCTGCACAGCCTGGGCTTGTGCCTGTTGTTTCGAGAGACCAATAGTCTGTTCCTGCTGGACGAGCCAGAGACTCACTTCAACCCAGACTGGCGCGCCAACTTCATCACCCGCCTGCGCCAGTGCCTCCCCGGTACGGGGAATGTGGGGCAGGAAATGCTGATCACCACCCACACGCCGTTTTTGATTTCGGACAGCAAACCGGACAAGGTGCTGGTGTTTAAGAAGGACAAAAGTACCGGTGAAGTCAGCATCAGCCGCCCGGAATACAACACGCTGGGGGCTTCGATCAACAAGATCACCATGAGCACCTTCGGCAAGCGTGAGACCATCGGTGGGTATGCGCAGGAAATTCTAGACCGGCTACGTACCCGCTTCGATGCCGGCAACGAAGAGGCATCCGTATTGATTGAAGAAATCAACCACGAACTTGGTGACTCGGTGGAAAAAATCCTGTTGATCAAGGCCATTCTTGACAAGGTTGAGGGTCCGCAATCGGAGGGCAAAGGCTGATGCTGTTTGCCTACACCTACGTTCCGCACAAGATGGAGAGGATGCAAGAGTTCATCGACTTTATCTTTTTTGAGGTGTGGTGCAGAGCACCAATCGGCCTAGTCTTCCACCCTGATCTTTTCGATGGCAATCCCGACCTCAAAGCAGTTATGTCAGAGTTCGGGTTTTCTGCGCGAGCGGCAGAGCGCGGAAAGACGTTTTATAAAGACGTGAAAGCAATCTACGAACTTTTTGCGCCACTCTCGGCACAGGAAATTGATCAATTCAAGCAGTGGTACCTGGGCAACAACGACATTGAGAAGGTTTGTGCGAACGATCCAGCTTCACCGCTCCTGCGCTACGTCGATATTCCGGCAGCCCACCAAGCCTTGAGCGAGCAGCTCGCGTCGTTCTTCAAAGGGCTGTATTCATCGCTACTCGACCTAGTCGCACTTCAAGAAAAAATAGGCAACATCGACGATCACTACAAGACCTTCGTGCAGACCAACAAAGCAGGCAAGTGCCCGTTCTGTGGAATCAGTGACCTGTTCAGTGAGTATCACAGCAAGCGTGAGGCTTACGATCATTACTTGCCCAAGGCGTTATACCCGTTTAACTCGATCAATTTCCGAAATCTTGTCCCGGCTTGCCACCACTGCAACAGCAGCTACAAGACCAGTAAGGACCCAGCCTATCCGCCAAAAGACCCGGCGCGGGCGGCTCAGCGCCGCGCAGTCTTTTATCCCTACACGGCAACGCCCTATGCCATCGAACTGCAAGTGACTTTGCAAAATTCGGATATCGAAAAATTGACGCCGGCGGACGTCAACCTGCATTTTGGCCCTGCCTCCCTCGACGAAAAAATCGACACTTGGAAGGACGTGTACGGCATTGAAGAGCGCTACAAAGCCAAGTTCTGCAGTAGCGATGCACTAGACTGGTTGGAGCAGGTTCGCATCTTGGATAGAGATCACAGTGTCGCGCCTACAGCCTACCTCGTCAGCCTCGAAGAGCAAGCACAAAAGTCTCCCGTCGCGAATTGCAATTTCCTCAAGAAGCCGTTTCTCGAAGCCTGTAACCAGATTGGCATCTTCGACGCCATGTAAAACGCCTCGTTAGCTGGCTGTAAGCCGAATGGGGGGCTAGTCTTATCTTAATCCTCCGATTTTAGCTTAGAAAACCTGACGAATTGGAAGACAGCGTCAGACTTTTGCTAGTTTTTTGCTAAAATGGATTATAGTCCTTACCGGAAATGATTTCTATCTAATTGAATAATATATAATTTATATTTCTATTAGATGCTAAGCCTCACTCATTTGTGGAAAAAATTCGAAGCCGTTTTCCAATAGTGGCATTTATCTTTAGGATTGAAAAATTAAGCCAATATGGGACGTGAAGGCCAATGGATCGACCAGCCTGTCGATCAAGCAATAAATATCGCAAATTGGAGAGGTGATGATGAATTTGAAATTTATCCAGAGGGTGCACGCGACAAATCACTTCTGATAAGCCCAAATCAATCCAGATATGATTTTCTGATCCCTGGTCATCGGTATTTATTCAAGCATGCTTTTCAGAAGGGAAAGCGGTGCCATCCTGATCAATTCTGGGCGGAAATCGTCGCCTATCGAATTGGTTGCATGTTGGATGTGCCGGTGCCACCCGCTTTTGTAGCATATAATAGTGACAATAATGTTTGCGGCGCCTTGATCGAATGGTTTTTGAATTACCCCGATCAGCCAGAAGAGAGGCGGGTTCCTGGCGGCGACATTATGGTGGACATGATCCCAGGTTATGACCGTAAAAAGGGTAAGGAGCATAACTTTGTAACCATAGCTCGTTATTTTGCGGTTGTAGATAGAAATTTCTCATTCGAACCCAATTGGCTAATTTTCTGGTGCGATATGCTCTTGTTTGACGCCATAATCGGTAACACGGATCGCCATCAGGACAATTGGGAATTGTTATGGAACCAAGTACAAGCTAGGCACGTCAGAATGTCGCCTGTTTTTGATAATGGCACGAGTCTTGGTTATGAAATATTGGAGTCGAAAATGGACGATTTCTACCAACCAGATAAAATGGCGGCCTACATCAGAAGAGGCAGACACCACCTTCGCTGGCAGTCAAAAGACGAACTGCAATGCCGGCATGTGGACCTCCTACTGGACTTAGCAGTAAAATTTCCAATGTTGAACGGTCGTATCAGAGAAAAACTGGCTTTATTTGATCCCGATCGATTACGTTCTATCATGGAAAATTGCAGGCAATATTCCGTGCCGGTTCCATTAACCCAAAAACGTGCTGATTTTATTTGCCATTTAGTTATATCCAGATATAGAACCATTGAAGCAGAAGTAAACCAACTGTAATGAACCTGATACGCCATGTTCACCAACCAAGCCGCTTGTTATTGGTTTGGCAATCACCAGAAGGCAAATCTCGGAAAAGATTTGTTGTTGGTGAGATATGCCTGATCGATGGTAATTGTGTGTTTCGCTATTTACCCAATACCGATGACTTTAACAATGCTTGTGTCGAAGGATTTATGTGCTATCCGGCATTTCGCAAGCTAAATCAGGAATACAGCGAGAATGTTTTAGAGACATTTTTGCGTCGTATACCTCCCAGAAGACGTGGCGATTTTAATAAATATCTTGAGCAATGGCGACTGGTACCCGATGCTGTTATATCTGACTTCGCGTTGCTAGGCCACACAGGAGCAAAATTGCCTAACGATGGCTTCTCACTAATAAATCCATTTGATGGCATTAGTGCACCGTATGAGTTTTACATTGAAGTAGCTGGCTTTCGTTATCAGAAAACCATTTCTTTAAACGATATTACAGTTGGAATGCCTGTTGCTTTTGTTGTTGAGCCGGAAAATGAACATGATCATCAAGCGGTGAAAATCGAGGTTATGGGTAGAAAAATTGGCTATGTAAATAAAGTTCAGAGTCCTGCCTTCATTCGTTGGTTAGATAGCAATATAGTTACTGGCGTAATTGAACGTATTAATGGAACCGAAGATCGGCCTTTGATTTATATCTATGGCTGCGTTAGTTCTAAACATGCTGATCGGATTGCGGCTTAATAAAACGGATAGGTGCGGGGTCTGATTTTGATAGAGGCACCCGCATTCTCATATCTGATTGTGTACTGGCAGCTACACATTTATAGGGGTCTGTGATCTTGTGCCGGGACTCACTAGCTCAAAACATGCATCAACTTCTTATGTAACAACAAAACATCTAGATAGCTTTGATTGGATAGAGCCTTCCGAAGTATGGGAAGTACTATCAAGTTGGCCGCGCGATACCTAGCAATATGCTTAAGCACCCATGCCCTCCAAACTTTCATTGCTCGAACCTTGCCGTTTAATATCAGGGTATGTTTCGATTTCCACCGCCCCGAAATTTTTCACTATTAGTGGCACAAAATCCGGATTTTTTCATTAATTGTGTCAAAAGTGGGTATGATGGCTGACATAAATAATGAAAAATCGCTTTAAAATCAATGGACCATTTTTCACTAATTCTGTCACCCAACAACTTGGAAGCCTGACACAGATATTGAAAAATCCAGTGCTGCTAAATGTGTTCTTTTTCCATGGGGATAGCACAGCAAATTACAAAGCCAAGTGATAGCTCGTGAAGGCTACTCAATGGATTATGCGGATTTTCTGGCTTTGTCTCTAAGGCTTAGGAAATAATGGCGTTTGAATACCTGCTTCTCTTTAGTTAGTGCAAGCGTGATTCAACAATATGATTTTGATCTAGTGGTTATATGAATGGCCTATGAAAAACCTTGGAAAAGTTACGAAGACCAGTTGAATCAGTTGATTCAAAGAAGATTGGTCGTTACTCATAGAACTAAAGCTTTAGAATATCTCGAGCGGATTGGCTACTACCGCTTAAGTGGTTACTGGTTTCCCTTTCGTGAACGCAGTGGAACATGCTGTCCGCTAATCGCACCCATTGGCAGAAAGAAATTTAAACGTGGTGATACTGATCGGTTCGTGTTGGATACGTTTAAGGAGGGAGCCAGTTTTCAAAATGCCGTCAATTTATATGTGTTTGATAAGAAGCTGCGTTTGCTGACTATGGATGCGTTGGAGCGTATCGAGATTGGCTTACGGGTTGATATTTCGCATTCGCTCGGTAAAAAAGATTCATTCGCCTATCTGAAACCCGAGTTATTATTTGACGGTTTTGCGAAGAAACTCGATGAAAAAACGGGCTTAACAGAACATCACGAATGGCTGAGCAAACAAGCGGCGTTGATTTCCCGGTCAAAAGAGGAGTTTATCAAGCACAATAAATCCAAATATGGCTTTCCTTTGCCTATCTGGGTAGTCTGCGAAATCTGGGATTTCGGGACTATGTCTACTTTATTTGCTGGAATGATGGAAGTCGACCAAGATGCAATCGCTAAAAAATATGGGGTGAGTAACGGCCGTGTTTTTGCGTCTTGGTTGCGTAGCTTGAATTATCTGCGCAATGTATGTGCCCATCACAGTCGACTTTGGAATCACAATATTGTTGATCAGCCCAAATTATCTCATTTAGGTGAAGTGACATGGATTGATCCATTCCATGGCAATGCCCCTCATAGTCTCGCCCGTCCTTTTTTATTGCTCTGCATCGCCAAGCACCTGCTGAGTATCATCAATCCATGCTCTGAATGGGGAAAGCGGCTGAAGTTGTTGCTTTTAGAGTTTCCCGATTTACAACATTTGGGTCTGAACCTAGCTGGTATGGGTGTTATAGACGGTTGGGAACAGTGGGACTGGTGATATGGAATACAAAACGGCAGGCAATAAAAAACCCCTAGGCGGAGTAGCCGCCGAAGCAGCTAAACCGGAAGGGGCCGTGTTGGCGGGCATTCTTAATTAAACTTGGCCAATTGTCAAATATAACAATGAGATGAACCGCTCATAATATCGATAAAATTTGGAAATAGCAATGCCTTAACACTATATGTAGTGATTTTTAAAAATTTACATCACTATATAGAGAAATACAGTTATCTCTAACTAGTTATCAAAATGAAGAATGAATGCCAACGCACACTATTTGGAATATTTGTCTTCGCCGCTGTTCGCAAACGCATCGGGGGCGAAATTCGCCAAAACAAGTTAAAACGTGCTTTTGTTAGCAAGGGACAAATACAATTCGAAGGTGTTAGCACTATTAAATTATAAAAGACAGCAAGGTCGCGTAGGCATCACAACCTAAGCATGCCATTCAGGACATACAAATGAGCTCAACAACCAATTTCCAGCAACTCGCCAATTTTATATGGTCGGTTGCTGATTTGCTACGAGGGCCTTATCGCCCACCACAGTACGAGCGCGTCATGCTGCCGCTGACTGTTTTGCGTCGCTTTGATGCTGTCCTTGCGCCGACCAAAGAAGCGGTTTTGCAAAGATTTGATTCCTTGAAAGACAAAGATCGGCAATTGGTCGATCGGGTGCTCAACGAGCTGGCTAAGGATGAGGACGGTAAACCACTAGGGTTTCATAATCACAGCCAACTCGATTTCTACAAACTGAAGGGTGATCCGGATAACATTGGCCGACATCTCACCGACTATATCAACGGCTTTTCTGAAAACATCCGCAAGATCTTCGAGCGTTTTGAGTTCGAGAAAGAGATTGAAAAGCTGGAAGAGGCCAACCGCCTATACCAAGTGGTTGCTCAGTTTGCTGAGATGGACTTGCATCCTAAGCACGTAGACAACATCACCATGGGGTTGGTGTTCGAGGATTTGATCAGGCGGTTCAACGAGGCGGCTAACGAAACAGCCGGTGATCATTTCACTCCGCGTGAGGTGATCCGGTTGATGGTCAACCTGTTGCTTGAACCAGACACACAAGTGCTCACACAGGAAGGCGTTATCGCCACGATTTGTGACCCTGCTTGCGGCACCGGTGGCATGCTGGCTGAAGCGCAAAATTGGATTCGTGCCCATAACGAACAGGCCACGGTTAAGGTCTATGGGCAAGACTATAATCCGCGCTCTTATGCCGTCGCCGCATCCGACCTGTTGATCAAGGGTCATCGCGATAGCCGCATCGAATACGGCAATACCCTGACCAACGATCAATTCCCGGATATGTGGTTCGACTATTTGCTGGCCAACCCACCTTTTGGCGTGGACTGGAAAGGCGAGAAAAAAGAGATCGATCGCTGGCCGGATTTCTGCGGTTACAAAGGTAAGCTGCCGCGTATCAACGACGGTGCGCTGCTGTTTTTGATACACATGATCGATAAATTCGCTGATTACGAACCGGGGAATAAAGATTTACCGGGTTCCCGCGCCTCCATCGTTTTTAACGGCTCTCCCCTCTTCACCGGTGGCGCCGGCAGCGGCGAAAGCGAAATACGCCGCTGGATCATCGAAAACGACTGGCTGGAAGCCATCGTCGCTCTGCCTGAACAGATGTTCTACAACACCGGCATCGGCACCTTCGTCTGGGTACTTAGTAACCGCAAGGAACAACATCGCAAAGGCAAGATACAACTGATCGACGCCCGCGAGCGCTGGACGCCGATGAAACGCAGCCTGGGCAACAAACGCCGCTATCTGGACGAAGCTGCCATTCATGAAATCACCCGCGAGCACGGCGCGATGACCCAATCTAATACCAGTAAGGTGTTCGACAATGCCGATTTTGGCTACCGGCGAGTGATTATCCAGCGCCCGTTACGTTTGCGTTTTCAACTGACTCAAGAAGCCAAGGAACGCTATCTCGATGCCTGCCCGGAACTTTACAATGCGCTGGTCGCCGTGGAAGACAAACTTGGCCAGGAGGCTTATGACGATTGGAACAGCGTTTGGGAGCAAGCGCAGGACATTATCAAAGCCTTGCCGAACGACATAGAAGGCTGGGCCAAAGGCGCCAAAGGCACAGCTCAGAAAAAGTTGTTTCGTGACGCATTCACTGAGGTCGACCCCGAGGCCAAGCCGGTCGTTGCCAAACTGCACAAAGCCGATGCACCGGATACGGTGGCCTTGTTTCCCGGCCAGACTTTGCAGGAATTGCAATCCAATGTGCTGCATAGCTTGCTGGGCCAGTATGAGGCTGGCAAAGGTAAGTTTTACGAGTACGAAGCCGATCTGGCTCTGAAGGATTTTGAAAACATTCCGCTCAAAGAAGCTGTTATCAGCTACGTCGAAGGCGAAGTCTTGCCCTATGTTCGTGATGCTTGGATCGATCGCGAAGCCCTGGACGAACAGGATGGCGGTATCGGTACGGTGGGTTATGAAATCAACTTCAATGGAGAATTCCCGAAAGATAAGATTCAACGCTCTCTCCAAGAAATCGATGCCGACTTAATCATGGTCGAAAGGCAAATTAATGAATTCTTGCGGAGGGCTTCACTGTGAAGTACCAAATGACACGTGTTAAATACATTTGCCGACTCGGCTACGGTGACTCTCTTCCAAAAGATGAAGGCAGTGATGGTGATATTCCAGTGTTTGGCTCTAATGGACAATACACCACTACAGCAACACGAAATACTGAAGTACCGGCAATAGTTCTGGGCAGAAAAGGTTCCTATGGCAAGGTCAATTGGGCACCGAATGGATGCTTTGCATCAGATACCACATTCTTCATTGATAGCAGACTTACCTCAGAAAATTTGCGGTGGCTATATTGGGCTCTTCAAATTCTCAGGTTAGACGAAGGTTCCCAAGAAGCAGCAGTTCCAGGGCTGAACAGGGAAACCGTTTATGAGCAGCGCTTGCCTATTCCATCAGACATAAATCAGAAACTGATCGCCAACTATTTGGATCGAGAAATTGCGCGCATTGATTCAGCTCTTGATCTTGCCGGAAGCCGGTCAGCCATCAACTTCAAGGAAGGGTCGTTGTTAGCACTGCTCTTCGAGCGCCGTTCTGCGCTTATTACTGCCGCTGTCACTGGCCAGATTCCCATGGAGGAGATGGCAGGATGAAACTGAAAAGTTTAGGGCTGACAAATTTTCGGGGCTTTGATCGGCTGGATATAGATTTTGACGACCGGATGACTGTGATTGCAGGTGTCAATGGGGTTGGTAAATCAACAATCCTTCAAGCCATCGCAACGGCGTACTCCCACACCTTGCCGGAGTTTACTGTTTCGCGTGAGAAACCGTTGCCAATTCTTAACACAGACATCCAGCAAGGCAAATCCTCCTGCATCATCCAGATGGAAAGTACCGACTTGTCGGCAGCAAAGTTAATCACTTTTCTTTCCAAGGAAAGCCTTAATCACAACGAAAAGCTTTCTCTTGAACACCAACAATCCCTAATGAAAAAGGAATTGCCTCTTCTTGAAAAAGGGTCGCCCGCTTACAAAAACCTGGATAATGAAATTACCTGGATCGACAAACGACTGGAGGGAAATTTCGAGAGTCGTTTAAACTGGCTATTTACCGATAAGCATGAATCAGAAGCGCAGCTGAAGCGGCACTGGAAGAACAGCCCAACTCAACCGCTTGTCATTTATTACTCGACAAACCGTTTGCTGTCGAGGTTGCCCCCAACACTTAAGAGTGAACTACCTTTCAAGCAGGCGGCTGCATTCGCAAAATCCCTGACACAGCTGGAAATATCACTCAACGAGTTCGCTAAATGGCACCGTGCCATGAATTCGCCTCGCGTAATTAGACAAGACAGTCAAGATGTTTCACGAATCCTGAATTTTCTTCAAGAGGCGATTACTGGCCTCATGCCCCAGATCAAAGAATTTTGGCTCCATGAGGGCCCCCCTCTTCGCTACTCGGTCATGAAAGACGCGACAATAGATGAGCAGGTGAACAACGGGAAAACAGGAAAGCAGCTGTTTTTTGAACAATTATCCGACGGAGAGCGTGGCTTGATTGCTCTGGTATTTGACCTTACTCGCCGCCTTGCCATTGCCAACCCGGACAGTGATAACCCCATTGCCGAAGGCGTGGCGCTGGTGTTGATCGACGAGGTCGAGTTGCACCTTCACCCCAAATGGCAGCGCGATGTACTTCCACGTTTGCGGGATATTTTCAAGGGCTGCCAGTTTGTTGTTACTACTCATTCGCCTCAGGTTATTGGTGAAGTTGAGGCGAAGTGTGTGCGTTTTTTAGAATACGTTGATGGCAAGGTTAGTGTCACCATTCCAACAGAAGCTTACGGTATCGATTCGAATCGCATCCTGCAGGAGTTCATGGGGGCTCCGGTGCGCAACCGGCAGGTGGACGGTCAATTGAAAGCTCTCTTCGATCTAATCGACCAAGAGCGTTTCGACGATGCTCGAGCAGCGATTGCGGATCTCGAAAGCAAGCTAGGTGAAGAGGAACCCGAACTCACCCGTGCTAATTCGCTGATCCGCTTTCTGGAGGGGACCGAGTAGATGCGGACAATCTGTAAGGGCAACGAACCATCCTGTTTGACAAAACATCGGCAGCAACCACATTCGGATTACGATAACTACACCAATGAGATAGACGCCAATACTGGCAAGAAGATACCGAACACAGGTAAGGATGCCCTGCGACAGGCATTGGTGATGGAACAACGTGGGTTGTGTTGTTATTGTCAGTCCAGAATCCATCCGAATGAGGATAAAATGAAAATTGAGCACTGGCAGAGTCAGACTGGCTTTCCCCATCGCCAATTGGATTATAGCAACTTGCTGGGCGCGTGCCTTGGCGGTATAGGTCGCCCTAAGAAAGATCAGCATTGCGATACTCGGAAAGGCGATTCCGTCCTTTGTTTCAGCGTCAGTGACCCAGCCCACCCCATTGAACGACAAATCAAGTTCTTGGGTGATGGAAGTATTGCTTCTGGGGGTGCTGCGATCAACTCGGCCTTGAACGATGTGCTCAACCTCAACTCGCCACGCCTCGTGAGTAATCGCAAGGCAGTGCTCGACGCGTTCAAGCAACGACTGGGAAGGGGGAACCTTAATGCCGCGCAAGAGCTCAGGAAATGGGATGGTTCCCAAGCAGGTGATCTCCCTGAGTTTGCGCAGGTAATGGTGTTCTGGTTGGAAAAACGAATCGTAAGGCAAGCTCCATGAAGTCTACCTCCGAAGCAGCCTTCGAAACCGCCATTGAGTCAGCACTATTGGCCGATGGCTATCAACCGCTTCTATCCGGCTACTTCGACCGCGAGCGGGCCATTTTCCCTGAAGCGGCGCTGGATTTTATCCGCGAAACTCAAGCCAAGACCTGGGAGAAGCTGGAAGCGCTTCACGGTGACGAAACCGGCGAACGGGTTTTGCAAGCCTTGTGCAAATGGCTGGATACCCATGGGGTTTTGTCCACCCTGCGCCATGGTTTCAAGTGCTTCGGCAAGACACTGCGTATCGCTTTTTTCCGCCCGGCGCACAGCCTTAATCCGGAACTGGAGACACGCTATAAAGCTAACCTCTTGGGCCTGACCCGGCAACTGTACTTCAGCCCGAAAAGTCAAAAATCGCTGGATGTGGTGTTGTCGGTCAACGGTATTCCGGTGGTAACGCTGGAGTTGAAAAACCCACTATCCGGCCAAACGGTGGCCAACGCCATTCATCAATATCGCCACGACCGCGACCCGCGCGAACTGATCTTTCAGTTTACCAAACGCACACTGGTACATTTTTCGGCGGATACCGAAGAAGCTCATATGACAACTCGCTTGGCCGGAACCAGCACGCACTTTCTGCCTTTCAACAGAGGCAACCAGGGCGGCGCGGGCAACGAGCCAGACAAGGAAGGCCGTAACTACAAAACAGCGTACTTATGGGAAGAGGTGCTGTCCCGTGACAGTTTGCTCGATCTGCTGGCACGTTTTCTTCATCTAAATATTGAGGAAAAAATGTCGGAGGATGGCAAAAAAATCCGTAAGGAAAGCATGATCTTTCCTCGCTATCACCAATTGCAAGCCGTGCGGCAAATGGTTAATTCGGCAGTGCGTGAGGGGGTTGGTCATAACTATTTAGTCGAGCATTCTGCCGGTAGCGGAAAGAGTAACACCATTGCCTGGCTGGCCCATCGATTGTCCAGTTTGCATAGTGCAACGGACGAACGCATTTTTGACAGTGTTATCGTCATCACCGACCGGGTGGTACTTGATAGGCAATTGCAAAACACAATTTATCAATTCGATCATCGGCAAGGTGTCGTGCAAAAAATCGATGAAGATTCCCGGCAATTAGCGGAAGCGCTTGAATCCGCCGTGCCGATTATCATCACCACCTTACAGAAGTTTCCGTTTGTTTCCGGGCAGCTGGCAAAGTTGAACGAAGAGTGTGGCGAGACCGGTAGCCACTTACCCACACGACACTATGCGGTCATTATCGACGAGGCGCACAGTTCGCAATCCGGTGAAACTGCCACGGAACTTAAAGGGGTGCTTGGCGGAGCCGAACTGCGCCGTAAGGCTCAGGAACTGGCAAAAGAGGATGGTGAGGGTGAGTTGGAACGGCTCTATCGTGCAATGGCTAAGCGCGGCCAGCAAGCCAATATGAGTTTTTTCGCTTTTACCGCTACGCCAAAGCATAAAACCCTGAAAATCTTTGGCCGAAATGGCGAACCGTTTCATCGTTATACGATGCGCCAAGCGATTGAGGAAGGGTTCATTGAAGATGTGTTGCGCAATTATGTTACCTACAAAACCTACTATAAGCTGATCAAAAAAGCGGAAGATGATCCTAATGTAGAGCGCCAAAAAGCAGCCAAGGCGCTGGCTCGGTTCATGCGGCTGCACCCGCACAACATTGGGCAGAAGACGGAAGTGATCGTTGAACACTTTCAACACTTCACCCGGCACAAGATTGGTGGCCATGCCAAGGCTATGTTGGTAACCGGTTCGCGTCTGGAGGCAGTGCGTTATAAACAGGAGTTTGATCGTTATATCAAGGAAAAAGGCTATTCCATTAAGAGTTTGGTGGCATTTTCAGGTACTGTCGAAGATGACAAGTGTCCGGAAAAGACCTATACCGAAGTCGAAATGAACGATGGGCTAAAGGAAAAAGAGTTGCCGGATACCTTCGCGAAGCCGGACTTCCGGGTATTGTTGGTTGCTGAAAAATATCAGACGGGTTTTGATCAGCCACTGCTGCACACAATGTATGTGGATAAACGGCTTGCCGGTATCCAGGCCGTGCAAACCCTTTCTCGCCTCAATCGTACTCATCCGTTAAAGGACGATACATTTGTTTTGGATTTCGTTAACGACCCTGCCGAAATACAAGAGGCATTTCGCCAATATTACGAAGGGTCGGTAATGGGCGAAGACGTCGATCCTGACCGGCTCTATGAGGTAAAAGCAGAGCTTGATGCTTCATCGATTTATCTTCAAGAAGAAGTCGATGCGTTTGCCAAGGTGTTTTTTGCGCCTAAACGCCGCCAGAGTCCATCCGATCATAAAACGATGAATGCGATTTTGGATCAGGCTGTTGCCCGATTTACCGATTTGCAAAAATCTGAAAATGAAGCAGCTGAACTTTGGCGTGGCAAAATTCAGGCATTTAGAAATCTGTATAGTTTTTTAAGCCAGGTCATTCCTTATCAGGACAGTGACCTTGAAAAACTATTTACCTATTTACGTCATCTGGCGTTGAAGTTGCCGAAGCGAAAAACTGGAGCCGGTTACCAATTCGATGAAGAAATCGACCTGGAATACTATCGCTTACAAAAGATTAGTGAAGGATCTATTAGCCTCAATGAAGGGTATGCCAAACCGCTCGCTGGTCCACGAGAAGTTGGATCAGGCATGGTCAGAGAGGAACAGGTTTCGCTTTCCAGGCTTATTGATATTATCAACCAGCGCTTCGGCGGCGATTTAAACGAGGCCGATCAGTTGTTTTTCGACCAGATTACCGAGGCTGCCAGCCAGAATGAATCGTTGCGAAAAGCAGCTGAAGTGAATTCGCTGGATAAATTTCAGCTGGTATTCCGACAAGTGCTTGAGTCCTTATTTATCGAGCGAATAGAACTGAACGAGGACTTGTTTACCGATTACATGAGTAAGCCGGATTTACGGGAGCTTGTCTCCAAATGGCTAGGAAGCCAGGTTTATGAAAGACTGTCTCAGTCGAAATAAACCAGGCTAGGACAACAGCGAACCTTTACGGATTCAAATTTGAGACCAAGGCTCAATGCCAATCATTCTCAGAAAATATAACCCATTGATTAAGCGTAGTTATTGAGGAATTTTGGTATAATTGCTGCACGAAAAACATGCCATTAGCCTCAAAAACCGTGCAGCCATGATTCGAACCACGAGCTCAAAA
>Ga0172378_10000596_pt1 | contig 31899 bp, 21 predicted proteins | sample GrowelOW332metaG_FD_119755 | JGI IMG/M metagenome (GOLD analysis project Ga0172378, IMG submission 119755) | Groundwater microbial communities from an aquifer near a municipal landfill in Southern Ontario, Canada - Pumphouse #3_1 metaG | ecosystem: Environmental > Aquatic > Deep subsurface >...
ATTTCGATTAACTTTTTTGTTCTTAAATGTTTTTTTGTTTTCCACTGTTTTTTGAGAAGTTACAAGTTCTTGTTCAGAAGCCTGAATGTAACTTCTCAAAAAGTTATGGACAAAGACAAAGGCAAAAAGGGAGGAAGGAGGCAGGAAAAACAGAGCAACAAAACCCGATGACATCCGTTGTGGGAAGAGATTGTTTCAAGGTGTTTTTGTGAAAGACGGAACAGCGAAAAGATTTTTTTTGCCAACGAAATACACGAAACATGCGAAAAAGGCATTTTTATATATAAAAGCTTTCGCGTGTTTTGTTGGTCATCCCGTCCTTCCCTCTTGTAAATTACAAAATCTTTATTCTCAAATGTTTTTGCCTTCCTTCGTGTTCTTCGCGGTAAAAAAATTGTCTTACCGCTTTTTGCTTTTCCCTTTCTCCTGCCTCCTCTTTCCCGTCCTTCCCCGGCAAGGCTCCTGAGCAGATGAACAATTGCATTTCTGGTTACGGTTGCTTTATATGCTTTTCAAGCATATCCGCAAGCTCCTTCATACTGAAAGGTTTGGCAATGCTTGCTGTGAACCCGTATTTCTTCGGTTCCGCCATGACAGGGTCTTCCGAATAACCGCTGGTGACAAAAACGGGAACATTCGAGGCTGTCTTCCTGATTTCTTCGATAGCTTCTTTGCCGCCCATGCCGCCCGGAATGGTAAGATCAAAAAGCATTCCGGCAATCTTCCGGTCTGCCTTGCTTTCCGTCATAAAAAAATTGACAGCATCTTCTCCATTCGCTTTTAACACGACCGTGTAGCCAAAAGATTCAAGCATGAGTTTTATAATCTCTCGAAGTACTTTTTCATCGTCCATGACTACAAAGGTACCGTTTCCGGTGTGAGATTCCGCGGATTTGCCTGCAATGCCTGCAACGGTTTCAGCGGGAGATGCAGGCAGATAGAGATGAAAGGTACTGCCTTTGCCTGGCTCCGATTCAACCTCAAGCCCCCCGCCATGCCGACTGGCAATGGAATAACAGATGGCAAGGCCAAGCCCGTGGCCGGAGGGTTTTGTTGTATAATACGGATCAAAAATGCGTGACAACAATTCTTTCGGTATTCCAGTGCCCTGGTCCTTAATGGACAACTTCACATACTTTCCGGCGGCAAGAGAGAGATGCTCTCCTGCGGTCAACAAAACGTTGTGGGCCGCAACCTCAATCGTGCCGCCACCCGGCATGGATTGGAAGGCGTTTATGGTCAGGTTGTCGACAAGTTGACCCAGTTGGCTTTTGTCAAAATTGCACGGCCACAAATTTTCCTGAATCTGGAATCGGCTCGAAACTGATGACCCGCTCAGTGCAAATTCAATGATTTTGCGCACATCCGGGAAAAGATTCTCCACCTTTTTTATTGGCGCGCCGCCTTTGCCAAACGTCAATAATTGCTGTGTAAGAGCCCGTGCTCTGTCCATAGTCTGGAGAGATTTGTCAAGGTAAGTGGAGACGATCTCATTCGTGGTTTTCTCACGTGCCAATTCGATATAGCCGAAGATGCCTCCGAGAAGATTGTGGAAGTCATGCGCGATTCCCCCTGCAAGAAGGCCGAGAGATTCCAGTTTTTGCATCTGGTTAAGCCGGTCATTCAGTTTTTCCCGTTCCGCTTCTGCCTGCATGCGTTCGGTAATGTCGCTCAGCACAACTCGGCACACCGTTTCGCCATGATCATCGGTTGCCACCGTTGTTTCCAAACGTCCCCAGAATGAAGTGTCATCATTTTTGACCATCTTGAGCTCACAGGATTGGGGTATGGATGTTTCAAAGAGCCGTTTACTTTTGAGGTAATAAATGTCTTGATTTGTCTTGAGGATGAATCTGCTGAACAGCTGTTTTACAAGTTGGGCACGGTCAATAGCAAGCAGTGCGGCTGCGGTGAGATTGGATTCTGCAATCAGCCCTTTTTCCGTGATTGTCATATATCCCACCGGCGCCAGGTCGTACAAATCGAAATAACGAGCCCGGGCACTATCCAACGCTGTCTGTGTCGCGCGCAACTGCTCGTTCTGCATCTCAAGTTCGATCTGATGTACCTGAAGGTCGTGGAGTGTGGTCTGGATGTCTTCCGCTGGCAGAGATGCGAACTCTTCAGGCACGCTGCCCGCGTGTAAACGGACCTTTTCTTCGGCCTGCTTACGCAGGGTTGCAGCTCTGACTTTGTCGTCCGAGGTACCCATAAAATTCCTTCGGGTGGAAAAAAAATCCCTGATTTTCAGGCGTTCAGATCTCATCTCCCTGCCTCTGCTCACGATAAAAGGGAAGGGGAGATAGGAGGCAGGAAAAAGCAGGGTAACAAAACCCGATAACATCCGCTGTGGAATGAGACTGTTTTAAGGTATCCTAAATACGTGAAACATGCGAAAAAAGGTATTTTATATATAAAATATTTCGCGTGTTTCGTTGGCCATCCAGTCTTTGTCTTTCCGTCTTTTCCGTTCTTCCCGTTTTAATTTCAATGAACTCTTTGTTTTTAAATGTTTTTTTGTTTTCCACGGGTTTTTGAGAAGTTACTTCGTCACATCCTCAATCGCCAGTAGAATTAATTCGGTCTCTCCTGTTTTCCTGAACAACCGGCGGGCATTGAGCCGCATGGTACGCGGGCCGATCTGCTCGAAGACATGCATTACTTCATAATCACTGACCACCGTATTGTGGAGCAGAATTTCTTCGAGCAATGTGCGCAATGCCGGAATGTTCCACTGGCGATTCCCCAGATCGTACAAGAAATTCCCGACAGCAGAATTCTGCTCCACCTGAAAGCGAGTGTAGAAGGCACGATTGGCCGACTTCACTCGCAGGTCAGCATCCAGCACCAGCAGAGGCTCGCGCACAGTGGCCACAATATTCTCTGCCGCCGACATCTGTGCGTTGTGCAGCTCCTCCTGTAACTTCTTTGCCCTGCTTATATCCACAAAGGTTATCACTGCGCCCTCAATCTCGTTGTTGAGAGTGCGGTAAGGCTGGATACGCATGGTATACCATACTCCGTTCGTTGTTTCTAACTCCAGTTCTTTGTGTTCCAGGTTGTCGAGAACCGACTGTATATCTGGAACCAGATTGTCATAGTCCTTCAAATTCGAAAGAATATGACTCACGGGACGACCGACATCGCTTTGGATCAGATTTATGATTTTGGTTACTGTGGGAGTAAAACGCAGAATGTGCAGAGTTTGGTCGACAAACATCGTGCCGATGCCGGTTCCTGACAGCAGATTGTTCATATCGTTATTTGAGCGGGACAGGTTGGCCAACTTGGATTGCAATTCGGTATTGACCGTGAAAAGTTCTTCATTGACAGACTGCAATTCCTCCCCGGATGTTTCGAGTTCCTCGTTGATCGATTGCATCTCTTCGTTCATGGACTGCATCTCTTCATTTGAGGACTTGAGCTCCTCGTTGGTGGACTGGAGATTCTCCTGCTTATCCCGAAGCTTCTGCTGAAGTGCGACGATAGTGTTCTGATCTTCGGACGCATCCAATACAGGACGTGCCAGCAAACGCTCTGTGTCGCCAGAAGATGCCAGTTCCAGAATGACCAGATACAGAAACGGCTCTGCACATGCAGCGTTGGCGACCGCTACCGGACGGACAGTAAGATTCACCATCGAATAATCGCCATTGGTTTTTACGTGTAATCCTTTGCAGCAGGCAATTTCACGGTCTTTCACCACGCTGTGCAGGGCGGTGGTCAGATCACGCCGCAAGCCTTCACGGGCCATGCGTATAACATTGGCAACACCGGACACTCCCGGGGACGGCTCAAGAAACAACCCGGTACGGCCATGAAGGTAGAGGATATCTCCGGAGCTGTTCACCAGTATGGCTGAAGGGGCTATCTGCTGCAGCAGAGCCTGCTCGGTAAGCTCGCGTAATGGCAATTTGGCGTTTGACACACTTTTTTCGGGGAGAGGCTGCTGCGCGGCTGCCCATGACGGTCTGGCCGAAACAATTCTGCCCGGATTCGGACGTTGTGTGTTGCCAAAAAACTCCTTGCGCCGGTAAATCTTCTGTTTGCGCTCCTGTACCGCAAACAGCGTATCATACTCACCCACGGATTCCGAGGTGCCCAGCACAAGGAACCCGCCGGGATTGAGCGCATAATGGAACAAAGGGATAAGCTTCTTTTGCAGCTCTGAACTCATATAGATGAGCAGATTGCGACAACTGATGAGGTCGAGTTTTGAAAATGGGGGGTCCCTGATCACGTCCTGTGCCGAAAAGACCAGCATGTCGCGGATACTTTTGTGGATGCGGTACATGCCGCCGGGTTCCACGGTAAAAAATCGGGCCAGTCGGTCGGAGGAGATATCGGTTTTGATACTGGCCGGATAGAGTCCTGCCCGGGCTGAAGCAATAGCGAGGGAATCGATATCAGTGGCAAATATCTGTATTGAACAAGGACGTCTGAGGCTCTCCAGCCGTTCAGCAAGCAATATAGCGAGAGAATAGGCCTCCTCACTCGTTGCGCATCCCGGAACCCAGAGACGGACCGCGCCTTCTGCCCTCCTGGCGTCCAGGAGGCATGGGATGACCTTCTCTTCGAGGAAGGTAAAAACGGCAGGATCGCGAAAAAATTGGGTGACCCCTATCAACAGATCACGGAACAATGCTTCTATTTCTGCCGGCATCTGCTGAGCATATTTTATGTATTCCTCAATGGACTTGATCTGGGCAACAGCCATGCGGCGCTCGATACGGCGATTAATGGTGTTTGGTTTGTAGAGGGAAAAATCGTGCCCGGTCTGGCTTCGTAACAGGAGAAACAGCTTTTTTAACGCATTTTCGGTCTTGGGCACATCCCCGGCAGTACGCTTCGGGGGCGTACCAAAGGCATGGGTCACATAGGCAATAAGCCGGGCAGGCATCTCGGCAGGTGGCAGTTCGTAATCTACCAGCCCGGTGGCAAGGGCACTGCGCGGCATGCCGTCGTACTCGGTGGATTCGGGATTCTGTACCATGACCATGCCGCCTGCGTCCTTGATGGCGCGAACCCCCATGGAGCCGTCACTGCCCGTGCCCGAAAGCACGATACCGATGGCCCGTTCGTGCTGGTCCTGCGCCAGCGAGCGGAAGAAAAAATCAATGGGCAACCGTTGACCACGGGGGGCGGTGGGCCAAGCAACTGAAGGGTACCGTTTCTGAGTGCCATGTCGCGGCCCGGCGGAATAATATACGTGCAGTTTGGCTGCACGATCATCCCGTCTTCAACTTCAAAAACCTGCATGCGGGTGTAGCGCCTGATCAGATCGGTAAGAATACTTTCATGGTCCGGGGCAAGGTGCTGCACCAGCACAAAGGTCATTCCCGGCCCGTCACTGTATGCACCCGACGGGCCGGTATCCGGAGGCATCCCCGAAAAGAATGCCTCAAACGCAGCCAGCCCTCCCGCTGACGCGCCGAGACCTGCGATGGGAAACCGGGTGCTGTTTTTCGAAGTCGTCCGGGCAGCATCCTTCTGCTCTGTAATGCTCAGTGCGTGCGCAGCAACCGCCGGGACGGTGTCTGCTGTTGCGGTATCTGATTGCTTTTTCATAAGTGGCTTTTCTCTTTTTACCGCCTTTGCTTTTTCCGTCCTTCCTGTTTTAAATTTGATTACTTCTTTGTTCTGAAGTTTTTTTTATTTTTTACAGGTTTTGAACAATTACGCTGGTTGAAGTTCCGGATAGTATTTTTGTATGCATTCAGGACAAATGCCGTGACTGAACTGGGCGTTGGAATGTTTACTGATATATTGTTCGATCTGGCTCCAGGCCCCTTTGTCGTCACGGATTTTTTTGCAATGTGCACATATGGGGAGGATGCCTTGCAGGTTCTTGATTTCTGCGAGCGCTTTTTCCAGTTTTGTAATCAGTTCTTCGCGTTCTACTTCCCTCTTTTTCCGCTCGGTAATATCGTATATAACGGTGTAGAGAAGCTCCTCTCCATGCACTCTTATGGGGCCGCTGCATATCTCTACATCCCGTATCTCTCCGTTGGCTATCCTGTGTTGGAATAAAAAAAAGTTGCATTTCTGCTGTTTGGCCCGCTGCATCTCTTTTTTGATCTGTTCAGGTGAAGATATATTGATGTCCAGGATGTTCATTTTAGTGATCTCTTCCTGCGCATAGCCATAAAAGAGACATGCACGGACGTTGGCATCAATGATTTTACCCGAATCAGGGTTTATGATCAGCATCAGCGAGTGGTTGTTCTGAAAGAGATTGTAATAAGGCACTGTGTATGTCCTTGAGCAAGTATTTTTGTTTGTGGTTCAGATCGGGCATGGAGCGTATGCCTGACCTGAACAACGTTCCAGACACGGGGGCTGTCTTTACATGATCATGTTCAAACAACAACTTCCCTGAGGATTTTGAGGTTATGTTTTCCGGGATGTATCCAATACCTCTCGGATTGCATGGGCGAAAACCGATTTATCCACGGGTTTGTCGAGATAACGAACAATTTCACAGGCCGGATTGGATTTGTCGGCTATGGCATTGTTGAATCCGCTGCACATGATGATCGGGATGTCTTTGTCGATGGCATGGATTTCACGTGCGAGGCTGAAGCCGTCCATCCCGGGCATGCACTTATCGGTGATGACCAGATTAAATTTTTTGGGATCGGAACGGAACAAGGCAAGTGCTTGAAGTGGTTCTGTGGCTGAGCATACCGTATACCCAAGCAGGGTCAGATGCCTTTCGCCCAAAAGGGCTATTTCTTTCTCATCGTCCACAAAAAGGACTGTCTCTGTTCCTCTGGGCAGACTTTGTGGTATCTCTTCGTGCGGCGCGGCGGCTTTCCCGTTCACGTGTCCCGGGAAAAAAACATCAAAGGTGGTTCCTTGTCCCAGTTTGCTCGAACATCTGATCTCGCCGGCATGGCTTTTGACGATCCCCTGAACAACAGAAAGCCCAAGCCCCGTTCCTTCCTGGGCATTTTTGGTGGTGAAATAGGGTTCAAAGATGTGTTCACGGTCCGCGGGAGAGATCCCTTTGCCGGTATCTTGCACTGATAATAAAACATGGAGACCGGGCATGAGATGGAGATCAAACGCTTCGGGGGGGGGCAGAGATACCTCCTGCACTCGAACGGTGAGAACTCCTGACGTATGCTGCATGGCGTGACTGGCGTTGGTGCACAGATTGAGCAATATCTGCTGGATCTGGGTTGGGTTGGCTTTGATGAGAGGAAACCCGTTTGGAGGGAGATCAAGAGTAAACCCGATGCTGTCGGGAATGGTCGAGCGGAGCATTTCAAGACTTTCTTTGATCACCGGTCGTATATCGAGATCCTCTTTTTGTTGTTTTTCCTTTCTGGCAAAGGTGAGCAGTTGACCTACAACCTCTTTGGCCTGCACGCATCCGGAATGGGCCCTCTGCAGCGATTTTTGGGCCGGGCTCTCCAGGGAAAGTTGCCCCATGGCAAGCTCGGTATATCCCATGATAATAGTTAAAATATTGTTGAAATCATGGGCAATTCCTCCGGCGAGGGTGCCCATGGCTTCTGTTTTTTGCAATTGACGCAATTGTTCCAGAAGATTTTTTTCCCGTTTTTCGGCCTGTTTGCGTGATGAGATGTCCCGTGCCACCGAGAAAACGACTGGGGTTTTTTTGAGGGAGAAGAGATGGGAGCTGACCTCCACGGGATGGATGGTTCCGTCTTTGGTACAGTGCCGGGACTCAAAGGTGGCATGTCCTTTAGTCAACAGCTCATTCATAACTCTACTGATATGGCCAGGTTCATTGGCCATCAGCTCTTGATCTTGAGGAGACAGGTGCAGAAGTTCATCCCGTGAATATCCCAGGGCACGGACGGCTTCGTCGTTGACTTCGAGAAATGGCCCCGGGAGGTTGTCTTCGGTCAGAGCGTGGATAAAAAATCTGTCATTGGCATTATTAAAGATCGTCCTGAATTTTTTTTCACTCTCGACCAGTTCCTGTGCTGTGGCATTGTTGGCGGCGACATTGGCAAGCCAGCGGTCGATTTCTTCCTCCTGGGCACGCTCCTGAAAATAAATTTCCGGGGGGACGTAATAAATATTCGTGGTGAACAGCGCATCGTTATAAATGAGCATGGGGTGTGCCTGAATGGCCGCTTTGATGACTTCCGGAGGATAGAGTTCCTTGGCGTATACGCAGAGGGAAAGAAAGGGATAAAAGGGGAAAAGATCCTTGTTGATGATATTTTCGTAGTAGATAAGATCCCTGTACGATTCCGGCGTGTCCCTGCTGCCCCCAAAGGTGGCTTCTCCGACGATACGCAGACGGTTGTATCCGTCTGCACATGCCTGGTCGGTCATAACCTGCCAGTCTTTCATGGTTTCGTTGGGATCAAATGCACGATTCCCACTGTAGGCCTCTTTGACACTCACAAAAATCAGTTGGCCCTTTTCGATATAGGGCGCACTCTCAAACCCCATGTCCGCAAAATCTTTTTTGATCATGTCGTGGGGGTACTCATCCGTAGCCATGACACAGCGCTCGTTGTGTTCCAACCCGTCCCGGATGTATCGACAAGCTGTGTATCTGTAATACTCCAGAGAATCGTAGAGCAACATGACATGTTTTTGTTTGATCATGGTGTCCATGGGAAGTTCTGTCATAAGGGTGTCGGGCAGGGTGTTCATGGATTACTCCCGCGAATATTTATGGGTACCTTGAATCATCTTGTATTTCGTTCATATTCGAGGCACAGGAGGAAATTTACAACAGTCATGTGCTGATAGCGGAGTATCGCGCTTACCTCCGATGATAACTTTTTTACTGTAAGGAAGAAGATGGGCGATTATTCAAGGTACCCTTGTGCTGAGATCTGGTTAAGACTTTTTGCAGGCAAATCATACAAACCTGGCCGCTGCAAAGTCTGTTGGACTTTGAAGATACCCTCAAGTGATAAATGCAACACATGTTCTGAGAAAGCCAGTAAAAAAAACACCCCCTCATTGCTCAGCAATGAGGGGTGTTGGGGTTGAATTTCGGCGAAGCCATTCATTTGCGTTCCTGCCGGTATTTTCCAAACAAGGGGCTGATTTTTAATGTTAAACCGGCAGTTCCAGAGAAAAATAATCTAATATGCTGAAATTATTAATAAAACCTAAATGGTTGATAGTAATAATTATAAGCATTTACAAGGTGTTACTCCGGGAAGAGCTGATGGGAACCTTGAATAATCAGTCTTTCGCCTATCCTCTTCGTTAGAGTCAAAAATTTATCCTCCGACAAAGTGAGGAACGAGACGTCGAGAGATCAAACATGGCTGTAATAAATTTTAAAAATCTTTGTTCTCAAATGTTTTTGCCTTCCTTCGTGTTCTTCTCGGTGAAAAAAAATGTCTTACCGCCTTTTCCCTTTTTCAACTGCCGCTGTTACCCCTTTTCAGGGGTGTCGGAAAAATACTGGTCTCGTACCAGCTGCACCAGGGCCTGGCTTTGGCTCTTCGCCCGTGCTTTTTCTTCAGCACCCGGCGCACCAAACCATTCAATTGGTTCCACAAATTCCCACTTGAGCTTTTCTGTCAGTCGATCCAGCTCGCGCTGTGCTCCACCCGACCAGCCGGCGGAACCAAAGCGCAGCACTTTTTTATTCCATACCTTTTTGCGCCGAAACATATCCAGCACCCAGGCCATGGGGGGGAACATCTCGTATTCGTAGGTCGGCATCCCTATAATAATGCCCGATGAGCGCCATGCCGAGGCCAGAATTATCCCCACATGATCTTCCGGTACGCGGTGCACATGCAGCGTCATCCCTGTGGAACGCACACCTTCGATAATACTGTCCACCACTTTGCCCGTATTGCCGTACATGCTCGACCAGATCAGGGTGATCTCCGGCTCTGCCGGGCCGTTCATATAGCTGGCAAAGTGGGTGTAGGAATCGATAATTGCCTGGGGATTTTCCCGCCAGATAATCCCGTGCGATGGGGCAATTACTTTAAGATCCAGTCCGCTGAGTGTCTCTATGCCCTTGATGACAAAGGTGGAAAAACTGGCAACTATGTTGGCGTAGTAGCGCAACGCCTCGTTGTGGAAAAACACCTGTTGCTCCGCCGACAACTGATCATCAAAATAGACCCCATCCAGTGTGCCATAGGAGCCAAAGGCATCACAGGAAAACAGCACGCCACTGCTTTCTTCAAAGGTCATCATTGTTTCCGGCCAATGGATATTCGGCGTTTCGTAAAAGCGCAGCACCTTGCCCTGACCCAGATCAAGGCTGTCGCCAGTACCCACCAGATGCAGGTTTTTTTCAATACCAAAAAACGACTTCAATACTCCTGCCGCTTTTTTGGTCAAATAGATCTGCAGATTGGGGTTTTCCTCGATAAGTTTTGGCAGCCAGCTGGTGTGATCCGGCTCCATGTGGTTAATAACCAGATAATCGATCGTGCGCTCATTCAACGGAATGGAGTGCAGCTCGTCCTGGAAATCTGCCGGTTTATCATCGGTGTCCTCAATCAGGTCGATAAGGGCTGTTTTATCCCCTTCAACCACATAGGCATTGATCGAGATGCCATGCGGCATTGGCCACATTCCTTCAAATAATTGATAACTTTCCAAGTTAACGGGAAGACAATGGATTCCATCGGCAATTTTTACAGCTTTCATGACCTCTTTCCTCTCTGGCTGATATGAAACAAAGTATGTTATTCTTTATATAAGGGTACCCATAAGGCGCCCCCCGGTCCCCATCCAGTTTGACTGGAAGTGGCACTGGCCCTTTTGCTGACATTATAACACCAACGCGGGCACAGTGCGCGGTCAGGCACGAAAGCACAGCCGCGTAAATCAGCAGTGCACCTGTAAAGTAAATCTCCCGATCAAGGTGATGATATTCCCTGGTCTCGGTGCGGCATGATGTAATACCCTGGCATTACGGCTCAGATCATCTCGTACAGCCAGTAAAATCCAAAGGCGGGAATCACGAGACTGTTTTTGAAAATATCGGGACTTTCTCCGCGATAGAGGTCGACCAGCGGTCGGTCCTTTGCCCCCCAGCTTCCCAGGTCATCAAGATTCAAGTGCTGCGGTTTGTTGCTGAAGTTTGCGACAACCAGGACCTCTTTTTGTCGTTTTTGCAGATGGTAGCGACCAAACACAAACAGGTGTGGATTCTCTACTTCGATCAATTCACGATTGTTGAAATCGGCGAAAACGCCAATCTCTTTCCGTACTGCAATCATCCGTTTCAGGGCAGTGAAAATTTCATACTCTACGGTTCCCGGAGTGTTCCTGCGGTCGGCCTTATCCCAGTCAATGGAAGGTCGATGAACCCAGCGGGTATCCCCTTTTTTATAGGGATCATCGCGGTAGGAATCGTCGTTCAGGGTGCCGATCTCATCGCCATAATAGAGCAGTGGCAGGCCGCCAAAGGACATGATCATGGCATGGAGCAGCAAAATGAGTTTGGTGGCATCCCGAATCGCGTCGGCATCACCGATTTCCATGGCGTACTCCAGCCCGGCCAGGGAGGCGAGAGAACCAGAAATACGTGCATCGCCGGTTTTAACGTTTTCACCGAAGGGCAGTCCGCGTGCGTGCGAATCGTCAAATTTACCGGTGAAATAATCGATCAGAAACTTGCGATGGCTGGACGGTTCATAGTTGCACAGCAGGATATCTCGATCATCAAAGCCCAGGCCGATATCATCGTGACAACGAATGTAATTTAACCATGTGGCACGCTCCAGTTTGACCGGCAGGTTTTTTATCCCCTGATTCAGCAGACGGGCATTTTTTGTCGCGACTGCATCCCAGAGCAATGCCATATACGTTGCGTTATAGGCAATCTCACACTCCTTGGCGATAACCGCATCTTCGCCAAAATATTTAACCATCTCCACCGGTCCGACAATTGCCTCGGCAATAAAAACAACCCCCGGGGCAGTCACCTGGCAGCAGTCTTTCATCAGTTGTAACAGCAAATGTGCTTCACGCTCATTCTGACACGTACTGCCAATTTTTTTCCAGAGAAAGGCCACTGCGTCCAGCCGCAGGATGTCGGCCCCCTGGTTTGCCCAGAACAGGACGACGTTGAGCATATCAATGAAGACCGCCGGATTGCTGTAGTTGAGATCCCACTGATAATCATTGAACACGGTCATTACCCAGCGGTTCATCTCCTCGTCCCAGGTAAAATTACCAGGGGCGGTTTCCGGGAAAACTTCCGGCATGCTCTGCTCGAACATGTCCGGGATATTGCGTGTCTTGAAGGTGTAGTAATACTCCTGATACTTTTTTTCGCCGGCTTTGGCTCTGGTCGCCCAGTAATGTTTGTTGGAGGTGTGGTTGACAACGACATCGAGCACCAGCAGGATGTCACGTTTTTTCATCTCTGCGGCCAGGGCCTGCAGATCTTCCAGCGTGCCGACTTCCGGATTAATTTCCCGAAAATCGCTCACGGCATAGCCACCATCACTGCTTCCTTCCGGGCAGCGCAGGATTGGCATTACATGAACCAGATTGATGCCCAGTTCCTGGAAATAGTGCAGCCGTTCCTGCAGGCCGTGCAGCGTGCTGGCAAAACCCTTGCAATACAGAGCCATCCCGACGAGTTGTTGACTGAGAAACCAGTTGTAATCCTTCTCCCGGGCCAGATCGAGCTGGCGCAGTTTTTCTGGCCGCTTGATATATTGCTGCGCCATGGTTTCAACCAGGTGCTGGGCCTGTTGAGCAAAATCGTCGCGATTGCCATAGAGGCGCTTAAAGAGGGAGTGAATGCCATAAAAGTTCGCTCCCAGGCGGGTGTAAAAATGGCGGAGATCCTGTTCCGAAATTTCAGGTTTAATGCGGTTGAGAATATCATTCAAAAGGGTATGGGAAACCTGTTCGTACATAAGCCGCCTTGCTGGATGTGTTGTTTGTGTTGTACTTCTCAAAAAGTTATGGAAAAAGATAAAGACAAAAAGGGTGGCAGGAGGCAGGAAAAAGCGGGAGCAAAACCTGATGATATCCGTTGTGGTATGAAACGCCTGTTGTGCTGGATGGTACTTTTAATAACCAGTTGCTCTTGTGAAAGACGGAACGACAAAAGATCCTTTTTGCCCACTAACTACGCGAAACATGAGAAAAAAGGCAGTTTATATGGAAATATTTCGCGTGTTGGTCATCCAGTCTTTGTCTTTCCGCCTTTTGCTTTTCCCGTCTTCTTTTCTCCCATCTTTTCCACTTTAAAGTACAAAATCTTTATTCTCAAATGCTTTTGCCTTCCTTAGCGTTCTTCGCGGTAAAAAAATTGTCTTACCGCTTTTGTTTTTTCCCTTTCTCCTGTCTCCCTTCTCCTTTTTTGTCCTTTCCGTTTGATTTTTTCATGACAATTTCACCTGTGCTCCCATCTGCGGGGCGAAAAACAGAACCCCCTGCAACACCCCGGCAGCGTAGTTGCCACCCAGCGGGAAGTTATCCCCGGCAAGATAGAGGGCATGCGCACAACCGTTGTTTTGGGACTCGCTCTGCGCCTGCTGCCTGACCTCCGGCTCGGCACTGGCCACCAGTACCGACTGGATGGGGCTGACCAGTACCGGCAGATCGTTGCCGCTGTCACCGGCAAAAATAACCTCGTGGTGTTCATATCCCAGGTGATGCTGTAAAAATTCGATGGCGTGCAGCTTGGTGGCATGGCGCGGTAACACATCAAGCAGGCCGATCTGTTCCGGCTCGTCAATGCTCCAGATCAGGCTGGCATCTACGCCCAGCTGCGTCAATTGATTCTCGACTGCAGTAAAAATCTTTTTTCGATTGGCACTCAGTGGCAGGTAATAGCTTAGCTTAAAGTCGTTCTGTCTGCTGCGTTCCTGCAATACCAGTTCCGGGCAAAACTGCAGTGCCTGCTGCAGTTCATCATGGCTTTTCCCCCGCCAGTCACTGGCAATCTGTTTCTGCCAGGGGAGCATCTCGCGCCACTCCCCTTGAACCAGGTGATAGATTTTTGTGCCGACATCAGTGATCGCGTAGTCGGGTTGGGGGAGTTGCCAGCTCGCAATCGCCTCTTGCACCAGCTGCCGGTGGCGGCCGGTAACATAGACCAGACGCAGTCCCTCTAACGCGCACAACTGTCGAAAGCGCGGGCGGGCGTCCGGGTGTTCCGGCTGGCGACCATTGGGGATAACCGTGCGGTCCATATCGGTACATAACAGGAGTTTATTCATCGGCAGCACTTTCCTTAAGATCCTTTGGATCGCAACAGCGACCGAAAAAATCGTAGAAATCGAGGGCTTCAAGAATCCCGGCGGCGTTCGGTGCCTGGGAAAAATAAATGCGTTCAATGTCATCCAGCTGCGACAGCTCTTCACGGTGGCGCTTTGTCACCACCGCCGCCAGGGTGTTGCCTCGCATCATGTCCTCATCCGCCCCTGACCGGCCAGCGACAAAAACATTATGCAGCGGGATATTGAGCTGGCCGACAATGTAGCGCAAGGCCATCCCTTTGGAGGCCCGCAGTGGCAGGATATCGAGAAACTGGCCAAATGCGACCTGTACAAAAACGGACAGTTCCTCCTGATGCAGCAGTTGTTTGAGATCCTCAATGTCCGCCAGTTTCGGGTCGATGTAATAACTCAATTTATAACGGCTTTGCTCGCTGTTACGCTGAATCTTCAGGCCCGGGTAATCCTTCAGCAGTACTTTCACCCTGCGGCGTGCCCATTGATAATCGATATGCCGCGTCCAGGCTTCGTCTGCTGTTAGCAGCGGGGCATGATAGATCTCTGTTCCGCCGCTGGTGATCAGCACATCCGGCCGCGGAATTTTATGTTTTTTCATTATCTTCAGGGCGGAATCAAGCCGTTGCCCGGTGGCGATGATAAAGTAGCTGTTTTTACGTTGCTGGCGCAGCAGTTGCACCAGTTTTTCGAGTGACGTGTTGTCACCGATCAAATTCTGGCCGAGATCAGTGACAATCGCTCGATCACGATACAGGCCGGTCCGCAGTTTCACTGGTTGGCGTAATAACTGTTCCGAGTGCGCGGCGATCGGTTCGACAATCTTGAGATAGCGTCTGGCATGGGCATCCCAGGAATAGTGTTCTTTCACTCCAGCCAGTCCCTGTTCAGAAAAACTTTGCCACAACGTTTGATTCTCGAGAAGTTTTACCAGGGCATCACTGATTGTATCAGGTTCCAGCGGATCGATCAAAAAGCCGTTCTTGCAGTTGCTGATGATATCCTGGGGGCCGCCATCTTCGGTGGCGACAATGGGCAAACCGCAGGCCGCGGCTTCAATCAGAGTCAGACCAAAAGGTTCCGTCAGCGCCGGGTTTACAAAGACACCACCAGATGCTGTTGCAATCCGGTAAATCATCGAGACTTGATCGCGTTGATGGTGTTTCGGTAAAGTCACTTTGCCGTAAAGATCATAGCGGTCGACAGCGACCAGCAGCTCGTGAAAGACCTCTTGCGCGCCCTCTTCCAGTTCATCAATATCGTCCCGGTTCCCCGCGATGATCATCAGATTAGCCAGCTCCTGGAGTTGCGGAGATTGTCCAAAGGCCTCGACCAGTGCCTGAATGTTTTTTCGTTGATCCGGGCGTGACAGGGCCAGAATAATTGGCTTGTCAGGTTCTTTCAGGTGGCAGGTCAATTGCTGAAAGAGGGGACTTTCCAGTTCGTCTCCCCGGGGAGGAATAAATTGGTTGAGATCTGTCCCTGGCGGGACAACACGCATCTGATCCGGTTGATAATGATCATAAATTTCGTACTGTTCTTCAATCTCCTGATGGGTGCTGGTGATAACGCGCTCTGCCGTTGCCAGCGTTTGTTCCTCTGCTTCAATCCTGCGGCTCATGTGGAAGCGGTCTTCAATCTCCTGAGCTGTCAGGCCGTTGGCCAGCAGGCGGCTTCGTTTAACGCGCCCCAGCGAGTGGCCCGTGTGGATCAGCGGAATTCCCAACAGATTCGCCAAATGCGATCCAACGTAACCGGCATCTGCATAATGGCTGTGGATAATGTCGGGAAAGGTATTGTTATCCCGAAAAAAGCTGGCCAGGTTATCGGCGAAAAAATCGAGATGATCCCATAATTGTTCCTTGGGAAGGTATTCCTCCGTACCGGCATCTATCCGCACAATCCGCAGGCCGGGGGTGAGGGTTTCAATCGGATTGGCGTAGTCGGAGGAGATGTTTTTATCCACCACCCGCTGTGTAATCAGATCAACTTTTCTCACCCCAGGCTGTCGGGCAAGGATTTGAGCCAGCTCTACAACATAGAGGGTTTGTCCTCCCGTGTCTGAATCACGTCCCAACTCAAGGTTGTTCCCGCGAATCAGACCATGAATACTTAACAGAGCAATGTAAAGCCCGCTTTCTTGTTGCGTCATTAAATCCTCTCCTTAAGTGTTGTCCTGGTTCTCCCACGCGTAGTGACATGTTCACAAAGTGTCGGAGTGTTTCCCTGTCAACATGCGGCCACAAACCGTTCACGACGGCACAAGCCCGCAGACAAAACAGTCTTGTGGGGTTATTTTTACCTCTAAAATCAGGACATTCAGCGTATTAAGTGTAACTTCTCAAAAAGTTGTGGAAAAAACAAAGGATTTTACCGCCTTTTGCTTTTTTCGTCCTCCTGCTTCCCTTTTCCTGTCTCCTTTTTTCGGTCCTTTCCGTGTTGTCTTGATAACAGGGTCCACGTTTAAAGCGCTGCCCAGTCCGAAGAATATCGGATTGGGCAGCGATTCTTTCATTGTATCCATTCTACTCAAAAGTTGACAACTGTTAATTTTAGTGTATAAATATTTAGTGCTCAAAACATTTAGCGGTGATTATGTTGCTTTTATGTATTTTCCCATCTTCCAAGGGGTAGTGCAAATATATGGAAACCCTCTACGCAGCCGAGATTCTTCAATCCTTGCGCAGGATCATTCGGTCCATTGATCAGCATAACAAATTGCTCAGCAAGGAATATAAAATGACTATTCCCCAGCTGGTTTGTCTCCGCCAATTGGCTAAAGAAGGAGATTTGACCTCGGGAAATCTGGCGAGGATGGTTTTTCTAAGTCAGGCCACGGTAACCGGTATTCTGGACAGACTTGAAGCCAAGGGGTTCATTACCCGGGAGCGCAGCAGCGCAGATCGTCGCCGGGTTTTTGTGGCCCTCACAGCGGAGGGACTCAAGCTTGCCGAAGAGATGCCCTGGCCTTTACAGGAACGATTTGCGCGGGGTTTGGATTCTCTGACAGCTCAGGGGCAGGAACAATTCGATCTTATGCTCAAAAAATTAGTAGAGATAATGGAAGCCTCAGGATCCCCCTGTGGGACCCATGACGCAATGGCACAGGGTGCTTTTCAGGAGACTGCAGTGTCCCCGGATGACGCTGTTTTTTTTGAGAGCAAAAAAACGGAACGATAAGAGGAGAAACAGAGATGGATAAGATACGTGTAGAAAATCTTTATAAAATTTTTGGCCCCAGTCCGGGCAAAGCCATGAATCTGCTGGCCGAGGGCCTGGACAAAAAGGCTGTGCAGGAAAAAACCGGGATGACCGTAGGGGTGAATGACGCTTCTTTCTCCATCCAGGCTGGAGAAATTTTTGTCATCATGGGGCTTTCCGGTTCAGGAAAATCAACTTTGGTGCGTATGCTCAACCGCCTCATCGAACCTACATCGGGGAAGGTGTTTGTGGATGGGCAGGAAGTAACTGCCATGAGCCCCAGGGAACTGGTATCTTTCCGGCTGGGCAACATGAGCATGGTTTTCCAGTCCTTTGCTTTGATGCCACACTTAACGGTGTTGGAAAACACGGCTTTTGGGCTTGAACTGGCCGGAACAGACAAGGTCAAACAGCGCGAACGGGCTATGGAGGCATTGGAGCAGGTAGGGCTGGCAGGATGGGAGGATTCGTATCCCAAAGAGCTCAGTGGAGGAATGCAGCAGCGGGTGGGGTTGGCACGAGGTTTGGCCGTTGATCCGGATATCCTGCTCATGGATGAAGCCTTTTCTGCCCTTGATCCCCTTATTCGGCGGGAAATGCAGGATGAATTGCTCAATCTCCAGGAAGAACACCAGCGGACCATTGTCTTTATTTCTCACGACCTGGACGAGGCGCTGCGTATCGGCGATCGTATCGCCATCATGGAAGGCGGTCAGGTTGTGCAGGTGGGCACCCCCGAAGAGATTCTGCAAAATCCTGCCAATAATTATGTTCGAGCATTTTTCAGAGGTGTTGACCCGACCAGTATTTTGTCGGCCGGTGATATCGCAAGTGACAGCTACCCCACCATCATACGGACAAAGTCGGGGAGCCTGAGGGCTGCCCACGAAATATTGAGCCGCAGCGAACGTGATTACGCATATATTTTGAATGCCAAACGGCAGTTTCTGGGGATCGTCTCTTCCGACACCTTAAACGATGCCCTGGAAGCAGGGGCCTCGACACTTGACCCGGCCTTGATTCCCGAAACCCGGGCCGTGGATGTTTCTGTGAGTATGCAGGATATTCTACCGATTGTGGCGTCCAATACCTGGCCCGTTCCGGTGGTGGATGAAAATGGCAGGTATAAAGGCGTTGTTTCAAAAACCCGGTTCCTGCATACCCTTCATCGTACCGAAAAGGCACGGAACGGTCATACCGCAGCATAACCAGCGTTCGGGATGAAACCCACGTGCATGAATGTTAAAATCGGACCCGTACCCAGGGTCTCAGGAGGAACTATAGATGTTTGCAGAAAGTGTTATACCCCTGGATAGCTGGGTTTCCCAGTTTGTAGACATGCTGGTAGATAACTATCGGGGTGTTTTTCAGGCCATGAAATGGCCGGTGGAATATTTGCTTAATGGATTGGATACAGGACTCAACAGCCTCCATCCTTTGATTGTTATTACCCTGATCGCTCTTGCAGCCTGGAAATTTTCAGGTATCAAGCTGGGGCTTTTTGCCGTGGCGGCCATGGTACTGACAGGCCTGCTGGGGCTGTGGGAAGATTCCATGACAACCCTGGCCATGGTTTTGGCTTCGGTAATCATCTGTACCCTGTTGGGGACCCCGCTGGGGATTATTGCCGGACGCAGCGACAGGTTCGAGGCGGGACTGCGCCCCGTGCTGGACGCCATGCAGACGACGCCGGCCTTTGTCTATCTTGTGCCCATCGTGATGCTTTTTTCCGTGGGGAACGTGGCTGGTGTTCTGGCGACGATCATTTTTGCACTCCCTCCCATCATTCGTTTGACCAGTCTGGGAATTCGGCAGGTTCATCCCGAGTTGGTGGAAGCCGCTCAGGCGTTTGGCGCGACCGACTGGCAGGTTTTGCGTAAAGTGCAGATCCCCATGGCTCTGCCAACCATTCTTACAGGACTCAATCAGACCATCATGATGGCTCTGTCCATGGTTGTTATTGCCGCCCTGATCGGGGCTGGCGGATTGGGCTCGCCCGTAGTTCTGGGGCTGAATACTTTGGATATCGGAGGAGCGGTCGTTGGTGGACTGGCTATTGTACTCATGGCCATCTTGCTTGACCGCCTCACGCAGGCCATTGCCCAAAAATAATTTTTCACGAATCATCAACCTACAGGAGACGAACATGCGTATTCGCAACTTACTGCTTTCTTTGACGATTCTCTTTCTCGGAGTATCGACCGCCCATGCCTTGAACATGACGCCCGGAAAGGGGGTCACCGTGCATCCGGCCCGGGCTACCTGGAACACCGGTTTTTTTCAAGAGGCCCTGGTACGTCAGGGGCTGGAGGAACTTGGCTATAAGGTCACGCGTGCCAAAGATCTTAGCAACCCCTTGTTCTACAAATCCTTGTATCTCGGTGATGTGGATTATTGGACCAACGGGTGGTTTCCCATTCACAATGCTCAGCTCCCGAAGAATTTTTTTGAAAAAGCCGATATGTATGGCTATGTTGTTAAAGCCGGTGGCCTGCAGGGATACCTGGTCTCCAAGAAAGAAGCCGATAAATTCGGCATCACCTCTCTTGCAGATTTTAAACGGCCTGAAGTCAAAAAGGCCTTTGACGAGAATGGTGACGGCAAGGCAGACCTGACCGCCTGCCCTCCAGGATGGGGATGTGAAAAAGTCATTACGCATCATCTGGAGGTGTACGGTCTCGAAAACGATATTAATCCCATCAAGGCTTCTTACGAGGCTGGCATGGCCTCAGCTCTGGGCAGATATAAAAGTGGTGGACCGGCCTTTTTCTATACATGGTGCCCCAACTGGACTGTTTTCAAATTTAAACCGGGCAAGGATGTTGTCTGGATCAATGTCCCAGAAATTAATCCCACGGAAAGTCAGAAACCGGTAGTGGAGAAACTGACGGCTTCCGGTGTGGAAGGAGCGGTCAGCGATCCGATCAAACTCGGTTTTGTCGCCGCAGATATTCGTATCGTGGCCAACAAAAAATTTATCAATGCCAATCCGGCAATCAAAAAGTTTTTTGAGGTTTTTACGCTTCCCCTGGCTGACATCAATGAGCAGAACAATCGGATGAACGAGGGTGAAAAATCTACCCAGGATATCCAGAAGCATGTGACCGAATGGATTTCCAGGAACACGGACACCTGGAATGCCTGGCTCGAAGAGGCCAGAAAAGCGGCCGAATAATACCTTCCGCTTTCATGCTGTGCCTGTCGTTATTAAAAAAGGACCGATCCAAAGAGGATCGGTCCTTTTTTTTTTACAAAAAACAACGGGGAGGATGTCAATATCCACGTGCAGTTTGCGGTATTATACCATTTACATTTTTTACTGACCACAGAACGCAACTGCGTGAACATCTTTTTTGGCGATTGCGAATAAGTAATAATTCGTGTTTATCCGTGATTCCTTTTGCAATTTGTAACCACGAATAGAGACAAATTTTCACGAACAGGGACAACGCATTAAACGAAAACGTTTGTAGCCGAAGTTAAGCCGTACAGTGCATCAGGATTATTAATCAACTTTGGCAGTCATCCGAAAATCGGGGGTGAGCGTTTTACGCTCTAATATTCCGTGCTTTCCGTGTCTTCCGTAGTTTACCTGGAGCATGAGAACAGACTTGCTACCACGGAAAACACGGAAGGACACGGAAAACATCAATTACCTCAAAGCAGGCAACAGACCGAATTCAACCACAAGGGCATTCTCTTATGGTTTTTCCAGTAATCCACGGCCCGGCGTGTTCAGCACCTCCATGGCGCAACCCACAATCTGATAAACCTCATCTTTCACTAATAATTCGTGTTTATTCGTGTCCATTCGTGGTTCCTTTTGTCGTTTGTAACCACGAATGGATAAACAGGATATTCCTTAATGGAAATGGTGTTACTTCCCGGTCATCATAGCCGCAATGTCTTCCTCGACCGTACCAATAGCCTTGATATTAAATTTTTCCACCAATACCTTCGCGACATTGGGTGAAAGAAACGCAGGCAGCGTCGGTCCAAGTCGAATGCCTTTTACCCCGAGAAACAGGAGGGCCAGGAGCACGGCGACCGCCTTTTGTTCATACCAGGCAATATCGTAGGAGATGGGTAATTCGTTAATATCATCAAGGCCAAACACTTCCTTGAGCTTAAGAGCTATGACGGCAAGCGAATAAGAATCGTTGCACTGTCCGGCATCAAGCACGCGGGGAATACCGCCGATATCACCAAGGTTGAGTTTGTTATATCTGAATTTGGCACAACCGGCGGTAAGTATAACCGTGTCTTCAGGTAAATTTTTAGCTATTTCCGTATAGTAATTCCGATCTTTCTGACGCCCGTCACACCCGCCCATGACCACAAAGCGCTTGATAGCACCGGATTTAACCGCATCGACAATCTTGTCTGCCAGGGCCAGCACCTGATGGTGGGCAAAGCCACCGACAAGAGTACCAGTCTCAATTTCGATCGGGGGTGCACAGGTTTTGGCTTTTTCGATGATGGCGGAAAAATCCTTGGCGCCACCTTCCGGGCGGTCAGCAATGTGTACGGCGTTTTCATAACCGACGACACCCGTGGTAAACATCCGGTCAAGATACGTGTTGTTTTTTCTTAACGGCACCAGGCAGTTTGTCGTGAATAATATTGGGCCGTTAAATGTTTCAAATTCCGTATTCTGATGCCACCATGAACCACCGTAGTTGCCGACGAGATGTTTATATTTTTTAAAGGCGGGATAAGAGTTGGCTGGCAGCATCTCACCGTGAGTATACACATCTACGCCTGTTCCTTCTGTCTGCTTGAGCAGCTCTTCCATGTCCTTCATGTCGTGGCCGGTAATCAAAATTCCGGGTTTTGTGCCGACGCCGAGGTTTACTTCAGTGATTTCAGGATTGCCGTAGGCCGTCGTGTTGGCCTCATCGAGCAGGGCCATGGTGTTAACCGCTGTTTCCCCTGCTTTCATAACGAGAGCGACCATTTCATCAACGGATAAATCTTTGGTGGTTGAAGCCAGTGCTTCCATAAAGAAATCATTGATATCATCTTTGTGAAATCCCAGGATGGCTGCATGGTCAGCATAAGCGGCCACGCCTTTCAGGCCTATAATCAACAATTCGCGCAGTGAACGGGCATCCTCATTTTCAGTGGACAAAACGCCAACTTCTTTTGCTTTTTCGGCGTATGCTGACGGGTCCGTTGCGGCCCAGGTTGCGGCGTCAGGCAGAGCCTCATCAAAATCCTTTCCTTTCTTTTCCTTATATGCCGCCAGAAAACGGTCCCTTGCCAGGTCTCGACGTTTGAGGCCGTCAGTGATCATGGCTGTAAAACGGGCATCATCCCAATTGGCATTGGTAATAGTGGCAAACAGGCCCTGGGCGACAAAATCATCATTTACTCGATCAGAAACTCCGAGTTCTTTAAGTTTTTCACCGTAAACCGATATTCCTCTGAGTACAAAAATCAGTAAGTCCTGCAGGTTGGCGGTCTCCTCAGGCTTTCCGCAAACGCCCTTTATTGTACAACCGGTATTTTTGGCAGTTTCCTGACATTGAAAACAAAACATGATTTCTCTCCTTTCTGGGGTTCTCTGTTTCTTCATTTTAAGGACTTTTTAAAAGTCAAAGTCCTTACTAAATCCCGGGTAATATCAAGCACTCTTTTATTGCGCCTTTACAGGTGTTAAACAAAACCGTTTTCTTTGTGTTTTTCTGCAATTATATCAGCCATGTTATTCAGGGCGTTGAAGGTGTCCTCACCAGGCACGCCTTTACAGAGAACGGGATCAATAATCTCTACCTTGAGATTGGGGACCATTCCGGCAAGCATTTCTACTGTCTTGCCACCCCATCCGTATGAGCCGATAATCGACAAAAATTTGACGTTGGGTCGCAGGGCGTTGGCTAAAAATGTGGCATAGGCAGCATACGGATGGGGCCCGGCAAGAACCGTAGGTGTCGCGACAACGATGGTTGCTGCATCAACAAGAGACATGGCCAGCTTGCCGATATCCGTTACGGCCAGGTTAAAGGGTTCAACCCGTACACCCCTCTCCACAAGTGCGGTAACCAGATGGTCAACCATCAATTGTGTGCTTTTGTGCATGGATACGTGGGGTAAGACGACAATGTTTTTAGGAGCTCCCACCGTCCATTCATGATAGGCATTGAGGATGAACTCTGGCCGTGGAAATATTTGTCCGTGGCCAGGGGCGATCATTTTTATATCATAGGGAGCAAGTTTTTCCAGATTCTTTTGGATCACCTTTCTAAAAGGCATCATGATCTCGGCGTAGTAGCGTTTAGCTGCCTCGTAAACACGTCCTTCGTCTGTCACAAAAAGATCACTTGTGGCGATATGTGAACCAAAAAAATCACAGCTGAACAGGATCTTGTCTTCCTCCAGATACGTTACCATGGTTTCGGGCCAATGAACCCAGGGAGTATAAATAAATGTCAACGTTTTATCGCCGAGAGAAAGTTTCTCTCCATCCTGGACCGTTATGAAAAACTCTTCGGGAATCGGTAAAAGGTCTGTAAGCATTCCCTTTGCTTTTGGAGTGCAGATGAGTTTTGCTTCAGGGTACTTGTTAAGAACCTGCATAATAATACCAGAATGGTCCTGTTCGGCGTGCTGGGAGACGATGTAGTCAATTTTAGCAACACCCTCAAGCTGTGCCATGAATTCCCTGGCCATATGGGGCTCATCCGTATCCACTAATACGGTTTTTTCACTCCCTTTAATTAGATATGCGTTGTAGCTCGTTCCGTCGGGGAGAGGGACCAGTGCGTCAAAAAGACGACTGTCCCAATCCACAGAACCCATCCAGTAAATATTTTCTTTTATTTTTCGTGCGAGCATCTTTTCCCTCCGAGGATAATTTTTTGACTGTAACGAAGAAGATGGGCGAAAGACTGGTTATTCGATGTTCAAGATTGTCAAAAGGCAGGCCAGATTTCTTCCTTTTGGGCCAATAATCAACAATAAACTGAAAGAAGAAAAATAACCTGAAAAGAAAAATATTAATTGATAATCGTTTTGGCAATGTTGCCTGAAAAAAATATTAAAATTATGGGGACATTGAATAATCTTGTATTTCATTCATCTTCGAGGCACAGGAGGAAATTTACCACAGGTATAGAATTGATATCTCGATGTCTCGTTCCTCGCTTTAGCGGAGGATAAATTTTTGACTGTAACGAAGAAGATGGGCGAAAGACTGATTATTCAAGGTACCCTTATTTATTGAGCATTTTCGGTACGCATGGCAGGCTGGATATAACAGGCCTTAATCATTACGAATAGCTGGATGAGTACAATAAGGGCAACAGCGTGATATGAAAACGAGTGAGCTGCCGGGATGGTTACGTCACCACAACCTGACCGGAGGTTACCAGGCACAGGTTCCAGCACGTCCTCAAGACCTTTCTTGTTAAGAAGTCCAATTTACAAACAAGCCACATCCTGGACAAACCACATACTCTACATCCCTTCAGCGTGAGACTTCCCCACAGAAAGGCGGCCGCTTCTCATTAAACCGCCAGGTCAGGCTGATTCTCCTCGGAGGAATTAAGCAAAGTTCTGGAATAACCTTGACGGTTAGCTAAATAATAATTAGCCTGCTAAAAAAAATAGAGGGCCGACATGTTGAAAGAGGCCCGCCGGGCATCACCGGGATGGTGTGATTCAAGGTCCCCTTCGGAGATTGCTGTTGCCCTGTGGCACGGCGTTGACCCTGACCGGCATCTTAACCGTGCTGTGTCAAATTTAATTTTTCTGCTGACAACGGGAAAAATTCTGCCTCTGTCGAAAATCTGGATGTTAAAAACACAAAAAAAGGCAGTGCGATTATACCTGGCAGGTGCTGTCGCAGGGGTGTTGGCAATCCACCATGGGATTATCCCCGGACCGGGGAGCGGGTCTCACCCCAATATCTTTAAAGGGTACCTTGAAACCACTTGTATTTTGTTCATATTCGAGGAATATGATTGAAATTTCGAGGATAAATTTCTGCCGGTAACGCAGAAAATGGGCGATTATTCGATGTTCCCTGAAAGTAATATGGATAAAATGACTGATACAGAAAATGAAACAGCTCTCCTGGCTGTCGGCGCAGCAATGGCAGGATTCTTTGCAGCTGTCAAAGCGCATAATGCAGGTGCCCGCGTGATGGGGAGGCAAGATGACCATGCAAAATAAGAACCGGTTCGAGCTGGTTCCACAGCAGACAGGATGTCTGTGTCCGAGAGTGATGATGACCCTGGTGTTCATGGTGCTGGCGGTCCTGATTTCAGGCTGCAGCGTGGCCAATCACGATATAAAAATGCCGTTGTCTGCTCCGGCCCGGTTTTCCGAATCCGGCCATTCACCCCTGCCGGACCAATGGTGGCTGTCGTTTGAGGATCCGGTGCTCAACGGGCTCATGGATCAGGCTCTGGCGAATAATTTCAGTTTAAAAACTGCATGGGACCGCCTCAGCCAGGTCCGGGCCCTGGCAAAAAGTGCCGGAGCCGATCTTTTCCCGACCCTTGATGTTGAGGCCGAAGACTCACGAAACTGGTCGTTCGACTCCGGCGAGACTACTGAAGGCCACACCTACTCCCTGGGCCTTGCTGCAAGTTACGAGGTGGACCTGTGGGGCCGCATCCAGTCCAGCCGCGATGCGGCTGCATTTGCCGCACAAGCCAGCGAACAGGACCTGCAGGCTGCAGCTCTGACCCTCTCGTCCGAGGTGGCCGGCACCTGGTATCAGCTGGTTGAGCAGTATGGGCAATTGGAGATACTGAACGCGCAGATCCTTAACAATGAACAGGTGCTCGAACTGGTGACACTTCAAGTCCGCACCGGTCAGGTCGGCATTGCCGATATGCTCCAGCAGCAACAGCTGCTGGAGTCTAACCAGGGTGAAAAAGCAGGCGTTCTGGCTCAGGTCGGAGTCCTGGAGCACCAGCTGGCAATCCTGCTCGGGCAGCCTCCCGGGCAGAAGGTGGCACCGCGGGTGACAACGCTGATAAATCTGCCGGCCATGCCGCAATCGGGTCTGCCTGCAGCATTGATTAACCGCCGTCCGGATATCCGCAGCGCATATTTCAGTGTCCAGGCTGCCGACAACGATCTGGCGGCGGCCATTGCCAACCGCTTTCCCCAGTTGAGTCTTACCGCCGATGTAGAGACCTCGGGTGTGCATACCCGTGACCTGTTCAACAACTGGCTGGTAACACTGGCCGCCAATCTGGTGGCTCCCATCGTTGATGGGGGCGCGCTTCGGGCTGAGGTTGACCGGACCCGGGCTGTTGCCTCCGAGGCCCTGCATCTCTGGGGGCAGACTATTCTTGATGCCCTTAAAGAGGTGGAAGATGCCCTGGTACAGGAACAGCGCCAGCGTGAATTCATTACCAGCCTCGACAGGCAGCTGGCCCTGGCCGGGCAGGTTACCGAACGGGTGCGGGACAGATACCTTCAGGGCACGGTGGATTATCAGCGGGTGCTTGATGCACAGCTCTCCCGGCAGACGCTGCAGCGCAACCTTTTGACCGCCAGACAAAAGCTGGTACAGGATCGAATTGACCTGTGCCTGGCCCTGGGTTCGGGATGGGCGTTGGAACAGTCGGAACAGAATTTACCCATGCTTCAGGGAACCCTGCGGAAGAAGAGATAGTAACAACCTTGCACGTGACGGAAAAATAAAAGGTGAAACCCATGCTGTTGAAACAAAAAATATCTGAGACTGTGATGGAAAAACGCCATCGGCGAACCTGGGCCTCTCTTGTGCTTCGTGGTCTGCTGCCTCTGACCGTTATCGTGGCAGGCACGGGCGCTGCTTTCTGGCTGATGGAAACCGGTCCCCAGGTAAAACCACAATCCCGGGCGCGCAATACGACGCTGGTGGAATACACGACCGTGAAGTACGGACCCCAGCAGACAGTGATCACTGGCATGGGGACCGTTGCGGCAGCACGCACTGTGGAACTCAAACCACAGGTCACCGGTAATATCACCGAACTGAGCGGGAACCTGATACCCGGGGGCCATTTTCAGCAGGGTGAGACTCTTCTGAAAATTGATCCTGCGGACTACCATCTGACCGTGAAGCAGTTAACCACAGATGTGGCAAAAGCCGAGTCGGATTTGCAGCTTGAGCAGGGTAACCAGCTGATCTCCCAAAAAGAGTACAAACTGTTGAATGAGACAGTGAGCGATGTAGAGAAAGCACTGATACTGCGCCAGCCCCAGTTGGAAAACCTGCGCGCCACCCTTGAATCGGCCCAGACCCGGCTCGAACAGGCCCGGGTCGACCTTGCTCGCACCCGGATAAAGGCCCCGTTTAATGCGGTGGTCTTGTCACGTGCCGTGGACATTGGTACCCGGGCCAACGAATCCACCGTGCTGGCCACTCTGGTGGGGACCGATGCCTGCTGGGTGGCAGTGTCCATACCCGTGGATCAGCTGCGCTGGATCAATATTCCGCAAAAGCAGAGCGATGGGGGTGCTCTGGTCCGGATTTACGACTCGGCAGCCTGGGGCGACGGCGTTTTTCGCCAGGGCCGGGTGATTCGCCTGGAAGCAGGTCTGGAAGAACAGGGGCGGATGGCGAGACTGCTGGTCCAGGTGGAAGATCCCCTGAGCCTGAAGTCGGAGAGTGCGGGACAGCCCCGAATGCTCATCGGCGAATACGTGCGTGTGGAGATTCAGGGGCAGGGGATGGCTTCGGCTGCGGCCATTGATCGCGAATTCATCCGCAACGGCAACAGCGTATGGATCATGGACGGCGACGGGAATCTTGCAATCCGCCCTGTGGAGATTGCCTTCAAGGGAACCGATCGGCTGCTCATCACCGGTGGAATAGCAGCAGGGGAACAACTGATCATTACAGACATTGCCGCCCCCGTTGCAGGGATGTCCCTGCAAGCGGTGGACGACAACGCCAGCCAGATGACGACAAAAGTACCGGTTGGTCAGGGAGACCGGTCATGAGCGACAACTCTGTGCCAGAGGGGCGCGGCCCAATCTTCTGGATGGTTCATAACCGGGTCACACCCAACCTGTTGATGATCTTTTTATTACTGGGTGGTCTGTTTATGACCTCCCGCATCAAGCAGGAGGTCTTTCCCGCGTACGACCTGGACATGGTAACGGTGAGTGTTGACTACTCCGGAGCCAGCCCCGAGGAGGTCGAGCAGGGGATTATTCTCGCTGTGGAAGAGGCCATCCGTGCCATCGTCGGGGTTAAAGATCTGACGGCCACCGCTGCCGAGGGTAACGGAACGGTGACTGCCGAGCTGGAGGAAGGAGTGGACCAGCAGAAAATTTACCAGGAGATCAAACAGGAGATCGACCGAATCACCACGTTTCCTGAAGATGCTGATGAGCCTGAGGTCTCTCTTGCCACCCACCTTCGGGAGGTGATTGCCCTCAACCTCTACGGTGATGTGTCGGAAATGGCCCTGCGCGAGACAGCTGATACTGTGCGCGATCGCTTACTGCAGAGTCCTGACATCACCCAGGTCGAACTGCACGGGGTTCGGGACTATGAAATACAGGTCGAAGTGCCCCAGAATCGGCTGCGGGCCTACGGTCTGACCCTGGAGGAGGTCTCCCAGGCTATTGACAATGCCTCTGTCGAGATTCCCGGTGGTTCGGTGGATACGGCCAGCGGGGATATCCTGCTGCGGATAAAAGATCGCCGTGACTGGGCGAGTGAGTTCGCCCGGATTCCGGTTGTGACAACGGCAGATGGGAGCGTGGTGTATCTGGAAGACATTGCAACGGTGCGTGAGGGTTTTAAGGACAGCGACCAGTCTGCTGTTTACAATGGGAGCCGTTGCATCAATATCGACATTTATCGGGTCGGCGCCCAGACCCCAATCGGGGTCGCCGGGGCCGTGCGCACGACTATGGGTGAAATCGAACGGGATCTGCCCGCCAGCATCCACTGGGCCATAAGCCGCGACCAGGCCGAAGTTTACCAGCAGCGTCTGGAACTGTTGCTGAAAAACGCCTTCATGGGATTGTTGCTGGTATTAGTCCTTCTCGGGTTGTTTCTGGAATTCAGGCTGGCCTTCTGGGTCACCATGGGGATTCCCACCGCCTTTCTCGGCAGCCTGCTTTTTCTGCCGGTTATGGGGGTGTCCATTAACATGATCTCCTTATTCGCCTTTATCGTGGCTCTCGGGATCGTGGTCGATGACGCCATCGTTGCTGGCGAAAATATCTACGAGTACCAGCAGCAGGGCATGGAGTTTGCCCGGGCTGCAGTCCTTGGTGCCCGGGATGTAGCCATGCCCATCGCGTTTTCCATCTTGACGAATGTGGTGGCTTTTTTGCCCCTCTGCTTTATTCCCGGGACCATGGGAAAAATATGGAAGGTTGTTCCCCTCGTGGTTATCACGGTTTTTCTTATCTCCTGGGCTGAATCCCTGCTGATCCTGCCGGGCCATCTGGCACATCTCAAGCGTCGCCGGGCTGGCTCTCCTTCCCGACTGCAACGCTGGCAGCAGGCCTTTACAGGGAGGGTGACTCAATTCATCAACGAGGTTTATGGCCCCTTTTTGAATCTGTGCATCCATTGGCGGGGCCTGACTGTGGCCTTCTGTCTGACCGTGCTGGTGGTCGTGCTCAGCTACGCTCTCAGTGGGCGCATGGGCATAATCCTCATGCCCCGGGTCGAGTCGGACCATGCCGATGTAACTGCCGTTCTCCCCGTGGGCAGTCCCATGAAAAAAGTTGAGGCTGTTCAGCAGAAGCTCGCTGCGGCGATGACAGCAGTGGCCGCTGAAAATGGGGGGGACCAGCTGCTTGAGGGGATTTACTCGAGGATTGAGGAGAACCAGGTGAAAGTAAACGCCTACCTGACCGATGTCGGGGTGCGTCCGCTGAACACCGGCGAAGTGACCCGGTTGTGGCGGGAAAAACTCGGTCCGCTGGTTGGCCTGGAATCTTTGCGCTTTGAGTCGGACGGGGGCGGGCCCGGCTCGGGGGCAGACTTGACTGTTGAGCTTTCCCATTCCGATATCAATGTGCTTGACCAGGCCAGTGCGGCCCTGGCCGAAGGTCTGGCCGGGTTTCCCAACGTCAAGGATATTGACGATGGCTACACTCCGGGAAAACAGCAGCTGGATTTCTCCATCAGGCTTGCAGGGCAGAGCCTGGGGCTGACATCTGCCGAGGTGGCCCGGCAGGTACGCAACGCCTTCTCCGGTGCCGAGGCCCTCAGTCAGCAGCGGGGCCCAAACGAGGTGACCGTCCGCGTGCGGCTGCCCGAAAATGAGCGCACCAGCGAATACAATGTGGAGCATTTGATGATCCACACCCCGGCGGGACTCTTTGTGCCGCTGGCCGAGATCGCTACGGTTGAACGGGGCCGGGCCTACACCAGCATAAGTCGCCGGGACGCCCGGCGCACGGTGACGGTGAGTGCCAGTGTGGAACCCATGGGCGAAACCAGCCAGGTTCAGGCCGCCCTCAACAGTACTCTCCTGCCTCAACTGGCCCGCACGTTCCCCGGTCTGTCCTATGGCTACGAGGGGCGGCAGGCCGACATGAAAGAGAGCATGCAGAGCCTGATCGGCGGATTTGTCCTGTCCATGCTGGCCATCTACTTTCTGCTGGCGATTCCCTTTCGCAGTTACAGCCAGCCCCTGATCGTCATGATTGCCATTCCCTTCGGCATTGTCGGGGCAATACTCGGGCATCTGCTGATGGGGTACAACTTAAGCCTGATGAGTATGATGGGAATCGTCGCCCTGGCCGGGGTGGTGGTCAACGACTCGCTGGTGCTCATTGATTATGCCAACCGGCAGCGAAGTGACGGCGCGGGGGCTGTGGAGGCGATCCGCCTTGCCGGTCTGCGTCGTTTCCGGCCCATTATCCTGACAACCCTGACCACCTTCGGAGGGCTGGCTCCGATGATTTTTGAACACTCCCGCCAGGCCAGGTTCATGATTCCCATGGCTCTGTCCCTGGGGTTCGGTATCCTTTTTGCCACGGTGATCACCCTGATTCTGGTCCCGTGTCTGTACCTGCTCGGCGAAGACTTTCATCAATGGATGCGGTCTGAAAAATTGCCGGAGACAACGCCTGATACCAGGGCAAATGAGTAAAAAGAGATTTTCCCCAAACGGTGAGGGTATCACCGTTTGGGGAAAATTTGCAGGGCAGTAGTTCCCGCAATGTCTGGTCTCTACGATGACGGCAATCGTAACGGGAATAGCAATGGGAAGAGTAACCGTTGCCGTAATAATAAAATTTCCAGAACAACCGAAAATCCCTTCCCTTATTCAAGGTCCCCAGACGTTTAAAAGTGCTGCTGTTTCTGGTCGTTGGAGTGATCCTGTTTCATTAAATTTCCAAAATGGTGAAGTGCATTGGTGTTGTGTCCCCTGAATATTTAAACAGGAAAAATGATGTCTTCACTCGTGAAATTTTCCGGCTTCATGAAGCCGTATTGGAAAGTGGCCATGCTGGGCCCCATTCTGATGGCTTTGGAAGTTGCCATGGATCTGTTTCAGCCAAGGCTTATGCAGCATATTGTTGATGTGGGCATTGTTCA
>Ga0172378_10000597_pt1 | contig 31892 bp, 26 predicted proteins | sample GrowelOW332metaG_FD_119755 | JGI IMG/M metagenome (GOLD analysis project Ga0172378, IMG submission 119755) | Groundwater microbial communities from an aquifer near a municipal landfill in Southern Ontario, Canada - Pumphouse #3_1 metaG | ecosystem: Environmental > Aquatic > Deep subsurface >...
ACTGCATTATCGGCTTTTCTATCCAATGAACAAGCAACCCTCTTCAAATTCAGGGTACTACGTGTAGTCGCTACAGTTGCTGCGGAATAAGTTCCGCCTATCAAACTAAGAGCAGTGCTTAAGAGTAATTCATCGGTGTCCCCAAAAGGTTTCCAATGTTCTATTGTTTCCGTTTCGTCGCACGTGTAATCCGGTGAAAATCCGCTTACGTAGTCTGATTCACCATTAGCATTGTATAATTTGCATACGATAGGTTGTAGTTTCCATGTATACTTCTTGTCTGTATATGAAACAGAACCAACATTCTTACCTTCTGTTTTTGTGCCAATCAAAACTACATTGGCATAAGGCTTGAGGGCATTAATCACTAATTCGGATGCGGAGGCTGTATTATCAGAAACCAATACGTAAACTGTTGATAAATCCAGGTTTGCACCACTGCTGATGGTACTTGAAGAGAAATTCAGCTCTTCTGTTTGCGGACTTTGCTTGTCGTTATATTCCAGTTTACAGAAAGTGTTTCCAAAGACACTCTCGGGAGCTAATATTGAAGATAACAATTGTGCGCAAGTTAATAAACCGCCATTATTATATCGAAGATCAAGAATAAAATCAGTTACCCCTTCCGTCTTAAATTCTTTGGACAATGCAAGCAGTTCTTTATTATATTTTTCATCTCCTTTTTCTTCATCCTCACTGGCCGTAAAATGGTTGTATACCAGATAACCAACCTTTTTACCATTTACGGTATATGTATATGTGTTGCTATAATATACAGGATCATCTTCAATCTCCCTTGCCGTACCCAGTTGCATGTATTTACTATAAATAAGTTTGTTGAGGCTACTACTATAGCTGGCAAGATGCAATTTCATTGCACTTCCACCGTCGAGAGTTGAGTAATTGCCGGCCGTAATATATTCACCACCCATAGTGATAATCCAATCACCCCGTTCAAGTCCGGCTTCAGATGCAGGAGAATCAGATGCCACATAAAGAATACGCGCGGCATAAGCTGTATTACTAATAGAGTAAAGCGCAAAATCGAATCCGTAACTGTAATCTATCTGGCTAATGCTGCGTGTGTTAGCACTTGCAGATGTATCTTTAATATATGAATAGTAAAAATGTCCCCCGCCGGAGGAGTAATCTTTGCCATCGTTATCCGACAATAGTGATGTAAAGAAAGTCCCGGGATCGTTCTTAAAATTAAGCTTGTTCGCAACAGGTATATCTTCATACCACAAGTAATTCTCACGCATCGTGTTTTCAATCCATGTGTTCACTTCCTTATTTGTAGTATCTGTACCATCGCTATCTTTACAAGATGCGTTTCCTATTAATACAACAATCAAGAGAAAGAATATTGATATTTTATTCTTTATTGTATACATCATAAATTATTTTTTTACTATTTTACACAACAAATATAGTTTATTTTATTTTCATTAGCACTATTGTTCACTAAAAAGAATATATGCGTAATATATATAATTTAAATTGTATTTTTGCAGACAAATAAAACGATGATTATGAAGTCTATTAAAGAATTATATCGTATAGGAATAGGACCTTCGAGCAGTCACACCATGGGACCACATAGAGCTGCCGAGATATTTTTGGCAAGACATCCCGATGCCTCGTCTTTCGAAGTAACTTTATACGGCAGTCTTGCCGCTACCGGCAAAGGGCATATGACCGATATGGCAATCAACAGCATACTTGAGGCAACCGCTCCCGTAAAAATCATATGGGAACCTAAAATATTTTTACCATTCCATCCCAACGGAATGAAATTCGTATCTATAGACGCAAAAGGTAAAAATACGGATGAGTGGACCGTCTTCAGCATCGGAGGAGGCGCTTTGGCCGAAGAGAACAGCAAAGATTCTTTAATAAATACTCCCGATATATATCCCATGACACACATGACCGATATTTTAAAATGGTGTGAACACACCGGAAAAAGCTATTGGGAATATGTACAAGAATATGAAGAAAGTGATCTTTGGGATTATCTGGCTGAGGTTTGGAAAACAATGAAAGAAACGATACATCGCGGTTTGGAAGCAGAAGGCGTACTACCCGGCCCATTAAATCTTCGTCGAAAAGCCTCGACCTATTTCGTACGTGTCGGCGGATATAAACAATCACTTCAATCACGAGGTTTGGTGTTTGCCTATGCACTTGCTGTAAGTGAAGAAAACGCATCAGGAGGCAAAATAGTCACCGCCCCCACTTGCGGCTCATGTGGAGTAATACCCGCCGTACTTTATCATCTTTCCCAAAGTCGAGAATTCAGTGAAATACGAATTCTCCGTGCCTTGGCAACGGCCGGTCTGGTTGGAAACATAGTGAAAACAAATGCCTCCATTTCCGGAGCGGAAGTCGGTTGCCAGGGAGAAGTCGGCGTAGCATGCGCCATGGCAGCCGCAGCAGCCAACCAACTTTTCGGCGGCAGCGCTGCACAAATAGAATATGCTGCAGAAATGGGGTTGGAACATCATTTGGGCATGACTTGCGACCCGGTATGCGGACTGGTACAAATTCCCTGCATCGAACGCAATGCCTACGCCGCCGCACGTGCTTTGGATGTGAACCTTTATTCCTCTTTCACGGACGGGATGCACCGTGTTTCGTTCGATAGAGTGATTGAGGCGATGAAAGAAACCGGAAAAGATCTTCCTTCGTTATACAAAGAAACCAGTGAAGGAGGTTTGGCAAAAGACTACAAGCCCATGAACCAATAACACCGAATTCAAGCAATAAATAAAATAGCATCTGCCGCATGATGAGCGATGTATGATGCCGGCAGACGATCATCACCCGCTATCACCGATTTTAAAATAGCCGCTTTTCCTTTACCGGTGGCAAAAAAGAAAATATTACGCGCATTAAGAATCGTACGGGGCATAAGAGCAACGCGCATTTGATTTGTTTGCGGATGTGCATTTGCAAGATAAGGTGCCGCCGTTTCATACAAATCTTCCTGTCCCGGAAAAACGGAAGAAGTATGTCCGTCGGGACCTACTCCGAGAAGAACATAATCAAAAACCGGAAGTCCCGATGCATCAGCTAAATTCTTTCGTACAAGTTTCGTATAACGGTCAGCCTCATCAAAAGGATTAGCCTCGCCGTGAATCCGAAAGATGTTTTGTACATTCAACGGCACAGCATCCAATAAATTTGTTTTTGTCATGAGATAATTACTCTCAGAGTCCGTCGGGGGCACACAACGTTCATCCACCCAATAGAGTTGAATTCGCTGCCATGGGAAACGCTCTTTGTATTCCGTCGCCCATAGGCGAAACAGCAACGCAGGATTATTTCCTCCCGAAACGGCTATGGATAAGAGCTCTTGAGAACTGCTAAGCATCGACGCCGATAACACCTCGGTAAGACCCCGTACCGCATCCTCAGTAGATAAATAAGATTTTACAATCATAATTCACAGTATAAATCAGTTTTAGTCAAATTTTTACATGGATTCGTCCATTCGGCATGATGTTCGGTCATCATCGCTTCGCTTTCCTGTGGTCCCCAAGAACCTGCCGGATAACCGTAAAGCGGTGCTTCAGGATGTTTCTTCCAATAATCGATAACAGGAGAAAAGAACTTCCAACTAGCCTCAACAGCATCACTACGGGTGAAAAGCGTAGGATCACCAAGCATACAATCCTCAATCAAACGCGAATAAGCATCTTCGGTCGGGATATTATTAAAATCTTTATAATTGAAATCCATCTCAACCTCATGAATATCGAAACCCGCACCCGGCACTTTCGTACCGAATCTCAATAAAACGCCCTCGTTCGGTTGGATCCGTAGAACCAATTTATTTGCTTTCGGAGACTGTCCTTGTTCGTAACCGAATAATTGTTGCGGCGTAGATTTGAAATGAATTACGATCTCGCTCACCTTCGTTGGCATTTGTTTACCCGTACGGATATAAAAAGGCACATCTTTCCAACGCCAGCTATTCAGTTCAAGACGCATGGCGATATAGGTTTCCGTACGCGATTGAGAATCCACATTCTTTTCTTCACGATAACCGAGACCTCGTTCGGAAGTCATATATTGTCCCCTCACGATATGTTCGCGCAAATCAGTATCTTTGAGTGGGATAAGCGAATTATAAACCTTAAGCACCTCATCTCGAAAACTTTTGGCGTCAAAAGCCACCGGAGGTTCCATAGCCATGAGAGCAAGCAATTGAAGAAGATGATTCTGTACCATATCACGCAAGGTACCCGTTTGATCAAAGAATCCGCCACGATTCTCAATACCCATATTTTCAACGGCGGTCACCTCCACATAGTCCACGTAGTTTCTATTCCACAAAGGTTCGAAAATACTATTGGCAAAACGAAAAGCCAGAATACTCTGCACCGTTTCTTTCCCCAAGAAATGATCGATACGAAAAATCTGTTCTTCATTAAAAACACTACGATATATCTTATTCAACTCGTAGGCCGATTGCAAATCAAAGCCGAATGGTTTTTCAACAATGATACGTTTTTTCCCTATCGTTCCCTCATTTTCATTCAAATGCACCAACTTTAAATGCTGAGGGATAACTCCGTAAAGAGAAGGAGGTGTAGCCAAATAATAAAGATAATTTCCATTGCAGGCAACCGTTTCATCCAACTCCCGCAAGTATGAATTCAAGCCTTTGTAACCGTTGCTTTCGGCCGGATCCATCGCGTGATAATAAAGATGATCGATGAATTTATCAACCTCCACATTATCCCCTATTTCTTCAGGATCCAAGTAACTCGTAAAATTCTTTTTCATGTAATTTCGATACTCTTTATCAGAATAAGGAGTACGCGAAACACCCACAATGGCAAACGACAGCGGCAACCTCTTTTCCTTATATAACATATAGATTGCCGGCATTAATTTTCGTTTCGCCAGATCACCGGACGCTCCGAAAATAACGATAATGATATTTTTTACTTTTTCCATGACATTTGACTTTTATGCATTATAACTACCCGAACTAGTGTTGCCACCGTGTCCTGTCCAATTCTCATGGAAGAATTGTCCCCGTTCCTTATCCGTACGTTCAAATGTATGTGCACCGAAATAGTCGCGTTGCGCCTGCAATAAATTAGCCGGCAAACGACGGGTCGTAAGAGAATAAAAATAGTTGAGTGCCGAAGAAAAGGCAGGCACGCTGATTTCTTCCATAGCTGCCATAGCAATAAGCCGCTTCCAATATGGCAACGCCTCATCTATTTCCGCATGAAAGAAATCATCAAGCAGCAAATTGTTGAGTGCCGGATTTTTCTCAAATGCCGTGGCGATGTTATCAAGAAAAGCCGAACGAATAATACATCCCCCACGCCACATGCGGGCAATCGATGCCGTATCAAGTTGCCACCCGAATTGCTCCGAAGCCTGTTTCAATACATTGAAACCCTGTGCATATGATACTATTTTAGAGGCGTACAAGGTATGATATATTTGGCCGACAATTGTTTTTTCATCTGATTCTTGTCCTACGGGATGACGTTGAAATACGTCGGCAGCCTCTTTTCGTAAATCAAGCAAAGCCGACAAATTACGTTCAAACACAGCTGTAGCTATCAGATTGAGCGGCATCCCGAGTTCCATGGAATTAACAACCGACCATTTTCCCGTACCCTTCTGCCCTGCCGTATCAAGAATTTTATCAATGAGATAACTGCCGTCCGCTTCTTTTTGGCGAAGGATATGAGCGGTAATTTCAACTAAATAGCTTTTCAACTTCCCTTCATTCCAATGCTCAAAGTATGAAGCAATCGCATCATTTGTCAAATGAAGCATATCCTTCATCAGGAAGTATGCCTCGCAAATAAGTTGCATATCACCGTATTCAATGCCGTTGTGAATCATTTTCACAAAATGTCCCGAACCTCCGGAACCGATCCAATCACAACAAGGGGTACCATCATCGGCTTTTGCCGCAATGCTTTGCAGAATAGGTTTCACCTCAGGCCATGCCGAAACAGATCCTCCCGGCATGATGGACGCACCGTTAAGCGCACCCTCTTCACCACCGGACACGCCCGAACCGATGAAACGCATACCTTTCGCTTCCACATATTTAATCCGCCGTTCGGTATCTTCAAAATTAGAATTGCCACCATCAATAAGAATATCTCCCTGAGAAAGCAATGGTAATAATTGATCCGTCAATTGATCAACAGGGCTCCCTGCACGTACCATTATCATAATTTTGCGCGGCGTTGAAAGTGATTGCACAAAATCTTTCAACTCCGTAAATCCGGCAAAATGCTTTCCTTTGCCGCGTCCCGCGATAAAACGATCAACAACGCCTTCTTCAACACCGATTACGGTTCGGTTATAAACAGATACTTGCCATCCGTGGCGTTCCATATTCAAAGCTAAATTTTCTCCCATGACGGCCAAACCTATCAATCCGATATCTGATTTTTTCATATTCAATGATTTAATGTAATTTCTATTAACATATTAATAAAAAAGGAGCAACACATGACTTTTAAATTAATACTATTAATAACAATATCTCATGGCGAAAAGTTCCGTTTCCCGCGTTTTTTTATTATGATAGAGACAAGACCAGACGATTTAAACACACCCTTCCCTATACAGACAACTCCGTTCCATTAGAAATAACACCCGACATGAATTTTAATATCTCAAAAGCACTCAGAAAATTTCAAGCAATATTTTTATTGCAATTTTACGGATTAGGATAACACTCATCCATATTTTTAGGCAGAAAATATCCTTTTATACAATTCATATTTCTAATACAAATTTGAATATGATTCTTTTCTCTAAATCCTGCATTTTCATATAAGGATTCGCCTTCTAAAAATGTACTTCTAACTGAATCGTACGACTGAAATAATAAAGACTTCATTCGGATCTCGTTGGCAAGTTTTTCTATTTCGGACAAAGATGTTTTTTTTAAATTCTTATTTAAATGGGCCAAAATATCAATGAATATTTTTTTTCGCTTTTCATCTATGAAAGATTCATATCCTTTGGATTTGAATATCTTTAATATATCTTCAAAGCATTTTAATATTTTTTCTGTATCATCTTTTTGTATGGAAGAAAGAGTTATCAAATAAACGAAAGTCCTAAGAAGTGATTCCAATTTCACGAGTTCGTTATATTGAACTTCTCTAATGGTATGTACAGTCTGTATTACGGCCTTATCCAAATAACGTAACATAGGTATACCACTATCTTTCATTTTATTCTCAGGCAACAAACCTTTTGCCTTCTTATTGAAGAAACTATATGCGCTTTTAACTTCTTGTAGATGCTCATAATCTAATAAATCCAAGCATAAACCTAAATCAAGAATAGCCCCAATAACAGCCGGTTCTTTTATTTTAGAGGTTTTTCTCTCTTTTGCTCTTGTGGCATATTCTAAAGCTCTATCTTTGCTATTTTGCCAAAAATAAATTCCTCCACCGAGCCAATCATATTCATTCCCGCTTTTTATTAATGTCTTTTCACCATTAATAACTTTATCAACAATAGATTTATCGCAACCATGAAAGCCAAGCACTAAATTTGGTCGCTTAGAATACAAATCACTATTTGTCACTTACTTTTATATGACTCTGTAAGATGACCTCTCCCATCACATATTCCAGCTTTTTCCAAAAAAGCCCTTGTGGATTTTTTGGATGCATAAGCACGTTGATAAGCAGACTCAGTCATAGATTTATACACTTCAACCCTCGTGCAGGTACGACGATCATGAGTAACAGGAATACTATCAATCATTTTCCTTAATGATTCTTGAGTTGTCTTTTTATCCATCTTCGTTATTAAAGTATTATGTTGCTACAAATATAGATATTATTATTGATATTAATTATATAACATGTTCTTTTATTACTGTTTTTGTCTTATAAATAAATACATTAACTTTGTAAACTATAAAATCAATAGTATGCCCGAAAGTATTCCCCAATACTATAAAAGGATACAGCGTTGCGACCCTCAATTAGATGCGACCTATTCTAAGGACAAAGTTCTTTCCAGACAATGTAACTTTGTAACAGTACAATTCAGTTACAAAAATTTTTATAAGGTTACTCTTATAATAGGTACAGGCAAATTGTATTATGCGGATAAATGGATCTTAGTCAATCACCCTGCACTGATGTTTTCCAATCCTTTAGTACCTTATGCTTGGGAATCTATTAGCGAAGAACAGAAAGGGATGTTTTGTATCTTCAATGAGCAGTTCGTGCAGACAGAAGAAAAGACCAGTTCTTTAGTTAATACCCCATTGTTCAAAATTACAGGAGATAAAGTTTTCTTCTTGGATGATGCACAAATACCTAAGATTTTGTCATAAACATACAGGAAAATCACCAACTGAAATCAGGGAACGGGCAATTATTTGATTTGTGCAAATGATTCTATTTCCTTTTCTAAAAGATAAAAGACTTTAGCTATCAAGTAACCATCGGCAATGGCGTGATTCATCCGTACACTGACGGGCATCATCAGACAACCGTTCTCACTTCTGTATTTGCCCCAATTGACAATGGGTTGGAAATATAGATGTCCGTCCGGCAGCTCCACATTCAGCGAATCATACGAACACCACGAAATATACGAGGCATCAAACCAATCAGGGTGATTCTCCATGTCCAAACCATAATTTCTTGTTTGCTTGGCTTTCTCAATATCTTTGGCACAAGCGTCATAGAACAGCTGATAATCCTCAAAGTATTCGGTATATACAGGCGAACAAGTTTCCGTGTCTTCATGGAAAATGTATTGTGTAGGGTTTATTTTGTCGAAGCAAATCAATTCTTTCGTCTGCCAAAGATAGCCCATACGATAATCTTCGCGAGAGTTCATCACTTTGGCGAGAATATACAGAAAGTTGATGTAAAACTTAGTGCCTGTGCACTTGGAAAATTCATGCAATGTCGTGACATCAATTCTCGAAGTCATCGAAACCGAACATTTGCAGTCTTCAGAGAAGTGACGGAATACACCGCCACGGTAATATTTTGTTTTATTTATAATCTTATAATTCATATTCTCTTTATTACATCATTGGGAAATATCGGATTCCATTGTCTATTTGTTCGACATCGTTCTGTGGAGTATATTTGGCTATGTAATAACGACGCGAAACCGACACTCTTTCGCATTTTCAAGTACAGTGTGCCTTTTTGTAACAAGAATATCTTTCTCAGGCATCAAGGTTTGTAGGACAAAAAGAATGCTTTGTCGCGAACACTCGCAATGAACGGCAGATTTCACTAAGCCTTGTTCTACCATCGGGCAGAAACATCGTGGATAACCTATTTCATAAACATGTCCGCTTTCGATTATATCAGCAAAGAAATATTCTGATCTTCCATACTTCGTATATTGCTGGTCAAGATTTCCACCACATTCATCAAATTGCCGTTGCATTTCTTTTAAAACGTACTTTCTTACGCAACTTATTGCGCATGGGCGATACAGTTTTCCACGTTCTTCCATACTGAGATTAGCAATGCCTTTTTCTAATAGCTGATAGAATTCTTTTGTTTGTTCCATTGTTTTATTGTTCCTTTTTGTCGTTTTTTATGATTATAAGGTACCTTCTTCTATTTGCACTAATTTCAATCTAAATGATGATCAAAGATTTCATCTAACCAATCAAACATCACTTGATGGAAAAGGGCATGATTCCCTTCCTGACAATGCTCTTCCGCACCTTCTTCCTTTGTGAAAACACGTATTGTTTTAGGGGCTTTTATAGCTCCGATGAGGGCATTCAATTGATCAGCCGATACAAAATGATCCGTCTCTCCCATCGTAAGTAAGATAGGACATTCTATTTTTTCGGCAACACCTTTTAGTGAAGCTTTCTTCATTTCTTCAAAAACTTCATATCGATGCTTTAACCCGAATACCCATTTACCATTATTCAGCATCCAACGAAGATTTGAATTGTGCTCTTCCGCTTTTGCAAGAAGTGCCTCCTTTTGTTCGTTAGGCAAACTCAAAATCTGCAAAAGCTGAGGATTCTGGTTAACAGTGGATTCAAAGGTATCATAAAACACATTAAATGCAATACATGCCTTAATTCGGTGATCAAAAGCAGCAGCTCTTGGAGCAAAATACCCTCCCAAACTCATTCCCAATAGAGCTATCTTATTCATATCTACATCATCTCTTTTCTCTAAATAATTGATAGCTGCGCCAACAGGAACCTCTGCATCGTGACGCATAAAGAGATTTTGTTTTCTTAAGGCTTCACCTTGTCCGGGACATTCAAAAATCAGGCAATTATATCCTCGCTTTACAGCTGAAGCAGCCCCACAAAAATAAAGTTCTTGCAGAGTAGAATCGTATCCGCCGATAAACAATAATGTAGGTCGGTGTAACTTAGGATTCTTGTCATAATCAAAAGCCCCATAGAAATACCCCTTCAAAGATGTTCCTTCGTATGGAATTCTTATATTCTCAAAATGAGTATTCATTAAAGCCATCGCTTGTTCAAATGTTGCAACACTCTTTTCAAAGTTCTCGCTACGGCGAGGATCTGTTCCATCCAAGAAGAATTCTCCGGTACGATAATAATTGTGCGCACGCAAGAATGCTTCTCTGGCACTTACTTTATGATTCTTTCGGAGACAGTCATTTGCAATTGACTCTATTTTCTGAGCCATATTCCTCCACCCTTCAAACCAACTGTTGAAATCTCCTTCTTTTATTTTTGACGCTATGGCAAGACATTCGCCAATCTCTGCACCTTGGTACCCTGCATAAGTTGCAGCTCTTAATAACTCAAAAGAAAAAGCTTGATCCTGAAAATGTAATTTCATATCAAATCCTCCTATACCTTAATTATCATAAAACATAAAACACCTACTATTACAAAGTAAAATAACATTTATCATATTTGCAACAATAATTGAAGAAAATACACATCAATGATATTTTCACTTTGTTTTTGTCTTATAAATAAATACATTAACTTTGTAAACCATAAAATTAATAGTATGCCCGAAAGTATTCCCCAATTCTATAAAAGAATACAGCGTTGCGACCCTCAATTAGATGCGACCTATTCTAAGGACAAACCTTATTTCAGTGTTCTTTCCAGACAATGTAACTTTGGAACAGTACAATTCAGTTACAGAGATTTTTATAAGGTTACTCTTATAATAGGTACAGGCAAATTGTATTATGCGGATAAATGGATCTTAGTCAATCGCCCTGCACTGATGTTTTCCAATCCTTTAGTACCTTATGCTTGGGAATCTATTAGCGAAGAACAGAAAGGGATGTTTTGTATCTTCAATGAGCAGTTCGTGCAGACAGAAGAGAAGACCGGTTCTTTAGTTAATACCCCATTGTTCAAAATTACAGGAGATAAAGTTTTCTTCTTGGATGATGTACAAATAGCTAAAGTACAAGACATCTATACACAAATGCAGGAAGAAAATCAATCGGACTATGCAGACAAATCCGATATGCTGCATTGCTATCTCCATTTGCTGATACATACAGCCATGAAGATGCAGGCTTTAAATCATTATGAGTCACATCCAAATGCTTCAAGGCGAATAACAGAACTATTCATAGAACTGTTAGAAAGACAATTTCCTGTTGATTATCCCCATGCTACATTGGTCCTGCGTACTCCTACCGATTACGCAAACAGATTGTTAGTACATATCAATCATCTGAATAAAGTAGTCAAGGAAACAACGGGGAAAACCACCTCCGAACTGATTGCGGAAAGAGTAATAAAAGAATGTACACAGTATTTGTTGCATAGTAACCTTTCCATTTCAGAAATAGCTTACAGTATGGGCTTTGATACGGTTTCGTATTTCAGTAGATTCTGCCATAAGCATACAGGAAAATCACCAACTGAAATCAGGGAACAGACAATTATTTGATTTGTGCAAATGATTCTTTGATTTGTGTTAATCCGCCTATCTGCTATTACCTACTTTTGTATCGACTAAAAATAAAAATCATGAAGTATAGGAAACTAGGTAAAACAGATGTGCAACTGTCCGCTATCGGATTAGGTTGCATGGGAATGAGTGCTGCGTATGGAGTAGCCGATGAAAAAGAAAATATCGCTACTCTGCACCGTGCATTAGATCTCGGAATTAACTTTTGGGACACTGCCGACGTGTACGGCAATGGCGCAAATGAGGAATTATTATCTAAAGTATTAGCGGAAAAAAGGAATCAGATTTTCATTGCAACAAAATTCGGTTTTCGTTTGCACAATAATCAGGGAAGTGTTTTCGCTGGCGGTAAAAGTTATGTAGACGGTTCTCCCGAATACATCAAGCAAGCAGTAGAAAACAGTCTGAAAAGATTGAATATTGAAACGATAGACTTATATTATGCACATCGCATAGACCCTGCAATTCCTATTGAGGAAACTGTCGGTGCTATGGCAGAGCTGGTAAAAGAGGGCAAAGTGTGTTACTTAGGACTATGTGAATGTTCCTCCGAAACATTACGGAGAGCTTATGCGGTTCATCCCATATCTGCCGTTGAAAGTGAATATTCCTTATTAACCCGTGATGTGGAAAAAGGGATATTACCTTTAACAAAAGAATTGGCAATAACTTTAGTACCGTTTTCACCATTGGGCAGAGGATTAGTTACCAATACTATCAATATAAATACTTTAGGAGAAAACGATTTTCGGAAACATTTGCCACGTTATAACGGTGATCATTGGGAAAACAATCAAAAATTAGCCATTGATTTTGCAGGAATTGCAGGAAGAAAAAACATAACTCCTGCCCAACTTGCTTTGGCTTGGCTACTGATGCAAAGTGAAAACATTATACCCATACCGGGAACAAAACGGATTAAGTATTTGGAAGAAAATGCACAAGCCGCTGATATTGAATTATCAAAAGAAGATATTACAGAGATAGAATTACTTCTAAAGAAATATCCAAATATTGGTAATCGGTATAATGATTATGATTTCGGATTCGTAAATAAATAATTCTATATCCTAACAGGAAGTTCATATAAACATATAGTTTCAACAGAACTTCCTGTTAGTAATTATAACGCCCCAAATGTTCACTTCATTACAACCATACATTTGACAACATTGCGAGGTGTACATTTGAAGAGGTATTTTCAATTATATGGGATAAGGTACTGCGTGAGCCGTTTCTTATTCTTTTTGTCGTTGGGTGGATATACATAGCATTCATTAGAAAATATTTTGATAGAAATATTTCAAATAGCACTTAAAATTAATAAAAAAAAATACGAATTCCTGGCTTTCCTTCATAAATCCACGAAATAATCACTAAATTCACACAATATGCAAATAAAATATTGAAATGGAGAAAGATATTAATTGATTAAAAGTTGTACTAGCTGAGAAAAAACGTACTAACAAATGGTTAGCTGAGCAACAGGGAAAAGACTCTGCTACGGTTTATTAGTGGTGCACTAATACTGTTTAACCTAGATTATACACCTTTGTTAAGCTTGCTAAATGTTTGGAAGTAGATGTAAAAGATCTGCTTCATTCAATAAAATAAAAGACACAACAATAGTAAACATGAATATCATCGATTTATACGATAAGCTTAAAAAAAGTTACAAAAACTACCTCGAAAGTTCTGTAACGATCAAAGATAAACGCATCGAAATTACAGTAAGCAAAGCCGGAAAGAACACTTAACCTTAATCTGAACTTCAAAAAACAAAAATCTAAAATAATAAAATATGCATCTAAGTTCAATTTCTATAAAGAACTTTCGAGGAATTAAAAGCCTAGAAGTTAAATTTGATAGAAAACTCAATGTTATCATTGGGGCTAATGGCTGCTATAAATCAACTTTAATAGATGCTATTCGTATCTTCTACAGTTGGGGAACAGCTAATCATGATATTAATATTACAAAAGAAGATTTTCATAGAGAGATAAAGACCAATGATAAAGGTATTGACTATGAAGAAGTCGCTAACAGGATAGAAATAGAATATGACTTTGAAGCTCTGACTGCAGAACAGGAAGGTGCATATTATCAATATCTGGTTTCAGAAAATGGAAGGATTTTTGCTCAAGTTAATATCACATTTACGACCAACGATAAAGGCTGGATTATCAGTAGTTTTACGTCTGGAAAACCAGAAGCTTGTCAGAAAGCTGATCCTACAACTTTCAATTACTTCAATGCATATTATCTTAGTGCTTTACGTGATAGTACACGCGACCTTATGAGTACAAAAAACAATCTATTAGGTAAGGTTATCAAACGAAAGATTGATAAAAATAAAACAGCTTCTATTATCACTGATATTATTACCAAAGCAAATGAACAATTATTGCGTCAGAATGAAGTCAGTACAACAAAAACCGAAATAAATAAAAATCTTGAAGCTATCTACCATAAAGTATTTCAGGAAGTTGGTTTACAGATAGAACAAAGCCGCATAGAATATATTGTCAATGCCATAAAACCATATATACCACATAAGCTCTGACACAAAGATAAGTGGAATGCGCTTATGGGAAAACAGTTTAGGCTTTAACAACCTTATATACATTGCAACAGTATTGAGTGATATAAAAGAGAGTCACGATGAAGATCCAACTTCTGTATACATATTACTAATAGAAGAACCTGAAGCCCACCTTCACCCACAATTGCAAGTGAATCTTTATAACTTTATTAGAAATGCTGACGAGAACGAAAACACACAAGTCTTTATAACATCTCACTCACCAACGTTAACTTCAAAGATACCATTAGAAAATCTTATTCTACTTAAAGATAACGAATCGTTTACTATTTCAAATTGTTTTATCAATAGAGCTAAAGAAAATATTATTTCTGATACTAATACAAACAAGAAACTGGATGACGAAAAGGCTAACTATTATAAGAATATGATAACTCGCTATCTGGATGTAACTCGATCACAACTATTCTTCTCGAAAGGCTGTCTATTTCTTGAAGGTATTTCTGAGGCCTTGATGGTAAATACTTTTTCAAAGCTGATAAATAAAACATTAATTGACAACGAGATTGAGATTATAAATATATCTGGCACTGCATTTTATCAATTTATTATGCTTTGCAATTCAACTAACGCAACCAAAAGGTTGCCATTAAAGATGGCTTTTATTACAGATGAAGACCAATTTACGGATTCAAAAAAAACAGAGTATAAAATTGATGAATTGATTAAAGATAATTATAAAAAATTGAATGAACTTAAAATTAGTATCCAAAAAGGCGTACAGAATAGACGAATTGCCAACATGAAATCTATGGCTAATAACAATGATGAAATAAAAATTGCATCAGGACAGAAAACGTTAGAATATCAAATATGTAAAGCCAATGTCTTCGAAGAAAAGGACAAAACTAAAAACACTTCATTACATCAATTATTAGACACATTGAATCATGATGATATAATTAAGGCTGATGCTTATGTAGATACTATCAAAGGAACAATGAACGATGATGAGCAAATGAATGCTGCAATACTGTATTGGAAATGTACACAGATAAAATCTGAATTTGCACAAAAATTGACAGACTTTCTTGAAGAAAGTTTAAAGAAAAAGAGAGTAAACTTCACTGTACCTCTGTATATTCAAGATGCAATTAATCATTTGGTAATATAAGCTCCTATGGAATATGAAATGACAATTCAACGACGCGCATACTATGATGCTCGTGGCTTTACCATCTTGATGGCATGTCCTGGTAGTGGTAAAACAACTAGTATCGTGTACAAATTACATTCACTAGTAAAAGAATTTGATGAACAATCGTGTAAATATTCCGGAGTAGCTTGTCTTTCGTTTACCAATAAAGCATGTTTAGAATTAAAACAAAAATATAAGGAGATGCATAGCGAAAGCATTGGGCATCCACATCTTGTATCTACCATTGACAGTTTTATTACTCAGTATGTCGTATTTCCATTTTGGTATCTAAGTGATTTGTGTAAAGTAAGACCACAAATTGTAAACGAAAATGAAATATTGAAAGAGATATATCATATTCATTCTCTAAGAAATGGTAAAATTAAAGACTACTTTGTTCGAGAATTACGTGATTATAAATATCTATATTATAAATATGCACCAGAATTGGCAAATATTCAGAGTAATGAATTTACATGGAATAACAAGATAGTTACAAATGAATCATTAAAATCTTACTGCAAAACATCTATATCCTATCGGATGTCTAAGGGTCTCATTAATAGTCAAGATGCTTTATATATAGGATGTTACATACTTAAGAGACATCCCAAGATAGCAAACGCGCTAACTAAAAGATTTAAGTATATAATCGTGGACGAAGCTCAAGACACATCTCTTCTGCAATTCTGTTTTATGAAAATGTTAAAGGAGTCAGGATTAAAGAATATTGAATTTGTGGGTGACTTATGCCAATCAATTTACGAATGGCGTAATGCCAAACCTGAAATATTGAGAAAATTATCAGAAAAAGAAGAATGGCATACACTTTATCTATCTGAAAATCGTCGTTCAAATCAACGCATCATTAACTTGTATAGCCTTTTAAAACCAACTACACAACCTTCAATTTTATCTCATCAGGTAGACGATTTAGGTTTGGATATTATTGTATACAGATTCGATGAAGGAATGCAACATGAAGTAATAAGAGATTTTCTGCAAATAGCAAATAAACATAAGTTGAAATCTAAAATGATATTGGCTAGAGGTGATACTGAATGTAAGAAACTATCAAACATCCCTACTCCAATAAAAATTTGGAAATCACTTATCCCATATAAACTTATTGAAGCAAAATTAGATTTTGAGCATAATGAAATTGAAAAAGCAATTAGAAAACTTCGATACGTCTGGGGTGTAACTATATATGGAAAAGAAAAATACACTGAAATAAAAGAATTCATACAAAGAATAGAAGATGACGTTCAAGCCAATGCTAAATTACTGACTCTAATAAAGAATTTACCATCACTTTCTCTTTCATTTACTGCTTGGACAACAGAGACTCAAACTTTACTGAAAAACTATTTTGAATCAACTAACGAACCAGACTTTGAATTTGTAAAACGTTTGGCTGGCTATAAAAAGGCCCAACTTATCCGAGAAAATATTAACAAATATTTTTGCAATGAACACGGTGAAGATAAGAACTATACCATAGTGCAAACAATCCATTCTGTTAAGGGGACATCCTTAGATGCAATATTGCTGTTCCTTTCTGAGAAAAATGTTAGTGGACAAAGTATCTCTTTGAGTGATTTTCCCAACCATGGTTCTATCGTAGATAAAATGACTGAAAGACAAAGAATGATTTATGTTGCATGTTCTAGAGCTAAACAATTTTTGGCTTTGGCAGTACCATCTGCTGTACCCGAAGATACTATAAAACAAATTTTTAATGGGATGAACATAAAAATAAAATTTCAAGGCATTCAAGGATAACTATTTTGAAAGAAATAAAAAATTGAATGAAAAAGAAGATATGGAGAACTCTATATTTATTGAAATAACAGAAATAAGAGCTACTTTAAGAGAATAATACACCTGAAAATAAGTGCTTTTGAAAAGTAAAAGTTTATTATATAAATAGATATTCTTGAACAGATAAAAGCTCTGATAATTCAAACAGAGAATACACAAGTGGAGTTTAAGGAAACCATTGAACAGTTGAAACGGGGAATGGAAACATTGTGCACTTTTCTGAATGGTGAAGATGGAACAGTATTGTTCGGTGTTAACAACAAGAGCAAAATCATCGGTCAGGAAGTGGCGGATAATACTGTCAGCATTATTATATAATTTCAAGAAAAAAATGTATATAAGAAGATATTTGTTAATTAATACTTTTACATTTGTAAAATTATAAACTTAAACTATGTTGCTATGAAAAAAGAATGCTATAATGGTTTGTATAATGAAGTTTGTTTTATAAATTAAAAACAGACAGAATGTTATGAGAACTTTAACTATTCCTATAAAGGCCAGCTTTAAGAAAGAAATAAAGATACCTGCTCTTGAACAAATAAATTTATTCTTTGGCTATAATGGCTCAGGCAAGACTACTATTTCGAGAGTTTTAAATGATGAAGAAAATACTTGTGTATATAATGAAGACTTTATTGAAGAAAACTTTAGAAATGATGATAAGCAAAAAGGCATTTTTACGATTGGTAAAGACGTAGGTGATGCAAAAGAAATAATAGCAACTGCAACTTCTAGATTAAAGGGCTATCAAGCTGAGTTGGATATACTACAAGGAAATAAAGAAAAAGAAATAATAGGTAAAATTGGAGAAAATATAACTCTAAAAGAAACAAGGTGGAAGGAAATTAGCTCCACACTTTGGAATATAAAAAAAAACACAGACAACTTATTGTTGAATAATTGCATTCCTGGATTAAGAAATAATCGTGAAAAATTAGCTACAGATTTTGTCTCTTACTTTAATAATGATAGACGTGTTGTGGTTCCAAAAGAAACATTAAGTAGTCTATGGAATAATCTATTAAATAGAAGTAATGTTGTATATAATGGAAAATCAGAGAAAAAGGAACCATTGAGATTACCAAGCATAAAACTCTTAAGCGATATAGTAAACAATGATATTTGGGGTAAAAAGATCATTGGTAATAAAGATAATCCTTTATATCAAGTAATAGAGCAATTGCATAATAGCGATTGGGTTAGTCAAGGTAGAAATTTCTTAAATAAAAGGGATATATGCCCATTTTGTCAGCAGCCATTGAAACAACAATTTCTTGATGATTTAAAGGCTTACTTTAATGAAAGTTATGAAAATGACAAAAAGTCTTTAAATGAACTTAAAAAAGGGTATTCATATGAAGAGTCCTTGACATTGATAAAAGACTTTTTGAATGAAGAGTTTGCTATAAATACACAATTAGAATTAAAAATAGCTGAATTTGAAAGGCTGTTAAAAATGAATAGGGATTTAATCGATATAAAAATAAGTAAGTCGAGTGAGAGTTTAGAGTTGAATCCATTAACGGAAAAATTCAGAGATTTAGGTAGAGAAGTTGGAACTATAAATAAAAAAATAGCCAGCTATAATAAGCAAATAACCGAAAGAAAAAATGAGCAAAAAAAATTAAACAAAGATTTTTGGGACTATTATACAAGTTATTATAGTAATGATATTAATACTTATTTGTTACAGATAAAACTTCTTGAACAAAACTCAGTTAAAATAAATAAAAAAATAGATGAATTAAAAGAAAGCATAAAAAATGAAACTATAATAATTACAGAAAATCAGAGCAAGCTAACAAATATTCAAACCTCAATAGATTCAATTAATGGCTCGTTGATTAGAAATGGATTTACAAACTTTAAACTGATTAAGATAGGCGATGATAGTTGCCGAATTGTTCGAATAGAAGATGGGAAAAACGTTAATGTTTATAAATTTCTGAGTGAAGGGGAAAAAACGATAATTTCTTTTCTTTATTTTGTTGAGTTATGCAAAGGAACAACTGATAAAAATAAAGATATTAATAGTGATAAAATAATTGTAATTGACGATCCTATTTCAAGTTTATCCCATAATATTGTTTTTGAAGTAGCCCAAATAATAAGAACTGAATTTTTAGAACAAAGAAAGCTAAAGACATATAGCCAGTTATTTATACTGACTCATAATTTGTATTTATATTATGAAGTGAGAGGAAGTCTTGATAATATAGAAGGGAAAATAGCTAAAAAAAATGAAGCAGGTGGTAATAAAGCACAGGTGATTTATAATACGTATAAAGTAAAAATAAATTCTGAAAATAGTTCTGTTGTGGTACCTACTGACAGAGCTGAAGTTTTAACTGATTATGATGTGTACTGGAGCATAGTAAAAGATTGTAAAAAGGGAAATGGCTACAAAGCTCAACTGCCTAATGCGATGAGAAATATCTTGGAGTATTATTTTGGTTTTATACAAGGTGAAGATAATTTAAATAATGTTCTCAATAATATTGACAGAACATTTGTACGGTTTATTCAACGGAATTCACACTCAGATAAACAAAATTTTACTTTTAATGTAGAAGAGATTAATGTTGAGAAATTCTTGCTTTGTTTTGAAAAGATATTTAAAGATACAGGTCAACATAATCATTTCAAGATAAAAATGAAATAGAATAAATGTTGGTCAGTTGATGATAATCGCAGCTAATGGAGTACCAATTGTATAGTGGCACACTTACAGCGATATATTCATCTTAATAATAAACAGAATTATTAATCAGTCTAACTCTAGACTTCACTGAAAACAACCTCTTTTAGTACTGCTTAAATTCAGTAATTGAGTAGTTGAATGCTTCTCTGGCACTTACTTTATGATTCTTTCGGTGGCAGTCATTAGTAATTGACTCTATTTTCTGAGCCATATTCCTCCACCCTTCAAACCAACTGTTGAAATCTCCTTCTTTTATTTTTGACACTATGGCAAGACATTCGCCAATCTCTGCCTGCGCCTTGATACCCTGCATAAGTTGCAGCTCTTAATAACTCAAAAGAAAAAGCTTGATCCTGAAAATGTAATTTCATATTAAATCCTACTATACCTTAATTATCACAAAATATAAAATACCTACTATTACAAAGTAAAATAATATTTATCGTATTTACAACAACAATCAAAGAAAATATACAAAAGACATGAAATAACAAAAAAACGGCTTTATAGCAATGTAAGTGACCATAACAGACAAATTATAGAATTATTATCGTTCTCTTTCTTTGGCAAATAGCATTAAATCCCCTACCTTTGCATCTTAATTTTTCAAAATAGTAATAATTTTGAGCAGTATCACTTTGATTATTTCCGAATAAAAAGCCTTTTTAATCTGATTAATTCATCGTATAAGTTCAAATAAAACAAACAATAATAACAAAAAGATGAGAATAACCAGGTCTAAAAAGAATGGAGAAACTTATACCAAACAACCCATCGAGCTAGAAACAGCCATTGAACTATTGCGTCATGAAATAAAAACAAAACCCGTGAGTACGTTGCGTGAAAATCTGCGTTATGTGTCATCAAACCACCGTAATGATGCAGCGGATAAGATTCCGATACTTATTTTCGGATGCGCATTAGGCAATAGCAGCTCCATAAAAAAAGCATTCGTATATAACGGACTCATTACGCTTGAGGTCAACCACCTCACCGATATCAAAGAAGCCTGCGAAGTACGCAAAAGGGCCTCGGAACTTCCGCAAACCATGATTGCCTTTATCGGCTCAGGTGCCAGAAGTGTAAAAATTATTATTCCATTTATTTCAAACAAAGATACTTTGCCACAAGACCGTAATCAGGCAACCTATTTTCATGCACAGGCCTATCGCGAAGCCATCAAATATTATCAGCCTCAACTTCACAGAGAAATAAGTACGAAAGAACCGGTTCCCGAATATGCCGTCCGCCAATCTTTCGATCCGGATTTGTATTATAATCCCGGGGCCCTGAGCATCCGCATCGACCAACCGATACAAATGCCCGGAAAAGAGACTTACGAAGAAGCCAGACAAACAATAGAAGACCCGATGAAACGTATTTTACCGGGCTATGAACGATACGACCGGATTGCCACACTCTTCGATTTTGCTTATTGGGACGCTATAAGCGAGCTCAAAGGCACGGATAATGAAAAAGACAGACTACCCTTTTTTATCCGACTGGCCGAGAGATGTTTTCAATCGGGAATACCCGAAGAAGACGCCGTGCGGTGGACCATATTTCACGAAGACCTGCATCCGCTGCAAACAGAAATCCGTTTTACCTTTAGAGACGTTTACAACACCAAGATTTTATTTGGCAGCAAGCCTTTCATCCCGAAATCCCTGATGCTGATAGCAAGACTGGAAGAATTTCTACGCCGGCGCTATCGCTTACGCCGCAATGTGATAATGAATGCCACCGAATTTATGGAACAAAACACGCTGACCTTTCATTTCGAATCGGTGACGAAACAAACCATAAACAGTATCGTTATCAATGCGCACTATGAGGGTATTGAAGTGTGGGATGCGGACGTCAAGAGATATCTGGAATCCGACCGCGTACCTGTATATAATCCGGTGGAAGAATATCTTCATCACCTGCCGGCATGGGATAAAAAAGACCGTATCGGTGCATTGGCCGACCGTCTGCCTTGCGATGATCCTGACGTCTGGCGGATGCGTTTTCATCGTTGGTTTCTGAGTATGGTGGTACATTGGCTTGGAGTGGACAAGAAACACGCCAATAGTGCAATGCCTCTGCTGGTCGGTGATCAAGGTACGATGAAATCTACATTCTGTTCCGAACTACTTCCACCACAACTTGTTGACTACTACACCGATAGCTTCAACATCAGCAAAAGACAGGATGCCATGTTGGCACTCACCCGTTTTCTATTGATCAATATCGATGAATTCGACTCCTTGAAACCATCGCATCAGGGTTTCCTGAAACATATCGTACAGAAACCTGTGGTTCAGGAAAAACTTCCTTACGGATCGCAGACGTTACGAATGCGACGTTACGCCACTTTTATCGCTACAAGCAACAATTTTGATCTATTGAACGACCCTACCGGTAGCCGGAGATTCTTGTGCATCGAGATAAAAGGGGTGTTGGACCACAAACTACCGATAGATTACGAACAATTATACTCACAAGCGGTGGCCGAAATCAACGAAGGCGCACGTTATTGGTTCACTCGCGAAGAGGAACTGCAAATAACGAATGATAACCGCAAATTTCAGACAGTTTCATTGGAAGAGGACTCTTTTCGCTCTTATTTCAGAAAACCGGAACAGGGAGAGGATTATGAAGAACTGCTTTGTGTGGAGATTCTTGAAAGAATAAAAAAATATCAACGTGGATTTGATTACTCAAGTACGATGGCTATGCGACTTGGTCGTCTACTTAGTGCTGAATTCACTTGCAGAAGGGCTCATAGAGGAAAATCATATCAAGTAATCGACATGCATCTGGATTCAAAAGAAGAATAGGTTTTTATATTAATTACAACAAAAGTTATCCGGATAAGAAGGGATCTTATCCGGATATCTTTGCTTGTTAGCAGCATAACTCTTGTTATTATGGCGCGTGGGATCCGCGTGGCTTGCGTGGCTTTGCGTGGGATGAAAAAAGCCATCCCACGCACTTAAGTAATTATCTGAAAGCGAGTTATACGCCTTGCGTGGCTTGCGTGGGATAAAATCAAAAAACTTCTAGAGGAGAGAGTGGCTTTATATCGCTATTTTGGCTAATTACTTTAATTCATAATACGGATATCGGTTGTCTGATTCATTCATTTAACTTCTTAATCCTAAAATGAGTTTACTCAGAAAAAGTAAGTATATCACAAAAGTATAATGTATAAAAAAATGCGATGCAAAGGATCTGGTTTTCTTATGCAATTACCATCCTTTTGCATAAGAAAACCTCTGCATTTCCTATGCAAAACCAATGCATTTGCATCGCAAAAAAAAGATTAATCTTCATTCATTTTATTTATTGATCAACTGTTTCTAAATTCTCAAATTTTCTTTTTCTTCAATAATAACATGAAGGGTAAAAAGATTAAACTGACAACCGCCAACACCCGGAATGATGACAGATAACTGAGTAACGACGACTGCTTGAATACTTCATAACCGAACTCTTTGTAACAAAGCATTTGGGCACTATCCGCATTCAATCCCATACCTTGAAACAGGTGAAACATACGAGTGAAAGCACCGACACTATTGCCCGTATATTGAGTGATATTTGACGAAAGCAACGACTGACAGGTAGCTTGCATATCAGAAATATGTGTACCGATAAGGGCCAACCCTACTGCACCACCCAACTGCTTGGCCATGTTGCTGAATCCCGCACCTTGCCCCAAATCAGCTCCGGTGAGCCCTTCTATAGCCATCATGGTGGCAGGCAACATGAATAATCCCATTCCCAATCCCCTAAATAAAAGGGGCACGAACAGTCCGCCAAAAGATGAATCGGCGGATTGGAAAGTCATCCACGCACCAAAGATAAATGTACAAAGGAATCCACTTATCATCAGTGTTCGGGGATTGACGCCCTTATCCATCATCTTCTGGCAAAAAACAAGTCCGATAGTTGACATGATAGCACCCGGCATCAATGACAGTCCGCTCAACGTGGCGGTCCATCCCAAATTGATCTGTGCCATCAGTGGAAAAGTATACACGGCAATGTACATCAATGCTCCGATCAAAAAATTAAAAAACACACCCAGTGCCAGATTCCTGTTCTTTTTCATCAGCTTGATTTTAACTGCGGGTACCGACGCATTCATCTCAACAATGATGAATGTGATAATTCCTACCGCGGCTATGATACTGAACATGATAATCATCTTGCTGTCGAACCAATTCTTTGAATTACCATCTTCCAACACATACTGCAAACTACCGATACCTATGGCCAGAAACAGAATACCCCACCAATCGATATTACTTTTCAAGTCGGGATTTTTCACATTGGGCACTTTCAGCCAAGAAGTAAAAGCGGCAAGCAATCCCAAAGGCACATTGATAAAAAAGATCCAGTGCCATGAATAATTGTCTGTGATAAAACCTCCGAGCGTAGGACCTAAAGCGGGTCCGACAGCTATTCCGAGACCATAAATCATACTCGCCAAGCCTAACTTTTCAGGCGGATAAGATGCTGCCAAAATTACTTGTGACTGAGTCATCAATGCTCCGCCTCCGAGTCCTTGGACAAAACGCCAAAGTACCAACTCCCACAATTCCGTGGAATTGCCACACATGAACGATGCAAAGGTGAACAATAGGATCGAGAAGGTAAAATAGCGTTTGCTACCGAACAATTCGGACAGCATACCACTCAATGGAATGATAATCACATTGGATATGGCATAGGCTGTAATGATCCATGCCACATCTGTGGTTGATGCACCGACACTGCCGGCGATATAGCGCAAGGATACATTAACTACCGTAGAATCTATCATCTGAAGCAAAGAAGCAATGATGCATGTGGCTACGATGATTACCCTTACGATACCTACCGGATAATCATTCTTCATAACAGAAACTGATTCTTGCATCTTATTTTGTTTTTACCGATACGACGGCACTCATGCCGGGTATCAAAAGTTTCTTGCAATTCTTATTATTAATGCAAATGCGTACGGGAACGCGTTGAGTGACTTTGATAAAATTACCGGTTGCATTTTCTGCCGGAAGTATTGAGAACTTACTGCCGGTGGCACCGCAAAAACTTTCCACTTTTCCCGTTAACCGGAGTCCGCTATAGGCATCAATCTTTATTTCGGCTGTCTGTCCGGCAACCATATTGTTCAATTGGGTTTCTTTGAAATTGGCGGTAATCCAAATATCGGACAAGCTGATCAAGGAAGCAAGAGCTGTGCCCGATGATACAAACTGACCTATCTGTATGTTCTTTCTGGAAATTGTGCCGTCGCACGGGGCCGTAATAAAAGCATGTTTGTATTGATCATCGGCCAATGCCAACTGTGCCTGGGCCTCCTTGATATGGGCCATGGCCAACTTTACCTGGATATGATGAATATTAGTCTGCGAATGTGTGGTTGATTCTTGGGCTTTCAAAGCATCAAACTGCCTGCATGATGCCCCCAACTGCGCACTGGTCACCTGATATGATGTTTTGGCATTGTCGAGTGTTTGTTGTGTGGCAGCTCCTTCTTTAAACATCTTCTCTATCCTCTGATACTCTTGTCGGGCCTGCCACTCATGGGCTTTGGCGACTGATATGTTTTCTTTTGCGGAACATTTGGTGAAGTTGGCCGCAATTTCACTGAATTCGGATGCGGATATCTGTTTCCTGTTGGATTGCAATTCTGCCTGAGCAGCCAGCACTTGTGCTTCGGCTTGAGCTACCAGTGCTTTCAGACTCACGGTGTCGAACACCACCAATGTATCATTCTTTTTCACCTTTTGATTGTCGATAAAACGTATCTCACTGATATAACCGGTAACCGTGGTTCGTAACGGAATAATATTTCCGTCAATCTGCGCATCATCGGTACTTTCGCTGCACCAACTATGGTATGCCATCTCGAACCCGGAACACACAACAACGATCCCCAATACTGAAACAAGAAACAGCATTTTCTTAGAAATTTTCTTGTTTAATGATTTTGTTAATTTCTTTTTAGTATCCATATTTTTTTACTCTTAATTATTTTTATTCAATAATGTTCTCATCTTTGCACCATCCATCAGGTATTCTATATGATGAATGGATTTGTTGATCAGTGCCTGACTCTCATCATTCAGCTTTATCAAATAGTCCGTTAATGTGATGGATCCGCTTTTCAATTGGATGGATGCTACATCTTTCACATTAGATCTTATATTCACTATATTATCGTCACTCTCCATCAGTTTTTTGTTCGTCACCAGATCAACATTCAGAGCATCAATCTGCTTGTTCATCTCTATATCATACAATGCTTGCTGATTTTGTGTCAGGCATCTATCAATGTTGACCAATTTCTTCTGGTGAATATTGTCATACAATGCGGCGATATTCCATTTCAACGACACACCCACTATACCCGAATAATGAAAAGAGTAGTCCATGGCATTCAATCCCGGACGTCCGTAATAGCCATTGGCAAATAATGACATCTGCGGCATAAAATTACGATTCAACTGTTTCATCTGCCACCTGGAACTTTGAAGCTGCTTATCGAACATCTTGTAATCGGGCCTATCCGTATAATTTCTGTCGGTCACATAAAACGGACGGGGAACTTCGAGTACTGTTGTGGTATCTATTTTTTCTTGAGTGTAAGACGATATTTGTATGAACTTCTGGCATAATTGCATTCGCAGTTCTATCTTCTTTTGTTTGAGCTGAATGATGTCGGCATCTATTTCCTGCAAATCGGTCTTTAAGGATATTCCGTTTTGGATGGCCAAACAGATGTCTTTCTTTCTTAATTCCAAATCGGCCTGCTGGAAATCAACAATCTTAATCTGTTCTTTTGTGATCAGTATCGATTCGAACAAATCGTCTACCGTATTTTCTACTTGCAGCATCGATGACTTTATTTGATACGCTTGGATGTCACCGTTTATTTGGCTGAGTTTCTTTTGTGTACTGCTTATTCCGCCGTCATAAAGCAATTGTGAAATACTTAATTCGCCTTGATACTGTAAGTCTTTTCCTCCACCGATGTTTAAACCGAAATTCTTCTTGATACTCTCGGGTATCGAAATTGACGACACCTCAGATTGATACGAGGTCTTTCCGGAAGCACTCAGTTGAGGCAGCCACTTCGAATCGATCACTTTGCCGGATTCGTCTTTTTGTCTCTTTGCCAGATCCAATTGGTTTGCGTAAGGATATTTTGCATAGGCGCTACGTATCAAATCGTTCAAGGTATAAGGTTGCTTTCCCTGCGAAAACATGCATACGGAAAAACTAATACATAAAACCATCACACCGAACTTCTTAGTAAAGGCTTTGCTCTTTAACAATTTTGTTAGTTTCATTTTTTAAATATTAATAAGTTTGGCACAAAAATAGGTCATAGAAGGCTATTCCGCAATACCAAATCGGTGAACCATATGTAGAATATCGGTAAGCTTGTGAATTATTCGTTGAAACATAACAGGCACATATTCAGCGAATAAAGTAAAAAGACAGCCATTAATACTTATCAAATAGAAATGTTTTATTGAAAAGGCATGAGGGTATATAACTTTTTTGTATATTCGTAGTCGGATTAAAATATAGAAACAGGAGCTTGTATGAAAAGAAAATTTTGGGGTCGTGGCAATATTGTTCTTGCCTTTTTTTTTATACTTATTATCATAGCACAAAATATCCCTGCAATCGGAAAAATTTATGCTCACCGGCTTTATCCTTATATCGGAAAATTTCTTTGTTCAATCTCCGGCAACGTATTTTTTTCCGTCTATGATCTATTTATAGTTTTCAGTATCTTCGGATTAATTGCCTACCCTATCCTTATGCGAAAGTTTTTTAAGAAAAAATATCGCATTACCATCTGGCATGACATACGCTACTTGCTTTGGATCTATATTTGGTTTTATCTGGCTTGGGGACTGAACTATTCGCAACCCGATTTCTACCAACGGACTAAGATACCGATGGACCGGTTCACTACAAGTGCTTTCAAGGAATATGCAAAGAACTATACCATGCATCTCAACAGATATTTCCTGGCAATGAAAGTCATTAACCCGAGCCTGCTCAATGAGATTAAGGAAAACCGCCCCTACCGTTTCAGCCAAACTTTCAATGATTTAAAAATTGTTCCGCCAACAATATACACGGCTTACAAGAACTCGTCTGAAACGCTTCATAACCATTCTCCTTTTCAAGAAAAGCCCAAAATGAAAAGGATGACGTTCTCACCATTATTCTCCATGTTCGGCGTGACCGGATACTACGGACCGTTCTTCAGCGAATGTCATCTGAATAACGATGTCACCACTGTAGAATATCCTTTTACTTATGCACATGAATATGCTCATCAGTTGGGTATCACCAATGAGGGGGAGGCAAACTTTTATGCTTACGTAATCTGCACCGAGGAAAACAAGAATAAATATATTAACTTTTGCGGATATTTCGGCGTTCTGGACTATTTTCTAAATAATGCCAAACAAGTGTTGAGTGATGAAGAATATCAGAATATCCTGAAAAGAATCAACCCGGAAATAATTCAATTGGCCCGCCATGAAAATGAATACTGGATAGATAAATACAGTAAGTCTCTGGGTAAAATTCAAGGTTCTATCTATGATTATTACTTGAAAGTCAACCACATTAAGAACGGGCGCAAGAATTATTCACAAGTCATCGGACTTATCATCTCTTACGAATCTTACAAAAAATCAATAAAGAAAAAGTAACTATTACTCGCTTCGGGTAGGATAATTCAAATTCTCGTCCGAAATATGCTCTAAAACTTCATGCAGATACTTGGCGCTTTCATAACGTGCCATGGGTAAATCATGCAACAGATAGTTTCCGCAATCGGCCGGAGCGGCACCGGGCACTTCGCCTTGATATTCGGCAATGAAACCAAAGGTCTTTTTGATGAGTTTCACAATGTCGGATGATTGATAATCTCCTTTCAACAACAGATAATTGCCTGTGAGACACCCCATCGGCCCCCAATAAATGATGCGGTCTTTCCATTCTTCATCATTGCGCAAGTATGTGGCTGCCAAATGTTCGATGGTATGAATGGCACCCTGCCCCAAAGCCGGTTCGTTATTGGGTTCTTTCATACGGATATCGAAAGTGGTCACTGTTTCATTGCCCACGCGATCTTTGCGTGAGACATATATACCGCGTTTCAAGCGGGTATGATCAATGGTAAAACTGGGAATCTTATTCATTTTATTCGATTTTTTGAGAGATGGACATGATAAACTGTTTGGTAACAGCAAAAGATTTCTCTGCCATGAGCTGCCAGAAATTCTCATACTGTTTCGTATTATTTTCTTTTTGCAGCGTATCACTTATAATACGGAATGAAATAAACGGCTTCTTATGAAGATAACAAACCTGCGCAATAGCGGCACTTTCCATATCCGTGGCCAGGGCCCGGGGAAAATGTTCGGTAATTGTTTTCCATTGCCGGGGCGATTCTACAAACTGGTCGCCCGTGCAAATCAAGCCGCCGTGAATGGTTGTGGGCGTAAATAGTGACATCGCTGCATGATACAAGGATTCATCGCAAGGATAAAACAAAGGTAAACCCTGTACCTGCCCATATTCGTTACCGCTGCCGCACCACACGTCATGATAAGCAATCTCATGGCCGACCACCACATCCATCACATTGACCTCGGCGCCCAAGCCTCCGGCTACACCGGTACTCACCATGCAATCGGGCTGACAATATCGTATCATATCAACAGCGCCCAACGCTGCATTCACTTTTCCTATACCGCTTTGAGCAAGCACTATCGTATGGCAGCCCAGCGAACCTTCCACATAATTGAGATAACCGTGTGCGAAGGTTTTGCTCTCGCTCAACAGCTTTGCTATTTGTTCATATTCGGCGCTCATAGCCGTGATAATGCCTATCTTCATCCTTACATATATTTCTATTTGCAAAAATACATTTTATTTTTTGATTTCTACTTTTATATAAAATATTATTCATTACATTTGCAAAATGAGATAAATAACTAAAAAAAATGAATTTTAAAATAAACACGATTATTATGAAACGTCTGTATATAGGATTATATTTGCTCTCTCTTTTCACTCTATCCGTCTTTGCCCAGCATAAAACAGTTACCATAAAACTGATAGAGACCACTGATATACACGGAAACTTCTTTCCTTATGATTTCATCTCGAATAAACCGTACGGAGGTAGCTTGTCACGCATTTGCAGTTTTGTAGACAAACAGCGTGAACAATTCGGGAAAAACGACGTGCTGTTGCTTGACAATGGGGATATTCTGCAAGGTCAACCTTCGGCCTATTATGCTAATTATATCGATACCACACATATTAATATGACCGCCCGTATCATGAATTTCATGCATTACGACGTAGCTTCATTGGGCAATCATGATATAGAAACCGGTCATGCGGTTTATGACAAATTTCGTCAGAATTGTGATTTCCCGGTACTTTCGGCCAATATGATAAATAATGCAACCCGGGTTCCTTACTGCCAACCCTACCAAATGTTCTACCGCGATGGTATACGCATTGCTGTATTGGGCATGATTACTCCGGCTATCCCTGCATGGCTGTCGGAAACATTATGGCAAGGGATTACTTTTGATGACATGGTTAAAACTGCAAAGAAATGGATACCTATTATAAAGGAACGCGAACATCCCGATTTGATTGTCGGATTATTTCATTCGGGAAGAGCTGACGGAATCGTTACGGATGAGTACAAAGAGAATGAATCCGAAACCGTAGCAAGAGAAGTTCCGGGCTTTGATTTGGTATTCTTCGGACATGACCATACCCGCTATTGTAAGGAGATTGAGAACAATGACCACCAAAATGTTTGGCTCGTTGATGCTGCAAAAAGCGGTTTTGTGGTTGGTGACGTAACCGCCACTTTTACTTTGCAGGATGATACGGTAATCAGCAAAAAGCTCTCCGCACAACTCACGGACATGGATGCTTACAACCCGTCTCCGGAATTCATGACAACTTTTAAAACTGACTTTACTGCTGTTAAACAATATATTGACGAACCCATCGGAAAATTAACGGCGGATCTTTCTGCAGATCATTGTCTGTTCGGTCCCAGTTTATTGCTCGACTTTATTCAACAGATGCAACTCTCTATTTCCGGTGCGGACATTTCTATAACAGCTCCCTTGACCACAAGTGGCAAAGTGAGCAAAGGCACCATTTATATGCGCAACATGTTCACTCTTTATCGATTTGAAAACGGACTTTATAAGATGCGCCTCACCGGTCGGGAGGTTAAAGATGAACTGGAATACTCCTATGGTTTGTGGTTCAATCAAATGAAAAAGCCATCGGATCATTTATTATTATTGGAGGGTGACCGGTTGAAGAATTACAGTTTCAACTTTGATTCGGCTGCCGGCATCAAATATGAAGTGGATGTAAGCAAACCAGTCGGTGAACGTGTACATATCATCAGTATGTCAAACGGTCAGCCATTCAGTTTGACAAAAACCTACATGGTAGCTGTCAACTCTTATCGAGGTAATGGCGGCGGCGAATTATTGACACGCGGAGCAGGTATACCCAAAGCCGATCTTATCAAAAGAATCGTATGGACATCGGACAAGGATTTACGCTATTATATGATGCAATACATCAAATCGAAAAAAGAAATAAAAC
>Ga0172378_10000599_pt1 | contig 31854 bp, 23 predicted proteins | sample GrowelOW332metaG_FD_119755 | JGI IMG/M metagenome (GOLD analysis project Ga0172378, IMG submission 119755) | Groundwater microbial communities from an aquifer near a municipal landfill in Southern Ontario, Canada - Pumphouse #3_1 metaG | ecosystem: Environmental > Aquatic > Deep subsurface >...
GGATGTCCGTCCGGCAGCATCGGATGCCGTTACATCCGCCGTATACTTTCCGTCGGGAAGCGCCCAGCCGTTATACGTACCGGCACCGGCGTTGCTGTCATACTCGTTCAGCGAAATCTGCCACGTCTCTTTGGAAGATCCAAGCGCTGCTGCTTCTGCGTCGTATTTTTTTTCCGTATCGGTGTCCGTAAGGACGACTTTTACCGAAACTACACCCTCATCATCCGAACACGTTCCCGCTATAATAAAATGGCCGCGGATTACAACCGCTGTCGACGGATAGGTAATGGCAACTTTCGGTGCTTCCGTATCTACTGCCGCTCCCAGCCCTACCTGGCAGGATACAAGTGGTATAAGTGCTGCTAAAAAGAAAACCGGCAGAAAATATTTGGTGTAGACGCGCGTTGACATAGGCATCCTCCTCTTTTAAACATTTTTTATAAAAAAATTATCCTAAGTCCTTTTCGGCAGAAAATAGAGAGTTGAACAGACTTTTGTCTCTTAGTATATCATATATACAGAAAAAGTCCAATTTATCTAGTCTTAAAATTACTGTTTTTTTTATTAAAAAAGCCGGCTGTATGAATAATAATCATACAGCCGGCTTTTATCTTCTTTATTAGAAAAAGATGTTATATTCTTGTTTTCTCCACTTTGTCATGCTGCTGCTGCAGAATGGCCATAACCCGGTCGACAGTTTTCTGTTTCGGATCAGAATCATCCGCAGGAAGCGCATCAAGTATGTCTTTTCTGAATTTCTTACACTCAATGACAGGACCAGCCGTAAGCAGGAGTTTATCTTCTTCAACCAGATCCATAATCATGTCTTCAGGATGATCAGGATTAATTCTAAGACAGTTTCCGTTGACTGACACGAGAATCATCACATCAAACAGGCGCAGATAGCTGTCAATTTCACGCAGACCTTTCTTTGTTTCCGGTTTTCCGGGACGGTAACGCGTACCGCTGGGGAACACAAGAATTACCTGCCCGCGCTTTTTGCAGTCGTCCATTGCATGCATGGCGGCCATATTGATTTTCCGGGCTTTTTTTTCTTCCTCAGCTTTCTCCTCGCCGGTTTGCGCTGTTTCTTCCGCTTTTGAAAGACTTCTCGTCGGATAAATGACAACACGTGTAAATCCTTCGGCAAATGCGCGCACAAACGGATTTTCCTCGTTGAGTTTCATACCCGCAATAGCCACGATACGTTTTCCAAAATCTTTCTGCCAGTCTTCTTTTCCGTGATCCATAAAATAGACGATCGCCGGCAGATCAAGGTTCGTATAATGTTCCATAAGGATAAGGCCGTGCTTTCCTTCTTTTGCAACAGCATCGTAAAAAGATTTAAAATTTTCTATATTGTTAAGGCCTGAACCGGGAAGCAGATTTTCTGAAAGCAGCGGATCCATAAACCGCCGTGCATCCAGATTTGCTTCCTGATAAATATTTCCTTCGTCAATTTTTGCTGCAGCACGGGAAACTGACGTAAGCTGTGCAAAATATTTTCCATATTTTTCTTTTAATGAGGTACCCATCATGTCTCCTGAAAATCAGATTCTATTCTATGTGTGAAACAGGTATATGTCAACGCGTGTATGTACATGCTTCTGTCTGCCTGTGCGGCGCATGGTATAAACGGGTGTTTCAGTCTATACTGCACGGTATGTTAATGGCTGTTCCGGATTTTATACTGTTTATGGTTGTAAGCGTGGTAACCGTGTATCTGCCGCTTTTTCTGCGCGTGTTCGGATATACGACGACACAGACAGGTCTCCTTCTGGCTGTTTTTAATGCAGCCGGTATTATAATTCCGCTGCTCGTTACTCCTGTTATGTCCCGGGCAAAACGGCTCGCCCCGGTTCTCCTGATCGTTGCGGCAGGAATGGCTGTTATGCCGGTACCGCTGTTCCACTGGCATGGGTTTGCAATTACTGCTTCGGTGCTTGCTCTATATGCAGCATTCTACCGCAGTGCAATTCCTGTATGCGACACAATGATAAACAATTCACTCGGCGTACACCGTGAACGATACGGATATGTACGTGTATCAGGAAGTACCGGTTTTGTTATAATGAGTCTGATTCTTCAGCATTTCATCGTACTTGAAAAAAGCCCCCTGTTTGAAATGACTGCATGGATGAGTATTCCTGCTGTACTCCTGACTTTCACCATACTGCCGTTTACAATGTCAAAAAAATTTGAACAGAAAAATGTAGTTGCTGAGGAAAAGCAGGAAACGGAAAAATTCCGGGAAATAATTACTTCGTTCGGTTCTGGTTATTTCCTTATATTGTTTGTTATATTCATGCAGTATATGGGTATGGTTCCTGCAAACCAGTTTTTATCGCTTTATTTAAAGGATTCACTCAAAAGTAATGCATCAGGTTTCATGTGGGCTCTCAATGCAGTCTGCGAAATTCCGTTCATGTTTCTGAGCGGCAGGTTTATCCGCAGATATGGTCCTCTGCGGCTTATTTTTATATGTACTGCAGCTGTGTCGGTACGAATGGCGTTTTATGCGTTTATCCCGAATCTGGCAGGAGTTGTCATGGGGCAGATAATGCACAGTCTGACATTCGGATTATTCTACCCCAGCTGTATCACCTGGTGTGCACAGTCCGCACACACCAGCCGGAGTGTTGTCATAAGTATGACACTGTTTACTGTCGTGGGAAGCCTTGCGAACGCGATCGGTTCATCGCTGGGCGGCTGGCTTATAGACACAGCTGGCTACCGTAATATGTTCTGTATATTCGGACTAATGCCGCTGGCAGGTCTTGCGGTATACAGACTGCTGAAACAGAAATAAATACAGGGCAGGCCGATTGTCGATATATAAAAACCCTGATAAAATAGAACGTATGAGTAACATAAAACAAATTACACCGTATATTTCCGTCATTCATTCCGATATATGCAATCATCCGCTGTTTGAAGGATACTGGCCTATTCCCGACGGAGTCACACTTAATTCATATTTTGTACGCGGCCGGAAGACTGCCCTTATTGATCTTACGGCAGACTGGGAGGAAGCTGTTGCTCTTTTAAAAAAACAGCTTGCGGAAATAGAAGGCAGCGGAAGGATTGATTATCTTATTCTTAACCATCTTGAACCTGATCATACAGGATACATGCAGCAGTTTGTAAAGCAGAATCCCGACGTAGAAATTATTGCGACGGTAAAAGGATGCGCACTCGTTAGAAATTTTCTTAAGGCAACTGAACGTTGTCCGGCGCTGAAAATACATGAAGTAAAAACGGGTGATACACTTGATCTTGACGGTGTTACGCTTTCATTTTATGAAATACCGAATGTCCACTGGCCGGAAACCATGTGCACGTTCGATGCAGCGTCAGGAACGCTTTTCAGCTGCGATGCATTCGGCGGATACGGGAAAACCGGTGAACGTATTTTTGACGATGAATTTACGGATAAGGAGCTCAAGTTTTATAAAAATGAAGGTCTGCGCTACTATGCAACAATCGTTGCAAGTTTCAGTATGTTCGTAAAACAGGCTGTAAAAAAATTAACGGATGCAGGGCTTGTCATTAAAACAGTGGCACCGAGCCACGGACTTATCTGGCGTACACATCCTGAAGCAATCATTGCTGATTACGTAAGATATGCGGGCTATAATACCGGTGGTACATGCGAACATGAAATATGTATTATCTGTGCTTCAATGTACGGTAATACTAAAAAAGGTGCAGAAGCAGTGGCACGTGGCATAAAAAAAGAAGATTCGTCCATAAAGATTGATTTTCTTGAAATCCCCCAGACTGATGAATCGCATGTTCTGGCTGCGGCATACCGGTCAGCCGGTGTTGTAATAGCCGCTCCTACATATGAATATAAACTGTTTCCGGCTATGGTTCAGATTCTTGATTTGTTCAACAGGAAACATTACACAGGGAAAAAAGCGCTGCGGATAGGTAGCTGGGGCTGGATAGGCGGCGGACGTAAGGAATACGATGCACTTTCAGAACCACTAAAATGGGATCAGATTGAACAATATGAATGGCAGGGAACACCTGCACAGACAGATCTTGACGCGCTTGAGGCAAAAGGCAGAGAACTGGCCCGTAAAATACTACCCGCATAAACAGGCCTGAAAATGTACTGTTTATTTTTGTGGCGGAATAGTAATTTCCTGTATATAATATAGTCACCATGATTCACCAGGAAATTGAAGAAATAACACTTGGAGAAATCGACAGTGCACTGCGTATCTGTCTCAGTACTATGCGCAGAAATGTACAGCAGTTCCGGGGAACGTTTTTAAGTCAGACCGCTGAAACCGGAATCTACAGCGGAAGTACCTCAATCCAGCAGCTGAGCGGACTGTGGCCGGGGGAAATGTGGCTTGCATTCGGTCTTACTGCAGAGAGCTGCTTCCGTGAAAGTGCTGATAAACTCCTTCCATATCTTTCCGGATACGCTGCAGAAATGAAAAACGGATCTGTAGAAAATGCCGGATTTCTTTTTTCGCCTTCATGTGTCCACTCCTGGAAAAGTATAAAAAATAAATCAGCAAACGAAACCGCACTGCAGGCTGCCGGTGCTCTTGCCGGACACTACCGCGAAAAAGGACAGTTTATACAGATGACAGGAAAAAACGGCGAACCGTGCTGTTACTGTTTTTCTCTTGAAAGTCTTATGTCGCTGCCGCTGCTTTTCTGGGCCGGAGGCGAAAACACCTGTCAGAAATACCGTGATATTGCAGAAAACCATCTCACTACCGTTATTACCAATTGTATAACGGAACACGGAGTTGTTTTTGAAAAATTCTTTATGAACCCGGCAGACGGGCAGCCTATTGCAGGCTCTTCAGATTCTGAATACACAGGCCAGTCTTTACAGGCGTATATTCAGGCAGAAGCATTACTCGGTATAGCGCTCTGTTACCGCTATAACAGAGAGTATAATTATATTAAAAGTTTCCGGCATCTGCTTTCGGTTTTTAAATCACGTCTTCCCCTTGATATGATTCCGTACTGGGATATGAATATTCAATCCGGCGACGACAACAGCCGTGATACGGCAGCAGCAGCGATAGCGGCATGTGCACTGCTGCAAATGTCAGAAAATTACTGTTCTGATGTTCCTGACGATGAAACGCTTTCCTGGCGCCGGAATGCAAAACGTATTATGAAAGAACTTACGGGCAGGTATGCTGTATGTGACACAGAAAAAAGTAACGGTCTGTTGTATTCGGGTTCCACCCGGAATAAAAACCAATGCACGTTACGGGGTGACTATTTCTATCTGGAGGCATTATGCCGACTGAGAAGTCCTCATTTTATTAACTGCTGGTAACAGGGAGATATAATTCAATGGGAAAAACTACTGACGTATTAAAAGAGTACCGGTATGACGGTGAAAAAAAACTGAACCTGAACAAAATCGTACATGACTCCGGGGGCCGTGAAAAACAAAAAGACGATCTTATAAAACAAACAGAACAGAATCTGCTCGAGATCGATGAACTGCAGGAAAAATTATACGCGGACACAAAAGAATCTGTTTTGATTGTTCTGCAGGCACTTGATGCCGCGGGGAAAGACAGTACCATAAAACATGTCATGTCCATCGTAAATCCGCAGAGCATAGATGTATTCAGTTTTAAATCTCCGAATACGGAAGAAGCAGCCCATGATTTTCTCTGGCGTTATCATAAGCGTCTTCCACAGCGCGGTAAAATGTGTATTTTTAATCGTTCATACTACGAAGAAGTTCTCGTCGTAAAAGTACACGAATTCTGGAAAAGTTATAAAATGCCGGAGCGGACAATCAACGACGATTATATCGGACAAAAGTACCGTGATATTACTGCATGGGAAAAATACCTGTACGGGAACGGCTACAGGATCGTCAAAGTTTTCCTGAATTTATCAAAGGATGAACAGAAAAAACGATTTCTTGAACGTATAGAGCGTCCTGAAAAAAACTGGAAATTCAGTGCAAATGACATACAGGAACGGGCTTACTGGGACAAATACCAGGAGGCTTTTGAAGACGCTGTAAATGAGACATCCACGCAGGATTGTCCGTGGTACGTTGTGCCTGCCGACCAGAAATGGTATACACGGTATCTTGTATCGGAAATTCTGGTAGAAACACTTCGCGATATTAATCCGCAGTTTCCGGAAATGTCTCCTGACGGTACAGCGCAGCTGGCTGAATGTAAAAAACAGCTTGAAGCAGAATAATCAGACAGGCATGTGTGTATGTACTGCAGACATGCCTGATGTGTATCATATTGTCTTACTTTACTGTCTCCCAGAGCATCATGTTATCTTCAAACCGTACCGAAATCTTCCCTGAATCCTTTAACCATGCCAGATAGGACTTTACCGTACTTCCTACGAGAACATACTGTTCCGGAGTCATAGTTAAATTGTATGCACGGAATAGCTGCTGCAGAACATGCTCAAAGCAGGATGGTTCATCGCAGAATGCTGTTATTTTTTCAGCAATCTCGTAAACTTTGTCTATATTAGTCTGTGCAAGGGGAGCAATATCATTCGTTGCAGCAGCATGTGCCGGAACAAACATTACTGCAGTAAGAGTTTTCACTTTCTCAAGCGTTGCAAGGTACGCCTCTACGTCGTAAATAAATCCTATCTGATATTTTTCAAGCGTCTCTCTGCTGGAAAGACAGTCTGCAAGATATACAACATTATCAGGATCGCGGTATCCGGCCATATCAAAAAAATGGCCGGGAAGGTTAATAATTTCAAACCCGGCAGGCAGAACGGATTCCGAAAGATATTCCGCACCGCTTTCCTGAGCCATAAGGAATTTATGCCGGAGATCTTCCGGCGGAAAACCACCGTACAGGAAGGAAGGTTCAAGAAGAGGATGTCTGGTAAAATCACATTCAATTCCCGGGGCATATATCCGGCAGCCGGTCTGTCCCTGCAGATATTTGTTACCGCCAATATGATCGGCGTTGGAATGGGTATTAAAAATTGTCTTCAGATGCCAGCCGTGCTGCTCAAGAATCTGTCTGACTTTTCTGCCTGCGTCTTTGTCGTTTCCACTGTCTATAAGACAGACATCCGTACTGTTTAATGCATATATGCCGATTTTTGCCGGACACTGGAGATAATAACTGTGCTCTGCCACCTGCACTAATTCATACATATTAATTTTCGTACGTTTTAAGAATATTTTCTGCAGTAACAAGTCTGCTCTGCCGAAGATCCATCGCCTGTTTTTCTATATATCGGTGAGCCTGAGGTTCTGTCATGTTAAGATACTGAATCAGAATACACTTCGCCCGGTCAACGAGCCGTATTTCCTCAATTTTCTTCTGAAGTTTCTGATTCTCGTTTTCAAGCGACATAACTCTGCGACGGCTTGCTACAAGAAGTTTTACCGCCTGATAAAAGAATTCGGGACTGACAGGTTTAGGAAGTACAAAAACACCTGCATCTTCAACGTTTTCGCTGATATCAGCGAGTATATTGCTGCTCACAATAAGAATGATCCCGGCATCGGTCTGTTCGGACGCATAAAGCGCAAAGTCGTCTCCGAGTTCGTCGGGAAGAGGTGAATCTATTATTATTAAATCAAACGTGTTGTCAATAAGATCCCGTCTCGCTTCTGCACAGTTCTGCGTAGTTGTAATACGCGAAAATGTACCGACATTGAGCATATCGGAGATAATTCCCAGAGTAGTATTTGTATTGGAAACAATCAGAACACTGTCCATGATTTATTCGTCAGCTTCTCCACCAGCATCCACAAATGCATTTACCGTTACTTCCGGAAGAACAGTTTTTACAAAACTGCTTGTCTCCGTAAGTTTGAGAGCCTCTGCAAATGTTTTGGGCAGCATCTCTACCCCTTGAATTTCCGCCGGTCTGGCTTTAAACATATTCATATCTCTGGCAGGCGGAAGCTGACGTTTTTCCTTTATTCCTTCAAATCCGGCACTGATAATCAGGGCAAGTGCCGCATACTGATTACAGGAAGGATCCGGTGAACGCAGTTCCATACGGCGGCGTTCTTCTTCCGCTGCAGGAAGCCGTATAAGCTGGCTGCGGTTTTTACTGCTCCAGCTTACGTATAAAGGAGCTTCAAATGCGCCAAAACGTTCATAAGAGGATCTGAGAGGATTCAAAAACGCAGTTATTTCTCTGATGCGGTACAAAATCCCCGCCATAAACGATTCCGCATCGGGAGGAAGTTTACTATCCGCAAAAATATTTTTTCCGTTTTTCTCAAGAGACAAATTGATGTGCAGACCGCTTCCTGCTTTACCGGCAAGTGGTTTTGGAAGGAAATTTGCATACAAACCGTTGCGTGCTGCAATAGTTTTTACGACAGTCTTGAATGTACCAAGATTATCCGCCGCCTGCAGCGGATAACTGTATTTAAAATCAACTTCGTGCTGTCCCGGTCCTGTTTCATGATGAGATGATTCCGGCTGGATACCCATCTGTTCAAGTGTAAGGCAGATGTCGCGGCGTATGTTTTCTCCTTTGTCCCGGGGTGCAAGATCACAATATCCCGCATTATCATGAGGAATAAGTGTTGGATCACCTTTTTCATCTGCCTGAAAAAGGTAAAATTCACATTCTGTCCCGATTTTTATATCATAACCGGCTTTCCTGGCATTTGTCACAACATTCTGAAGAATATAGCGCATATCCCCTTCGAACGGAGTCCCGTCGAGATACCGGATATTACAAAAAAAACGAACCACACGTCCATGCTGCGGACGCCACGGAAGGACAGAAAGTGTAGACGGATCCGGGACTATAAACAAATCGCTTCTGTCCACTTCAAGGAATCCTTTTACAGCGCTTGCATCAAATGATATACCGGTCTTAAATGCACGTTCAAGTTCGTTCGGCTGAATAGAAATACTTTTAATTGTGCCGAAAATATCGGTAAAAAATAATTTAATAAATTTTACATCATTCTCTGCAATGTACTGCAGTATTTCACTTTCCGTATACAGCATTATATCACCTCATAAAATATATTACTCAGAAAACCCCGGTTCCCGCAAATTGCGATCTTTCTCTCTCCGTATCAAGCCAGGATGGCGCCTTACTCCCGCAATTTGCGTAAGCAAATTGCGATCGTTGCAAAAGTACATGGATGTACTTTTGCAACGCCTATTCCACAGTTACGCTCTTTGCAAGATTACGCGGTTTATCGGGATCATTTCCCCTCAGTACCGCACAATAATACGCAAATAACTGAGCAGGGATGATCGACAGCATAGAAGCAAATATTTCATTCACTTCAGGAATATGAAACACAACATCAGCCTGTGTATTGAAATTCCCGCCTTCATCCTGCGTTATAACCATCGTTGCAGCACCGCGGGTCTTTACTTCCACGATATTTGAGCCTATTTTTTCATACAGCTCGGGCATAGTTGCGACAGCAACAACAAGCGTATTTGTATCAACAAGCGCGATCGGTCCATGTTTAAGTTCACCGGCCGCAAACGCTTCACTGTGCATATAGCTTACTTCCTTAAGCTTGAGTGCACACTCAAGGCTCGTCGCAGCATCAAACTGTCTGCCGATAAAGAAAATCTTTCCCTTATTGAACTGTTCTGACGCAAATTTCTGTATAATTGATTTATCGTCAAGAATCCGCTGAACTTTTCCCGGAATGCATTCCAGTTCTGCAAGCATTGACCTGTAATCATCGTCAGTAACCGTTCCCCTGATCTTTGCAGCTTTAAGAGCCAGCAGATTCAAACACATAAGCTGCGTCGTATAGGCTTTTGTTGAAGCAACGGCAATTTCAGGCCCTGCCCACGTATAAATGACTTCATCAGCCTCGCGTGAAACTGTTGACCCGACACAGTTCGTAATTGCTATAACTTTTACGCCTGCTGATTTAGCAAGACGCAGTGCCGCAAGTGTATCAGCCGTTTCACCCGACTGGCTTATGACGATAAAAATATCTTCTTTATGAATAATAGGATTCCGGTAACGGAATTCAGATGCTGCGTCGACATCAACCTGAAGCCGGGCTAATTTTTCAAAAGCATACTTAGCTACAACTCCTGCATGGTATGCAGTACCGCATGCGGTAATGATGATCCGCTGTGCTGTTTTCCATTCATCACCAAACGAAACTTCATCAAACTTTATATCGGATGTCCTGCCTTTCCCGTCTTTTTCAAGACGCGGACGCATTGTATCGGTAAGAGCCTTCGCCTGTTCATGAATTTCTTTAAGCATAAAATGGGGATATCCCCCCTTCTCCGCGGCAGAAACATCCCAGTCAACGTGATACGGATCACGGATAATTTTCTCACCAGTCTTCGATTTAAACAAATCAACATGGTCAGTATATAAAACAGCCATTTCATTCTGATCAAGAAAATATACTTCCCGCGTATGCTCAAGTAAAGCGGGTACATCCGATGCGATGAAATTTTCGCCCTTTCCAAGTCCCACGACAAGAGGACATTCCTTTCGTGCACATATGATGCGGTCCGGATAATCACTGCAGATGACAGCAAGCGCATACGAACCTTCCAGCCGGCTTAATGTTGCAAGGACCGCCTGAAACAGATCTCCGCTCTGTTCATAGTTGTAGTTAATAAGATGAGCGATAACTTCCGTATCAGTCTGGCTCCGGAATACGACATTCTGTGTCTGCAGCCAGGCCTTTAACTTCGCATAATTTTCGATAATCCCGTTATGAACGACAGCAATTGTCCCTGAAACATTGGTCTGAGGATGCGCATTTATATCGCTCGGTTCACCGTGCGTTGCCCAGCGCGTGTGTCCGATTCCAACGGAACCTTTTATTGTTTCTCCTGCAATCAGCTGTTCAAGAACTTTGAGTGCGCCTTTTGCCTTCCGTACGAGTATATTTTCACCGTCAAGGATCGCGATTCCAGCCGAATCATATCCTCTGTACTCAAGTTTTTTTAAAGAATCAATAAGAATGGGGGTTGCCTGCTTATTTCCAACATATCCTACAATTCCGCACATAAATCACCTCTGATTACAATATCTGATAAGTTTATAATATTGTAAAATGTCATTCAAGTAGAAAAAACCTCTTCATTATGTTAGAATAGTAATATGGGTAGAAAATTTAACAAAAAAACTGCAGTTCGGGAAATATCCTCTAAAAAACTGCTGCTCATTGCAGCAATTATTGCAGTGACAGCAATTATTGCTGCTTCTATTTTTATACTCAGTATACTCCGCCGAAAACCGGTAGCTGCGTTTTACGGATTGTCTGAATCGACACAAAAGGCAATCTCTTCCGAACTGGCAGATTTTACCATTATGACATACAATGCGTCAAAACCGCTTGCTGCACAGCTGAAATACGGAAAAAAAGCCGATATTCTTTTTACTTCCGGCGGGAAGGCTGTTTCAGATGCGGTACCGACAACGGAAAAAAATAAAGCAGCGCTGCCTCATACCGTTCTCGACGGAATGATAAGTTCCGCACGCATGTCCGCACCGCTCAATACGGAAGGGGCCGTACTTGCAGTACCGGTACTGATTAATAATTATGAGATCGACATCAACAGGCCATTAATGAGGAATTCCGGCTATGCATCGCTTGATTCGTGGGCAGATATAGATAAATTTGCACGAAGCATGCACGGGAAAATAACAGCTCCTGTCATAATGGCGGGTGGTGATGATCGTGAACTCATTAATATTACCGGAGCGCTTTGTGAAGCTCTGCAGGGAAAAGCTGCATGGGATAACATAGTCTCAAAAATAAAGGAATCGGTTGCAGCAGGTAAAGATACAGAAATGGACTTTGAAACTGTTTTATCAGACTTATGCAGCACACAGGAATCTCCTCTGTACATGACTGACCGTATGCTCTCCAGCTGGTATAAAGACGGCATACTGTATCCGGAAACATTTCATATGAAGACTTCTGATGTAAAATCCTTTATGGAAAGTGAACTCTGCGCAATTTCATTTCTGACACTTACACAACACAGAGCTGTTGCACCTGGAAGCATCAACAACTATGATTCGCAATACTATCCGTCATCTCCTGATGCTTCTGCCAGAAATTTTACATCACCGCTGCTTTTTATTATACCGTTACGAAAAAACAAGCAGGGAACAGATATAATCAAGGCTTTTGCAAAAGACAGACAGGAAAAAATAAGCCGCGCTACAGGACTCGCTCCGGTACAGGCGGACAGCCGCGTACCGGACAGACAGGCAGACGACGTACGTTACTGGGTTGCCGCTTCAGGTGCACCCCTGCCGGCTCTTGCAGATGCTGCATTCAGTGACGATTCAGTCCGTGCGGACTTTGCACAGGCGCTTCGTACTCAGATAAAGTATAAATAGCTTTTTAATAGTCAGTCCTATTATTTGCCGACACAAAAGTGGCTGAAAATACTGCCAAGAACATCGTCCGGAGTAACTTCACCGGTAACTTCACCGAGAGACTCAAGTGCATCCTCCAGATCCTGTACTACCGCATCCAGGGTATAATTTTCGTCGGCACTTATCAGCGAATGTTTCAGGCATTCAAGCGCATCCTCGACGGCAGTCTTCTGGCGGGCGGAACCTAGTCCTGCCTGAATACGTTCAGTACTCATTCCTTCTGTAAGAATATTCTTTACTGATTTCAATAAGTCTGCGATACCTGATCCGTTTTTTGCACTTACATATGCTTCGGTTTTAAAGCAGCTCATTCGTTTTTTCTGTTCGTCTGTAAGCATCTTCCGCATGCCGGATTTGTCGCATTTATTCCAGACGATTACAACAGGCTCACTGCACTGCAGAAGAAACAGTTCGTCATCTCCGGAAAAACCACTGTCTGAATCTATCAGATACAGTACAACATCAGCATCAGTGGTGAGTGAACGTGTAAGTTCCACCCCCTGTTTTTCAACAATATCCGACGTCTCACGGAGTCCTGCCGTATCAAAAAGACGTACCGGAATGCCGTCAAAACTTGCCCAGCTTTCAAGCCAGTCCCTCGTTGTCCCGGGAACGTCAGAAACAATGGCACGGTCTTCCTTCAATACAGCATTGAAGAGACTCGATTTTCCGGCATTAGTTCTTCCGCAGAGGACTATACGCGCACCGTCCTGATACAGTTTTTCGCTTTTCCATGAGTCTGCAAGAATCTGAAGAGAAGTGACTGCCTTTTCAATATCAGCACGGTCAAAAGTACTGGATATCGTCTCTTCGTCCTCCGGGTATTCAACTTCCACTTCAATAGATGCAAGTGTATCAATTACTAATTTCTTTATTGAATCAATTTCTTCATACAGAGAACCGGCAAGCCGCCCGGCTGCGCGTCCTCGTGATGCATCGGTACGGCTGTCTATAATTTCGCGGACAGCTTCCGCTTTTGTCAAATCAGTTTTTCCGTTGACATATGCACGGAATGTAAATTCTCCGTGTTCTGCCTGACGGAATCCGTGAGCAAGCAGCAGCTTGTGTACAGCTGTCACCACAGAGGGTCCTCCGTGACACGAAATCTCAACCATATCTTCGCCTGTAAAACTTCTGGGCGCACGAAACACAGAAACAAGCACTTCATCTATTCGTTTTGTATTGTCCATAAGCCAGCCGTACACAATAGTATAGCCAGCCGCATTATTCAGCGCAGCCGGTCGTGAAAATAATTTTCCGACCAGCTCAATACATCCTTTCCCGGAAGTTCGTACTATACCGAGTGCTGCAGGAGAAAGTGCTGTTGCAACAGCGGCAATCGGTTCATCAGGTGTATATTTTTCCAACATAGACTGCCTTCGTCATCGTATATGAGAAAATGGCACCATAAGGAACGGAGTATATACTCCCGCACCCGCAGCATTCCGTTTGTCCTGCTCCAGTATACTGTCGAGCACAGAAAGCGTTTCATCCGTAAACGGAGGTTTTACAGCCGTTCCGATTGCAGGCTTTCGATACTTTTCTGAAGCTTCCGGAGCAGTACCGGGATATTTTGATTCAGTGGTAATGTCCGGCTGAAGGTAATCATAATCACCGGCGTTGTTCCAGTATAAATATCCACGGTCTACCGAGTCTCGTACTCCGTAAATTTCTTTCTGAATATAATCGGGACCATAATACTGCCGGTCATAACTTACATTCAATTTAAAAGCCTGAACCCATGGACGTGCTATTGCGCGGTTGCGAGTCATAACCGTCGTACGGTAGGTTCCGTAAAAATAAATACGGTACGGCCTGTCCGGATACGGCTGGCAGTTCATGAATTCCTGTTCAAAATGGCTCGGATAAAACATCGGAGAAATAACGTCAACGTATTCAGCAAGCATTTCTGCGTCCTGTCCGGTACGCGTTCCGCTGCGGTACCATCCGTTTGCACCGTAAATATCAATTCCGATCGGCACGTCAAGATTTCGACGGGCATAGGACAAAAATGAAATAAGTGCACTTTCTTTACTCATACCGGGACTGTACCAGCGGAACACCGCCTTTTTAAGGTTCAATCCGTCAGTCGGGAAACGTATATAGTCAAACTGAATTTCATCAAAGCCGCGGGAAACAAGTTCTTTCGCTATTGCAATATTATATTCCCATACTTCGGGTGAATACGGATCCACCCAGTTCTCATCATAATAATTTACCGTCGAACCGGTTATTTCGCCGGTTGTTTCGTCTTTTTCCGTATCATATGATTTTATGCCGACCCAGGGTGCATTTGTTGAATTATCCCATACCGCATATTTTCCTCCGTCATACTTTGACAAATTCTTGTCTTTGAATACAACGATGCGGGCAATAAGATACACATTATCCTTTTTGAACTCTGAAACAAAATGATCCAGATTTACCGCATACTGCGACACGCGTCCTTTCTGCATAACAAGCGGATCATGTGTGTCATACCGTAAGAATCCGTAATCATCTTTCATATCGATGACTAAACCATTCAAATTATTATTATTTATTATTTTTCTGAATTTATCAATTCCTGTCTGTTCTCTGCATTGATAAGCCGAAACGTATATACACTTTCTGTCGTTCGCCTTAGCTGCATATGCAGTATTGACAGTTCCTGGATACAGCAGCCATAATTCATTGAGCAGGACGCCTTTAGAAAATCCGCTTCTGCTTTGCGGAATCCATGACGAATTAACAACCCCCGGGACACATAACAGACTTTTTTTCCACTGTTTAAAATTAACAGGAACTCCGGGACTCGTAAGAGTATTAACATCAAGAGATCCCAGTGTTTCATTCCGCATAAAAATCAGCGTACTGTCGATATTTGTTAAACCGTCGATAGTCCCGCTTGGCTGATCACCGCCGTATATACATATACCGGCCTTTTTATCCCAGTCAAATTTATATACATATGGTAAAAATGTCTGCGAAAAATACAGTTCAATATATTTCGTACCGTCGGCACGGGTTCTCATCATAGGATAAATATCAGAAATTTCATCTGTAGATGTAAGCGAATTCATGATCTTGATACCGCTCGAAACATCAGTCCAGTGGGAATTTTTTTCGTCGGGTAGTATGTATGAAAGTCCGAAAATGGGATGGGACAGAAAAACCGCAAGTTTCCCGTCAGGCATAGTCGCAGCCGCAACAGCCTTCATTCCCGGAGTAGCCTCGCTTGTAGAACCGAGTGAAGTCCACTTTTTTCCGCCGTCACGGGTAATATATACACTGTTTTCCGTTGCTGTTACCAGACAGAGCTGATTCATCGGATCAGCACACAGATCACGGAGCATTGCAACCTGCTTTACAAAAGTCGTAGTTTTACCATCATATTGTTTTATCGTTAAGAACGAAAGTCCTTCATTGCGAAGTTCAAAATGAGTAAGATCTTCACTGTATACTATTCCCTGCGATGTACGAAAATACCAGCATTCTTTCAGTTTCCCGTCATTACCGGGAACGACCGTACGAAGGATCTGTTCAACTTTTCCTTCGGTCCACAGGGGCACGGCGGTATTATTGTCTGAAATCCGATATAATCCCTTGTCAGAACCGGCAATAAAGAGCAGACTTTTCCCTGAAACATCACCGGGATCAGCAATTGTTTCAGGAAGTTTGTACAAAGGTTTCATATCCTGAGCATGTACATATTCAGGAGCAACAAACAACAAGGATAAGATAAAAAGAAACACTGTCATGTTTCGATTATCGGCAGGAACTCCGGTAAAGTTTATATGATAGATTCAAGTGCTGCTACAACATCCGGATCATACATATCCGGCTCCTCCTTAAGTTTTGCAATAGCTGTTTCTTTATCGTTAATTTCGTGATAACTGCGCTTACTCGAAAGTGAGATATAACTTTCCGCAACACGTATAAGCCGGGCTATCTGGGGTATCGCATCTCCTTTCAAACCATCCGGGTATCCGGATCCATCCATGTTTTCGTGATGTTTATTAGCGGCATCTGCAAACACTTCCCAATACCGCTTAGGCACAAACTGAAGATATTTGTCTGCCATGTTTACATGCTGTTTTAATTGAGAACGTTCTGCATCTGTAAGTGTTTCAGCAGAAAGGAGATCCTGATTAACTGCGAGGAATCCGGCGTCGTATACCATTGACGCACAGAAAAAAACCATTGCCTCACGCTGCCTGAGTCCAAGCGCCATAGCAAGTTTATATACAAGTTCACTCACGTTTTTTGAATTATTCTTGCGGTTTGTAGCCTGATCGATTTTTGCGCCCAGGTCTTCGCATTTAGCGGCAAGATCCCGCATTTCCGCTTTTTCTTCCGAAGTTTCTTCCGGTTCAGGAAGTGCATCCATACCCCACCGGGAACTTCCTGCAGATTTCAGAGCGTTACCTCCGTACAAATCAGTAACGCCACCGAGCATAAGCCTGTTCGTCTGATTCTGATTCTGTGCAAGAAGTTTGAATGCCTCGACATACTGCTGCTGCTGCATCTGCTGATGTTTGAAACCAGCACGGACAATCACAATTATAATAAGTATTACAATCACAATAAACGCTGCAATAACGAATATTGCTATTATCATTATGTGGCCGGTATTCTTTGATTCCTGCGCAGAAGCAGTAAGTCCTGAATTCAAGTTCTTCATTCCAGTATCGATCTTATTAATAAGTTCCACCTGGTTTTTACTTGTCTCTTCCTGCTGTTCCTTCATTATTGTCTGCTGCTGATCGAATCGTTTCTGTTCGTCAACACGAGCAGCTTTTTGTTCTTCGAGCTGCGCGTTCATCTGCGCCTGCTGTTTACTTTCTTTCGCCTGCTGCTCTTCGGCCTCTATCTGTGCAATAAGTTTTTTTATCGTATTGTTTTCTACGTCAGGAAACTGATCAATACCCGATTTCACATCAACAAGATTAATGTAATCTTTATCTTTCCTGATCTCCTGCAGTCTCTTCGTATATATCGACTGTGCTACATAAATAATATTGGCAGGAATACCGTTCTGCCTGGTAAGCGTCATGGCCTGATTTACATATTTATAGGCATTTGTTATATCGCCATTTTCATATGCGTCGTTTGCCTTATCAAGATATTTTCCGGCCAATTCTGCAGTTGAAGCAAATATTTGAGCAGTAAGAATAAATCCTAAAAATATTTTCCACAGCAGTTTCTTATTTTGTAACATTTTCAACTCCAATCGCAAAAATTATACCGGCATGATTTTCTATGCCTTCATTTTTTATGTACAGATTATCATTTAATCCGACATTAAAGTTAAGCTTAATCCGCTCCAGTTCTGCAATCGGCAGTGCAATATTCAGTCCGGTACCCATCGCAGAATTGATATTCCCATAGAATAAATGCCCTGCATAATAATCATAAAAACCGGAAAGTACCATATTTCCAAGATTTACATGACTAAATCCGATTCCTGCAAAAGGCGTTAAAAAAGTCCCCTGCAGCACGGTTACTGATCCCGCGGCAGCAGTCACCAGACTGGCAAATCCTGCACGAAAGAAAATTTTCTTATTAAAACCGGCAAAACTCACCTTTGGTGCCAGTTTCACAGATCCCAACATTGTTTTATCGTCATTATACAAAGGCAGAATAATTCCTTCTGTAAAAACATCAAGACCAAATACGTATTTCTGCTGCATTTCATATTCATACGTAAACGCGGCAGATAATCCGTACCTTAGAGAACTGTAATCGTCAGGAGTTTCGGAAATAAGCGTAAAACCTGCAAGTCCAAAACAGGTATTCCAATAAGCGGATGAATATTTTTCTTCCTTTCCGGTAATATATACTGACTTTCCTGCAGCAGTCTTTGCTGTCTGAAATTCTTTATCAGCCTTTGTCCGCTGCGCTTCTTTTTCACGCTCTATCCGTTCACGTTCGGCAATTCTCTTTGCTTCCTGCAGTTTTTCATATGCTTCCTGTTTTTCAAGTGAATCCTGAATTTCTGCATACATTTCCACAGCTTCCGTATTTTCAAGATTATTGTCGATAACAACAAGTATTGACTGTTCTGCAAATTTAAAATCATTCGAAATAACAAGTCTGCGTATTTTTTTCATCGTATACGTTTCAATCAAATCATAATCACTGTTCTCCTGTTCTCCGCGCAGAACAGTGTCAAGATCTGTATCTGAATGGTTTATAAACGCGGTATCGATTTGTTTATATGCCAGGCTTATTGAACTGTCAACTGCAAATATCGGAATAACGCCCCAGCCTGCACAGATCAGTAATAGTAGAATCATCTGTTTTTTCAAAATCCGGTCTCCTGTATCTTCATCGTCCATTGTTCTCTTTCAGAAAAACGCTGATTAATTCGACTCGAAGTAATCAGCGGAATCCTAGAATACATTCATCCGTATTCCCTCTGCAATCTGGAATACCATATTCTGAATATCTACCGTACTTGAAATATCTGTAGGTATAAACCATATTGAACCTTCCGTATACAACGAGAAAGTCCGGAACATTTTTACATTCGGTATGGTTATACGGGGAAATTCAATCTGGCCGAGCAATGCACTCAAAACCTGTGCTTTTCCGCTGTTTGTTTCATTAAAGCGCGAAAAATCAGCACCAATTGCAAAATTTGCAGACAACCATTCCCAGTCATGGCCAAAAAAATAACTGAACGGAAGATGACCGACATTTGCAAGAATTTTTATACCAAAAACACTATCTCCACCGTAGCGCATTTCCGTCTGCGAAAATATATCGCGCTGAATCTGGGTAAACTGTCCCCACTGGAACTGCAGTTTTACGTTGTCGTCAAAGAATGTCAGACCGGCGCCGATATCATATAGTGTAGCACCCCAGAAATGCCAGTCCAGATACAAACCCTGTATGAATGACGGCACCTCATACGATGCTTTATCACCTTTGCGAAGTGCAAGTTTTACACTTTTTAGTTCAACGTCGTCTCTGGTGAGTCCCGAAAAACCGAGCTGCTGATTATATCTGCCTCCCATTCCCGGAGAAATAAGTTTTATATACGGCTTCGTATTGTCGATCTGAACAATAATCCGCGTAATTGCAGTCTCTCCGTTTTTCATTGTAGCACGAAGAAGAAGGAAATGATAACCTTCGCTAATATCCTGATTTTCGACACGGTAATACCATTTTTCCGCTGTAGAAAGTGGTATAAATGTTTTGCCATTATCAAAACTCAACTCAACAAATGCAACTTTTTTTGCAGCTACAGTCTGCTTCTGTTCTTTAGTTGCCTCCCTGGTCTTTGAAAAGAGCAGCTCGTCCTCATCGATGGAATATCCGGCAGTACCCTTAATATACGGACGGTTCATGGCAAAGTCGCCATAGGTAAAATTATCAACAGTGATCCATGGTCCGACAGGAGAATAAAACACCGTCTGTTTTCTTGACTGTATTACAGTCTTACCGTCTATGGTCGCATCGATATGATATGTATGCGTTCCTGCAGTAAGAACTTCCGGAGTAATTACAAAACTGAAAAATCCGCTTGATGTAACTTTGCCGTCCGTAATTTTCTTATCGTCTATATACAACGAGAGGTTCGTTATGGCTTTCTCCGCTGCAGCCTGTCCGTAAATGTTGAAAACGCCCTGTTTATGTTCACCGTCAAACGGGTACAGTAAATCAACAGACGCAAGCGGACGTGTTTTGTCAAGTTCTATATTACGGCTTACTCTGGTAACATTTCCGGCTTTGTCTTTTCCGGTAAGTTCAATATTGTAAAATCCGTTGTCAAGACTCGAGATATCAAGCACATGTGTAATTATTCTGTCAGGTGACATCGCAACGTGCGATAATTCCTTGTTTACCGATTTCTGTTCAAGACTGCGTACGGTAATATACATATCGGTAATAGCGGTATTATCAAATGCATATCCTGAGAAAAACAGCGTTCCTGTCGTCTTTGAATCATCAAGAGGCAGCTCAAGAGAAAGTTCCGGACTGATATTATCAATATTGACAAGACTTGAGTAAAGCCCGGTAATGCCGTAATTATCCGTTATTTTTATAAATACAACCTGTGTACCGTCGGGGATCGCACGGGTATCTACCGTATATACCCAGTTTTCCGTACCAAGCGCATCATTATAACTGTTACCGTTGTCAAGCGATACCTGAACTTTTGCAATACCGTTTTTATCACTTGCAACACCTTTTATCTGAATAACGCCCCGTACTGACGTATCAATCGGCGGTTCCGTTACGGCTCCCTTTGGTTCCTCCAGAGATATCCGGAAACGACGTACAGTTTCCGGACCTTTTACACCGTTAATATCGACGGCATAGACCGTAACCGTATGTTCATTGTCTGTCATAGAAGAAAGCGGGACGTCGATCGAAAAACTTGTTCCTGCATCGGGAAGCTGCTGGTACTGATTGTTGTCTATCTTATACCAGATATTCGACGGTCCATCGTCGTCATAAACAACACCCGATATTGTGAAGTCGCGTGTAATAACTTCATTATCCGACGGCAGATGAATTTCTGCGCGAGGCAGATCAGATTCAGCATCAATACTGAATTTCCATGATTCAACCGCTGCGGTATTTCCTGCATAATCGGTAAACTCAAACGACATTGCATCATCTATCGGCTGTTCCGTTGTTCCGATATGTGTCACAATAAGCGGTTCAACGGTAATTTCGTTACGTTTCTGCGGCTGTGCAGCCTGACCTTTCTTAACTGGTACAGGAGGAGCCACATAATACGCCTTATCTACACCGACAGTATCTCTGGCAATAAATGCAATAAGATTATCGCCATTAACGACATCGGAATCCAGCGGCAGGACAACCTGTACCTGCGGCGGTGTTGTATCTTTATATACAGCTGTACGTACACAGCCTGAGTGCCCGCCGTTATCGTATGCCCGTATGTCAATCCGGATCAGACCGTCGTTCATGTCCGCAAGAGAAACATCGGTACTGAATGTAACACCTGTTGAAGCTTTTTTGGGGAGCGTAAAGGGAATCCAATCTCCTCCACCATCGATTGAATATTCTACAGTTTTAATTCCACTTGGATCAGCAGCAGTACCTGATATTTTTACCGTATTTTTTACCCAGTCGTAAATTGCAGGTGTTTCTATATGAATATCAGGTGCACCGGCATCTACAATAAAATTCACTGCAGGAGACGTATATGAAATACCCTGACCGTCCGTTACTTTCACTGCTATATTTTTAAAGCCCGCTTCCGCGGACGGGGTCAATGTTATTGTGTTTCCGTCAGTCGAAACAGTCAGTCCGTTTTCAGGAGTAACAAGTGCGGCAGTTACCGGGAGTGGAACGTTTGCATAAAATATAATCGACTGGCCTGGCATCATAAGATATGTATCGGCAGCAGTATCATATCCGATCCCGCTGGACGGCATTTGATACACTGCACGACTGTCGTCAATCCGGGACGAATCAACGGTACGAACAACGGCAATTGTCCCCCGTAATTCCTTTGTAGACGATCCTGCCCTGACAGTAATTTTTACATCCGTCATGCGTACCGGAAGATCTGCAAGCGGAATTTCAGCAGTCCAGTGCTCACTGTCTTTTTCAGGCTTTAGTAATTTCGCAGTACCACGCTGTGTCACATCTCCCCCAGGTATGTCGTCACCGGAAAATTCATATGAAACAGAGGATACAACATCACCTGTATCAACAGATACAGTCATTTTTCCGGGCACTTCTTTTGCTCCGGAACGCGCGACCGCAACAGGCATACCGCTCTCATACGGCTGATCATTAACCTGTGCAATAAACGCTTCAAGCTGAGCAGCTTTTCTTGCCGTATATTTTGAAGAACCGGCTGTCAGCAGATTCGTACCTGTCTTCATTTCACTGCGGCGGAATATGCCGAAATTCTGTCCGGCATCTCCCTGATAAACAACGGTATAATATACGTCGAAACTGTCCAGCCAGACAGTTACGGGAGCTTTTGCCTTTACCGGTTTTTTCCCGTCTCCTTCCGGCAGAGGCGGTATATTACTGATACAAACCGCGTTTGCTGAACTGTTTCCGCCGGCACTTGCTGCCTCAAATTCAAGCACATACATACCCGGCCCGTGCGCCGAAGCATCAAAATCGACCGAAAATGAACCGTCTTTATCAAATTTAACAGGAGTTATATCAGTCGAAGCAGAAGCAGCTTTTGCATCGGAAACAAAGCCGGCTTCGTCGACGGAAGCATTCACCGCAAGTATCCGGTACCCAAAAGAACCTATCCCGGTTACGCAGGATACCGTACCGCTCACCTTTACGGGCCCCGAAGAACCGTCAATTGCTGCTGTTCCGGAAGCACCGGTTATTGTTACCGCCGGAACAGCCGTATCCGATTTAAACGTAAGTTCCTGTGATTCATACGAAAGCCCCTGATCAGTGGTTACACGGACTTTTACCGGAACAGACGAACCGACTGCGTCACCGGCAGTCAGTATAATGCTGTTACCGTTAAGCTGTGCAGCCGCAAACGGAGTTTTCGGTACAATTTCAACCTTTGATGCATTTCCGCCAATAAAATATCCGCTCGCAGGAATTTCCTTACTCAGCTGCATAACACCGTTTTCATCAACAGTACTGTCGCTGAACACAACACGAGGCATATCACTTTTTACAACCGTCAGATCCGCGACAGAAAGAAGTGTGCGCTGCTCTGTCGTCCGACCGTAAATGTCTTCCGCAACGACAGAAACCTTCACCAGACCTTCCGGAAAATCAGGGGAAATCGGAATCGTAACCGGAACAGACAGTGCATTTTTTACGGTCTGGTCATGAACTTCACTGCCGTCTGCACCCCATGATAATTTCCAGGTAATTTTCGTAATACCGCATGTCGACGAAGCCGTCGTTGAATACAATGTCCCGGCCTCCGGATTAACTGCCATACCATTGACAACATCCGCTGTTTCCTTACCAGTTGTTAATTCCGCCGTGCTGAACACCGGAGCCGTACCTTCTGCGGTAAATGTAACGATTACCGGGTTTCCGACAACTCCGTTTACATCAACTGCAGTAACCTTTACGGTATGTTTTCCGGCTTTTAAATCCGCCCCTGATCCCAGATCTGCATAAAACACACCTTTGGTATCCTGAGTCTGCTCTTCTCCGTCATCCAGGCTGTAACGTACGGACTGTACGCCGTCATCATCAACGGCTATACCACGCACGAAAACATCTCCTTTTTCGTCCACACGCGTTTCTTCTGTCGGCTCGGAAAGTGTAACGACAGGTTTGTCCATTTTCTGATCAAGTTCTATCATCTGCGATACGTCTATAACGTTGCCTGCAAGATCCGTTGCAGAAACTGTAAATTTCCGGGATTTATCCTTGGAACCGGTTGTATCAAATTCAATCGACCAGTACGGATTACCGGGAATGAGATCAAAATCACCTTTCTGATCACCGAAAATCCAGGAAAGTTTTGTTATGCCCAGCTTGTCTTTCGCATATCCTGCTACTGCAAATTTTCCATTCTGAGTTTCTTTTAACCCGGGAAGAACAATTTTTACGTCAGGTTTTGTATTGTCAATAAAATAAAGGAATGAATAAATTCCTTCACTGCCAGCGTTGTCCCTTGCCTTAAACCAGAGCACGGATGGACCGTCCGTATATTTTTTTGTATCAACGGGTATATCAAATGTCCAGTTACCGGCTTTTTTGTTTTCAGTAATTTTCGTATCAAGGAACGTCTTACCGTCATCCAGTGAGTAGGAAAGTGATTTTATACCGTTTCCGTCACTGATCGTTCCTTTGAATTTAATACTGCCGGAAACAAGTGTTCCCATTCCATAGTTTTCAACCGCAGTGACCGGCTGGCGTCTGTCAAGATTCCAGGTAAGCGATACCGGATTTCCCGGCAAACCGTTTATATCAGTACCAATAACTTCTATAGAATGCTTTCCCTCGGGAAGATTTCTTGTATCAAGATAATAAGACCAGAATTCCTTTCCTTCTGCCCGTACCGGATGTTCTTTATCGCCGTCAAGAATAAGATCAACATGATCCACGCCGTCATCATCAACACACGTTCCGACAATATTCAGATTGCCTACAACACGCATATCCTGATGGGGATTCGTAATACCTGAGACAGGAAGATCGGATTTTGGATCAACATAAATATTATACGGCCCTTCAACAGCCTCGTTACCGCCCAGATCGGTTGCAGTAATCATAATATTGTATTTTCCGGGCTTCTTACCGGTCAAATCGAATGTTTCCTGCCAGCTGTCCAGATTAGTTACATTTTTTTCTTCTACATCTTTTGAACCATGTGCATATGCACAAATACAGGGAAATGACACGAACAGGAAATACAACGCTAACAACTTTTTGTTAATGAACATTACGCCCACTCCTCTTAAATAATTGTATAGATTCAATTATTACAGATATTAGAGATTTGTCAAATAGCTACTTTATTATTATCGGAAAAAAAATCAAATTCTACAGTATTCGACGCGGTATTACGTTTCTTTTCTGATAAAATGATATATAATTGGATACATGAGTGATAAATCTTTTGATGAAAACGTTGCTGAGCTTCAAAAGCTTATCGATTCAAGCTGTAATATTGTGTTTTTCGGAGGAGCAGGGGTCTCAACAGAAAGCGGCATACCGGATTTCCGCAGTACAGACGGCCTGTATAATCAGAAATGGCAGTATCCGCCGGAACAAATAATAAGCAGAAGTTTTTTTGATGCAAAACCCGCCGAATTTTACCGGTTCTACCGTGAAAAGCTCATTATAAAAGGTATCAAACCTAATCCTGCTCATTTAAAGCTTGCTGAACTTGAAATGGCAGGAAAACTTCGTGCTGTCATAACGCAAAACATAGACGGACTGCATCAGGCAGCCGGCAGCAGAAACGTTTTTGAACTGCATGGCAGTACTTTGCGTAACTTCTGTATGAACTGTCACGCTTTTTACGATATTGATTTTATTACGGCCAGCGCAGGCAGCCCTGACGGTATTCCTCACTGTACAAAATGCGGCGGAATCGTAAAACCGGACGTTGTACTTTATGAAGAATGTCTAAACGAAGCATGTATGGAAGGAGCCGTCCGGGCAATACGAAATGCCGATATGCTCATAATCGGCGGTACGTCGCTTTCCGTATATCCGGCAGCAGGATTAATCGATTACTATAGTGGAAACAAACTTGTACTCATAAATAAATCACCGACGTCAGGTGATTTAGCGGCACGTCTTTCAATCCATGATTCCATAGGCAGAATACTTGGTGCAATAAAGGTAAACAAATAAAAACTAATTTGAACCTGTGATCAGGTCATATAAACGGTCAAGATCTGCACGGCTGAAATAATCTATTTCGATCGAACCTTTTTCCAGCGTACCGTTAAGCTGGCAGCGTGTGCCGAGTTTTTCAAGAAATTTCTGTTCAATTGCAAGAATATCAGGATCTTTTTTTACTGTTTTTTTCTGTCTTTTCTTTGTATCGGCTGCACGTCCACCGTTATTCAGCACCCCTGCCTGTTCTTCCGCTTCCCGGACAGAAAGGCCGCCGCCGACAATTCTGCCAAAAAGTACACGCTGATCAGCAGGATTTACTACGGAAAGCAGCGCCCGTGCATGCCCCGCAGACAACTGGCCGTTAATGAGTGATTTCTGCATATCTTCCGGTAATTTCAACAGACGCATGGCGTTAGCAACTGTTGACCGTTTTTTCCCTACACGCTGTGCTACTTCATCCTGACTCAGATCTCCCATCTGCATGAGATTATAATATGCGGTAGCTTCTTCAATGGGATTCAGGTCCGCCCGCTGAATATTTTCAATCAGTGCGACTTCAAGCTTTTTCTGATCGTTATATCGTCTTAGCTGAACCGGCACTTTTGTAAGGCCGGCCATCTTAGCAGCACGCGTGCGGCGTTCACCGGCAATAATATAAAATTTTTTCCCGTCCGCAGGTTCAACAATTATCGGCTGAACAACACCGTGTTCTTTAACGGATGCAGCCAGTTCTTCCATCGCCTGTGCATTAAATTCAGTACGAGGCTGCTTCGGATTCGGCTGAAGCAGTGCAGGATCAAGCCATAACCCGCCGTCATCATCAACTTCAATGCCTTCCGGAAGTTTTACTGATGCCGGTGAGGATCCGCCGGATACAGAGTTTTCAGCATGTTCTATCCGGTGGATTTCGGCAGTCTGCGACGCATCCATAAGCGCATCAAGACCTCTGCCAAGTCCAAGTCCGCCTTTTTTAGCCACGACGTATTACCTCTTCTGCAAGCCTTTTGTAACTTACCGCACCCGCACAAAGCGGATCGTACTTACAAATAGGAAGCCCGCGGGACGGAGCTTCAGAAAGACGGACATTGCGCGGAATAATCGTATTGAACACAACATCTTTAAAATATGATTTTACCTGAGTAACGACATCCTGTGCGAGACGCGTACGGGAATCGTACATAGTAAAGAAAATACCGCCGATCACAAGATTCGGATTGATTCCCTGCTGTACCTTTTTTACCGTCTGGAGCAGCAGCGTAATTCCTTCCAGAGCAAAATATTCACACTGCATGGGAACGAGAACACCGTCTGCCGCAGCCAGACCGTTAAGTGTAAGAATACCGAGTGACGGCGGGCAATCTATAAGAATATAATCATATTTGTCACGGAAAGGAGCAAGCGCTTTTTTCAGAAAGAACTCGCGGCCTTCCTGATCAACAAGTTCAATAGCCGCTCCCGACAAATCAATCGACGCTGTTATTGCATCGAGATTATCCACACTTGTATGTTTTACTGCCTCTTCAGGGCGGGCAAGTTCTGAAATAAGTTCATATATGGTTGGCTTTTCTTTCGACACGCCGACACCGCTCGACATATTGCCCTGCGAGTCAAAATCAACAAGCAGAACTTTTTTACCGGCGAGTGCGATATATGCACCAATATTAATCACGGAGGTCGTTTTTCCGACACCGCCCTTCTGATTCACAAAGACCAAACACTTTCCCATATAATTAACTATATCATTTTTCCCTAAAAGAGTATACTCATCCCATGATTCTATCTGTGACCCTTTCGAAACCTGTAAAAATATAGAAACTATACTGGGAAGACCGTACCGGAGAATAAAAATACGGGTAAACAGCTCATCTGCCGGACGTACCTGGTTTGTTGAATTATTTACTGAAAAACAGGCTTTTCATGATCAGTTTACAGAAGAGCAGCTGGCGGATTTCCTGAATAAACATGCAGGCAGTACGTTTAAAAACTGTATTGAACGTACGGAAACAGAGGAAATTACCATTCTTGCAAACAAAAAAGGTGAAATTACAACGCTCAGAAGACCTGTTCAAAGCACTCAGACTGCAGATACGGTAAAATCCGCTGTGTACGAACAATTTCCGTCCGGCAATTCTGTCTGTCTCAGTACAGACACAGAACAAGGCTTCAATCATACAAAAAATTATCTGATTCAGGAAGGAACTCCCGTTCCGTTTCTTGTACTGCTTGGTGTTATGACGGCAGAAGGAAAGGTAATCGCATCGAAGTACGATAAATTCCGCCAGATAAACCGTTTTCTGGAGTTTATTGACGATGTACTTCCTGATATTCAGAAAACTGCCGGAAACGGACACCCGGTACACATAGTAGATTTCGGCTGTGGAAAATCGTATCTGACGTTTGCAGTATATTATTATCTTTCAGAAATAAAAAAAATTTCTGTTGAAATCACCGGGCTTGATTTAAAAAAAGATGTGATAGACTTCTGCAGCAAAACTGCAGAACAACTTGGTTTCAGCGGGCTTACGTTTGCGGTCGGCAACATTGCAGAATATACATACACGCATGATCCGGATGTAATGATTACGCTTCATGCCTGCGATACAGCGACGGACTATGCACTTGATTACGCAGTAAAACACAACTGCCCGGTCATACTCAGCGTACCGTGCTGTCAGCATGAATTGAACAGCCAGATTAACGAGAACAGGACGGCAATAGCTGCAGAACCGGAAACACCTTTTATACCACTCCTGAAATACGGAATTATCAAAGAGCGGTTTGCAGCACTCGCTACGGACGCTCTTCGTGCGGAATATCTTGAAAGTGCCGGATACCGCGTTCAGATACTGGAGTTCATCGACATGGAGCACACCCCTAAAAATCTGATGATCAGGGCAGTTAAAAAAGACGGTAATAAAACGGGAAACAGCACCGCACTGCATGAAGCAGAATCACTTACGGCTGCACTACACGTTTCGCCAGCCCTGCGCGGACTGCTGCAAGATTAGTTATTCCGTCCCTGTTCATGAGCGGTATACTCCCAATATCCAGCTCAAACGCGCGGCGGCCTATGTGTTCTATATAATGTGCATCTGAAGAAGTTGTAACAGCATATGCACGGGGAAGCCTTACAGGAAGTTCAGTGCATATATGCGTTCCGCACTGTACGTCTTTTGAAAGCTGCCGGTTTTTCTGTTCCTGAAGTATCTGCGGACGCATAAATTCAAGTGCATCCCAATCTCCTTCAACTACAGCACCGAGCTGGCTCATCATGGAAAACGACGGACGGTCGACATGAGCCGGAATAACAAGACCACCGGCTTTATGAACCTGTTCCGCACATTCATCGAGCGTATACGGGGCAGAAATAATTAAATATTTTTCCACCTGACCCACAATTTCATCGTTTTCATCAACATACACCTGATCTCCGGTCACCTCAGGCTTATTGGTAACAGAGGGAAGAGAATCGTACCATGTACCGCAGAAATCCATCGCTGTCTGAAGCTCAGAAAACAGGCAGAGTACATGAAGTTCCTCTGAAGTCTGTGCTTCCATTCCATATAACGCGGCAATCCCTGCTTTTTTACAGCATGCAGCAAATGCGGGACAGTTCAACGATGTATTATGATCAGTAAGAGCAGCAAGCTCTATATGTTTTTCACTGAGCGTCTTAACAATTGCTGCCGGCGACATAAGCAGATCGCCGCACGGAGAGACGCACGAATGGAGATGCAGATCTGCACGGATTATCACGTCAGGAAGCCCCGCCTGCATCAGTCTTACTGCCGCAGCCGAGTCTGTCGTACATCATTCCGCTTACTTCAAACTGGTTTTTACCTGTACGGAATACCGCGATATGTTCCTGTTCTGCCGCTGTAATCATATCGTCCGGAACAGGGCGGTCGTTGCACACGATAACCGCCGGACAATCTTTTGTCGACGCAACAGCAATCGTATTTCGGTGCGCCTGAATCGTTACAATAATACATCCTTCATCAGCATTACCAAGTATATCGCTTAAAAGATCTCCTGTATAAACGCCTTGAATATCATTGTCGGTATAATCATTTTGAATACACTGTGCATCTATAAAAGCGCCGAGTTCAGATATTTTCATATATGTATACTAACTCCGTATCCTGGATCTGTCAAAAAAAGTTTTCAGAACGGAAACAAAAACCGGCTACAGCACAAAATCTTCAAGAAAATCGGCAATGCCGTCTTCGTTATTGTTCCGGCGCGTCACGAATTCTGCAGCATTCCGGATATATTCGAGTCCGTTGCACATAGCCACACCGTATGCAGTTTTCCGTATCATAGATTCATCGTTCATACTGTCGCCGAAAGCCATTGTCTGCGACTGTGGTATACCAAGTCTGTCGGCCAGCCATAAAACAGCTTCTCCTTTTCCGCAGTCAGGCGGCATGATTTCAAGGAAAAAAGGTTTACTGATAAAGACTTCAGCGCGACCTTTCAATCTTTCCTGAAGAAATGGTGTAAATTTTTCTACATCGGAAGGATCTGCCGGAACGACCATTTTGGGATGTCCGCCCTCCATGAAAGCCGGAAAATCTTTTACAATTTCAAGCCGGAGACCGCAGAGCTGTGCGTCGACCCGTGTCCATTTATTGTCTTCAGAAGCATAAATCGTTGATGCATCGTACACCTGCGCAGGCAGTCCGCGCCGATGTGCTTCTTCGTACACAAAACGAAGCACATCGGCGCCGAGTTTTTTTGTCATAACGGGCAGACGGGTATGAAGGTCGAATACTTCCGACCCGTTGATTGCTATTAAATAGCGGCCGGCCTGAAACCCCGCAATATTAAGCTGCCTGACATACGGCAGAATAGCATTTTCAGCCCGTCCGGAACAAAGAACTATGAAAATTCCTTTTCCGGCAGCTTTCTGCAGTGCAGTAACTGTACGCGGCGTTATTTTCAATTCACTCGTAAGCAGTGTATCATCAAGATCAAGCGCAATAATCTTTACGGAAAGTTTTCCGGCAGGTAATTTTACAGTGTTCATATGAAGAAAAGCGTACTGGCGGAAATGATATTTGTCAACCGGAAATACTCTGTGCAAGTGCTGTCTCGTATGCAGCTTTTGTATACGCGTCAAAACAACACATAATGACAACATGCAGATGCACCGGTTGCTGTTCCGCTGTTCCTATAAAGGCCGAAATTGCTGAAACAGCAACACGGGCAGCTGCATCCACCGGATATCCGTAAACTCCTGTACTGATTGACGGAAATGCAAGTACCCCGCAGCTGTTTTCATCCGCAAGGCGCATGCTGTTCAGATAACAACGGGAAAGCAGTTCCTGTTCATCCGAGGTACCACCGTGCCAGACAGGTCCTGGCGTATGAATGACATACTTTGCCGGCAGACGGAATCCCGGCGTAATCTTTGCTTCGCCTGTTTTACATCCGTGCAGCGGAATACACGCCTTAAGCAGCTCCGGACCGGCAGCACGGTGAATTGCTCCATCCACGCCGCCCCCGCCGAGCAGCGTGCAGTTGGCGGCATTAACGACAGCGTCGACATGCAGCGTCGTAATATCCCCCTGTTGTATCTCTATTTTGTTTCCGTTTAAAAATTTATATTCTCTCATACAAACCTCATGGTACTAAACAGTATAATACAGTATTATCAGTAGTAATATACAATTTATGATTTTATCACTGGATACTATCGGTTCTTATATCGGCAGAACAGCAGAACATCATCCCAAACTATCCCGTGCATATTTGCGTACCGCATTTACCGCTGATCTCTGGTATAAAAAGGTACATCACCTGCACGGACTTTCACATGCAAAACAATATCTCAAATGTATCTGCGAAGAAAACGTCATAAAAGCGCTGTCAAGACCGGACAGATCAGTGATGGTAAGCCTGTTTGTTCCCTGCGAGCCGCTCATCGCGATGGGACTTAACGGATTCGGTGTTGAAAGTTTTTCGAGCTATATTTCAGGGGCTCACGCGCAGGAAACGTTTCTTGAAAAGGCGGAAAGCGCCGGAATTCCCGAAACACTGTGTTCGTATCACAAAGTCTTTCTCGGCGCCGCACAGCTCGGAGTTATGCCCAAACCCCGGTATATCATCCATACGAACATCGCATGCGATGCCAACCAGATTACATTCCGGGAGCTTGCAGAATACTTTGCCGTACCGCATTTCAAAATCGATGTACCGTACCGGCAGAACGAAGAAGCC